>Ga0126342_10013795_pt1 | contig 14287 bp, 15 predicted proteins | sample Cyp1metagenome_FD_92528 | JGI IMG/M metagenome (GOLD analysis project Ga0126342, IMG submission 92528) | Coral microbial communities from Lord Howe Island, Old Settlement Bay, Australia - Cyphastrea 1 metagenome | ecosystem: Host-associated > Invertebrates > Cnidaria > Coral ...
AATATACATATGAAAAAGGGGAAAACCTAAAAGTGCGAAGCACCGAAGAATATTGATGCCAATTTGGTTTCATTCATTGACCATTCTTCCGGGGTCGGCGGCAGGGGCGGCAGCCCTTAAATAATTGTATATACCATTTCTATGTTATTTCTATTCCATTTCTTACCTCTGCATGGTTCTACATTTTTTTCGCGTTGCTTGGAAAATAATCCCATGCAGCAAATCCCCATAGTTCCCCAAGCGGAGCGCACCCCTTTCTGCTTTGTTTGACTTGGAACAAGGATTTCCGAACATGTGTCACTAGCCAGTTGCGATTGCAATGGTGGTGCGATTCGTGGGACGATCCCCCGAGAAACTTGCCTTGCAAGGTCAAAGCTGAGAACTTCGCAGGGTTCGCCCTCCAGCTCAGGCGAAACCCCTGCCAGGTGCTACATCAAGCGATCCGTTCCCACAAGGAATACTTAGAATGTTGAATATATGTTTATATAATTTTATATAATTTTATATAATTTATATACATCTTTACACGTCAATATACTAGTAGTGTCCTGCCGCGCCCGGGCGGAGGAGCCGAGAAAACGGGTGACCTTACAGGAATTCTACAGTAGATTATTTTGGATGGATGGTGGTAGGAACCCAAGTTTGACCCATAGCAGGCCAAATGCTTCCGTGTTGCCCAGGCCTGTTAAGTAGACGGTGGAGCCCTGAGGGATGCGTCTTTCAACCCCATGGACCACGGCCCGTCGCAAGCTTCGCTGGCGCCCGCTCAACCGAGCTATGCTCGTTATGCCAACAGCAAGGGCAAGGGCCGGTCTCTCCAGCCGCAAGTGGCAGCCCTGTTGGGCGGAGATTCTCGGTCTCGGTGCATCCGCTCGGATGGAAGGATGCAGCCATGAAAGCACCGGCCTGCTTAGGCTTGAAAGCATAGCCATGGTAAAAAGAACATGTCGCAACGAAGTCTGATGGTGTAGGCCATGGCTTAATTTGACTGCAGCTACAACAAAATGCGTTCCTCATAAGCAGGCTGAAGACCTGTAGGACACTGTAGGAGTGGCAATTAAGGAAAGCATCGGGTTCTTTCAGGATCTCGATATCGTGAACTCTTCCGTTTTGAGCCGAAGTGCAGCGGGGGGTGATTTGTGAGCCAGAATGTCAGACATCCCTCACTGCACTGCAAACATCACGTCTGAACGCACTCACAGTAACTCACAGCTTATGTTTTTTTGACAGCGGAATCATCTAGGTGAAAGCCGGCAAGGTGCGGATGCATGAAGCTCATTGGCTCCACGCCTCCTGATTTCATCTGATATATCTACACCCAATTTCATGGTTTCGCATCAATCTGTCATTCTTATATTCTTCGATCTCATGGTATCTCCTGCTAAATAGCTCCCACTCATGTCATCCTTGAAAGTTCCGAGGCTCAAAGAGACTATACGCGGTGGAGAAGCATTGTTCAGCACGGATCACTTGCTTGTAGGACACGGCATATGAGAAGATCATGCAAGATGCCGCCAGCGCTACACTGGATTGTGTGAAGCGTGCCCAAGTGACTGGGAAGAAGGTGAGATCAGCAACAAATTGAAGGCAAAGCGACAAACCTGCGGGTACCATCATCTGAGCAAGAAAAACAATGGAAAAAAAAGTGCTGCCGTCCCAACGCAGTCGAAATCAAGAAAATTGTTTGGCCCCTGCCTGCCACCAATGTGTAGGTGGATTCTGACATGGTGCCCCAAACACTGTTGGCTGCCTTAAGCACGCCCAAGGTAAAAGAAAGGCTCAGCACACCAAACAGCACCAGAGGCGCAAAGTTCGTCATGTCCAAGGACAACATCGCGCGGGCATGTTGAGGATAAGCAGCCGCAATGGGACCAAACATGATAAGGCCTCCAGGGTGGCCCCTCGGTCTAGGGGGTTCAAGTGGGATCCGGTAGCCTCCGGTGTTCACCGTTCTTCGTCTAAGTATAAGTTAACCATCCTCCTATCTGTATCTATCTGGAGGATATGCGATTTGTCCCAACTTTATTACCCGGCCTATGGTTCCAGAATACGTCAGCATCACGACATGGTGCATTTGGCTGCAGGAATTCCGTTGCTGCAGGGAACAGGTTGCTCTTGAGATCGCGGCCAAGAAACCGAAGATTGACGCCCACATCCAATGGCCTGACATGCTGCAGGCGCAAACTTGAAGGCATATTTCCAACAAAGCTGCAAAGTTTGGAAAGTGTGAATGATTGGTTCCAGAATCTCAATCAGAAGCAGAGCGCAATCAATTTTTTACTCCAAATACCCAACAGACAAACAGAAGGCAAAACCGGCAAAACCAAAAGGTTCACAGGTGATTGCCGGTGATTGCCGGTGATTGCCGGTGATTGCCGGTGATTGCCGGTGATTGCCGGTGATTGCCGGTGATTGCCGGTGATTGGTTACATCATGTTGCATCATGTATCATCATGTTGCATCCCTGCCCATGGCCACCATGGCCCATCATGGCCCATCATGGCCCATCATGGCTCATCGGCGCTGGCCTGCAATTTCATCTCCTTCAGCGCTGACAGATCCAAGAATTGCACCCAGGAGGATGACAAAGAGCAGCAGAGGTGCAGCTAGATATTCTTCGGGTTCAATGGTCTCACCTTGCTCAAGAAAAATTCATATGAAACCGCAGCTTTGTCCATCCAATATCGGTAATATGAAGGGGGCTCCTGGTATTTTTTCTTCAAAATCAAGGGCACCAATATATACTCGAAGTTGATTCAAATGCTTCTTCTATATGGCCTATACGGCTACAAAAAAAATGTCTTAATCCAAAGGGATATATGACGCCACATGCGAATCGCAGATGAAAAGGTTAACCCGTTTAAATCGCACGAGTCGCACAAGAACTGCTTCCAGAAAGTCGTCAAGCTGGACTGCAAAGATACTGTCAGCAGTACTGCCGTAGCAGGCCCCAAAGATAAGCCACCCAAAATCAGCATGGAACTGGCACTCGAAAAAAAAACCACAGACAGAGCTCGAACCCCTTGTTGCGCGTCATATGGTACGACCATGGGTTTGTCCGGATGAAACTTGGTGAAGGCCACACCCAAGAAGGACAGCACGATGCACTTCGCATAGATGAGATCCAACACACCAATTCCAAAATCTGGTGTGTTTAGCAAGGTCTTGGCAATGACATTTGCCGCAACCAAGCTAAATGAAGCTAGAACTGCAGCAGCTCGACCCTGCAGCCATGACGTATGTCGAATTTCTCCCCACAACAGCAGTGTTATCCATATCGCGGAGACCAAGAGCAAGCCTTGGTTTGTTGATCCCATGGGCAAAGTTTACGGTGTTTTACCTTTACTGACTTTAGACATTGGTAGACCCTCTGAAAAAAGAAAAATGAGCGTATGGCTATAGTCCATCCAGAAGCCATTGTTGTAAGTCCGAACGGCCGCGCTAAGCAGAATCCGTTCTATCACAGATGCCTGCAGGAGGAAAGTTGGCTCACTTCGCCCACCCGCACCCCCTTTGCATTTCAATTCTGTGACTCAACTAGAGATCTCTGCGCAATATAGAAATGGCACAGCCGACACAAGGACTTGGCACCTGCTTACCCTCTGGTCCCAAGAATGCACGCATGTTGGGTCACAATTTTCCTGAAAAACTGTAATCCGTCCAACCAATGAGTTCTCAAATAAAACTGAGTCTTTGACCAAACCGTTTTTGTTTCTGCCTGTGCTTGCTTCCATAAAGTGGGGCACAACGTCAGCTTGAACCACGGTTACAGTCTGCGGTTCATCCCCAAGTTGTTCCACCAAACGAATGGTTCCTCCCATTTGGGAGGTCATTTTACATTTTACATCATCCGAAATTGGAGTATCCCCTAATTACGAATCGTTTATTGTGTTTACCACATTAGACAAATTAAACAAAAAAACAAAAATCCCTTGCAATACAGGCACTCGATGTGTTGTCACATGACCGAACTCGTTGTGCAACTCGAAAACCGGCGGGATATGGGAAGAGTTGGCAGTGGCATTCACGGCGCTTCGGTTTACTTTTCCTGCAGAAAATTTGGCATGAACATCATGAACCCAAGGTAACCGTTATAACCCAAGCGATCTTCAACTCACTCCGGTCACTCCTTTCGAAGCCCTTAAGAATCCCTAAAGGCACAGCTCCGAAAGCTCCGTAGAACCGGTGAACCCACATGAAGCCACATGAAGCCGGATGAAGCCGGATGAAGCCGGATGAAGCCGGTCTCCAGTGTTACTTTTTGCCCAGCTTTGCCCAGCCAGGCCTCCTTCAAGTTGGAGAAGGATTGAGTCGTCAGAGTCACATAGCTCCTTTCCACAAGGGAGGTAGAAATTTGATACAAATCTACATAGTTTTACATAGTTTTACATAGTTTTACATAGTTTTAAATAGTTTTACATATATCATATATAGAATATACAAAGTTGGGTTCGTCTGAAAACTGGCTATCCCTAAATCCACTGGCTTATTACTCATGATCAGGTTCCCTATCAAAATAGCCCTTTTGAGGTATCCTCCGTTTTTTGACACACTCAACTGATTCCCTCTCTCTCCTGCGCCCTTCCAAATGCTGACAACGACAGCAGCCACACAACAGCGAGCCGCTGCATGGCACACAACTTGAGAAGTAGAACTGCATCGCTCAGTGATATGTCAGCCGCAAAACCAGTGACAATATGAGTATAGGTATATCGATATTTCTGTGTGCATTACATATCCATATCTATCTCTCTATCTATCCACATGCAAATATCTGTATATATATATACATAGAGATGTCCATATCTACAAATAGTATCTCCATACAATCTCTACATATGTATGGATCCTGGATACATACGTAAAATAGATACATCATTGGCGTTGGATCGTATTCCACCCGCATGTCACTCAGCTTCGAAGATACAAACTCAAGAATCTGGAACATTGTGGAAGTGATTGGATTTGTCGGGTTTGTGTATTTTTTTCTGCTCAGTGCTCAAAGGACCCAGCGGTGAACAGCCTCAGACCATCCGTCCTGAAATCAGCTGAGAACAGATTAAACAACAGGTTTGAAATTGTTCATGCCACCCTGTGGAAGGCGAGTCAAGAATGACAGTCTCCCATGTGTTGGGTCGTAAGAGTCAGAGTCATACTATCTTATAGATATCAGATATCCTAATGTATCATAGATTCTCACTATGACATAATTACCCTACATGGGTTTGTCCAAAAATTGAGATACCTTGAAATTGCCATATTAATGGAGAAAATAAATTATGGTTCCCCATGAAAAAAAAAACAATGGATTTTTGTGGGTAAAATCTGGTACAGCAAAACGACGATGAGTCAGCTCCTCGTCACAGGAACTCACCTGGTACTCCGCAGCTTTCTGCAGGGCAGGTCGCGCATTGGCGACCGAGGCAGTGATTCCACCGGCGGAACCTGAAGCCACGGAGAGAAGCACCTCCCAAGGAGGTTTAAGATGTTTTAAGAGGGAGATTTAAGGATGGTTTAGGTATACTTATACTTAGGAGTCTACTTAAGTCTTATCTAATCGATTTAAGTATATGTTCAAGGATTACCGAAGTCTTGCTAGGATATTTAAGGCTTATGCTGTGTTCAGGTAATATGTCTTTTTTCCACCAAGTAGTCCCAAACGCATCAAATCAGCCAAGCTTCGAATCAATTCCATCATCTCGACATCATTTTCGCCGTCGCCCAAAGCTAGAACTTCGCTTGGGTCCACATCTAAGACTTCCAAAGCAAGCCTCCAGTGACAAAAAACTGAAGCATCAAATTGTCAAATTGAGCTCGTCCGCTGGACAAGACACTTCTTTCCCTGTTCCCCTTGTGGTCTCTTCACATGCAAGATACCTCTTTTCCCTAGCTTGTGTGCGATACTCTCCCAGTTGACACACGTGTCCCATGAAGTTCAGAGCTGGTAATGAGACAAGACAGGGACCGCCGTAAGGCATTCTTCAAGGGATCTAAAGTTTCGTTAACCCTCTCAATTGGAGGTTCACTGACCCAACCGCTGTCCACGCCTCACTCCCTTCGCTTTTGACGTGCCCTTTGGCAGAACTTCAACCATCCCAGCAATTGCTACTGTGATGGAGGCCTTGCAAATTGGATGGACTCCAATTGCTTCTGCTGATGGCTCAACTGTCAGTATTGGAGAATGGATGTGTTTCTCAAAAACACAACACAACCTGACCCTGGACCCTCGCCTCCTCACCCACTTTTGATTCAATTGACCGTCGCAAATCCTGCAAACGGAGCGGTGATTATATAAACGTGCTGTCCAGCCATCTGAGACGACAAAAAACTTGTCCCCATCTGTGGTGACTGTATTTTAAAAAGTGCTTGCAGGTCTCAATACCTTGCTACAGAATACTACAGAATGTCAAAACTCAGCTACCCTAAAATGTGGTCTTGGGAGATGAAGTTCTGGCACACCATGTGCATCATTCCCAGATGTTTGTATCTTGCAGTTTCAGTCCCCGGGATTTGTGAGTACACGACGTCACGACAACGGGTGTCTCTTTCCTGCTCATCCTCTGGCCGCCCAAGGAAGATCAACTTGTGAACACCAATGGAGTCATCCAGGCTTTTAACCATCAACTCGGCCCAAGTGCAGCGAAGCAAAGTGGAGAACCTTCATGAATCTTCTGATTGCACAAAGCAGGTCTGGATTCCCATATGTGGTTGACAATCTTCATTCGACTAACATGGACCATGAAGATCTATTTTGGGACAGAAGAATAAAATGATTGAGCCTTTCATGCTTAACCGAGTATATCTTTGGAGGGCATCCTGTAGGTTGATGACACGTCGCAACTCCCGCAATGGGATATTTGCAACCCAAATATGTGGCACCAGTGTTGGTCACTTGGGTCTGGGTGTGTGTCGAGTCATTGGGTGTGGAATGGCTTACTGATCCCGAAAACTGTGGTCCCGTGCTCCGGGTTATGGATATCGCCCAGGCGCTGGTGGCTCGCCTAGAGCTTCTTGCCAGAGATGGTCACGATCAGGTTGATTACCTCACTAGGTCCGCCTTTACAGATAGATCTTTGTAAAGTCTTGAAAGATCATCATTTTTAGCTTGAAATCATTTTTTCTAACCTCTTTGCAGAACTTGGTGGTTTTTGATCATCCAATACTTGAAGTACCGAAGCCTGACCTGCACAAATGTCCAGGGCCAGTTGAGCCAAGCTGCTCCAAATTTCATCTGTGTCCTCAGCAAACGGCACGCTGATTCTCAACTTCAACTTCAAACCTATTTTTCAAGGAATTATGCGAATATAGTATATTAATGTGTATATATATATATGATTATGTATGTATATATAGATATAGATATATACATAGCAGTGGCATTCTATAGCGGATCTGCTCAAACTTCACCATCTTTTGCATTGCCAGGCCACAGTGTAGGCCAACAGAGTCCAGCCATTCTTCTGCGCCAAATCACTGCAGACCTTGGCTATCTTCCGCTCCAACAATGTGGAGCTTACGACCTGCAGGGGAAGATGATGGCGGGCAGAAATGGGGGATGGACCCGAGTTTAATTGCAATGTTTAGTAAGGAAACATGAGGATTAATCAGATTAATCACTGGATTTTGGTACATGATGGTACCCAACATTTGGTTTCTTTCTATTGTTCAAGCTTTTTCCTCCTGTTGATAAATCACCGCACAAAATGGGAGCACGCATCATCTGCAGTCAGCAGTCGTGTTTGAGTCGTGTTTGAGAAGCAAAAACACCTTATGCAGTCCTTTCTTTTAGATATCATGGCCTTAGTTGCCCATGCAACTAACCAGCCCATTCTGCATGAACTGCGCAGAACAAAATGCAGGCAGCTTACTTTCATTCAAAATAATCCAAATCTTCAAGATTCATTGAACTCCACTTGATACTGAAGCGCCTGACCGTCAGCGTCGCAGACGCGAAGGCCCTGCACAAAGACTCCAGGCGCATTCAAAGTCCATGGGGACAGGGCTTGAATCTCGGTGTCAACCACCTAATGCCAAGCAGACGTCCATGCAATTGTCAAGCTTTCTCTTGGGAGCGCTACATTTTTTGAGTCTCCAAGTCGAAGACACATCCACATCATCCACAAGTAGACAATACATATTATATTATATTATATTGTATTGTATTGTATTGTATTATATTGTATTATATTATATTATATTATATTATATTTGTATGCTATATACATATTGGATTACAAATGTGTATATCTGGAAGTACAATATTGCATGGACGCGGAACAAATTGGACAGCGAGACGTCTTTGACCGGCGACCACTGTGCACCGTTTCATAGCGAGCAAGACAACACTAGGAGTGAACTAAAACGCGAAATCGTTCAAATCAACAACCATTCTTGGTGGATTAGATTGTTTTGATTCTCAGAGGTATGACATGTTTTTCCAACAAACTCACCAGCTTCCCCATCTCAAGCATCTGACATTGTCTGGTTTTATCGAATTTTGATAGTTTTTTTCCCACCAAACTCATCAACATCTGGTTCGTCACAATCAAGCAGTAGGACTGTAGGACTGTAGGACTGTAGGACTCCGACGCCTGCGAGAGAAGTCGCTGAACCCAAGGGCCACGATGCTTTCCAGTCGCAAAGACCACCGGAATGCCCTGGCGAACACACTCGCGAAGTGCCTGCAGGGTGAGGAAATCTCAAGTCGAGGCGTGCTCGTGATTGGAATAGCCACTTCGCAATGCAAAGAAACCCAATCTACCCATGTTGCTTCGTTTTGAACGTTTCATGGCTGGCACATCTGCAAGTGTCTCACATTGTGTGACATTCGACGTAACAAGCGTGGCTCTCAGAAAGAGATATTTCCCAGCGCAACAAGCCTGCGCCTCAAGCACTATCGAATTTTCACCCTCGACGAGTGTACCTCTATTTTTCAAAGACACTTGGGAGCCTCGCGATGCGCATCTGGTAGAGCATGGGCCAAATTCATCAAGGTACCGTCCTTACATGCCCAGCGTGTATTGCACACAAAACAAATACGAAGATGTTCGGTCTACTGCGGAAAGCACACCAGGAGCCGATATGATATAAGGCTCTTTCAGGCTCACTGGAAGCTTCAAAAACTGCAAGGCTTCAATAACCTAGCATCAGCCTGCATGCAATCTTTGTGCTTCCTTTGTAAAGTCTTTAAAATCTTTAAAGATCTTTAAAGCCTTTCGGATCAGTTGAGTCAGCAATTCAGCAGCAGTTAGCACTTCATCTGAGTAGCCACATCAGTAACCACCACCTTGGCCCTTCGCTGTTGCTTTGGCAGCGAGAAGCCAACCTCCTGGCTATCCATGGATCGGTCAGGACTTAGCAGCCAAAGACATACCTGCAGTCATGGGCGCTGTGGCGGTGGATCAATAGCTACCCGGCTGAAACTATTATATTTAGATATATTTAGCTGATTCAGAATTTCAACCATGAGTTGCGTGGAGACCAGGCTTTCTTGGGCAGTTCTGTGACTTCTTGAATAAAAACTCTGCAAACGATCAAAGTAAAGCTCCACTGAAGGCACCCTTCCACTGGCACAAAGCTCAAAAGATATGACTAGGAATCGACTAGGAATCCATAGGAATCCAGTTGATATCAAGTGGCGAGCAGCCATGCGATCCACTGCGAAACATATGAGCTCCGCAGAAGTCTCCGCTTAAGCTTTGCCATGGCTTCTCACACGACAGAATCGCTGCAAAATACCCACGAAATGACGAAATACTCACAAAAAACAGGTGAAAGCCCTGGGTAGTTGGTTTGCTTACAACGGAAGCAAAAACACGTGGCATCTTTCAGCCAAGTCGACATAAATTGTCTGTTCAAAATGCTTTGACGTCCACCAGTGAGGGCAAGTCGACTTTGAAGGTTGCTGCATGGTGCAGTCATGGACTTTCGTACCATTTCGCAAGAATGTTCATAACCTCTGCCCTGCCCTCTTCACTGACATGAGCTCGAGCTGATACAGAGCTTTAGAGGCAAAGCAGCACTATGGACCATGAACAAGGGCACGCTCGCATAGTGGCTATGTCGTGTGGCCATCTACTTAAAGCCTCATGCAACTTTTCCGGCAGCTGCCGTCTTTTGAAATCCTCCGTGCTGAAGCTCAACGATTGTCTTGGACATCGTAAGCCACTAGACTCTGACTAGACATTCTACGAGAAAATTGTGCTAAGCACAAGATGCTACGACTTCAGACCTCTGGCCTGTTGTGTGTCGGTTGTCACCGTTGTCACCGTTGTTACCGTTGTCACCGCTGCCGTCTCAGCCGATCAAGCTGCTGGATCTTCTGGAGCTTGAGAAGAGACTGCTCCACCTCGACAGGGCCCGACAGGGTTCGACAGGGCGAGAGTTTGTGATTCTGTTAGAACTCTGTTGGACCTGCTTTGATCTGCTTTGATCTGCTTTGATCTGCTTTGATCTGCTTTGATCTGCTTTGTTGTTTCTCAATGTTTCTCAGTTGCCTTGTTGTTTCTCAATGTTTATGGCATTGCTCTTTGTTGCAGCAGGACAGCTCCAAGAGCTCACTTTGACAATACGGGCGCATGACCCATGAAGCTGATGATGCTATGCATTTTGAAGCCCTAGCCTAGCTCAAATCTCATGGAAGCGAGGGGGTCTGACTCAAAGCACAGCGCATTCCATCCCTACCATCCCTACACACTTCAAAAAGTTGTTTCTTTGGCAGCGAACGATAAAGTAAGCTCGTTCACGCTCAGCCTTTACATGAGCCCAGTCATCGACCGGTGGATGGCAGCACTTTCCAACAGACAACGTCAGCCTTGTCTGATGGCACGCCACCATCCAGTTGCCGCAAATCACGAGGTCGCAAACCTCGCCTGATGCATGTCTGCTGCGGTTGGAATCAGGTCGAAATTATGGCTGGTGGTTTCAACCCATCCCAAAGATATACAGTATCATATATCCCAGGGTGAGAATATGAGATGTTTGAAACCACCAAGAGCTACGGAGTGAAAGTGCTGGAAACCCATGAATTGGGACGAGTTTGGACCCTTGCCCATGCCAGTGAATCATGAGCTGAGCCTGTCATGATCTCCAAGCCACATGAAACGGAGCTCCTCTATTACACAGACTGACATCAATCCAGCTCTTCATTCTTGTTCACAGAATCCGAACGGCACCATGGCAATGGCGTGTTGAATTACAGTCCCAAACTTAGTAGCATTCAGGCACAAGAAGAAACAACGATTCGGCACTTCCAATTCTCGTCGTTTGCAAGATCTTGGAAGACAAGCTGCTCGGCAGATTGAGGACGTGGTTCTCGCACTTGCAACTGCTGCACTTGCCATTTCCACTGGGGCAGCTGCTGCTGCCTCGATGAAATGCTGGGTGTTCTACAGGTTTTCTACAGGTTTTCTACATAGCCAAACTATCCATGATCGCTTCGGTCGCTTCGTGAATCAATTTCTGAGGCTGCAGACTGAGACTGCCAGAGCTGCATCTGCTGATTCTGCCACTGTTGCAGTTCTTGTCCGACTCGAAGTATTGGTGCCACTTCACGCGTCTCCTTCCTGGGAGGTCTGGTGGGTGATCATCCAAGGAATCGAAAGCATGGTCAGTACCTTCCCAACTGGTGGTTGAACCCCATATCACTGGGTCAAGTCATGGTTCCTCGCCAATCCATGCCTGCTAACACAAAGGCTCAAGCGATGTGGCCCAAAATCGCCTAGATGACCCAGCTGACTTCGACTCCCCACCTGGCGGGATATGAGGAAGTTGCAGCTGTCTTCTTGGGCTGCGAATGAAGGACCTGTGCCGAAGCCGGAAGCTGCATCCGGTGGCTCCAAAAACTGCGGTACGAATGGACCCCAAAACTCCGTCAGCCAATGTCAGCCATTTTTATGTAACACAAGCTACAGAGCTACAGACATGAACAGATTGTGAGTTAAGGAAAGTTAAGGAAAATATGGCTGCGCTTCAAAGGCCTGACTTCTTTCATGCCAGTGAGATTGCTGCCCCCAAGGTTCAACTGGTGGCTCTTTTACTTGCAAGTTTCTGCCCAACTTGTTTGGCCAGTCTGGATTCAGCTGATCTACTCCTTTGAAATTTTCAGTTGAAGTAGAAAGTACGAGTGGCCAAAATAGCACAGAAATCACTCGAGCACAAGGGATCAAATCTAGTTGCAGTCACTTGCCAAGCTCTAGGCTTCCCATGGAAGAGCGACCCACTCAAAAGTCATGTTGATTCAGATTGGTTCATATCAGAGCGGTTTCGGACGCATCGGCCTTCGAAGAGTAGGGGCCGCAACTGGTCTCTACGCGAGAGCCAAAGAGAGCTTGATCAGGCGCTGTGACCACCTCCAGGTTAGCGATGGCTTGTGGCACGCCCCTGGCAGGTCATCACAGAGGGGCTAAAGTGGCTAAAGCTAAAGTATCTAAAGAATTCTAAAGATATCTAAAGTGTTGCGAAGCCATGGCAGCGAGGAATCATTCGAATCATGGGCAAATGTCTTCCATCAGCAAACACAATTGAAAAGTAGTGCTCACTGGCCCCGTAATGCTGAAACGCGTCAGTTTGACGCAGGCCATCTCACTGAAAGTCCTCCATACACGCTTTTGGTTGCGAAGGGTGTTTCAAGGCTTGTTCAAACGAGCAACGAATGCAAAAGCTGGAGGTCCTCGTTTGGGTGCCACCGCTTGCCGCAGGGCTTCCCGAAAGTTGGCACCACGCCAGGATGGCGCCTCTCCCTGGCCATGATGAGGGCACATATCCCCAAAAGCCACTTCATATGCAACATATTGCAACACATCTTCATAGATTTCATAGGGAAACGAGATCCACCTGATATGCTCGCGTTTCAGACCCAGGAGACCACCGATTTTCTGTTTGGATCGACCAACACGGACCAACCAATTTCGCAAAATGACGTAATAAACCTACCATTTGGCACCCATTGATGATAGATATGATAGATATGATAGATATGATAGTGGTTTATTACGTTTATCATTGGGTTGACCTTCCAGCCCATAACGTTCCATTACATCCCTTCCCGCCTTGGATCCCAAGGCTCGACCCCGCAGGCGGAGCCGCAGCATCAGCAGCCGATTGCTGGAACCCCGGAGGAGCTTGTGGACCTTGGACCCAAAAGGCCCATAAGATCCATAAGCTTCGTTTTGCACGCAGGATGGTTTCAACTCAAAGATGTCCATTGAATTCCATTGATATTTTATGATATTTTCATGGGACCATGGATGTTCCGTGAAAATTGATCTTACTGGTAGTGGATGTTAATTCTTAATGGTCAAGGTCAATTGAGATGCATGAAAATCTGGCGGAAATTCTCCGTTAATTTCCCGCAGCCTTTGAAGGTGGAATGAGTCTTATGTGAAAGAGCAAAGAAAGTGCCGCTACTGCTACCTATACAAAGCCACGCTCCAGGGGTTCTGGCTCGGGCATAGACTAAGCACTCTCTTAAGAAGCCTCAAACACGCGCTGTTTGCATCTACACATGCCAAAACCAGCTAAGCCCTAGACTTCAAGGTTCCCACATGTGCCATCGTCCTTACGTATCGAGAGTGACTCGAAAGCTTGCTCAAAGCTTTCAGAATGCGTGCTATCACATATCCCGGGTCCCGTGCAATTTTGTTATTTTGCCAATTGAGCAAGTGGTGGGTTCATTGATTAATCTAACAGCTGTTGATTGAATGAAGACAGAGTAAACAAGTTATTGATTGAGTGGAAAAGTGATTGATCATAGCATGGACAAAGGGATATGTTTATGTAATGAGCGAACGAGGTGACTGACACCCTGATTCAGCCGGTGACTGAGCCCTGTCCAAATGCGGGCCACTGCACTAAAGCACGTTACAATGTTGCAAAGTGCTGAACTGCACCGGACAACAGGGTACTGCTATGTACCACATTGTATTGCCTGTAACGAAAATAGAAGCACGTGGCCTGATCTTGGCAAATCCCCTAGAAAACAATGTGTTTCTCCAGCTTCGCAACTCGCTTAGCTCTTCTGGCGACTGTATTTCATGTCTCTGTATATTGGGTATATATATATATAATTATCAATATATATATATAATCGGGGTGCCAATTCATTATGTGAAGCTGTGCAGGAGTTTTAGAGCGGTCTAACTTTTGTGCATAGGTCTCAGGCTTCAAAATGCACAAAAACAATGAAAATTGGCTCTGCAATAAAATGCCTTGCCACCAAATTCATGCTTGAATGTGCATCCAACATCATCCAATTTCATCCAATTTTGAAGACCCTCAGAAACGCATC
>Ga0126342_10013796_pt1 | contig 14287 bp, 13 predicted proteins | sample Cyp1metagenome_FD_92528 | JGI IMG/M metagenome (GOLD analysis project Ga0126342, IMG submission 92528) | Coral microbial communities from Lord Howe Island, Old Settlement Bay, Australia - Cyphastrea 1 metagenome | ecosystem: Host-associated > Invertebrates > Cnidaria > Coral ...
ACATGAACGTTAACATCCCACCCCACCCCACCCCACCCCAACCCCCAGGAGCAGCGTAACATCATCAGCGTAACATGAACGTTAACATGTCATGCAAAACCGCGGCCTGAGGCGGTTGACAGAGTGTGCAGAAGAATAAGCCGTGCGAAACATGGCGTTCCTTTTGCGAGTTAGCAGGGCATTAGGTGAGGAAAGCTCTGAAGCTTTCTTGAGAACAAGAATTTGTAAAGGATGCTGGTGGAGCTGTGCGTTAGTTGTGCAGGCACTAGCTGTTGGTGGCATCAATCAATGTGTCTTTGTTGTCTGGGAGGGGTATTCACAGGAAATTCCTTCATCACGTGAAGATTCATGTAAGGGAAGTTTCCGCAATGTCTGATATCAGTTTAGCTTTTTGGCCTTTGGTGTTTCCTTGGTGTGTTCTTCAGCTGCAGCGATACTTTTCATTTTTGTTTTTCTGGCGTCGTCGATTTTTGCTGTTGTTGCGCCACGCTGTTCTCATTCGCGCCAGCTGGAAGATTGTGGTTTGTTTACTGTGTGATTTGTTGTTCCTGCCGCTTATATTTTTTATGCTTGATTTTCTTTTCGAGGTTCGAAGATGTGTATTTCGACGGAGGTCAGCGCTTTGGCGTTGTCTTTCTGGATAGCTACACCATGAGGGCTTGGAGTGCTGCAAAATGATCCAAGATGATCTTTGCCTGCAGCTGGGGCGGTACGTGGATAATAACGATCAGCACCTTGAAGGCTGTGAGCGGTGCACAATTTTCCTTGCCTGCAGCTTGGGTGGTACATGGATAACCACGATAAACACCATGGGGGCTTCGGCCGTTGCAAGATGATGGTTGCCTTTGGCCGGGTGGTAGATGGATAACCAGCATAAATAAACATTGACATCATCTTGCCAAATGATTTCTGGTCGATCGAGAATAAAGTTCGACAGGCATCATGAGGGCATTGATTGCTGGAAGATGATGCTTGCGTCTGGCTGAGCGGGCCAGGGTGGTGGATGGGCAACCACGGTAAACACCATCTTTCCAAATGATTGAGTTTAGCCTAATGTGTGTTTGCGGCTGGGGTGGTACATGGATAACCACCGTAAACACCATGAGGGCTTTGGGCGCTGCAAGGTCATTCGTGCTTGCAGTCGAGACGGTACGTGGTTAAACGACGCTAAAGAGCATGAGGGTTTCGATCCCTGTAGGGTGATGCTGATGATCTGATGCTTGTTTTCTGTTTGGGGTGGTCGATGGATAACCACGATAAACACCATTGGGGCTTTCGGGCCTTTGCATGCTTATGCTTGCTTTCTGTATCTTTCTGTTTGGGGTGGTCGATGGATAACCACGATAAACACCATCGGTGCCAATGGCGTTGGCACTTTGCTTGTCCGAGGCCCTGCAGGGGCTGAGACCGCAAGAGGCTCCTTGCGGGGCCTTGACAAAAAGTCTGACAAAGACACTTTGCCTTCAAGTTTCCTTAGGGGGGGGCCCTTCGGGGCACGCCCTCTGCGGGCGAATTTTAGTGCCCCGGACGGGGACGTTTTTGGGCAGGATAGGGGCCAGGGGGCCGCATACACCCCAGGGTTATAGTTTGTTGCTAACGTAGAATGGTGCGATGGGTTCGGTTACTGTATGGGGTCACCAACAACAAAAGGAAATGATTATGAAGTAAAAATCATCTGAAAAGGGTAACGGGATTTCAGTGACTTTGGGCCCTTTGTGTTTCAATGAGTTGATGTTTGGATCCCCTTTTGAATTTGTTGGCCTTGCAACTGTGCTGGTATCCTCCGAAAATAATGGATTCAAAGGGCTTTGTAATGTTACCCTTTGTGTTACTTCCAGCTTCCGGGGTTTGGTCCAATCCAGCGGGTTCACGGCATGTCACCACATGAAGCACACCGCAGCTTTTGGCTATCTAATTCGTTTGCACCCTTTTTCTTCGGTCTCTGTTTTCAGCATGGAGAACTTTGCGGTTGTGCTTTGCAACAGCATCACCTTGCTGCAATTTCTCGACCCAAGGGCCCTTTGGTGTTTACAGGCCAGGGTGAACTTTAAAGGGGTCGAAAAGTTTTTTTAAAGTTGTTGTTTACAGGACAACGCTTTAAAGTTAGTTTCAGAAACGTTTTGGGGGTTTTGGTTGTGCCTCCAACTCTGTCTCAGGTTGTCCTTGGGCATCGCTCACTACCGGGGCCCTTTCGGTTTTTGTCCCGCCTCGGGGTCTTCGACGTGCCGCATATGCTTTTTTGTTTGGTTTTGTTTTGGTTGGTGTCTTTTGTTTTTTTGATTTCGATTCCAAGACGCTACTATGCATAATCATTGGTGATGAAAATGTTTCCATAAGATTGGTCCTATTTTTTTGGGGTGTTATTTTGGATTACGGCTTTTTTAAAGCATAGCGATTCTGAGGTCAAAATTTGCACCGTTTACGGTGCAATTTGGTTGGAGCGGCAAGCGGCATGGGTCGAGTTCCATTCAGAGACGCGGTTGGGGCGCTTTGCTGCGGCGGAAGTTTTTGTGCGCCGGTTCCTGCGCGCGGGGCGCAGGTTCCAGGTGCAATTGTTTCCTCGTGGCGCTGCCCTCCGGCAGTTGCAGCTGCTGCGTGGGCAGCTGCAACTGCCGGAGGGAGATTTCTTGTTTGAGCTCAGCTATGAGCGTGGAGGCTTGCTCCGCCCAAAGCTGAACTCAAACAAAGTTGCATGTCATCCCCCATAAGAGGGGATTTTTAAGATCGGCGGGGGACCGATGGAACAACCCCCCCATAAGCAGGGCAATTTTCCGTCACTTGGCCCCACCCCACCCACCGCAACCCATGTTTGCTAAAAACAAGCATATTCCACGGGGCCGTACCTTGGGCGTCAGCTAAAACAAGTTGGCCAACTATGTGGCACCATCCTGTAGGGGGGTATTTCACATTTTTGGGGAAAGGGAAGCAAAAATTGGTTACTGTAGTTCAATAAAGTCCAATGCTCACGATGACCCCAAATTAGACCAATCTCGTGGACTTGTTAGTCCTTCGCCTTCATCATGTTTGAGTTACAGCCACACATCAGGGTCAGGCACAGGGCCATGGGAACAACCTGGGATCTGCGTGTCGCAACGGGGCCTGAAAGAAGGATCTTCACTTAGCAGTATAATATGGATCAAAATGCTGAAGCTGCAAGTGGATTTTTCACAGGTCACAGGTCTAGCCGCCTCATTTGTTGCGGCCTTTCGCCCATCGTGAACCCAACATTTTGTTCGCACACCGAGAGACTGTGACCAGGAGAGACAGGCACAGTCGAGAAGCTAAATCCGTGCAAGCCCATCATCCGGATCCACGGGCGGGTTCTGAAGAGAGCCGCCACCTGGCATTTGCTCAGCTTGCTTTTTGTGTGTGTGTGTGAAAATGGAGGGTATATAACGGGTATATAGCAGTTTGATGCATTTTCAATAGCGAACATAAAGACAAACCATCACCATCTAATTATTGAGGCAAAATATTTTCAGACAAACCCTTTCATTTGGCAATGTTTTGGGATGGGTCAAACATGGTGACCCCAAAAAATGTCAACACATCCACAAGGGATTACTGTAATTGTTTGTTTCGATGGCAAGTCCTGAGGGGTGTGCTGTCTTGAATTTTGATCCATCTCCTTTTTTTCATAGATGATGATTCGCGCATCCATTGGCCCGTGGTCGTTTTTTCCCAGACATTTCATGTGTTTCACATGTGCTCGTTTAAGACCTTCTATTAGTTCTTTTACGTTGGGAGTGATAGGACAACCTTGCTTGGCAAGTTCGTGGGTCAGTTTTACAATATTGAACGGAATATCCTATAGACTCATTATTCCCTTCTAAAAAATCAGTGTTTTTTTGCAGAGCACCCAATGATTTAGTACTCTCATCCAAGTTGGAAAGGGGTCGTTCATGAAGCCATGTGCCTTTCTCCAAGGTTGCCATCAGCAGGCACTCTTTGCAGCTGAAGACTACACAGGCTCTGAAGCTTCAAAATCGAGCATCGTGAGCATAGGTGGAGGTTACTCCCGCATGCAGGAGTTGAGATATTCCTCCCGGCATCATCAGAATTTGCGGAATTCTTTCTCAGCTGCAGCTTCCCCTGCCGAACGCATCAAACAGAATCACTCACTGGGTTGACTTGAAGAGCATTTGCCCGACACCATGTTTTTGCCGGCAGCTGCCAGGGATTCCGCAAAATGTCTCGCAAGCCAATTCTTTGAATTTCATCGATTCATCGCTGAGGAGAGCTTGGAGTTGGAGCCATAGTTGCAGGGTTTATATCACAACGTATGGCGGTTATAACTGAATTTGATTGAAACTGTGCATTTTATGCCAGTGCATTTACAAACCAACTGCACCCCCACCAAGTGTTTCCTGAGTAACCACTTCAAAGATCGGGATTGCCAGGAGAAGCCTAAGCCATTGCCCACTGCGACCTGGAAGTCGCGGTTGAGGTCCTGCAGTGCCCACTGGGATCTTGAGCTCGCGGTGGAGGTCCGGCAGTGCCCACTGGGATCTGGCGCTCGCGGTGGAGATCCGGCTGTGCCCACTGGGATCTGGACTGCGAGGAGGAGGAGGCGGAGGAGATGGAGGAGGAGGATGCGGAGGCGGAGGAGGAGGAGGAGAACAGCTCTGATAAAATCTAACAACCCTCACCTGGCAGGTGAGGAAAAAATGGGGAAATAAAAAGGGAAATAAAGAGGGGAAATAAATAGGGAAATAAATAGGGAAATAAATAAGGGCATAAATCAGGAAATAAATAGGGAAATAAATAGGGGAATAAATAGGGACATAAATGGGAAATAAATAGAGAAATAAAGAGGGGAATAAAGAGAGAAATAAATAGGGGAATAAATAGGGAAATAAAAGGGGGAATAAATAGGGAACTAAATAGGGAAATAAAAAGGGAAATAAATAGGGGAAATAGGGAAATAAATAGGGAAATAAAAAGGGGAAATAAATAGAGAAATAAATAGGGAAATAAATCGGGGAATAAATTGGGGAATAAATAGAGAAATAAATCGGGGAATAAATAGGGGAATAAATGGGGAAATAAAAAAGGAAATAAAAGGGGAAATACATAGGGAAATAAACAGGGAAATAAATAAGGAAATAAAAAGAGAAATGAATAGGGAAATAAAAAAGGAAATAAATACGGAAATGAACGGGGAAATAAATGGGAAATAATTAGGGGAATAAATAGGGGAATAAATAAGGAAATAAAAGGGGGATTAAAAAAGGAAAATAATAGGGAAATAAAAAGGAAAATAAATAGGGAAATAAATAGGGAAATACAGGGTGGCATAAATAGGGGAATAAATAAGGAAAAAAATAGGGGAATAATAGGGGAATAAAAAAGGAAATCAATACGGAAATAAATAGGGGAATAAATAGGGGAATAAATGCCGAAATAAATAAGGCAGTGAATGAGGAAATAAATAGGGACATAAATAGGGAAATAAATAGGGAAATAAAAAGGGTAATAAATGAGGAAATAAATACGGGAAATAAATAGGGACATAAAAAGGGAAATAAATAAAGGAAAAAATGCGAAAATCAATAAGGAAATAAATAGGGAAATAAATGGGAAATAAATAGGGAAACAAATAGGGAAATAAATCGGGAAATAAATGGGAAATAAATGGGAAAATAAATACGGGAAATAAATACGGAAATAAATAGGGGAATAAATAGGGAAAAACAAGGGGAATAAATAGGGGAATAAAAGCGGAAATTAATACGGAAATAAATAGGGGAATAAATAGGGGAAAAAATGCCGAAATAAATCAGGGAATGAATGAGGAAATAAATACGGGAATAAATAGGGAAATAGATAGGAAAATAAATATGGAAATAGATAGGGAAATAAACAGCGACATAAATATGGAAATAAATAGGGAAATAAATAGGGAAATAAATAGGGAAATAAACAGGGAAATAAATAGGGAAATAAATAGGGGATAAATAGGGGAATAAATAGGGGAATAAATAGGGAAATAAATAGGGGAATAAAAACGGGAAATAAATAGGGAAATAAATTGGGAAATAAATAAGGAAATAAAAAGAGAAATAAATCGGCGAATAAATAGGGAAATAAAAAGGGGAAAAAATGAGGAAATACATAGGGAAATAAATAGGGAAATAAAAAGGGGAATAAATGAGGAAATACATAGGGAAATAAATAGGGAAATACATAGGGAAATAAAAAGGGAATAAATGAGGAAATAAATAGGGAAATAAATAGGGAAATAAAAAGGGAAATAAATAGGGAAATAAATAGGGAAATAAATAGGGACATAAATAGGGAAATAAATAGGGAAATAAATAGGGAAATAAATAGGGGAAGAAATAGGGGGGAATAAAAAGGGGACTAAGTGAGGAAATAAATAGGGAAATAAATAGGGGAATAAATTGGAATATAAATTGGAATATAAATAGGAGATAAATAAGGAAATAAATACGGGAAAAACAAGGGGAAATAAATAGGGAAATAAATTCGGGAAATAAATAGGGAAAGAACTAGGAAAATAAATAGGTAACCAAATAGGGAAATAAAAAGGGGAAAAGATAGGGACATGCATAGGGAAATAAATAGGAAAATAAAAAGGAAAATAAAAAGGGGAAATAAATAGGGAAATAAAAAGGGAAATAAATAGGGAAACACATAGGGAAACAAATAGGGGAATAAATAGGGAAATAAATAGGGACATAAACAGGGGAATAAAAAGGGGAATAAATAGGGGAATAAATGGGGGAATAAATAGGGAAATGGAACTGGAAATAAATAGGGAAATAAATACGGAAATAGAGAAGGGGATAAATGAGGAAATAAATATGAGAAATAAATAGGGAAATAAAAAGGGAAATAAATAGGGAAATAATTACGGAAATAAATACGGGAATAAATGGAGAAATAAATAGGGGAAATAAATAGGGGAATAAATAGGGAATTAAAAAGGGTAATAAATAGGGAAATAAATAGGGAAATAAATAGGGGAATAAATAAGGGAATAAAAGGGGGACTAAGTGAGGAAATAAATAGGGAAATAAATAGGGAAATAAAAAGGGAAAAAAAAGGGAAATAAAAAGGGAAATAAATAGGGAAATAAATAGGGAAATAAATAGGGACATAAATAGGGAAATAAATACGGGAATAAATGTGGAAATAAATAAGGAAATAAAAAGGGGACATAAATAGGGAAATAAAAAGGGAAATAGGTAGATATAGGTAGGGAAATACATAGGGAAATAAATACGGGAATAAATAGGGAAATAGATAGGGAAATAAACAGCGACATAAATAGGGAAATAAATGAGGGCATAAATATGGAAACAAATAGGGAAATAAATAGGGAAATAAATGTGGAAATAAATAAGGAAATAAACAGGGAAATAAATAGGGGAATAAATAGGGAAATAAATAGGGAAATAGATAGGAAAATAAATAGGGAAATATATGCGGGAATAAATGGGGAAATGAATAGGGAAATCTATAAGGAAATAAACCGGGAAATAAATAAGGGATTAAATGAGGAAATAAATAGGGAAATAACAAGGGAAATAAATACGGAAATGAATAGGGGAAAACATAGGGAAATAAATAGGGACATAAATAGGGGAGTAAATAGGCGAAAAAATAGGGGAATAAATCGAGAAATAAATAGGGGAAATATAAAAGGGAATAAATAGGGAAATAAATACGGGGTAAATGCACAAATCGGGGGAAAAATAGGAAAATAAAAATGGAAGTAAAAAGGGGACATAAATAGGGAAAAAAAAGGGAAATAGAGAGGGAAATACATAGGGAAATAAATAGGGGAATAAAAACGGGAAATAAATAGGGAAATAAATTGGGAAATAAATAAGGAAATAAAAAGAGTAATAAATAGGGAAATAAATAGGGAAATCAATAGGGAAATAAACAGGGAAATAAATAGGGGAATAAATGAGGAAATAAATAGGGAAATAAATAGGGAAAAAATAGGGAAATAAACAGGGGAAAAAAAGGGGAATAAATACGGGAAATAAATACGGGAATAAATGGGGAAATGAAAAGGGAAATAAACAAGGGAAATAAATCGGGGAAGAAATAGGGGAATAAATTGGGAAATAAATAGGGGAATAAAAACGGGAAATAAATAGGGAAATAAACTTAAATAAACATGGAAATAAATAGGGAAATAAATAGGGAAATAAATAGGGGAATGAATACGGGAAATAAATAGGGACATAAAAAGCGTAATAAATAGGGAAATAAATAGGGGGATAAACAGGGAAATAAATAGGGACATAAAAAAGGAAATAAATAGGGGAATAAATAGGGGAATAAAAGGGGGACTAAGTGAGGAAATAAATAGGGAAATAAATAGGGAAATAAAAATGGAAAAAAAAGGGAAATAAATAGGGAAATAAATAGGGAAACACATAGGGAAATAAATAGGGGAATAAATAGGGAAAAAAATAGGGGAAATAAATAAGGGAATAAATAGGGGAATAAATAGGGAAATAAATAGGGGAATAAATGGATAAATCGGGGAATAAATAGGGAAATAAATAGGGAAATAAAGAGGAAAATAAAGAGGAAAATAAAAAGGAAAAAAATAGGAAAATAAAAAGGAAAATAAAAAGGGGAAATAAATAGGGAAATAAAAAGGGAAATAAATAGGGAAACACATAGGGAAATAAATAGGGGAATAAATAGGGAAAAATATAGGGAAATAAATGGGGAAATAAATGCGGGAAATAAATAGGGCAATAAATAGGGGAATAAATAGGGAAATAAATAGGGAAATAAATTGGAATATAAATTGGAATATAAATAGGGAAATAAATAAGGAAATAAATACGGGAAAGACAAGGGGAAATAAATAGGGAAATAAATTCGGGAAATTAATAGGGAAAGAAATAGGAAAATAAATAGGTAACTAAATAGGGAAATAAAAGGGGCAATAAATAGGGACATGCATAGGGAAATAAATAGGGAAATAAAAAGGGAAATAGATAGGGAAATAAATATGGAAATAAATACGGGAATAAATAGGGAAATAAATAGGGAAATAAATATGGTTCTATCGATTTCCATAGATTTGATTAAATTCGCATGCATGTTGAATTGAATTCTGTTGATTTCAATGTATTAAGGAATTTTGAAGAGTTTTGAAGAATTCGTTTGCCCTCAAATTGACCTAACGTTTCCAGCGTCATAAGGTTACGTTTGATCAGCAGCTTGAAGAGCAATAAACTCAATTCATATTCAATTCATATTCAAATTCCCTCAAACTCAACTCAATCCAATATTTTTTAGTTCAAAGATGAATTTCCTCAAGCGAACCTCAAACGAACCTTAAATTCCCTCAATCTCTCTCAATCTGGCTGAATTGTGTGTCTACAAGATCTAGCTTATTTATACTTACTATTACAATAGCAACATTAGCAACTCAGATCCTACTCAAACGGAACTCGACAGTTGCCCCCGGTCCACAGACCCCCTCCCACTATGACCCTATTAATTTGGGTATGGGTCACACTCCGGGCAGAGGACGAATCAACAGAAGAATAGGATAAATTTGACCAGAAATTAGAAAAAGCATTGGAGTGGCTGCAACTTGCTAGTCGTCAGAATGCAGGATCACTGGAATATTTGGCATGGTGCTGATGGCAAGAAACCCAAGGCTACTCCAAAAGGAGCCACGTTTCAAAGATCTGACGGCCAAGGACGCGGTGTTGGAAGGCAGTGTGTGCCCGTCAAACATATTCAAAACATTGTTTTCAGCAACCCTGGGAGTTGCTGGACCAACTGCAGATGGGATGGGTTCGCCAATAGGAATGGAATGTGAAGCCCCAAAATCTCATGAAGTACGTCGGTGATCTGGTAAACCTTCCGCTGGCCATCAATAATTTCAGAGAATAAATATTTCACCAGCAAACATGGAAGGTTGACTAAGTCATTGGAAACTAGTTAACTAGTTGTTGTTTATTGATTTCCAAAAAAGGATTCCTGTGAATCTTGCACGAAACCAATTCAGGGAATGGTTGGCATCCAGCCTGCATCTTGACCAACTTTTGCCATGAACAGGTCCTAAAAGAAACAAGACATTGAATCAATACGGGGCAAAGTTCAAAGAAACAAATGATTTGATCATCTTGGGTATCGCAAATCCTTTGAATTCTCATCTTTTTTGTACTGTAGCCCTTCCCCTAAACCAATTCAAGATATCCACATGTCTCAGCATGGTGACACATATGGTGACCAAGGTAGCCCGAACGGCTCTGGGCTTGCCAGGAGTGGTGCGAAAGAGTGAGTGTGGTCACAGACGAAAGTGGCATCGCAACAAATGCGATCAAGGCCCGGGGAGGTTAGATGACTGATTGCTTGATTAAAGCGAGTAAACATGGGACTTGACCTGGCAGACAATGGAGGGGTCATAATGGGCTATATGTGAAAATATTGAAGGGTGAAACATAGTTAAAACCCTGGCAGATTTGCAAGGTTCATCAAGGTTCTGCCATGGCTGAATGGATTGAACATTTAACTCCTTTTCAAAGCAACACGTGTGAGGCAATTCCAGCACTTCCCCAGACAATGCTGTTCATGCCATTGGTGGTCGGATGCCCTTCAAGCCCCCAACGATTGTTTTCCTGGTAAGATTTTTTTCGGCCTCAGACTGTGCTCGCTCAACAGAGCGCAAAGCACGTCACCTTGCCACTAGTGAGTGGAGACTGCTACGGGTGGCGTAGCTGGATATGTGCATGCCGCTTGGACGCGCCCTGTGCTGATGTTGTTTTCTCATGTTTTATTCATATGATTATGATATGATCCATGCAGCGCTTGCTGCAAGAATCCGCATGTTTGCGTCTTGCGCTCTCCCAGTAAGCAAAGCCACAGACCCCTCAACGAAATGAGACAAACTTGCAAACCCCTGAACTGTGGCTTGGGAAGGCTCGCTCTAGCAGTATGCTTGTCGCTTTGGCCTCTCGAATCTGCTGATTCTCATCTCTAAGGGCGCACAGGAAGATGAGAAGTTGAAGGTGGTGCATCTGAAGGTTGCTTGGACTTTCCGACACTGGTTGCTGGTTTCAAGTATTCACCCTGGGTGTCAATGACAAATTTAGAATATTCTTTCCAGAGAGGCTCTTTTTGACCGACATAGGTCACTGAGCTATTGTAGCTTGATTTTTGGCTCAGTATTGTAGACAGAGAAGGTTGTCAAGGAGGCTTCTATGTTTCAAAGATACCGCGCATAAACCGTGGCAAATCTCAGTTTATGCTGGCATTACTGGAGCATTGCGCCCATACGTTTGAAGGCCTGTGGCGATGCAGGTATTGACAAATGTGTTCACTTTGATATGCGCAGGTGATTGGGTTGCTAGATATTTCGATGATGGTTTGCGGGCCGGTGAGCAACGGCATTGCGTACTGGCGTACTCACAGAAAACAAAAACACATTGCACCCCTGAGCGCGCCCGTGAAAAAAAGTGAAACACCGTGAGATTTTCGTGGCCATCTTTGACTGTGAGCATCCATGTGAATAGCGCTTCAAAATCAGCACAGCGTCAGCTCATTCTGTATTGCTGCAAAGTGATGTAGATGTGATTGATGATGGAGCAGATTTTGGTAATCTTTTGGACAGTTTGTACTCTTTTGCGATGTATATATTGTTCAGCAATCTTGCAAGTTTGGTTGGGGGAAGGTGGATTGGCCGCTTGCGGCAGAGACTCCTGAATGAACAACCGAACCTCCGAACATCATCCCAACACAATCTCCAATTTCCAATTAAAAGAAGGCATCAGTAGGGTGACGCAGGTGTGATTGGTGCAAAGAAAACTTTCTGAGATCTATGAACCTCATGGGTGACCCCTTTTGAAAGGGTTTCCAAAACGGAGCTCTTCTCAATGATGTGATGCATGCACATGAGCAGGTCTTCACATTATATAAACTAAAATCACATATGCCTATTTGCTTGCCACTGACAAACTTTAGCTGGATCGTCCAAATATCTGAAGCCATACAGATTGGGCCAAGTGTTCTCAGCTCATGGACACCTTTTTAAGAACCACTTCCGGGGCCCACCTGAATGGGATATGCCCAGCTCATTGCCATCTACACGTCGCAGCCAAGCCGCTGCTGGAGTGGTCCTCCGCCGCATCACTGAGAAGCCCTCCTAAACCCTGCCCACAGTGATCTGCGTCAACCTTGGTGGGCAACCAATTCATCACTGATATACCCCGGGTATCTGGGTATCTTGGGTCATGTGGGCACGCCCAAGGTGGACTGTGGGGAAAGCAATGAGTATATATCTCCGAACCCTGAAACTCCAATACCTGTTTGAACCATAGTCTTTCTATCAAAAACGATTGTTGATTTCGTCAATTTCGTCTAAATACTTTGATAGGCATCGGCTGGAGCTGCCGCAAAACCTGCCTAAGTGTATTGAAGGTCAATGTGACGCGGCTTGAAGCGACAAGTAGAGGAATTGCAGTTCGCCATGTTTCATTGTTTTGGCTGGGCTTTTGGTTGACCCTTCGAAAGTGTTGTGATTTTTAACATCCTTCCCTTGTGGATAGATCATATTTCATCTTGGTCCAGATTGATTGTGCCTAGCGAGATGGGTGAACACCACTACTAGAACCAGTTTATAGACTCACCATTTTGTTGGTATACCTGGTACAACAAGCATCCTATCGTGAATTGCAACACCATCCCTCTCAACACTACCCCCAACCGTGTCAACATTACCAACATTAAACGGCAGCTTATTTTGAGGTTGGGCATGAAAGTAACACCACAAGACAGGATAAGTCTGCATCAACATTCATTTTCAAAATGGGAGGTTTTCTAAGGACCAGCTTTGCCACACACCGCATATTCAGTTCGAGTAGGTTTCAGAATAAACCTGTTCTGCTCTTGTGAGGTTCTCTGAATAAGCCGAATCTGTTTGCAGAAACCTGGGGCGCTCAAAACACTGTTAGCCTTGATGATAGGCTCAATCAGGATGGTGTAGCAAATCATGGGGGTGGTTCGATTTTATATTCTATTCTACCCATCTCTATTCGTGTTTTGAAATCTTCGATTTCGCCTTGGCCCCCAACGATCGACCCTTGGGTATGTTGGGTGTCGTGGTGTCGAAACCCAGGACCAGGCAGCCCGGTGCTACAGGAAAGCTGGCTTTGCACTGCAAGACGACCTCCCTGATTCGATCTGGCAGCGCTGGGGGAAGGTGCGGCTTGTCGGGGTAAAACAGCCAGAAACGAATAGCTTCGGAATAGAAAAGAACACATCCAGTGACATCACATGACCATGTTTATCGTCAGGCAAGAAAGCGCGCCCTTCCAGCAAGTTCCCAACAAAAACACGGAAATGATAGCAACCAACTAAGTTATGCCACAAAAAATGATTGCAACAATGTGATTGCCATATTTCATGATATTTCTAGCCTTGCCAAATCTTGCCAAGGAGCACACGCATGCATGTGAGAATAGTGCCATGGAACAATGATTCCATACAAGCCGCGCAGGTCAAGCAGGCGTAGTACTGTATGATTTACTGAGGATAGTTTGATTACCTGAGAAGGGCGCATGTTGGATGACAAGGTGGAGCTGAAACCGTGTCAAATGTGGTGAATGATCGTCCCATGCTGGCACCTGAGTTTGGCTTACCTCGTGTGTAGACCCTGGGAGTTGGAACACAATGGAGGTGTTGCGTGGGTGCTTCAGTTCAGTTTCACTTTTTTTCAAGTGGAGGGTTGGGCTGAAGATGGGGGAAACAGTCTCACAATCATGGGGAATCAACCAACCCAGGAAAAGTGACCACCCCAATACTAGATAGTGAATAAAACATCTCTGCTGGTTGCTGGTTGCATTCCCTTGACAATCCTCAATTTAACCAATCGTACCAACAGGAGCATTATAAAATTTGATAAACCATAACCAGACCATACCATACTCCAAAAAAAAAAGATTTTTGCGTTTACCGTCGATGAAGCGAAGTTCAAGACCTCACTTTGAACATTTTGAGCGTCACCCCACCATTCACGAGAACAGGAAAACAGATCTGGCCCAATCAACACTAGAGAACAGTTTTTAAAACAGGACATGTTTGTTTTTGCTCACGCCCAAGGTACGGCCCCGTGGAATATGTTTTTTTTAAGCAAACATGGGTTGGGGTGGGGTGGGGTGGGGTGTGATAACGTCAATGGAACTTGCGTGGAGGGTTCGGGTGGGGGGGGGTGTGGTGGGGTGTGATAAGGTACTCCTATACTAGTTTGTTGCCTCTTGTCAGATTCAAGCTTGAACCT
>Ga0126342_10013797_pt1 | contig 14287 bp, 21 predicted proteins | sample Cyp1metagenome_FD_92528 | JGI IMG/M metagenome (GOLD analysis project Ga0126342, IMG submission 92528) | Coral microbial communities from Lord Howe Island, Old Settlement Bay, Australia - Cyphastrea 1 metagenome | ecosystem: Host-associated > Invertebrates > Cnidaria > Coral ...
ATAATAGATATTCATAAACCACCATTATAAACCATACATATTCATAGATATGTCCATTGAAAATCATAAACACTATGAACCACCACTATTAACATCATTAAACCACTATAAATCATAGATATTGATCAACCCTCCGTCGTCCCTCCGTCTCGACAGGTCCGAGCGTCGGATGTGCGACTTCGAGCCCGGCGCCTTGGCGTGTGGCCGGTACGCGATGCGCGTCTGGCTGGTCCAGCGGGTCACGATCTCCTCGGGCACGGCGTTACGGCGATTTTTTCAGCCGGGATATCTATGGCTAATGGTGATTTAATGGTGGTTAATGGTGATTTAATGGTGGTCAATGGTGATTAAAAAAAGTGAATTAATATTAGGGAATATCTATGGTTAATGATATCCATAATTCATGGTGATTAACCACTATTATCTATGGGAATATCCATGGTTATTAAAATATAATGGTGATTAATAGTGGTTATTAATGCTGATTTTATGGTGATTTTATGGGGATCTTGTGGTGATTTGATGGGATCTGAATGGACTTGATTCGGTGATTTCGAATGGGATTTTTGATCGAAAATCATCGAATCTAAATGGGCAGATGATGCGGATATAGGATATCAAACCAACTTGAGATGAGATTTTGGAGGGTAATAATGTTGATTTGATGGGACTTAATCGGGTTTAATGGATCTATAGTTTATACTAGGCTTTAGATGGTGTTTCAAGCAACTTGATATATTTCCCCAAGGGAATGTCCAAGAGTTGGGTGCAATCTGCCACAGTTCCTGGCAATATCCCTGTGAATTGGGTATGGTCATCCTACAGTCATTAGGAATTCTAAACAATTCACAATTATGTTCGTTCATCAATATAATTATCCAACTAATCCATGTTTCATGGTCACAGTCATGGCTCTCCCTGTTACCCTCTGGTAAACTTTTACATAACTATGGAAAATCACCATGCTATTAATGGGCAAATCCACTATAAATGGCAATTTTCAATACAAGGTGGGGCCCCCCAGTTATAAGATGGTTTATAAACCCCATTAACTATGGTTATAGGATGTTATAGGTACCATAAACCAAAGTTATTGGAGTTATAAACCAACTTAGCTATCTAGGGGGCCCCACTTTGTAGCTATGTTTGTTTACCAGAGGGTATGGGAAAATAGTCCAACCAGGTGACCATATGAAACATATGGGCTCACCATCCAAAAAATCACCTGAAGAATCGAAGTTTCGTCGAGTGATGGCTTTGTTTCATATGTTCCACAAGTGGGGGATCCCCAATAGCCTAGCTGGTTGGTTTATCTCATGGAAAATCCAATGGAAAAAATGGATGATAACTGGAGGTACCTCCATTTTTCAAAGGAAACCTCCATATGATAAATTGTGGCGGGATTAAATGCTGAAAATTGGAGATGTTGAAAACCCATCGAATCATCATCTCCATTTGGTTGGAAGGTTGACGAAAAGTTTGACGTGGAATGGAGCTGGAAAATGGATGGAACTCTCCTGTTTGCGAGGATTTTTTTCAGCAACCCGCTTTTAAAAGCAGAAATAAAAACCGAAGGTAATGAAAATGAAACCGTCAAAAAAAAATGTGTTGAAACCACAAAAAACTAGTACATAAGGGCTCATATATGTTCATATGATTCATATTGATAAATATCCCAGTATAAGGAGATATTTGAGTGGTAATGGATGATAGTTGGATATAATTGGGACATTTAAACTGATTCTCCCTTCCCCGTCCTTTATGAAATACTTTTCCATGCCCGAATCCCTGGTTCCTGTTGAGTATTGGAGGTAATCATTTTCAACAGTCATCATCAACTCTGAAGTATTAACTCTGATCATGAATCATAAACCATTTATTTTGATCGCTTCAGAATTGGGTCCCAAAAATTTTCGGAGATGTCCATCTATTGATGGCAGTATTTTTTCCCCCAGTTCTCAGCCATGTTTTGGGAGAAATGTTCCATTTTTTCTCAGCCATCTTTTGGAATAGCCCTACTGCTGCGAAAGCTGCGAAAGTCTGATCCCGGTAGGCACCTCAGTGATCCGCTGAACGACAAGAGTAGGGCTACGGGGTGAGTGGATAATATGGTTGATACAATGGTTAATATAATGCTTAACAGTATGCTTGATATAATTAATATAATGGTGTTCATATAATGATTGATATGGTTAATATATCATGGTTGCGTTTTTGGGGGTGAAAAATCCCCAGTAAATCAACGTGATTTGGCAAAGAAATGGGTTGACCTCATTGTTTTTTTTGTGGTCAATGATGGTTTTGCTGATGCTTAATGGGAAAATAAGCATCAATGATGGTTAATTATTGGCGGTTAATGATGGTTAATGGTGGTTAATGATGGGAAAATAAGCAACAATGATTCAATGATGAATATGTTTTTCAGAACTGGCATGCCTTCCCAAATGACCAACACAACTTGCTGGAAAATCACCCTGTCGCAGTAACATCCTTTTAACCAGAAAAAGGTCAATCATCGGACTCAATGGACCATGCTTTGCGTCGGGTTTGATGATTGGTGAAGGATTTCTAGGTCTCACTATGAACGCTCTCTCCAAGGGCACCAAATCTCATGACGCTATTTGCCTGGGGTCAAAAGGATATAATAGGATTCATGTGCTTAAAACAATACTAAACCACCCATGACTGGCAATGATCTATATATATATTACTAATGACGACGACCCCTTTCGGGGGAGGGACTTTTACGGGTGGATATGTTCCAGAGCCTTCGGACCAAAGGACACGTGATTTTGATATATTTTTTTTGAAATGTTAAAAAACATGTGTCCCTGAAACAATGGGGTTATAAGCAAAAAAGTATGGGATTATAACTAACAAAAAATATGTTATAACCAACAATAGCAGGATTATAATTTATAACCAACAATAATGATGTTATAACAAGACTAAACATGTGTTGTAACCAGCAAGAATGGGATTGTAACCAGCAATAATGGGTTGTAAGCAAGAGTACTACGATTATAATGATTATAACCAAAAAAATATTGATACTATTGGCCACCAATAATGGGACAATCACCAACAGTAATAAGATGCTAACCAACAATAATGGGACCATAATTATAACTATAACCATCAATAATGGGACTATAACTTTAACCAGCAAAAATGATATTATTTATAACCAACAATAATGGAAATCAAAACCAATAATTATGGGATTTAAAATTTATAACCAATCATACTGGGATCGTCGTATCATAACCAACAACAATGGGGTTGAAACCCTTTTCTGGATACCAATAAATTCATCTATCCTTTGTGATTATCCAAACATGTGGGATCACCCAAATATCATCTAAAGGTTTATGATATATGGTTTAAGTGATTTAAGACTCAAAATCCCCGAAGGCGCAAGATAGCCGAACCCTTAGATGAGTGTCACAGCGGTGGCAATGGCACTGCTCAATGCCAGTGCTGTGTTTTTCGCCCTGCGTCTGCCTAAGTCCTTGTGCCACATCTTGTGGCAATTGAGTCGATTCGATTCCCGCACGGCCTCTGATTCATAGGCAATACATATAGGTATGAAAGTGAAAGTTACACTATTATTACTATTACCTTTACACAAAAAAAAACATATTTTTTTCTACACATGCTACACATTACATTCACACAGCGAAAGGTTTATAAACAGGAATGTCTCATAATGTCAGAGGCCAATTATCAAAGCTCAATCCGTTGGGAGCTGCGAGGAATAGATCTGATTCTAAAAGAAACGTTTTTTTGCAGGTACATCACTTCGACCTTTTGGGAAATCTTACACAGCAAAACGAATGACAAAACCAGAACTACACCCCCCGGAGAGCAATGCCAACAACTGAGAACAAGATTTCCAAACAAGTGCGCTAGCTTTCTTCGCACAGTACCTTAAGTACTTCAAGCCATCAAGCGCTTACCCAAACCAGTAACAACCGGAAAAAAAACTATCGCGACTCTAAATGGCGACACTCACTCAGACTCACTTCTTCTCCTTTTTCTTCGACCCCTGCTCCACGTTTGTGAAGAACTTCTGTTTGTCTGTGGCTGACACTGGGTGGCACTTGACCTTGGGAACCCAAAAAAAAAGGGAAAATCGAAAATCATGATATATAATGCCATGGTGAACATCCCCAAATAGATGGACAGACATATGTCAATTTCAAATTGACACAGACGGAAATCATCAGTCGTACTGGGAATTGTTGAAATCGTATAATGACTATAATATTTATTTGTGTCGAATGACCCCACCAAATATACTTCCTTGGAACTTGGAGTTAGGTGGACTTGATTGTTTTTAGTTTTTCCCGACTCCCAAACCGACCTACTTACCAAACTTCAGTTTTTTTGGCGTAGTCCAGTAATACAGTAACCATGAAAATTTGAATCAAAATGCACTTGTTACTGGGAGTCCCTTAAAAAATGAATCCCTCTTGATGCTTGGATGGTCAGCCCCAATCTTAACAATGAATATTGAATGTGGTACAAATTTCAAATGCGTTGTAACTGGTAATAGTAAGAGTCGTGTATGACAATTTGTATGCTTGTCTGCCTCTGTGTCTGAGCCGTATGTAAGTAAGTATAGTAAGTATAGTAAGTATAGTACGTATGTAAGTATGGAAGTATGTATGTAAGTAAGTATGTATGTATGTATGTATGGATGTATGGATGTATGGATGTATGGATGTATGGATGTATGGATGTATGGATGTATGGATGTATGGATGTATGGATGTATGGATGTATGTATGTATGTAAGTATGTATGTATGTATGTATGCATGCATGCATGCACGCATGTATGCATGTAGTGTGTGTATGCGTGTGCGTGGGCGTGCGTGTGCGTGGGCGTGCGTGTGTGTACGGTGAAGTTTGAAGTTTGTGTATATGAAAATCTATGAAGTATGAGTGAAGTAGTTCAACTGCAGCATTTGGGTTTAATCCCGAACCCCAAGTGTAATACTTCAAAGTTGGAGCGAGGATCAGGCGGTGTCTTTGCCTTTCTCTTACGTGTCTTCTGGCTGGGGGTCTTGGGGGTCTTTGGGGTCTTTGGAGTCTTTGGCGAGCGTGGACCGGGAGATCCTGCCTTTTCCTTTGTGACAGAAGCCTTTGCTTTTGCTTTTCGTTTCGGTGTGGATTTTGCCTTCGGTGATGGCTTTGGTTTTGGCGATGCTGTTGCTGCTGCAGCCTTGGCTTTCGCTGTCGCCTTTGGTCTACCTCGTGGTTTTGGCTTGGCTTTTGCTGCGGTGCTCACCTTTCCTCTGGGAGGGTTGGCAAGGGACAAATCATACTCGAATCGTTTGGAAGAGTTGGATAGTATCTCGTATGCGTTGCTCAATTTCTGGAATTCCAAAGTAGAATCCATTGAGCCACCCTGTTTGTCTGGGTGACATTGCTTGCTTCTGGTCAAGTATGCTTTCCTCAAATCAGAATCTTTCACATTGGAAGGTACCCCCAGAATTTCATAGTGGGTACGGGTGTCCATTACAATTGATTTTTCTGGTTTCTTGTCCGGATCTTCTGCTGGGGGGGGGAGTGACAGTCGAGGGAGCCCGTCCTCCTCTGAATCTGGAGATGGGGGTGTTGGCGGTGGTACCTCCAAACTTGGCTCGGGATTCTTGGGAATAGCATCATTCTCATTCTCAGATTCACGCTGTCCCAGAGGAAGTCGAATAGGAGTGTCGGGTGATGGTGGGGTAGGAAGAAACGCATCAGCTGGATTGTCTGGCTTGTGTTTCGATCCGCTGCTGGCTGACGTTGACTCTTCAAACCCCGTCTTGACGTCATGAATGATGGTCTCAGTCTCACTGCCACACCCATCGCGCACTCCTGTGTCCTTCCGTTCATTGGGAAGATAATCTCCGCCTGCCCCACTTCGCTCCTGAAGCGCAGAGAACATGTCAGGTAAATTTAATTTGGGTAAGGGGAAAGGGACTTGAGGAAAAGAAGGTAGGAACACTTTTGTTTGCTACTACAAGGCAGGATTGATAGTTTCTGTATGGTTCTGTGTCTGTCAAAAATTTTCATTTCCAGAAAGTTTAAAGTTTGAAATTTGAGTTTGAATTTAGAAGAACAATACCTCTGGTTTTGGGTGCATTTCGATCTGAACGTTGAAATTTGGCCCTGGAAATTGGAAATCCCGTTTTTTTTTAGTTCATACCGTGTGATCCCAATGTTTACTTTGAATTGAGACCTCCAAACCCACCCCCACCACCAATGGTCATGCCTCCTGCTGGCCATTGATGATCAACACAGCGGCTGAAAACATCTCTGCCCAAGCTGCCTTCAATAAGTCGTTGGCACCGTTGAACATGGGAAGGTCCAAGGCGGTCTCCAGACGCTCTTGTGTTACCCGACAATCTCTGAGCCAGCGAACGAATGTTGTCACACACGATGAACGTCGAGCAATCAAATCCTCGCTCTCTTGATCTTGTTTGTCACCTGGTACCTGGGCCGGGCCATCATAAATCATGATCTTGGAAAAATACAAATCTGATCTGAAATCTGAACAAACCGAAACAAACAAACAGTCAAAGATTAGTAAGAGGGTTCTGTTTAATTGAAATAAGCGTTTGACAGTTGACAGTTTAAAGTTTGACACTTGGATAATAAACTGATATTTGAACTTGTTAGACGAGGTTTAAAATGTCCAAAGGCCAGTTACACGTGCGGAAGACAAGTCGACCAATATTTGAATGTCTTTCAGCAAACTTTTTCCCTCTGTGGCCAGGAATTCAATCTGAAGGTCCTGTCCTTTGTCATGTTCTTGTTGAAGAGTTTCCTCTAGTGTCTCGTTCGTCTTGGGGATGGTCTTGGTCTCAGTCACAGGGTCCAACTTGGCTGTGTGGTCTTCATGTCCCTCACGTGTCTCAACCCCCACTGGCTCAGCAATGGTTTCACCACTGCCGGGTTGTTCACTCCCGTGTGGATCCTGCTCACTTTTGACAATATCCTGCTGCAAATGCTTGACCATTGAAAGCCCTGACTTCCACTTCTTGTGAACCTTGTGATAGGCTTCTCCACACATCTCCATCAGCGTAGTCATTGTCTCGATGTCAAACGATATGACGTGCTCTCGACTGAGGACCGGAAATTCCTCAGAATGGTGCTTTGGTACGATACATACATGCATGCATGCATACATACATACATACATAGATACATAGAGAGGTAGACAGATAGATAGATAGATAGATAGATAGATAGTAACATAGTAGCATAGTAACATAGTAACATAGTAACATAGTATACATAGATACATAGATACATAGATACGTAGATACGTAGATACATAGATGGATGGTTAGATACATAGACGGACAGATGGATAGATACATACAGACACACACACATATCCATGAATGCATACATGTTATTACTGAAACTATTTTTTTTATAAATATAAATGCACGTGGTGGTATTTAACTATTTAACACAACGACATATGACAAGAAAACCATAAAACAAACAACCAACTAACAGGGAGGAAGACTCCAGAAAGTCACACGGGGTTTGATCGGCACACTCTCCACACGGCGGATTGTCCAACTGGAAGGCGTTGACATGGCCAATCATGAACAAAGGCGGGATAATGACCCCTTGGCCCCGGCGGGCATACATGAAAAAGCCGCCCATACTGAGAAATTCCTGAAGGGGTGGCAGGGTGATCCTTTAGTCCAGCCGAAACTGGAAACTGGAAACTTAAGTTGAATCAAGTTGAATCCAAATCCAAATGCAAAATCGTTAACAAAGATTGGAGTCTGTTTTGATTCTGATCATACAACTCAGATGATTGGTTGTCAGATCATCTCATAATCAAAAAAGTCTTGTGCAACACAAAGATCAAAAAAAGATCATTTGGAGCACACTCTAGTCCTGCACTGGAATACCTTTGAAATGATTCGCCAGCACTCCAATATCCGAATCGGAGACATCCTTTGGATCGCTTTTCCCATGATGTTTTGCATAGTGCATCAAAAGAGTCGCAAGGGGTAGCCCAAAGATCAGCTGTTCACCCTGGTTGACAAAGAAGCACCGACCCCAACACAAGTCCGTCATGTCCACCTTGGCACCGGATGGACCTGCAAAAATATTCTTCACTGCTAAGATCTTTCGCCAGTTGCACTCTTTCCATTCCGCATGACTGTAGAGATTTTTGATCTTCACTGGACCTGGCACAAAGCAGGGGGCATTCCTGAGCATTGTAAGTCAACGGGTGGAGAAGCATCTAGGATCAAACAATTTGGATTGAGTATGGTGTTTTGTGTAAACTGTGAACTATGTGCAATGTATGCGCTACGTGCTGTGTGCTATGTAGTTGCAGTCACTATCTATGTGCTATGCGCGCTGCTATGGGAATAACAATACAACACGCCACTGGACGAACAAAAGAAGAACTTAAAGCAAGCAAAGTCAAGAATCCATACGAAATAATTTCCAACAATGCTTTGACCCTGGGGTCGGAGACGGACTCAGGGCTTGCGATGTCATGGTTGTTGACCTGGTAAACGAAATTCAAAGTTTCACCCGCCAAACTCTCTTTGATGTCCTTCTCAAACGTTGTGGCGACTTTGTTGAACTCTTTCAGATCATATTCCAACTCCCCTTCAGGAGGATCATACATGAAATGATCTCCGTCAATAGCAAAATTCCCAAACCTTCTACAAGTCCCCAAAGAATCCTGATGGTTGAAACAAAGACGGCAAGACTCTTGCGCATTGGTCGAGAATCAACAACCAGTACAACCAAGAAGTTGATTGAGATAGGGAACCAAATCGAATCAAAATACCCAAACTCAAACCCTAACAGAAAACTGTGACATGGACGATGACCACACTGCATATTGCCATAATTTTCCAACATGTTACATTTTTAGGCTCCCTATCCTCTTTCAAATCAAGCTTGCACAGGTTCTCACTCCACATCCCCACTTCTTCAAAGTTGAGCTTGCAAAACGGCCAGTCCATCTCCGGGTCCGTGCCCTCCGCATCACTACCTGCATTCTCAGTGCCAGGCTTGTCTCCAGCGGTGTCTTCTTTTTTGTCCTCTTTCTTCTTTTCATGTGAACCAGAAGACTTAGACGAACCTGAGCTGGACGATGAAGAAGAAGATGATGATCCCTTTCCCTTTTTTGCCTTTTTGTTCTTCTTCTTCTTAGTCTCCTTGGTGATCTTGGCACTTTCAGATGAAGAGGACTCTTCGGCTGCATCATCCGCACTCTTCCTGCGAGGGTTTTAAGTTAAAAGTCAAGTTTAAAGTGTTGGAAATGACTGCATCAGTGACAGAAAAGGATAGCATGTGTCACATGTGTCTTACAGTTTTAGTTCTGTCTAAGTTGAATGAAATAAATAATCTATTAAATGTGGTATGTGGCAATGTGGCTGCGGGTATGTGGAACGTCAGTGGGAGTCTCTAGTTGGAGCCATATTAGGTAAACATTCAGAGGGACCAAACTAAACGGTCCTTCTGCTCTCTGCTGCAACTTCTTCATTACGTTCCTTCTTTCTTTGGAGGCGTGCATCATTTCTTTTCTTCTGCTCAGCTTTCATTTCATGATTCTGCATGAACTGCTCTGTTGCTTTGTCAAGCTCGGCGATAGCTTTCTTCACCGCCCCTTCGTGGGAGACCATCAGCCGCTCGTAAGCTTTGAGTCCTTTCTTTGTTGGCTCATCAAGTGCTTCCTTACGTTTGCTTTTACTGTTGGGCGAAGGCTCAGGTAGTTCACCCACTCCTCCAAGACAAGTCTTTTTTCGCGACTCTGGGGAAAGATCCATCTTTGGGCCTGTTGCAGCGAAGTTCTGCAAGAGCGATGACACCATCTCTCGCAACCTTAGTTGTCAGGTCAGGCGGGATTTATTCTGACACTTTGAAAGGCGGAGTAGAATGCCACATGTTTGCAAAAAGGGTTAGCCCATCCATCCAGTCATCATCTATCAAATTTGGTTTGGTCGAATCTTGATCACTGTGTATCTAACAGAAAAATATGTAAGAAAATGTATGTGGAAGTTTTTTTGGTTGAGTAAGCAGAATTCAAATTATTGACCGCAAGTTGGGATTTGTTGTATTGAAATGGCCAACCCAGTACTCAACAGAAGACTAAAAATCGTTGATGTCTCGCCAGGGAACCCCTTTGTCTCAGGGTATGACTTGGCTACTTCAATTGAGTGAGTGGCCTCTATGTTCAGGTTCTTGACTCTTTCAGACCACTTGTCAGATGTCAGGATCACATCTTTCTCAACTTCCAGCTCTGCAAGTTTGGCTGCCACTCTGGGGTCTGTCTTTGCTTTCTTTCGTTTGGGCTCAGGTTTCCCATCTCCCTTACTCGGTTTATTTTCAGGTTCTTCCTCAGCCTCAGAGTCATCTTGAGCTCGCGACTGCCTGCTTGTGCCACTTTTGGGAGCAGCTTTGGAACCTGCTGATCGTGCTGCCCTTTTCGGGGCAGTAATCTTTGGTGGCCCTTGATTCCCAAATGGGCGGGCTCCTGGATCGGAGTTCACTCTGCTACATCAAAAAAACTCATGTTTGTATGAACTATGAAGCCTTTTGAAGCTTGTATATAGTGGGCATGTGTCTCGTGTAAAGTGTGAGTGGTGAAGTGCAAGCATAAGAGTTGGAGTATGCATTACACTCTTGTGTCAAGTGTCAACTGTTGTTTCCCAAGTGTTGTCCTTGGGCGCCAGCGCCGATGTCGACTTCTTTGTCCAAAGTTGATCCCATCAGATCTCAGTTGGTCCAGAGGAATTGGGAGGACATGACGTAGAAATGAGAGAGAAGAACAAAATAGAAACAAGCACTTGTATTTACATAGTGCGTTGGGAATGATTTGCAAGTCGTTGCTTGGAAGGGGGAACACACACAGCCCAACCATTAAAAATATATTATATATATATATATATATAATATATATATATATATAACTAATATAGTCAATCCCCTCCCTCATACTCATTACCGTTTTTTCTTTGTCAGGACCAGGATGGGATACATTGGTTGGTTGATACATGTCAAAGCCTACATCATCATCACCATCATGATCATCATCATCATCATCACAGTGAATTGTAAAATACTAAATACTATCTGGCAGACATTGTTTCATTGTTTGGCCCAGTAACGGTTTCTTACCTCACGAATCGCATCCACATCGCCAACATGGTTCTTCTGGGTGTCAGAAAAACCTCTTTCGTTGCCAACCCTAGAGCCAGTGGTGGAGTGGGCTGTACCTGTACTTGGAGCAGCAAGGAACAAAACGCCATCTTGATAGTAGCGATCAACTTTGCGATCTGCAACATGTTCGTCCCACTTCTGCTGTGCAGCTTGTTGATCCGCACCATACCACTTTTTGTACTTCTTCACGAACCTGGTTATAAGTCCAGCTTCCCAACCAGAACTCAAATTTAAAAATGTGGACCCCTTCAAATTTCGAAACGTAATTCAAAACGCCTGTGGTGGAAAAGCGGTCTTGGGCTATCGCTTAAAACAGTTGAGGATTCGGTCAAAAACGCAAGGGGAAGAACACACAAAAACGCTTCTGACCTTGCTTCTGTGAGATATGGGATGGTCATGTTGTCGTCAGTGTACTTGTCATGGCTAACCTGGCAGGATTCGGAGGAATAGAGGAAGTAACGCGCCACAGGAAACAAGACACATCATGCTTACATGTTTTAATCTTTAGGTTGTCATACTAAGGAAATACATATGCACATATACATACTGTAGGCTCTAGACTGTTGCTATTACCTCAAAACTACAAAGTAAGAGTTGGTGAGTTTGAAATTCAAGTCCGTATACATCCAATTCCACACCGTTCCCAGAAACCCGAAACGCCTTGTGTTCTGCTGTCAATTTCCTGGCTTTTCCACGTTGGTTTTCTGATCGATTAGCCACAATTGCCTTCCTACGTTGCTCCCCGCTCATTTGGTTCCACCGCGGGTTGTTGTCCCTCACAAAACGGTAGGAGCAATGGCATGGACGGCATTTGTATTTTGCACCATACTTCACCACGCCGGACATCCCAAAAAAGGCTTCACAATCCATACACCTGAGCATATGGGTGAAAGTTGAACTATACAGGGTCATTTGATGTCGTTTGGTCATCCCAGAAACGGAACCAAAACCAACAGAAAAATCTGAAAAGCGAACTGAGAAGTGGTAATCATGAAAAATTGTACTTCAACATCTGAGTAGCTCAACTTTCAACTGGTTATCTCCTTCGCCACCATCTTCTTCATGTCCAGACATGAGTGATAACCCGGAGGCTATAGACTCTGGACACACGAGTGCGGTGGGTAGACAAGTCAGGTAAGTGAGTGTTTGGTTTTTTTTGAGCGCGTACCCTTCAAGCCAAAACAGCTTCTTTTACAAAATGATTAGTTTGTTTTGACAGCTTTTGACTCAAGAGTTCACTTGTACTATTTCTGAGTTTTGACTCTGTGGTTGAGTTTCCTGATATTTCTACCACAGGGTTCTCAAGGTTGGTGCTTGACATGTTGCACTTACACACACGCGCGCACACGCACTAGTCCTGATTTTGACAGCACGCGTTGCATGTACCTCATGCTCACCTGGCGATACTCGTACAAAGCATAGCAATTGCTACAACTGTACCCACGCTAGCGCAGTGCATCGAATTACCAGCTAGGAAACAGCGCGCGGTGTTTGACAATTGGCTTACATCAACTTGTGTTGATCCCATGGCTTTTGCCAAAGACTCACAAATCGGAATGGAATGCAGGGCCATCAGTTCAAGCCCTGTGAGGCATCTTTTGGAAGCCTTCAACCAAAAATGACTGCACCCCGTAGTCAAAGTTGACAGAATTGGCCCAGATTTTTTGCAACGGTAACGTGGATCTTGGTTCAGGTCCCAAGCCACCGCATTCGGGTGAAGCACTTCGTAATCTGCTCTTCCTAGGCCACACAACAAAGGTCAGGCATTCTTTGTGAAGGACCGACAAGAGAAACAAATATTTGCTGAGTGTGGCTGTCCGCCTGTCACGCTGACATTCAAAATAAAAACATGTATTGGTGATATAAAAAACAGAGCTAGTTTCGTTTCGCATAGCCTCCGGTGAGTGTCTCATCAGGTGGCAAGTCTGGTAGAAGATCTTCAAAAGATTCCACACCGAGTGATTGACTGGAGAGCTGGAGTGATGCCAAGATTGTGTCAGGGTCCCCAGCCATCCTGATAGTGGAATCTCAAGTAAGCAATACAGGGGTCGCTGGCCCATCAAAGTCAACAATTCAACAATGTTTTTGGGGCGGTATTGTCAAATATATCGGTGCACAGTACATTATACAAAAAAAAATATTTCAAGAAGGATATGTGATATGAAATCAAAATCCACCAAATGCAATCAAAAGCTCCTCACACCTTTGGATGTTCTGGAAATCAGCAAATATTTGCGGAGTCTCGCTACAGGAAAGGCACAATATGTTGGATCCAGCATTGCATTCATAAGCAAAGTGAACTCATCACCTGACAGGATGTTTGGGTGTTCGTTCCTTCTTTAGATTAAAACAAACAACAGCTACAATAACAGCTAACAACTAGAACTACTACTTTGAGAAGAGACAAACATAAAAACAAACAAACAAACAAAAAAACACAACCCGGTCCTAGATATGCCAGCATCTTCTCATGGGGAAATTCTTTGACATTTTCGTGTACTACGATGTCAAACAGGCATTCCTTGATCCATTGAATCCTCAGCGAAGCATTGCCATCATGGATGCACATCATATGTAGCCTCATGCGTTCAAATAGAGATATATACATTGTATGTATGTCTGTATGTACGTCTGTATATATGAGTTGAACAAAGGATCACATGGCAATACAGGTAGAGGACCCAAGAATAAAAGGTTAACAAAAGTTAATGTATAATTCCTGGTTCCGGTTGTCAGCCAATGTGTGCTGTTTACACAAACAATACCATTATTTTGTCATACCTCAGAGTTGCGACCACGGCGCATGGTGAGGAATGCCGGAGTAGTCTTACCGCATTCTCCCAGTCGATCACCCCATGTTGAGTAGTCCTGAGCTGTTCATTCTTTGGCAGGCTTTGCTAACATTTCCCCTGGGGTTGAAATTTGTAACAAAAATCATTGGGACTTATTTGCACCATTTTCCCCAACCATTCATGCTAAGAATTCATATCTCCCCCGGATTTGTTTGTGTACACCTGATTCCCCTGCTGATGGTGGTTCAGTTCATTTTGTTTTGTTATCCGAATCAATATTGGAATCTC
>Ga0126342_10013798_pt1 | contig 14286 bp, 15 predicted proteins | sample Cyp1metagenome_FD_92528 | JGI IMG/M metagenome (GOLD analysis project Ga0126342, IMG submission 92528) | Coral microbial communities from Lord Howe Island, Old Settlement Bay, Australia - Cyphastrea 1 metagenome | ecosystem: Host-associated > Invertebrates > Cnidaria > Coral ...
TAATGTATGTAATGTATGTAATGTATGTAATGTATGTAATGTATGTAATGTATGTAATGTATGTAATGTATGTAATGTATGTAATGTATGAAATGTATGAAATGTATGTAATGTATGTATGTATGCATGTATGTATGTATGTATGCATGCATGTATGTATGTATGCATGTATGTATGTATGCATGTATGCATGTGTGCATGTATGCATGTATGCATGTATGCATGTCTATGTATTCATGTCTATGTTTGTATGTCTATGTCTATGTATGTATGTATGTATGTACGTATGTATGTATGTATGTGTATGTATGTCTATGTATGCGAGTAATGTATGCATGCAAGTAATGTATGTATGTAAGTATGTAATGTAACGTAATGTAAAGTAATGTAATGTAATGTGATGTGATGTGATGTACCGTAATGTAAAGTAAAGTAATGTAATGTGATGTGATGTGATGTAATGTAGTGTAATGTATGTATGTACGTATGTATGTAATGTATGTGATGTATGTAATGTATGTAATGTATGTAATGTATGTGATGTATGTAATGTATGTAATGTGTGTAATGTGTGTAATGTGTGTAATGTGTGTAATGTGTGTAATGTATGTATGTATGAATGTATGTTTGTTTGTATGTATGTATGTATGTATGTGTATGTATGTCTATGTATGCGAGTAATGTATGTATGTATGTATGTATGTATGCATGCATGCATGTATGTATGTATGTATGTATGTGTAATGTAATGTAGTGTAGTGTAGTGTAATGTAATGTAATTTAATGTATGTATGTAACTATATATATATATAAATGTATATACATGTGTATACATATATACATATGTATGCATATATATCATCATGTGGAATGATTACGTCTTTGTAACACCAGTGCAGTCTTGCCCCACTTGAGCCCTGCAACTACATATTGCTGCTAAGGTACCGTGAAGGCGCTCTTACTTAATGCCAAATGGCTCATGGAGCCTGACGGTTTGGCCCGGGCAGAGCTCACCCAGATTTCAACAGGGCGGTTCACCAGGCAGGGGCAAAGGGGAAGACATAGTGCAGCACGGGGCAACGACGGCGCCCAAGGTGCTACACCGCTGCGAATCATTACTTCCATCCCTACGACCATGTGCAGTTCACCGCTGTTAGAGCTGCTGGCAAGGCTGACATTGCCACTTGCCTTCTACCCACGCAGTCTTGCAAACTTGTTTGGGGCAGGTCGAAGAAGGCAGGCCTACAGGAGCAATTTCCGAACATCCAAAAATTACTTAGATGCCAACTCAATCGCTGGTTTGCGCAGAGCCAAACTGATGCCTGATCCAACAGGTTGGATTAGTTGGATTTCTATTTTTTTTTCAAGGAAAACGATGAAAGTCGTTCTAAAATAAGCGGAAAAATACGACATGATGGGAGGATGACTGCCGAGGACAGGACGCCAGGCCGTTCAGCTTCTGGGCCGCGCTGCCGGCGAATTGAAGAGATCAACGAGTTGGGTCCACTGCTCATCACAGACGTGCGAGGCTGGGAGTTTGATGTGCTGGTCTCGAACATCCACATCCAGTCAGTGAATTCTCAGCCGATGCTGTGAATGCAAGTCAAGACTGTGAGTTCTTGTATTTGACATGAAAAGCATTCGCATCTAAAGGTGTATTTGAATGTTTTTGGATGCAGTAGTTTTTTTCCCTGCCTTTTTCTTCTTTTGCACTGGCAACAGTTTTTTTTTCAAGAGACATCAGTGCTGTGAGCTGCCACAGGTCCCAGGGAATTCATTGTGAAATTGGATAGCTTGGACTGCGAAGAAGATGGTTTTGGTGGAGTAGCAGCTGTGCCCGTCAACATGTACAAACTTTGCTCCGAAGTTGTGATCCCTGCAACAATTTGCACCGAGAAGATTTGTCGGGTCATCCAAAGTGAAGATTTGACGAAACTGAGTGCTGCTCTTGCTTCACAGAGCGACTTCACTCTGTTGCAAGGCCTCCTGGCCGCATTTTTCCTGCTCCGGATGTTGAAGTGTGATGACACATGATGTATTCATGGAGGCTTTGTGGTTTGTAATTGGACATGGTCAGTAGCACTGCAAGCCGCGCCTTGAGGCGTACAGCTCAGCACTGGTCTGAGACTGCCCGCAGGTTTGACATTGCATGGCCGTCTAGCATTGAATGGTTATATTCGGAAACTTCATTGGGAGGTGGGAGTCCCTTTTCTTGCGCTGACAGTGTTCTCCTGCCCTTTTGCATGTCTTGGCCTGTCATGTTGCAGTTACATGCGCTCTGAATATCATCAAATATCATCAAATATCATCAAGTATCGTCACATCTCCAGTTTGCATACAAGGCTTCAAGGCAAACATCCAAGGTGCAGCCCGGAACAGCAAAGACTCGTTGGCCCCCGCCTCGCAAGGCCACGCTGCGCGAAGCCCAAAGTTGGTTCAGCTCGCCGCGGCGCAACCGAGACTGGGAAGCGGTGAGGAGTGTGGACGCAGGGGCCAGCGAGTTGGAAAACAAGCTGCAGGACTGCAGGATCCAAATCTCAGTGGTACCGGGTGGTACCTGTGGATCCATCGTTTGGAGAAATGCAGATATTTGTGAGCGTAAGATTGGGCTTTGTTGAAAACGATTGAAAGGCATCCCACTGAGGAGAATCATATAATATCATATACATAGATGGTTTCTCCTGAGTCGCAGACATTGTGTAGGACTTCGAGAAAGTTGCAGCTGGGGACTACTTGGTCTTCAGATCTGGCAAATCCTTTGCAGAAATCTGCCATGAGGGTTTGGCTGCCACGTTTGCACTAAATGACTTTTCTACCTTTGCCACATGGTTTTCTTTCCTCCAGAACTCTGAAGCTTCTTTTTCGAGCTGCAGACTGGTTGTGTAGGGGCTGTACACTCAGTGCATACTCAGTGCATTAACTTGGTAAAACCAACTGATTTGGAACTCCAAAGCGCGCCCTGAGGCTGCCAATGCCTACGTATCACACTTCTGGGGTCAGCCCTGCATCGATTTACTGAAGATTTTGCAGCACTATGCTGACACGATGGCACCGCAAGGGTCTGACCCAGCCTATTGGATTTGTACCTTTGCCAACAATCAGCATCGTGTGGACCTGGGAAGTCATTGGAAAAAGAGCATCTTGGCAGAAAAACAATGCACCATGGTCACCATGGTCACCATGGCATGTTCCAGGTTGACAGAGGCCATAGAGGCCATAGAGGCCAGTGAAATTCTGATCCATATGACATGATTGACATGATTGACATGATGTTTGAGGCCCTTTCTATCAGGGTATGTGTGGCTTGACAACCACTGGTGGTTCTGTGCTAATGGCAATGGATTCTATTGCTTCCACTTTGACCAGGACAAAAACAACAGATTTTGGGATCTTTCTGAAGATTTGAGAGGTTGTGAAATGCTGCGAGACTACTCTAAGCATGTGTCCTGGTCTGGCGGCAACCGTTCCCCATCAAAATTGGTGCAGGATCTGGTGCATCTTTGAGATTTATGTTTGTGCTGAGCTCAATCTGCCCTTGCGGCTCTTTTCTCCGGACGGAGACCTGTCACAATGCCAGGCGTCAGATGTGGAGTGACGCGAATTGATGCTATATGTTTTGGATTGATATCTTTCTGGGAGCCGAAGCAATCCACAGCCGAGCATCACTGAACCCATCTGAACCTTTGTCCTGTTCAGGGCCGTGCTCGTGCAAAAATCATCACAGAGAGGATCACTCAGTTCCTAGGCTGGCGTCTGAAAGCAGTGTGTCTCTAAGTGGAGTCTCTATAAGTTTCATCTGAAACCGAGTTTTCTATCTGCAACTCTCGAGGTTAGATTTTCGAAGAGCCGAAGCCTCGGTAGCTGCAGACAAATCCATGATCCTGAAGGACCGGGGAGACGTTCAACTCCTGAGGGTCGCAGTGACATGGAATTTCTTGAGGTTGATTTGCAATGGCAAATTTGACGCTGCCACAAATTTCGAGCATTGGTTTGTGTTTGTATTGCTAGACACGGGATTCAAACAAGTATCTTCTTTCTGTCCAAAGTAATTGCCAAAGGTCAAGCAGCCGCCCGTTGCGGTGATCAAGCATTTGCACATACCAAGTACAGCAATTGGCATCAATCAGTTTTCCTAGATTGCTCCCGGCATCAAGCTCGTTTGCATAGCCATCCAATTGGACCAGGCCATTGAAGACTTGGATGGCGGCCTCGAACGGGTGGAGTGGACGGTGAAACAGTTGGTCAGTGACTTCGCATCCTTCCTCTATGCGAGCCATCGTGCTGAGCATCCCGTTACAGGCATGTTGCTACTCTTTGAGCAAATGACCCGTATATGCCTTATTTTTGTTCAACCACTACAAACGATCCCCAATGGATGCAATTTTATCAACTGGCGGAGAATCAAACACACATGCCCGCAAAAGGGGTTGATGGTAGATTTTCGACATTCACTTTCATGCTGATTCATGCCAACCCAGACAACAACAAGTGGAGCTGCTGTAAGTTTTTGGCATCATGGCTGCTGGTGATTGCGGCAAGGTGAGCCACTGAGCCTGAATGAGGAGGAGGGAGACATGTTGCTTGGCACAACTTCGTACACTTGGCCTTTTTGGAGTCTTGACTTGGGTGATATCATAATATCCAACCTGAGTAAAAGAAGCGTGCGCAATATCTTTCCGAAGTTTTCTGCCAGGTTTCCTTGCCGCATTCGCGGCCGCACATGGTCCACCCTTCTGCGAAGAAAAGGCTTGAGCCTGGAGGTGCCCCACTGAGTGATACTGTACAGGATATGGTGATTGTGGTGATTTGTTGACATGACACTGTTATACACTGTTGACGCTCAAAACTCAAAACATCCCAAAATGTCGACCTGTTCGAAGCTGTTTGCTAACTGTCCTGCTATCACGTGCAATACATTGTCACATGTCACCCTCTCCAAGCCATTCTGAAATGGATGAGCATCGCTTGGTCCTTGGGCGAGGCGATTTCGCAACAACTGCAGGGAGGCGCCTTGTTCGTTTTGGAAGGCCCTGGTGGCAGTGGGAAATCTGTGGTAAGTAAAGCCTTGGCGAAGCATGCCATGAAGTCTGGTGTGTTCCTCGGCTTCAAGCTGCCGGTTCCTGGTTTCAACACATTTCTTGCGCATCTTGCAGCGTATCTTGCTGAGGCTGTCGCTGCGAGTGCCTGTCTCTCAGTTGGCAAAGGTGTGGGAAGATCACTCGCAACAACAACGATCAACAGCCACAACAGCGACAGGTCGTAGCAATGAGGATTTGCTGGTGCTCTGGGGCCGTCGACGTTTTGGCAAAGCTGCAACCAGATTGGCCAAACCCAAAGATCCTATCATTCTAATTTTGGATGCTTGGAACAAATCAACCCGAACACTTTGGACATCATGAACATGTCCCTGCAACATAGTCCAGGAAGGTAGCGCACATTGGATCATGGTTTGCTTCGATGGAAAGGGTGCGGAAGCTGTGGCCTCATGTAATGGAAAGCCACGTAGAGGCTTGGGATCCCAGACCAGGGGTTGGGTTCCATCCCTGTTTTTTTTTGCTCAGGATGGCTTGGATGAAGCAGGAAATCAGCGCGAAGCCATCATGTCTTGGCTCAAACACCACGTACGGCATCGAGAAAACTCACAGATCTTCAAAGGCATTCTCGTTACTTTCAGATATCCAGAGGCACCCGTTTTTTGCGTTGCCCGATTGTCGTTTTGCACCATGCTGTCAAAACTCTGGTTGGGGTGGGTCGGGGAACCGTTTGAACTTCTGTGTGGTATGACGAGTCGCACCTGTAGTCAAGTAATGACAAGTACAAAAGATAGAGAAGTGCTTTCTCAACCCCGACCTGCTGTTCACACGGTGCTTCAGCGGATCACGGTGACTGGCTTGCACAGACACGTAACAACCAGGCTGTGTTGGAGCGATTCTTTGGCTGAGATTCTTCCTTTTGCAATCTCGTAAGTCTCCCAAGATAGGGACAGTTGGTTAAAGGCCGCTTGCCTCTTGCCCAGATTTGTCGGATGTTTCACGGGCAGGTATCGAATCGCTCTGGTTTGCTCCGCTTGGGTTTCAGCTTCCTTGAAATCGAACCGCTGTCCTTGAAGGATGTGGTCAAAGCGGCGCGGAACAGCGGACAAGAGTGGAGGGTATCTATCGCATTAGGTGCGGAAGAAGTTTAGGAAAGCACGGGTCGGTGATCAGTTGTCACTCAAGTGACTTTAGCTCTTTGAAAAGCGCACTCGAACTCTGTTTTCCATCAGTCACCGCCGAAATTGTGGGGGTCTGCAGGTGGAAAGGGCTTGAAGGCTGAACTGTGGGATCGTCCATTGATGGCCGCACTTTTCATCGATTTGGTGTCCACCGGAGCCCGACTGGCCACTATTGATGAGCTTCTTGGTATTTCTTGATTGTGTTTTGTTCAACTTGAATGCCCGAAAATGGAATGGTCTGGAAAAGAAGTTGCCTCTCATGGCTTTTGTGATTTAATCCCGAGGCAAAGCTTCGATTCTAGTTTAATTTGATGCTCAGGCTCAGGTTGAAATTTCGCCCCGGATGGCTTCTCAGTGGTGTCCGAGGATTGGAATCCTACGTTACTTCTTTGAGAAGTTGTTGCCTCCAGACTGTGAAGCTCTGCAACAGACATTGACAGGCCGAGCGGCGGGATCAGGCTCAAGCATTCTGGACAATCCCATGGATGTTGGTGAAGAACAGCTGAAGAGGATACTGATGAAACTAGCTTGGCTGAAGACTGTGGACGGCAGCCGCATTATCCAGGAAGAAGCACGGCAAAAAGTGATTCCGTTTGTTATCAGCTCAGCGCTGTTCAGTAAGTTGTGAGCCTTTGTGTCAGAATCAGCATCCAAAGACATAACCAGGCACTGCTCTATCTGAGGAAGATCTTCGTCGTGCGTTTGCTGCGTGTGGTTTGGATTGCAAGGTCCAAGTAACAGCTTTCTGGCACGCTGCAAGCCAGGGTCAGTTGCGACTCTTGGATCATGGTGAAGGATTTCTACAGTGGCTCCAGCTTCGGTGTGGGTAATCTTGTCTCCTGTGATGTGTCTTTTCTGGGGAGAAAGAGTCCGCATTTCTGACATGCTTTTGTGAGGTAGTAGCTCTTCCCGTATCCCAGACTCATGGGCTATCAGGTTTCTGCACTTGAGACTGCAAGACTTTTTAGCATCGGAGTACCTTTGGTCCATGGGCGATTGGCAAGCTCTGCGTTGCGTCAGCGGTGCGGGATACCGGGGCGAGGCAGCTGATGATGCAAGATACAAAGGCATCTTGGCATCATCCTAGCCTTTCGATCAAATATCACTCGAAGACTGTCTAGAAGCGTAAGGCGTAAAGGTAGATGAGCATGCTTGGCACCCAAGCAGTGAATCAATTCTGATTGGGATTTCACGGATTTCTTGCTCCTGTTGGTATTTTTGTTTTTAGCAACTCTGTATGTTCTTCCAAGCCTGGCTATGCGCCCATTTGATGAAATCCCATGAGGTGCGCGACGCTTGTTGGTGGAACTGCTGCGAGATGGCTCTTGCCGTTCGGAGGCCCCGGACAGCAACGATGCATGGCCTCAAAGTATGCATGGCACATCAAACGATTCAGCAGATTCCTTCAATATTCTCAAGACTTGGATGATTTGGATGCCTGCAGCTATTTGAAACATGAGACTTGCCATGATTTGCGCCATTGTCTGAGGAAGCATGGTACTTGCTTTGTTGCGCCGCAATGTCCAACTCGGTGGAGGGAGTGCGCTGTGCTTTGCGACTCACTTCACAATCACCGGACGCTGCTTGGCAGGTTCTGGGTCGCACCGTCTTTGCCCCGTTGCTACCGTATTTGAAGGCAGCACCTGAGTTGGTCTCGGCTGCACGCTGGTCTGACATGTTTCGAGACTTGGCAGGGAAACTTTCTGGCATTTGTCATTCGGAGGTAGAGAATGGACAGTGGGACCTTCCTTGCAATGAGATGTTTTTTTGGAGACTTCGTTAATGCGATGGTGTCCAAGGAGATTAAAACAGTTTCAAGTCACCTCACTAGTTTGAGTTTCTTTGCTTAGGGAAAACGCAAAAAGTATTCAGGACTGTGCAAAGAAACCGTCTCAACCAGCTTGTACTCCAGTATTCTCATGTCATCTAAGGACTTTTGAACTGGAATGGAGCTTTAGCCAATGGTACTTTGGGTATGGGTGCTGCTGGCGGACCTTCTGTTGTCGCTATTGTTGTCTTATGTCTTGGTTGGCCAAGGGTCTTCTGCCACAAAGGTGAGATTCTGTAACATTTTTCATTTTGTTTTCCAGCAGTTTGCATTGGTCTGACCTTGCGGAACGATGTGCAGCCAAGGTCCATCTTCAATATGTCTGGCTGCTCCACGTTTTTGTTGGTCTGTCGGGCTTTTTGTGGATGGCCTGGCTGGGTCTGGTGCTACAGCTTTTGTTCTTATACTATGGACGTCTTGGCGGGAATGTGTACAGCCTCCTGGTGCTTTTCCGATTTGACTGGGACTGCTATAGGTTGCACATCATGGGCTATGGGCGAATCAAGTTGCGATTCTTGGCAGGTTGGCAACACGCCTCAGATTTCCTCAAGCAGTTTTAGTAACGTGCAACTTTATCACCTTTTTTCGGAATTTTTCGGATGTAGCTGTTTGAAGACAGAGCATTTGATGGCTTGTGATGGCGTCTTCTTTACGGCGTGATAGCCGGAGATGGGTTTTGGATGACAGACGCCTGTTTCTTGGTGTACATGTCCAAGCAGTACTGGGCCCAGTAGGAATGCATTGTGGTGTTCCAACCAACGTTAGGTCCAAGACTCGCCGTCAGGAGCTGATGATGTCAACTTCAACCTCATCCTGTACATGGGATTCTGGAAAGGCTTGCTCGTGCCACCCTTCTGGGCGATGTGGGCATGGACAAGATTTCGAAATTTGATTCTGAAGTGTATCTTTGTGTTCTTGGGTCTCCTGATGGGAAACATTTGCACCTTGCTTCATACAGCGATAGGCATTCTGTGCGCCTTCCCCCTTGAGATGATCGGAATGTACTGTCTCTTGCCTGCCCATTGCCTTTTTCAGATCCTCTGCAGTGCCGCTTCCGGGCATATTGCAAGTCGGATTGGAACTGCTGTGCGTTCTGCTTTGCCCGCGCAGATCATTGGCTCATGTGATGAGGAGAAATGTGCCTCGTCTTGCATTGTTGTGTAGCTTTCTTCCTTTGCATCCGCAAAAGGCAAGCTTCCTGTCCCAAAGAAAAACCAAAGGGACCAAAGGGCAAGTTTTCAAACTTTGGCTTGCTAAGTTTGCTATTCACTTGCTTCCACAAGGCACTCCGAGTTCCAGCCGTGAAAGCAGCCGTGGGGTCATGCCTGCCATCCGTGCACAGGATTTGCTTCGTGCAGGCCTTGACTTTTGGACACAAAAACCGGCAGAACAATCTCCGGAAACTCTTCACAGTGTGACTCCTTCACCCGAAGACCTGTCTCCGACTGATCGACTACTACGAGCGTTGCGGAGATCTTACAGCCGACAGCCTCAGGACACGGATGAACTTTGCTGTCAGTGCTTTCCAGGGAAGTTGATCTGAATCGCAAGCAGTTGCCGTCGAGTCCTCACCTTGAGCTCAGGAAGTCGCAAAACATTCCCTGTGCTCAGATTAGCTCTTGGGGGCTGATGTTCATGTCGAAATTCTATTGACTTCACGGGTCTCGTCCAACTTTTACTAGATTGAGGCGAGGAAATACAGCATCGAAGGTCTTGAGAGCTGGAGACGTGCGGCTGAATTGTTCTAAGTCACCTGTATTCACCATGAAGATTGACTGGGACCTGGTGCATGATGCTGTTCTTAGCGCTGGTTACACTTGGGAGCATGGTCCCAGCATGGTCGTGATCCTTTGGTGCCAGCATTTCAAGAGCCTTTGTGAAGACTGCTTCTTGGACGCTTCGCCACAACTATTGCAAGGCAGGAGATTGGAATTGACCTGGTGCATGTCGTGCCCAACCTTTTTCTGAAGCCTCAGCGATATGAGCTGTGAGGATGTGACAATTTGTTTCTTGTCAACTCCTGGGTTTCTTCCTTGCGCCAACAAAGTCTTGGCTGGGCGAGAAAGTTGCCAGGTCGATGAAGGCCTGATAAAAGGAGCCTTTTGGCGCGGTGTCAGGGAAACGAGGGCAAAGGAGACAGTTTTCATGAATGATATCGATGACATCACGCTTGTTCAGTCTTGCATCGACATTCATCTCGTCGTGTGCTGCGCAAATCAAACTGCTCGAGGACGTATCTGGCGACCGCGTTGTCAAAACCGGTTCTGAGGCAATAGGCTCAAAGTTTTTTTTTGCACATGACATCACACCGAAGGTGTGTCCTGTAGCTTCTGGACATCCAGCGTTCCCATGCGTTCCCATGCGTTCCCATGCGTTCCCATGATATGAGCTTCTTTCTAGCGAGTTTTTTTTTGGCAAGCCTGGCCAAATCAAAAGCTGCGTGTTTTTTGGATGCAATTGCGGAGTCTGCATTGAAGGACCTGCCCTGATTCTGCTACGGCTGCTACGTTGTTAGTTGTTAGCATTTTGGAGAATCCAAAATCAATTGATGATCCCTGAGATAACTATAGATAACATATTTTCCTATTACGTATCAATAATAGGTTTTACTGGTGACATTTGGGGGGGTACTTTTTTGGGCAATCCTGGCAAGGACTTGGTGAATCTGGAAAAGGGTGAGTCCTATCCCATTGGACTTTGGATCGTCGCAGACTACTCTGCAGCCCATTTAACTTCCAGAGTCGTTCAGATCATGATACAGGACCAGCGCAACTTCCAAAATTTGACAGGTATTGGAGGAAGCATCTGCTTGCTGATTTTTTTGAATTGCATTTGTGTCACTTGCTCATTGATTTTTGCGGTTTGCTGAGTGGCAGGAAAAACTTGGGTACAAAGTGGCTTTGAAGGGTCCTGGAGGTCTCTCACAGGATGCATTGTTTGCGCTGAGCGGTTGCACCACACCCAAAGATGCAAATGACCGTGGTTGCGGGTCTGCCACAACATATGCTCATGTTAGTGTTGAAGTATGGACAGCAGGGTACCTCGATGCCTTGAAGTGGATTCAAGAGCAATACCCACAGATGGCGCCGAAAAATCTGGGTAATATTGGATATGATGGCGAGAGCGGACTGTTTGTTCCATCAGCAGTGCAGTCGAAGGCCTATGAGGCTGAAGGCATAAACTTAGATTTTTATCGTGACTACAACGTTTCGTGGCACATGCCAGGGAGATATTTTACCAATCCTGATGACCTTGATGTATCGACCTTGTTGCCTTGTATTTCCACATCCCTCATGACACCAGAAACCATGAAAACATACCTGGATCTCACTGGTGACTTGGAGGGGGTTGAGATTCGAGAGAGCAGTGCTGCCGGTGCTGCCGGTGCTGTGATCGGCAGATGCTTTGACAACTACTTCTGGTACTCACCAGCATGCAGAAGCGAACCTTCTGCTTGTGTTTCCTGTCTTACGGGCGGCACCGGATGGGCGGTGCATGAAATCATGGGGAAAGCAACTGCACACAACATGCCTGTAGCCATAGCGGTGGCCAGCTCTTTCCAAAACTATGCCAATGTGCCGAAATCGCTGGATCTGATGCTGTACTGGTGGGTCCCAGATCCAACTTTTCTCAGGCGCGGCCAAACAGAAAGAAACTTTCACTCCAAGGGCTGTGGACCCTTGTATGGGGAAAAAATGGACCAAATCGGTATCTGTATTCTTGAATTTCATGGATCTGAGAGATACTCTTCTCAATCTTCTTTATGCTCGGCTTGACAAGAGCATTCAGGTTGAAACCAGTTCAGATCACTTTTCCGCGCTATGACCCGGATGGAATTGCCAAGGGTGACCTCTCATCAGCAGCTACAGCTGTTTCAATTGACAAATATGTCAGCCAAGACTTGAGTCTGTTAGCGCCAGATGTGGTGGAGCTACTCGATCGTTTCTTGCCCATTTTGATCTTCACATTCCTCACCGCGTTTTTGACGAGTTTTTGAAATACATTGAAATACCATACTGCAGGGTACTGCACCCAAACTTTTCACCAGCAAATTCGGCATTTTTCCATTTTTTCCCTGCGTCCCCAAGGATTGACTTTGACTTTGAAGAATTTGGATGAGATGATGCTGGACCAAGACTAGTTTTGAAGTGGCCTGCCGCTGGCTGCAAGGCAACCATGACAAATGGATGACTTGGCTGTCGGAAAAGGGCAAATGTAATCCTCAGTTCGGCATCTATGATGAAGCTCTACACATTTTAAAGAATTCTTTGCTTTTTGATGCCTAGAACCCTGTCTTGGCCCATGGAAATCTTCGCCGTACGATCAACTTGAAGCATGGTATTTTCATAGGTTGATTTGTCCAGTTCCATGTCTGAGGGTCTGAGGCAGGTTTCAAGGGGAAAAAAGTAGTCACGAGGGTGTCAGCTCACCGAATGGTGCTGTCTTTTTGAGTAACCGAGAGACGTGTGACATGATTTTGTCAATTTTGTCCCTAGGCAAGCTTGGGGTCTTGGCTCGGGATTGTGCTCAGGAGACGAAAGGACAGTTTTTGGAGAAGCGTGCAGATCTCACTGAGCTGACTGGCATTACTTGCAGAGCTTGTCCTTCAGGTCAGCCAGCGCCGGTGGTTACAGCCGAAGTTTCTTTTCATCTGACCTCGGACAAAAGCAGAAACATAAAACCCCAGAACCTTTGGTATCGAATCCTGTGAGTTAGTATTCCCAAGCTTGCGAATCGGACGCAACTTCCAGGATATTTCTCCTCACAGCTCAACGATGGAGGCCAGGGTGTGCTCGAAATCGACGGTTAACCGACGGTTTGAATCTTGAAAAACGAGATCTGTTTCGCATTGGATCATCGTGGATCATTCAAGAGTGATTCTCGTGTGCGTCGCAGGCACCACTTTTATTTGCAAAGAATGTCCCAGGGGCTCCTTTCAAGCATCTGGAGCTTCAGTTGCTTGTGACCCGTGTCCGCGTGGCACCTACCAGAATGAGACTTCGAGCTCATCTTGCACCCGTTGCCCACTTGGTCACTACCAAGATGAAGAGGGGAGCACGGAGTGCAATGTGTGCCCAGCTGGGGCGAGCACACCTTTGTTGGGATCGCTGTCCTTATCAGATTGTTTCTGCAGAGCTGGGTCAATCGATATTGGTGACGACACATTGAACTGCATTCCCTGTGGGGAAGGGATGCGCTGCCCATTCTCATCCAGTCTGGCGACCCTTCAGTCTGGCAAAGCCATGCTAGGGCCAGAATTCGTTCCTTGGAGGGGAGCTGAGGGAATGATGTGAAGGTGGAATTAGTGGACTTCGAAAGTCGTCCACTGCGGCTAGCTTACTTTTCCTTTCTCCAACGCAAACACGTCTGAGGTTCCTACAGTTGCAGAGGGCTATTTTACAACTGTCCAGAAGCCTTTGGACGTCTTCCGATGCAGGTTTGTGGACTTGTGTCCAGGAGGAACACCAGGACTGTGTAGAAGAAAATGAACTTCAAGATTGTGGTACAATTCCTTCTTAGTCTGGCTAGTGAGTTTTCAAGTTTTTGCGTGTCTCTGGAATGAAAATGCCGTACCTTGAGATACCTTGAGTCACCACTCAGCGAAATTGCAATGATTCCCACTGAATCAACAGGCTCAACAGGCGCATTCACTCGAACATTTTGAAATTCAGTTCCCTTGTTCTCCGCAGGAACATGTGCTGGCGGCTTGAAGGGTGAGCCTTGTGCAGTTTGCCCTGCTGGGCGATTCTGGAGCAGCAAAACATGTGCAGATTGCGGTTCGACTGCACTGGCATGGTTGGCCGCAGCGGTGGCTGCTCTGATGGCCCTTTACGGGGCGTATTTTTTGGTGAACCTGGAGGTCACTGGGTGGTGGGGAAGTGTGGGGAATTGGCCCGAACTTTCTGCAAGAAGCTTCGCTTGAGTTCTGGTGATTCCAGTGATGGTTACAGTCATTCTTTGAAAGATTCGTAAAGATTCCGTAGTCAGATGAGATTAGCATTGCCACTGATCACTGAATTCAGCGGCGCAGATACCGCAAAAGTCTGGCAAAGCCATCCGTGTAGCAATTTGATGTGTGTATATATTATATGTAATATCATTTGCGTACGTATTTATCTATCTATCTATCTAATCTAATCTAATCTAATCTAATCTAATCTAATCTTATCTTATCTTATCTTATCTTATCTTATCTTATCTTATCTTATCTATCTATCTATCTATCTATCTATCTATCTATCTA
>Ga0126342_10013799_pt1 | contig 14286 bp, 12 predicted proteins | sample Cyp1metagenome_FD_92528 | JGI IMG/M metagenome (GOLD analysis project Ga0126342, IMG submission 92528) | Coral microbial communities from Lord Howe Island, Old Settlement Bay, Australia - Cyphastrea 1 metagenome | ecosystem: Host-associated > Invertebrates > Cnidaria > Coral ...
AAATGCCAGCTACAATGTCAGATAGAATTTTCATATATATACGTCGGCTAGAAAGAGCCAGAATGCGTGTCGGATATACGATTGCCTGATAGAATATCAGAATATATGTCAGAAAAATGCCAGATACAATGTCAGATAGAATGTTCATATATATACGTCGCGGGCTCTACGGGCTCTACGGGCCCGGGCCTGCACGGGCCTGCACGGGCCTGCACGGGCCCTTACTTACTACGGGCTCTACGGGCCCGCGGGCCCTTGCGCAATGGGAAGGACCCGACCCGGAATCGGTTGCTCCAATTTAGGTCCTGAAATGGCCAGTGATATGGTGTATATAATACTTACTGGTGCTTAGTAGGGAATGAGGGAATGATCCATAGTCACTAGTAATTTTCATCCCATTCCCCCATTCCCATCCATTCCCTACTAAGCACCAGTAAGAATATAATCATTTACATGGCGTGAATTTGGCCAGTGAAGAATCCATAGGACTCATGAGATCTTCAATATGTTTGCTGGACTCACCTTGACTGGGACGCCTCTACAAATACGTGAAGCGTAACGCATCTGTTGAAATCTTTGATTTATCTCTCTCTTGACCTTGACTATCAACCTTGGATAATTGCGTTGACGAACCATGAAATGATAATCTTTACCCTTTGGTAAACGGTAAACGTTTAGAAAAAACGATGGAAAATCCACCCATGAATAATTGACGAAAATCCACGAACTTTCTATGGCCACATCCCAGGATGGTTGGTGTAAGATGTCCGCTGGATGATTGACTTTCCCATGCTCAATAAATATGTATATGTATATATATACAAGTTGGTTTATAACTCCAATAACTATGGTTTATTCTACTTATCACTATGGTTAATGGGGCTTATAAACCAACTTATAACTGGGGGGCCATATGATATCATATGTAAATGCCAATTCAGTTCGGGGTTTTCCCATATGTTTGATGACACCCGAGGGTGTAGTAAGAAAGCGAAACAAAACACAAAGAAATGTGAAATCCTACTAAGGAGGTTTGAAAAAATATTATATAGTATTTACTATATATATATATATTCATTTTGTTTTTGGCAGGGTGATATATCTCTTTTCAAAGGTGTTTCCCGCCGAGTTTGTTGGTGCAGTTTTTTGGCAGTTTGTCCGTTGCCTTGCCACGTTCAGCAAAACGGAAGGCCAACTTCGGCCCTCAGATTTTCGCGGAGACATCGGGGCATGGCACAGAAAAGTGGGACATCAAGTTGGGGAAGACTTGGGGAGTTGTATCCCAACAAAAAGATGAGTTCATGCGATTTCATAGTACTTTTTGTGTGGATATCATCTGGTTGGTGGTTGAGCCCTACCCCTCTGAAAAATGATGGAGTGAAAATCAGTTTGGTTTATGAAATTCCCAATATATGGAAAGTCATAAAATTCCATGGTTCCAAACCACCAACCAGATGGTATATGTAACCGGCTTGGGAGTGCAGTTGAGGTTTGTTCTTTGGGTGAGAAAGACCCGGTAACACCATCGCTTTGGAAAAAGCCTCCGGTAGATTCAACATGGCGATGGAATCTACAATGTATAGGTGATTTTTGCATTAAAATCCATGCATTGTGGAATTTTCTCAGTTGCCACGTTTGATTATATCACCAGAGATCGGATGGTGCATTCGCAACATGTCGGTCAACCAAAACCAGGCGCCTGCTTGGACCGTTTCCGGAAGCCTATCAAAAGTGATCAGCAAATCATGGTGGGGTCATGGACTTACCAATAAGTTACATGACATGACATTACATGATAGGACATTATATTATATTATATTATATTATATTATATTAATTACAGTAAAGTAGATTACATGACACAACATAACGTCAAGCATACTGACACGACCTGACATAAGCTGACATTACGTCAAGTTACCTTACCTTACCTTGCATATATACATAATTACATAATATCTGGGTAAATTACAATATTTCACTAACCTGAATTAAGGCCATTTGGGATGATTTCCCTTACTAACCATGATTCCAGTGAGGTCGCAGTGAGGTCGTTATAATTTACCCAGATAATTACATAATATATAAATACGTGCACACAGAGACAGACAAATCTACGGACCCGTGAGACAAGGGCCCGTTTTTGGCGGCCCGTCTTGCTGGCGTTTTTGTTTGGCCCTGTTGGGAAGTGCATTAGGAGTTGTCCCCATATAATGATGAAAAAAAGATGATAAAATCCCAATGGTTAATGGTTAATCTATGGTTAATCTATGGTTATGGTTAAAAATTGGAATAACAATACCCTGGTTAATTCATTGCTATAGGGGATTATACTACCTGGCTTACTGGGGATTACCACCAACACTTCAGATATCTTCAATTCTCATGGTGACAATGTCTTGGGGCTCTTAAGTAGACACCCGAAACAGACTCGATCATCTGTAGACAAACACACATACATACCAGGGCCTTACCAGGGGCACTTAAGTTTCCTTAGAAAAAACTTCGCCGGTTTTAGTTCCAATCATGCCACCCCAGATCCCCAGTAGGGATGCTGAAATGACTTTTGTTGCAGCCCAATCTTCAGAAATATGAGCTGATGACGGCGAAGTATACCATTGTTGGCCATACTACACGGGGGATATTACCCTCTGGTAAACATACAAAAAGCTATTGAAGCCATGGCCCAATCGAAATAGTTGATTTACCAGTTAAACATGGTGATTTTCCATAGCTATGTTAAATTACCAGAGGGTATTACTCAAAGCATCATCACATATCATCACATCGTGGATGCATAGCCCGGTCCTGGCCCGAGAGCCCATCAATGAGGGGTGAATGATCGGATGGGATGAATGGCTTAACCAGCAATGTTTGTCAGTTACCAATAGTTGCTGGTTGGTGGTATACCTACTCCTCTGAAAAATATGAAAGTCAGTTGGGATGATGAAATTCCCAATATATGGAAAAAAAAAAACATGTTCCAAACCAACAACCAGGTTGAGTCATAAGCCATCAGAATGATTCAGAACTGCACGGATTTCTTCCTTTAGTCACTTTAGTCGTTGGAAAAATTACCATGTATTTGATCATTTTTCGAAACCGTAAGTTTTTAGGGTCCCGGGCCACTCTTAGCTGCAACCTGAGGCTTGAACCGGGGCTGTACCCAAAAATAGCTTACCCCAAGAATCCGATGCCTCATTTCTGAACAACCATGGACAAACCATGACCAACCCATGTACAAAATGGCACCCTCTTGTAAACTGGCATATAAACAGCATTAACTATAGGTCCATAGGTATCTCTACCAAAAACCCAGTCGTTGTTTCAGCTATTTGCACCAACTTAGCGATTTCATGTGAAGACCCCATCATGTAGAGATGTGCACATGACCCCTACAATGACATAAAAATCTCAGTTTTGATCTGTTGTATCGCTCACAACCTGGCAAATGCTGGTCGATCTTGGATAGGACCCTGCCAAAACTAGCGCACGGCCCCGAAATCGAACCAGTGTTTTTGCAAGTTGGTTTTTGCCATCATCTGATACCTGCATTTTCTTCAAACCCGCAGGATACCCCGTAGATTGGATGGTTCAATACTTAAAATTTACCCATTGGCCATTTCGGCAAAAAATACCCAGTCACAGTTCTCCAAATTGCTGGATATCCAACAGCCTCATATCAATGTTTTGGTGAAATCTCCTTGCATAGCAAGCAGATATAAATCATGTTGAGCGCCACCCGGGCACCCCAGGCACCCCACGGCCTCAGTCGCCCCTGTTTCGCGTGAAACCATGAACCGTTTATCAGGGGACCTACCCAAAACATCCCACAGTTGTGGTCCGAAATAACTGCCAATTATAAGTCAGTAAGTATCAGTCAGTCATCCGATTTATGGAATCATAACCCCATTTATAAACATAAAAATAACTGGTTTCTAGGGCTGGAAAATCTCAATGTTTGGGAAATCGCGAGTTGTTTTGGTTGTCATGTCATCTCCATGTCTGATGGTTCGCTTCCAAATTTAGTTTGTAGAGCTGCATGTTTGGTGTTAAAACGCCAGTTGTGATTAAATCATTTGAAACCTCAATGTTTGACAGGAGAATTAAATCACCGTTTTTTTCGTGTTTAAATCCAATCGCTTACGTTTGAAACCACTTATCCATTTTTTCATCATTGCATCGCAACTTTTTCGGGTCCAAAATCCACTTCCTCATGTTTATGGAAACCATGATAATTTTGGTGGTGGAATCCATTTTTCAATATTTAAATTCAATTTTTTTGGTGATGAACTCATTCTTTGAAATACGTATGTATGTACAGTAGATCTCCATGTTTTTTCGAGAAAAACAACTCCGGTTTCAAGGTCCACCGAACAAAAATCCGCGACGCAAGGTGTCCACACTTGGGTTGCACCAGCTTCACCCGAAGCCGAGCTCTTCCTGCTCAAAAACATCCAGGATTTTATGATTGGATTTTGGTATCTATATAGCTGATGGATGCTAATGGGGTTGATTGGGTAACTTAAAACTGGGGAAACCCACCTCGAAAGGATTGGTTAAGTCGTGCTGTCATGAATCCAAAGAAAAGGAAAATTTAACCACAGAAAATTGTGTTTTTTTTTGCATGTTTTTGTCGGGACATGTTTCGATTTTGTGCATAATTATGGAAAATCGTGATGTTAATCAGATTTATTAGATAAATCATCAAACTGACTGAACAGTTTTGCATACTTATGTTCAACTACCAGAGGTTTTTTCCCAAGGGAATTTGACCCTCCAAATCATATCCGCAAATATTTTATCATTCGGTGTGCCATTTCCCATGTGTGGAACCGATACAATGAAGATACCCTCTGGTAATTAAACAAATCAAACATGGCAATGAACAATTCCCAAAGTGCATAGGCGATCTCACCATGAGACCCTCCATTCATAAGGGATTTCCCAGCCAGCCATGTTTGATTACCAGAGGGTATCCCATTTTGGATTGACCGGTGACTGATGCAGTGATGCTGGCAAACTCAAAACAAATTTGGAATATGGGGGTTTCCATAAATGCCAACATAGAGTTGGTTTATTTCATGGAAACTCCCAATCTAAAATGGATAAAAATTGGGGTGCCCCCATTTCAGTAAACATCCATTTGGAGGGATATGACAGGTTTGCCAAATTCCCACGCGGTGATATGAAGAACCGCTTTGTTGGCTTAGGTTTCCTGCAATCTGCTGCCCAACCAGCGTTCAGGTGATACCAAGAAACAAACTGAAAAGATGGAATGCGATTATTTTGCAAGGTTTAATGGGTTGATCAACCAAGCGGGCAAAGAAACCTGTTTCAAATCATGCGTTTAGATGCAGCAATCTGGAAATTAAACGATATTTTTTGCCATATTCCAACTAAATAAACGGATATTTATATATATATATATCATGGTATTTAAAAAAATGTTCTTGAAAATCAACCGACTTTGAACATATACCATGGTTCGCCTACTTCAGGAGTGCTACTCAAGTCAGGAACACGACAGAGGGTCAAAGGGGATGTGGCAGCTGGTAAAGCCGGCCAGCTATACAAAAAGGATTTGGCCTTCTTCCCGGTTCCAACTGAAAATTGATACCCCCAAGCTGCGCAGGTAGGGTTTCACCTGCACCAAGAAACTATATGACAATTTGCCAAAAATAGTTGACAGAAGTGTTGTACTAGTTGTTGATAATTAGTATGGACGTAGTTGTTTTTCCTCTTCGTTATGAGGCGGCACGCAACTAAATTCGCCAACTCTGCAAGGCAGCGCTAGCAAAGCCGCTAGACTTGCGCTAGTTTTTTTTTCACGTCCGTGTTCAAGGATATTTTTTGTGTTCCTGTCTGCTTGTTATTTCAACATGAAGGAAAAAATCAAGATGTAACACTTAGTTCCTTAAACCTAAGGATGTCTTATTGAATATTTGTGATACTCAACAATTTTCCTATATTTTTGAGGTTGCGGCCCAACTTTGCGAATTTCTACATAATTTTGCCCGCTAGATCCCCGCTAGCAATGCGCTAGCACAAGTTTAAAAAAAAACTTTGATTGACCTGTAACCCAGTGGCCACTAGAGAACTTGTAGTTTTCCTGTCTGTTTGACAGATGCAACAGTGACAGCAATGGCGACGACCAGCTCTGCAGATATTCCAGCTCCACCACTAATATAACTAGCAGCGGCACCCACTTCATGTAGACGCGCGTTAGCATTTACTGCACGTTTTAGCTGCGGCATCAAACATGAAAGATAAAATGCATTAAAATGCAGGGTTTCGACTACTTAGGTTAGCCATAGTTTTTAAAGGCACAGTAAGAAGGGGCACGCAAGGAATTGCTATTTATCAACCAAACCAGGAAAAGACATTTTGGCAAACTGTCATATACACTTTTTCTGCAACATGCGCAGCTGATGTTATCTGCGGGGTCAAGGTGTCTCGATTAAATTGATTAAATGTGGAGCCCCCATTTTTTCCGCCACTGTTGTCACATGGTGGCCGTCCATTTTACGGCTGCAAGCACCCACAAAAAACCAACGGGTGATGAGCCTTTTGCATTTCCCCGGTCCTTTTCTTTTTGTCTTTCTTGGCCCGTTGGGCGCTTTCACTCCTCACCCAACAAGGGCCGCTGTCAACCCAAATGCGGGGCCATGCGGACCTATGAGGCGGGCGCGCATCTCGGACCCAGATTTCACCAGCTGCACAGGACATCAGATGACATCAAAGCTAGCGGTTCAGATTTCAAACATGTTCACAATCACATCATGAGTGAATCAGTCTCGTCTGAAATTGGCAACACAAGTGCTTGAGAGTGCACCTTTTTGTGTGTGCGATTTGTCGCGAATTTAGGAGGTTGTCGTCAGTTGCTCAACTAGTGCTGCAAAAATGTGTTTTTTTTTAGTGGGTGGTCCGACGGTCCCCTATCGGTTGTGAAGATTTGTACTTCCCAAGATGGGCCCCCTCCAGTTTTATAAGTTGGTTTTTCCGAGCCCCATTGACTATAGATCGACGCGATCTGCCGTGTACCCCCACCAACCGCAGGACTGAACGTTCCGTCCCGCTTCTCACTGAGGTTGCTATGATTGTGAGGCTTGGATGGTTTTGGAAGCTCCAAATCCAAATATGATTCATGGAATCAACAGCAAAAGAACAGTTCTTTATTAGGGTCACCATGTATTCATTAGGGGTTTGCTTAATAGATCTCAATAGCCAAGTCTTGTTGATTAGGGTCACAGGGCGTTGTCATCACAGGGCATTTTCTCAGGTGGTGTTCCTCTAAATACAGCACTTCGTCTTGGATCCCCAGAGCAGTGATCCCGAGCTTCGTCTCAGATGGGGATGGGTCAGGTCGGTCAGGTCACCGGAGGTTTCCCATGGAAGATCCATCCAGCCATGCGTTGTTTGGAGTACCTGGGTACCACGTTGGGCTTTCGACTGCCATTGGATTTTTGTTGGGAAAAATCACACCGGAAAGCCCCAGAAATTTCATGGGAAAATCACTCTGGTTTCCGGTTAAGATGTTCCCGTGATTTCACCAATCCATTGATTCGACTGCCATTTCAGTTCGTCCTGCACCTCCAGTTGGGCTAAGATGGAGGTCCCATCTTCCGCTGCCGATTCCAAGGCAGAATTCGTCAAGTTGGTTGCTTCCCTTATAGAAAAACCATCACGCCGGTAAGAGAAAAAGGTGGGGCCATATGTACAAATTCACCCAGACCTATTCGATTAGAAATTCTTTCAGCTCTTAAGATGGGTGTGTCCGAAAATGGGGTATACGTGCAAAATGACCATTGAATAAGAAAAAAGCTGATAAACCACGGAATATGGTGTACATTTTTTTTCAGACAAAGCCATGTCATAAAATCTTTGGTACCTCCTAGAAATCAGGATGGGAAGCAAACACGAATCGCAACCAGCAACTTGAACGCATCACCCACCACTCATAAACCTCCCCATTCACTTCAGATTCATCCCCAAATAAACAGTCAGTCTGGGCAAATCATCTTCCGCCAAGCGAACATAGCTCCAATCAAATCCATAGGTTTCTCTGTCTGGACATGACATGTCTCCTGGGTTAACCATATCATACCATATCTATGTTGGAGGGCAGGTCATAATTCACAACTTGCAGTTTGATGTCAACCCTGGATCAATGTTTACCCCTTTTTCTAATTGAAGGGGGGGTTCCATCCCAAGTATCGAAGATGATTTTTGGAGGGTAGCCGCCACATAGCCCAGCTTTTTTGGAGGTCGCAAAACATGGTGAAATCGCCAGAATTGGGAGTTAAACTCTGGGAACTTGTTGGGAATAACCAACAATTTCAATAATGGGGATATACTGGAAACATCATGGCAATGTCATTTTTTTTGGACTATAATCTGAGACTATAACGGGACTTTTTCGATCCTCCGGCGTCATGGCACATGGCAATGGGCAGTTCTCCACTTCGTTTCATGATGGGAACCCAACGAACCAAAACTCCCTGGCTTCGAGGCTTCGACCATTTTTCCCCGGAAATCGCCATCGATGGCGCCTTTTCTTCTTCGACTTTTTGCTCTTCTTTTCCGCGGGACTTTCACTCCTGGCTCTGTGAAACAGCTGGTGTTGATGTCCCAATTCTGTGGATTAAAAGAGAGGCTATCATCTCAACCAGTATGTTTTAACTTATGAGAAAACAGAAGAACAACCTTGTTTTTTGAAAATTGCTTGTGAGAATTCAAAGTGCTAAGTCACAAACTTGAATACCCCACCCCACCATGTCATATCTACAGCATCGCATGTGGTACCTCAACTGACCAAGATGTCTGACTTGTGGCCCAAACACTCGTTGTGTCTGTTGGTTGATGTGCAATCCATTCACTAGCTAGATAAATAGATAGATAGATAGATAGATAGATAGATTAGGGTCTGAAAATTCGGCTCCCTCCAAAAAAAAACATATGTTGAGTTGGACATGTTCCAGAATTCTGGAAACACTAGAGTTTGTTTCCCCTGATGTTTTAAGACAACACCAATTTGGTGGGTTGCTAAAATCACTTACAAACTGACCAGTGTTCCAAACCAGCAATTTGAATCCAAACTTTACAAAATGCATAGAGATTCCCTCAATGGAACATGATAATCCCTGTCAACAACCGGGATTCCTTGCTCATGGATGATTATCCAATCCCAATCAATTTGAAGGATAATATTCATAACCTTTCGGCAACGGCAAAACTACACCAACCAACCATCATCTGTCACTTCGATCACCATGCTGCAAGAAAATGTTGCAATATGTTGAAAGCCTATAAGTTCTCACCCCACTTAGTAAGTGGCTTAATAAGCCTAAAGGCCTAACTAGGGTAATTAAAAAGGAACTTCAGTCCACTTCTAACTGGTGTGAACCAACCCACTAAGAGTCAGCCCAGTACCAAAGGATATCACCCACCTGGAAGATTCACCAGATCTATAGTAGCCCCAGAAAAGATGCCAAACACTACAGTAATTCATCACACTTTTAGGATCTCGGATCTCACTTTCCTATCTTCTACCCTCTGGTAATTTGTTACATAGCTATTGAAAATGGCCATTTATAGTGGATTTTCCCATGAAAAATAGTGATTTTCCATAGTTATGTTAGTTTACCAGAGGGTAACTGGGCTTACTATACCATCTATACTATCAAAAAATGTTAGTCTCATTAAAATGGGTAGGACATTGTTTGCGGAAAACAATCAAGTTGAGAGGGAGACATCCAACAAACAAACTCCCCAAAAAACAGATGGTTCCCCCATATTTATATGATGCTGTATGCTGTTATCCCGATGAATTATTCTGCAAAAAAAATCTAGATATCAAATAACTATCATATAAGACTCATATAAACATACACACATACACATATATTTAAAAAAAAAAACAAAAAAAAACATAATTCCATATAACCAACCCATAATTCCCTAATATAAATGGTTCCCCCATCAAAATATCTTGGTTTAGCAGTTTAGCCGTGTCCGGGAGTCCCGCCTTCCCATACCACGGATCAGCTCCCATCGTTCTCGAACGGCTAAAACATCACCACAAAAATAACATACCAAGACAAGGGCGATATGTTATGCGTATGGTTTATAATGTTCAATAATGGTTGATACATGTTAACAAGTTTGTTTTTTTCATTGTATATAATGATATATAATGGTAAAATAGACAGTTATAGATGCTTTTAGCATGAAGAAACATGCCTAATTAATTTGCTCCTGGATGTGTGTTAAAAAATGATCGATCCACTGTTTTGTTCCTCAGCAGCTGAGTAAGGCGGAAACCCGGACGGGACGGATGGCCTAACCACGTTGGATGACACTGGAGTGCAAGTTACTGGAGATGTTATAAAATATTGTAAGATAATGTAAGATAGTATATTCTATATATATATAAGATAGTATATTCTATATATATATATATTCTATATATATATATATTCTATATATATATAAGATGTTATAAAATAAGATATCGCTGTTGTAAACCCAGTGATATCGGTGAACTTCATCTGAATCCATCCTACTTACGACACGTCAACCACTAACCCGTGATTCGTAGGATGAAGCACCGCCACTGGCTGCACCGATGCATAGAGAAAATTCGTTGATTTACCCATTGAAAATGGGTGGATTTTCCACATGGTGGTTTAAAGATATGTTAGCTGGTTGGTGGTGACAACCTACCCCTCTGAAAAATATGAGTCAATGGGAAGATGATTCCCCCATATAATTTTGGTTTCCCCCCCCCGTTGGTGTTGTTTTTGCACAGCCCCGATTTTGTCGTGGTAATCCAAATGACACGAATAATCGCCACAGATGGTATAGGCGAAACCCTCGGCGTGTTTAAAAAGTGAAGGCCATGGCCCATAGAAATAGATGATAAAAAATGATGATTTACCGAATTTAAAACTGGTGAGTTTCCATAACCATGACATTGTCAGAGGTAGCACATCGGACTGCCCGGGTGTTTGGAGGCTGCCCTTCCAGAGCTTAGGCCGCCGGATTTGCCCAAGAAATGAAGAAACAATATCACCGGCCATAGATTCCCCGAAATGATCGATTACCGGTATATAATATATATATATATGGCTGTGGATCAATAGCTATCAATACATGTTTTTTTAGATGAACATCCGGAATCCAGAACAGCCCCCCAAGTATTTTGATGACAGAAGGGGTACAAGGTTATGACCCACTGCCATCTATTCTTTAATCATCTTCGTCAGCAGTACCATCTGGTTATTTAATATAGCCATGGAATAGATGGCCCATTTACGGATGATTTTCCCAGCTAGAAACCTCCATTTATAATGGATTTTCCATAGTTATGTTAAATAACCAGATGGTAACAAAAACTGGCAATGTGAAAAGCACCGCAAGAAGCCCAACCCTTGGTGTGTTCCAACAGCATTCCAACAGCATGACCCCTTGCACCAAGCACAGACTGAATATCACGTTTACACATAGATACCATGTTAGCACACATACCATGGGTATATGTTGGATATGTATATACATATATATATATATATGGGTATGGGTCAATACCTATAGATACATTTTTAGTGGGATGAACATCCATAAATCCCAGCTATTTTGATGTGAACTACAGGGGTACTATTGGTTTTGACCCATCCCCATATGTTGGCATACCATGGATTTTGACAAATCAATACGCCTGACATCTCGAGCACTTTTTTTTGAATCCCCCGAGAAAAACCGGGTTTTTTTTGATTACCCGGTTTTATCCCATGGCCAACAGAACAGAGTATGCTGTTAATGGGATATCAATGGAATATTTCGTGGTTAATGGGAAAATCCAATTGGTGGTATTTTTCACCATCCAGTGGAGATACCCGGTACTGGTAATGAAAAACATTAATAAATATGGTATAGATAACCTAGTTATATTCAGATTATACCTATTAAAAATTGGTTTCTCCATAGCACACTTTAAAAAAACAAACATACCAGAGGGTATGCAAGAAAAAAAGGTGATAATATTCCATGTGTAGCACTTAAAGGACTAGTATGTATATAATCGAAAGCATCCAAGGCGTTTCCAGCGTCATGGTGATGATGTTCACTGCAAAAATTCACAGCCAAAGCCATTTGTCATAGCATGGATGTAAATGGATGTAAATGGATGTAAATGGATGTAAAATAATGGACCTATTCTTTAATTGATTTGGTTACAGTTGGCGAAGGACAGGTGCAGGAACTCATGTTTTTTTGTTTTGTTGTTTTTAAACTAGCCGCCTAACATATCATAATATATATATATATGGATTGTCCATGGCTTTTCTGTAAATTGTGCCTTCATCCAATGAAGGGAAAAAATGTATACCAGGATGACCATGTCATGCATCTAGTGAAAAGACAAGCAGTTCTGACCATTGCCCACGCCTTTTTGAACCCATTTCTCCTCACCCGCAACACAGTGCCACGGATGCCCTGTTTCTGATCTGCCAATGGCAACCCAGGATTTCAGATTGAGACTGCTAGATTCAATGGATTGGTTTTCACAGGAAATCTACAGGAAACCATGGGTTTTACCATCAAATTTGATGGGGTTTCCGGTTAAAATTTTCCCATCATCCAATTCTGTGATAGATTGTTTAATGATGTCAATGATGTCAATTCATCTGAAAACCACTCTTCAAAAAAATCATGTCACAATGGTGACACTTTGATCTGGCTACATCTCTCATACATAACAATTTACTAAAAAAAAATGCAAAAAAAACATTTATGCCATAAAATGTCCCCACGAATGCCCAGTCCCTGGTGAATTTTGTCAGTCGAACTGGAAAGATCTGGAGAGTGGAATAGAAGCCAAGCCTTTGAGATGCATAGAATATATATATATACATATGATATACAGTGATATCATAGTATATTATATTATAGTAAATTAATTTACATTTTACAATACAATATGTTATGAAAATGTATTACATTATTTATGTATATATATATACTATATTGTGTTATGTTGTATTACTATATTAAATTATATCATATCATATTATATTATATTAAGCAAGATTATATTACATTATGCTATATTCTATTATATTACATTAGATAGGTAATATATTACATTACCCCACTGTGGCGTAGTTCAGGTAGCTTGTTCTGCGCGCAACACAACCTGCTGATTCTTACTCTGGGAATTGGTTTTGATTAATTATGAATAAACGTGCTCCTTGATCGCTGTGGTTGCACAGTGGTAGGCTGGCATGAGGAGTGCATTCTTCCCATGCGTAGATAGGGAGCACTCTTGGTTATATTTCATAGGCCTATATATTAAGCAAGATTATATTACATTATGCTATATTATATTATATTATATTACATATATATATATGCTATGTTTGTTACATTATATAACATTACACTATATTATATGATAGTGCGACAATCATTATATTGTATCATATTATAATGTCGTGTGTTATATAAAAGTCATTACAATATATTCAATTGCATAATTTAATATATCAAATTATATTAAATTACATTGATTTGTATTACATTACAATAGATTATACTATATTATATTATGTTACATTCAATTATAATGTATTATATATATTATTATAGTATAGTGTATTATATTATCAATGGGAATTCCAGGATCCTAAAATGGAGGTACTGTACCATACAAGGCCATATTTTGTGGGGATATTCCCTTACATAGGCCTTACATAGGCCTTATATATGGTAGGTACCTCCAATCTAGGATCCTGAAATGGCCATTGATATTATAGTGAATCACATTATATATTATGATAGTGTGTTATATCATAGTATATTTTTATATTTTATTATATTCTATTATATTCTATTATATTCTATTATATTCTATTATATTCTATTATATTCTATTATTTTCTGTTGTATTCTATTCTATTCTGTTATACTGTAGTATATTGTAGTATATTATGTTGCTTAATAATACAATAAGATATAATATAATATTATACTATGTTATACTATACTGTACATATTCTAGAGTATTTTTTGTTTTACATTATGTTACATTATATTATAGTATAGTATATATTTTAATATTCTCAAATTTTAGTACAAAATAGTATATATATTGTAGTATATTGCTTTTTCTTTTTATTAATATAGTATTGTATTTTATGATATTATATATATATTGTACCATATTATATATTACATTAATTGTAGGGGACCCGGATCATTTTGAAACACCGGATAAGGATCATTTTG
>Ga0126342_10013800_pt1 | contig 14286 bp, 18 predicted proteins | sample Cyp1metagenome_FD_92528 | JGI IMG/M metagenome (GOLD analysis project Ga0126342, IMG submission 92528) | Coral microbial communities from Lord Howe Island, Old Settlement Bay, Australia - Cyphastrea 1 metagenome | ecosystem: Host-associated > Invertebrates > Cnidaria > Coral ...
ATATATATATATATATATATATATATATATATATATAGATATATATATATATATATATATATATATATATATATATATATATATATATATATATATATATGGATACATATATCCATATATATATATATGGATATATGGATATATATATGGATATATATATATATGGATATATATATATGGATATATATATATATAGGGGATTCAACATGCTTTAATCATGAAAGATATGGTGATGTAAGTAGTCAGAAATTATGGTTGGCTGATGATGACTAGGAGGTTATACTGTACTACCCTTTATCATAAATCCACAAACTGGGAATCCAATATCTTAACCAGGCAGTGTAAGACACTGTAAGACACCAAACATGTGGGATTATCCATGCTTTACGCCATCCGCCATATCATTCCCTGGGCCTTCACGTACTATCACGTTTGCTGGTTAAATAGTGGTGAACGGCCCAAGTGATATTTGCGGGGGCAGCAAAGGGACGCAGAAAGTAACCGCAATGACTAGAATCTAAACCACGAGTCATCCCCACTTTAGATGAAACACATGTGCAGACACCAAATGATGTAAGATTTTTTACTGTGCATACACACAGTATTGCATATAAATATATATATATATATACATGCATAGTATACACATATATATATATTATACATTTTCATACGTAATACATAGCTTAACCCAACCCACAAGAACAACACAAGGTCTTGGGCATCGATGACGTGGCCTGGGATGGTTTGTATCGAGCGACCTGGAACCCCGATTCCACCGGTTTCCCCTGCGCCATTTGCTCCGTCCAAAGCGTGGCGGAAGTGCAGCGGGTGGTGAAATATGCCGCGCAGCATTGTGTCTTGGCAGCTGACGCTTGGTGTCCAATCAGAGTATGGCAAGTTTAATGGGGATGAAAGAAGATGATGATAAACCATGAGATTTTTTTACGGAACTTTGGGATATCCATATATCCATCTACATGATCTATGATATATATATATATATGGATATACCTTAGTCGGATGTCTTTATCATGTTCAGACTCAGTCGGTGCCTCAAGTGGGTGAGATGATCTTTGGTATCCACACCAAGACAGTGCAAGACCTATGAGTTGATAATTGACAAATCGTGGCACAGAAAACCTGTCCAAACCAACAGTCAATGGATTGGTTGTAGGCAAATTCTGCAGGACACTCACATATATCATGGAAAAATCCATGGTTATTTCCGGCGACGTCACTTATTCATTTTTATTACCTTACCCATAGGATCCATGCTATATATGGTAACATTTACCATCAATATACCCCAAATGTTAGCATATATACCATACATGGATCCTATGGGTTCAACCAATTGCCCTTGTGCCTTGCCACACCGAGGTTTACCAGTCCAGGTACGCCTTTGTGTGGCTGCGGGGCGACATTCGCATATGTGTCGCTGGCCGTAGCGCGTAGCGCCGTAGCCCTGAGGTGATCGAAATGCCATGTTTTCAGCATGGGGCCAAATGCCACGGTGGGAATATCTATTACCCTCTGGTAAACAAACAAAAAGCTATTGAACATGACCATTTATAGTGGAATTACCCATTAAAAATGGTGATGTTCAATAATTAGTTATGTTAGTTTACCAGAGGGTAGATCCAATAGATTAATATGTACATGAAGATATATATATATAATATAATATAATATAAGATAATATAACATAACATAACACAACATATAATATATTTTAACATAACATAACATGACATAACATAATATCATATAATATAATATAAGATAATATAATATGAAATAATATATTAATATATAATAATATATATATATATGTACATGTTGATATGTACATAATATCTATGGATATCTATGTTGATATATATTATATGTATTGATTGATATGTACATTGGATGGTATATAAAAAAATGTTATGTCATGGCCCCCAGCAGATATGTTGGGCCATGTTGTGCCCTTTTGTTTAGAACCCAAACCCACTTAGTGATTTGGCAGGAAAACCACATAGTAGTTTTTCGCAGGTGTCACGGTGTCCATGTAATACAAAATCTCACCCCACAGCCATATATGGCCCAAATGAATTTATTCGATACTACATCATGGGTTTCTGGTGGGTACATATTTGTTACCATTGGGTTATTTAACATAGCCATGGAAAATCACAATTTTAAATAGGCAACCGGTAAACCATCTATAAATGGGCCATTTTCCATAGCTATGTTAAATAACCAGAGGGTACCAAGGTATGCTGGACAACACCTTGGTTCTCGACTTGCAAGGGCATCTTGGTGAGAACTCTGCAGGGCTGTAGTTGTTTGTTCTGGTTTATGATCCCTATTTACAGATAGAGTCATATAGATATATCATGATATATCCACCATCAATCCATAACTGTTACCCGGCTGTTGATTATAAACCAACAGACTAGCAAGCAATCGGGGACCCCTAAAACGGTCTTCTGAGCAACAATTTGGATCCTCAAGCTGCAGAAACCCGGGGTTTATAGTACATATATATATATACATATATAACTATCATTGATGTATCTATGGTCATATAAAATTTGGGGTACTGTAAATAAATAAATAAATATATATATATATATATATATATAAATATATGGGGGGCCACATTGTTTCTTGGAAAATCATTACAATTTATCCCAGTTTAAACAGGAAACATCCCCAGAGTGGACCATTCTGGATGAGTTCTTCCATGCTTGCGATGGTTACCAAAGCGACGCCACGCTATAGAGTTATGGCCATTTACCAGTTATAACTGGTTATTTCTATGGGATTATACATTCTATAAATGGGGTTATAAGTACTTATAACTGATAAATGGCCATAACTGTAAAACTCTGGAAGAGTATCATTATTAAAATTACAATTTCAGTAAAATTATCCCCGTTTCTGCGGCTGAAAAGAAGACATCTTAATAGCTTTGAAACTTCATCGGACTTCGTCTAGTCTTTTCTGGTGAAATCCCTGCTATATACGATAAATACACCCATCCTTGCTAAAAAGTTACTAGCTGCAAGTGCTGCTGGACACGGTTTTCTTGGTCACATTCACGTTCTTGGTTGATTGCATCCCAAGTTGTGATGAAAAACTCGTCATTCTCGTATTATATACATTCAAGTTATGTATATTCCATTGTTTGTACAATGTGCCCCCCCCAGTTGTGCTTGTTGCTTTTTAACCCCAGCTATGAGTATCATCAACAAAAGTTTTTGTTGGAGTCTGCACCAACTTAGCTTATCGTTCGGGGTCCTCACGTCTCGTAGCATTTTTGTTGTCAGGTTGAGCTCTGTGGAAGTCTTCCCTGATCTGCACCTGGCGAAAGTACAGGGTGGCGCGCAACAGGGACAGCTGGATGTCACTTGGAAATCTGTTGGGGTACACTGGGGATTAAACCTGAGGATTCATATGATATATATCTGGTTTGGAACATGGCTTTGATTTTTCCATTCAGTTGGGAATTTCATTATCCCAACTGGACTTTCATATTGTTCAGAGGCGTTGAAACCACCAACCAGAATATATATATATATATATATATATATTTATTTATATGATGGTTTTATTGGGATTTATTGGCATTTATTGGGATTTATGAGGATTTTTTATGGCGATTTAAGATCTTTCATGGTCATGGATGTTATGGATGTTTTATAGGCTATAGGGGTGTTTGTTAGGTTATTTATATTTACGGGGTTAAGGGAATTTAAGCAACAAACATGGTGCTTTTAATAGATTGAATGAACAGAATTGGTTGTTTGGATAGGATGGTGCCAAACTGCTGGACACATGATCTGGATATGACACACAGAGACCGGTATGCGATAGCCATGTACAACCAATAACAACGCCAAGAACAGGGATACGTGGAGATACATGGCTATGGAGTTGCAGTGGACGCACAAAATATATATTTCTCTTTCAGTATCTAACCATCCATTGAGGATAATAAACATTTCAGCCATTCCTAAGTCATGATGATGATGATTATTGATGATGACGATGATGATGATGATGATGATGATGATGCAGATGCAGATGCAGATGCAAAACCAACAAGAGCGTCAAGTTGAAGCAGCAAACAATTTCAGATGCCGGCAATCCAGATGCCAGAAATCCTGGGAATCAACCACTATTGATTGGTGATGTCATATGCCTCGTGTAAACGTTTATATAGATGTGGAAAACCACCATTTTGTGATCACTTTCCTAGGGAAACCATGTGTTTTCCACATCTATCTTTAGTTTAATGGGGTATTTTTCTTGAAGGTGCAGGTGTTTGACGTTGCGGGAGTCCTCAACTTGCCCCTTTGACCCATTGGGGAGACCGCTATAAGCCCCTTTGAGAAGGCACCCAAGCCAATACTTGTAGCAAGAATGGTGTGTTTGTGTTTCCTGTGTCAAACTCGTGAATGTAGGGAGTCAGCAAAGACTCACTTGCTTGGCTCAATGCGCATTCTTCTTGGTTGGTGGCACATACAATTTTGATTGCGCGCATATTCCCTTATGTTTGTGGCTTCAACCCCGACTTCTGCGGCTTCAATTCCAATGTCCATTGATCAAATCATATTAAATCATATTAAATCCACATGTTTGGTCATGTTTGTATAGATTTTGTGCTGGTGCCCCATTCTTACTCGGCGAAGTCACATTTTGTTCAACAACTTACCCTTTGGTAATTTAACATATAGCTATTGAACATTGCCATTTATAGTGGATTGCCCCATTAAAAAACAATAAAAAATGTGATTTTCCATAGTTATGTAAACGTTTACCAGAGGGTATGGTTCAATCAAAATTCCACTGGATATTCTTAGTAGACGATGAGTTAAGATGAGTTAGTACCTATAGGACCTATGGTTAAATCCCGGAACCGTGTAGCATGCCATGCCGCAGCGCGAGGTGGCTTGCGAACCTCACGGCTTAGCGACCACTGCAGGACACAACGCGAGCACTGGCTGTGGCGGATTGATCCTACAGGGTGGCCACGGGTTCCTCGAGCCTTCGTCAAGCTGGAGAAATCTTAGCGAAATGATGGGTGCCATAGGAAAAACCATAGGAAAAACCATGGAAAAAACCATAGGAAAAACCATAAGACATGGGATTTGATTGGGATTTACCCTCTGGTTATGTCTAACAGTTTGCGAACTTGAAAATGGCCCAGTCGAGATAGTTGATTTACCCATTAATAGCATGGTGATTTTCCAGTTATGTAAACGTTTACCAGAGGGTATTTGGGGCGCCCCAGTTGTGTTTGTGGCAAACATAACCGCATTCACTTTAGTTTATTTGAAGTATCATAAACCATATAGATATTGGAGTTATAAGAAATATAAACCAATTAGCTATCTCGGGGGCCGCACTTAGTAATGGTTAGTGAATGAATCATCAGATACCCTGGGGTAAACATACAAAAATATGTGGAAAATCACCATGTTCAATAGGAACATGATCTACAAATGATGGATTTGTTCACATCTATGTTAGTCTATAGGGTAATATGGATTAATATGGGTAATTTGTACCACAAAACAACATAAAACAACCATATAGAAGATTATAGAAGTATCTGATAATCTTCGCTCATATCATCTGGGTAGCTATTCCAAAATAGCCGAACTATTGAATTATTCAGGTTTGTGAATTACTGTAATTTTCCCAATTATAATCTGAAGACTCCGATAGTTAGGGTAGAATAGACACTGTAAACCGGGTGGCCCTTCAGTTTTTTCCCCCCAGTGCCATCTCGACAAAAATCCGAAACCTATGCATAGCATTTGATTTTCATTGATTTTCCCTGTGGATGGCTGTTTGGGGTGGCCTTTCTCAACAGGCCAGCACCAAGATTCTGCCGGTGTGGCCTCAGGAAAGGATGTTTGGTCTTGTCATTGACAACCTCGCAACTTGACGACCGCTGCGAAAACTATTTGATAGATCCAGTCTGGGGGCTGAGCATCTCCCCTTTTCGACATGCTGGTTTATATTCTGGTTGGTGGTTTGGAACATGAATTTTATGACTTTCCATATATTGGGAATAATAATCCCAACTGACGAACTCATATTCTTCAGAGGGGTAGGTATACCACCAACCAGTATTTCAAAGAAAGAAGTGATTCCATCGTTTTTCCATGTTTTCCAACAGTGGTCGGACGACCCATGGCGCGCAGATTTGACCATGGCGATTCTGGTTCCCATCCCCAGGTGGAAGTGGAATTGGTGTTGGCCAACGGCGAGTTGGTGAAAGCCAATGCGAACGAGCACCACCCAGAACTCTTCTGGGCCATTCGTGGTGGAGGCAGATTTTTCGACAGTTGGAAGGCCACAAGGTGTGGCTTGAGGGGGTCGATTTGGCAAGAACTGTCTATATTTGGATGCCCATCCTGGTTGCATCTGGTTGCCTTAGCTAGCCATGTGTTGGGGAAGAAAAAACAAGGATCTGAGGGTTGACAATCATTGTCCTTACGCTCCAGTAAACATGGCAATGGAAAATCCACCCATTCATAGATGATTTTCCCATGTTCACCACATTTTGGTAATATTTGGTAATTATGTATGCAATTGTTCCATGTATTTTCGATTCCCATGATTGATTCCTTGAGGGTATCAAAATGTGCCATAACCTGAGGGGCAAGTCTCCACGACCCTTCGTCAACTGCAGCTTTCACAGGTGGCAACTTTGGGGTTGTGGTCTCGTTCACGTTGCGCCTACATCCCCTAGGACTTCGCCACTGCTGTGGGGCAAGTGGAAGTTGGGACACTTCTTGAAGTCATAGGAAGTCATTTATGTAATCCTTTTTTGCATTAAATGTTGTAATTGATGCTGAACTTATCTGAATTTAGCATTACATATATAATTAATTATATTGGTTCGGTCAATTCTGATGTTTGACAAAAAATAACAGTACCAGATTGTATAAGCGTGATAGCTGTGACGGAACTGAACCACGTGGAATATCTGCTGTTGGTGGTACCTTCTGTCTATTCACAATATATCAGATTATCATATATTATATGAACTTACTCAGATCCGAATTCTGGAGGTGCTTGATACAAAAAATGTAATATTGCGTAATTCTTATCACCAAAGTGTTTTTTTTTGTGATACATACCAAAAGTTATTGGTAATTTCCCATATAGCTGATGATAAAATCAAACAACATCCAAAAACATGTGCAGGCTGCTGACATCATCAATTTTGTATGCCAGTTTCCCAGTTGCGTAAGTTGATTAACTTGATTACCCCCGAGTTCTGCTGCTAAGATATCAATGAATTTGTGTAACTCCCCAAAAGCGTCGTTTAGTTTGATCCCAGCTATTGCTTAATGTCAACCCTGGAGTAAACCCTGACCATGAATTTGGTGGGGTTAAGGTTACGGGGTTACCACCAGAATAGTGATAATCAACATATTCTAATTGATATTAAGAAACTGGTGGATTATCAATAATTTGTTGATAATTTAATAACTATGTATATATATATAAATATTGCAAACAACTCATGCCATTACTATGAACAATCCCAGGGTTACTATCCCACATGCTCCATGTATGGAATATTGGCAAAAGTAATGGCCCAAATGTAGGTAACCATTCCATATATCATATTCCATACATGGAGCATTGATGAGTATTTCATCACTTAACAGGTAGTATACCCTCTTGTAAACTAACATAGCTATGGAAAATCACATTTTTAATGGGTAAATCAACTATTTCTATGGCCATGTTCAATAGCTATGTTAAATTACCAGAGGGGAAGTCCCACTTCACGAAAATCAACCAGGTTACCAGCAAGAAGTTTCCAATTGACAGTGGTTTGTTTTTTTTTTTTTTTTCCATCCATGTATGAAAAATTGATCGCTATTGACCAGCTATTTTCCATGGAGTATTGATCATTAAAAATGATGATTTTCCATAGTTAGATTAGTTAAACCCATCAAAACCCATGGAAAATTGGTGATTTTATGGTGGTTTATTGTGATCTAATGGGATTTACCCTCTGGTAATTTGTTACATAGCTATATTGAAGCCATGGTACCGAACGAAAGTTCGTTGAGAAATACCGAACTTTTTAGATGGTGGATCTTTCCATAGCCATATGCAACCCATGGTGCTGGAATATGTTTACCAACATTTGCCCGAACAAAATCGCCCAGTTTTGTATGTAAATATACCATGCATGGAGCATATGGGATAGCTTTTTGTATGTTTACCAGAGGCTCTTCCATCCAGCATCCCATGGCGCCGGAGGACCGGTCTATGCTGGGACCCAGATCCACGCGGCCCAAGGTGCGGGGGAACGAGAGGAGCTGCTGACAAAGTGCCTGGGACGATGCGTTCCCGTGGGTCCAAAGCCGACCCAGATGGTACCCTAAGTCATAGCTGCTGAATGGATGCTTATCCTGGAAATATGATATATATATAGTCAGATATACTGTAAATATAATATAATGATAATGATAATGATAATAATAACAATAACAATAATAACAATAGTAATGATAGGTGTTGACCCATCCCCGTATGTACTATATTAATCTTGTTTAATGGGATGATCATGGGATGATCATGGGATAATGTTTAGGTGATAATCATGGTAAACCCATAAATCCAACATGTGGCCTCACAATAGTTGGCTACTTATGACCATTTGTGTAGGGGATATAATTTGATCACTATGAGCGTGAAGCATGTGAGGTTCACACAGTCTGTAATTGGGTATTGGTGGATACGCTACGCCATCGCAGTGAACAATTGGGGACATATGGATTGGTCAATGCCAATTAGCACTGAAAGGTGATGACCATTGTGTTTATGTGTCAGTGATTTGAACAATAGGATACCATAACTCAATTTTGGCCTATTGCCAGAGGTATAGACTGTATAGGATGTTGATTGTACAGTGTAAATGTATTTGAACTTCATATGTTTGATATTGCTTTGATTCATTTTTATATAATAAACAGTATACGTCGTATACGTTTTTTTTTTTTTGCTGCACTAATATACCGATGGATTTGGATGTACGTCCAAGCCAAGACTCGCCTTAGGTTTTTCGAAAAGACGGTGAATGGGCCAGATGAGGCGGCTGGACTGAGGAGATTCCCAGGTGGATTCTCTGGTTCCTCAATGTAGAACTTAAGCTGCGGTGTCATCAAACATGGTTTGCTGGAAAATTCCCTATAGAGTCTATATAGAGGAGTTTCCTATTTCCATTTATTATAGAGGATTTAATTTCCATACAATACATATTTTTATAATTCTATATATACATGTATGCCATACATATCTCGAGATACATGCCTTAAAAGATGGTTAAATCGTCTACCTACATTGCGGCCATGTACTGATTGGCGACATCTTCATATCTCCCCATGCAGGCCACAGGCTTGGTGGTGCTTCCCTGCGGTGGCCCGATGATCGAAATGTTGCTCTGGGTCGGTGGCTTGGCGTTCGGCGAAGAAACCATAAGGTGATTTAACCCTGGTTTGATAGTGGTTAATTCATGGGCTAATCATGGTTAACAACTAATAATATATAGTGGTTAAATGTGGTTAATATGGGTTTCATCCCATGATACAATATGTGGTTAATATATGTTAATATGGGTTAATCATGTTTTTTTTTAATCATAGTTAACAGGTTAACAACGGTTCATAATCACACAAATAATGACTCTTTTTAATGGAAATGAAAATTACCATCCTTTTTCATCAGACTGTGGCTATATGGGAAATCCCCTGGCTAATCCATGGAGGTTTAGTTCGTGAAGATAAACCGGAGGATTTTCCCCCAATTATACCCTGTGCGTCCCAGAACCCAGCATATGGCATAGGTCTATGTTGCAGACCTAAACAGGAATCAACAAAAGCTATTCACGGGAGAGCGCTGCAGCCGGGGTTTTTGTGATGTGCATACAAAACTCATTATTGGATATTATTGGGCCATTTCGGGACAATTCCAATCATGCAATGAACATAAAGGCGGATAAAAATGGTGCCAGGCTTTCCTGTGGACAGTCCGTGGACAAACCGTGGAAACACCTATTGAAGTCGTCAAAAGAACTATTAAAATCGGGACAGGGGCTCGCAAAAACTTAAATATGGGCACGTCAAAAAACATTGAGTGATATCAAGTGCATCAGAATGGACCCGTTGTTTTTTGTATTATTTGTGTTTTTGATGACAGTGATGAGAGGTGATTGGCAGTTTTGAATGACATGTTTCAACGAAGTCCATCCCTACTTCAAAAGGTGATCCCCAGTTCGACAAGCTGTACTCAAAACTATGGAGGCCTCTTGTTGTTTACTCTCCAGTACTCAAATGTGGCTTGCTGGAAAACCTATTTATTCGATTATTTTCCCATTAAAACCATTTATAGATGATGTTCGCATTAAATCCACCGTTTGACTACCGTAGGGTACCTGAAAAAATTGATCTGATTGAGAACCTCCGGCAGAGACTCTCTGCTGTGCGGCTTGCCATGGTGAGGGTCCAGCTGCATCCAGTGGTTGTTTGATATCATTCCACAGTCGCTTCCATTATGCGCAGCTTCAGACGCGAAGTAGACGCGTTGTTAATGCGGCAATGCGAAGTAGTGCTGTTGGGCTGGTTGTTTTACTTGGTGGTGGTGATTGTACTCACAATGAGAACTTTCACAAGAACCCTGGAATAGGCCCCATTTAGAACTGAAAAAAGACATGATAATACCGTATCAAGTAAATTTCAATGATCAGTATAATTAGACGAGATTAGACACTTAGAAAAAAATCACTGCGTCATTTCGATGTTCATTTCTTTGATCCCTTTTGAGGCTTGTTGTATGGCGGTCGTCACAGCTTGCCCCAACTTCTGAGGTGCGCCTTCCCAAGGGCAAGAGTACTTTCAACGTCGCGCCTCTGGGCCGTTGCTGTCAGATACCATGGGAGTGAGACTTGACCAGAGACTGGCGGCAAAGTTTAGGCAACGATGCACAAAATCAGCAAGACTATACAAGTATATACAACTATGATATATAGATACACAGATCACAGTATAATGATACGGAGGGACATGAGCAATATGGTATATTGACAATTGTAGTCTTTTATATCAATGCATATGTTGATGGATATTGGTGGATTATGAATTCTGGGCACAACGATCACCAGGAACCATGGGGGCCTGACAAAAGTGCTGCTGAAATCGGGCAACAGCGAGGTGACAAGCAGTGACAAGCACATACTGGATTTGTCATCAAAAGCAAGCTAGTGATCAGTACAAGAACTATGGTGAAAGATGGTGAATCAATGGTGAATCGATGGTGAATCAATGGTGAATCAATGGTGAATCAATGGTGAATCAATGGTGAATCAATGGTGAATCAATGATGAATCAATGGTGAATCAGTGGTAAATCAATGGTGAATCAATGGTGAATAGTGGTTAATAATGGCATATTAATGGTTAATACTCTGGTTAATACTCCTGGTTGGTGCTTTGGAACATGAATGGATTATGACTTTCCATTCAGTTGGGAATTTCATAATCCCAACTGACTTTGATATTTTTCACAGGGGTTGAAACCACCAACCAGTAGTGATCAGTACAAAGAAGATATCTGCTTGGTGGTTTCAAACATGAATTTTATTTTCCATAATATATGAGATAATCCTTCCCATTGACGAACTCATATTTTTTCAAGATGGTTAAAACCACCAACCAGATATCATCGCCAAATGGATTTGTGCAAATGCGTGAGTGAGTTGGGTTTCCAAAACATGACTTGATGAATTTCTGAATCCCAAATGTGAAGGTTCCAGATGTCATAATCAACCCTTTTTAGATGTCATAATCCGTGAAAAGTTGGTAAACATCAAAATGTTTTTGAGATAGCATGTGGCATTAAATAAACGCAATCTAATTATGAATAATTATATATATATATAAGTGGTTTAGGTAGAGCTCTGCACACTTCAACCAGGGCCTGTCCTCCAAGGAAAAGTTACCATAACGACGTGCAACGCTTTAGTGATCCTGGCTGCAGATTCTTTCTGGCCATGCTATGCCCTGGGTTGACAGCTTGACAGCTCCATGATTAAACCAGTAGTGTCTAGTGGATTTAACTGGGCTTTAAGCATCAAAACATGGGGAATAGAAGTAGATACCCTCTGGTAAACTAACAGATTGCTATTGAAAATGGCCATTTATAGTGGATTTTCCCATTAAAAATGGTGATTTTCCATAGCTATGTTAGTTTACCAGAGGGTATATATAGTTATTATCCCATGTTTGGAATAAGTTATAAGTGGTATTATCTACTGATTAAGTAGATATAACATGATAAAACTGATAAATCATGGTTGGATGATAGGGGATGACAGAAGCAGAAAAAGTCGCCCATTGTTTTCGAATGTCACAATCCATGTCCCCCGTTCAACCAGCATCCAGCTCAAAACCCCGGCCCTTTTAGAGCAACTTTCTTTGTAAACAACAAGGCTGTTCTGGAAACAATGTATAAATCACAAATCCAATATATAAAATGTATTAATTTATGAAATATAGATGATAAACAATATTGCAATTGCGCACAGAACCGGACGTTTGCCCGGAGCCTGTCTTTTCTCGCACTTTTCCACGGACCCCCACGAAGTCTGCAAAGGGTTGTTGCCTCAAATTGTTGTGAAACGAGCCATGAAACAATTTTTGTGTGGTACGCATGGCGAGGGGCCACACCTAGTGTACCGTCCATCCCTGCAAGGCGGTTAGAACCGTGGATGCAACATGAGTTAAAACCCTGGGAAAATGAGATTATGCAATGTTTATTATGTCATCATGGGCGAACGTTATTTGCAGGTGCAATTTACTTCCTAACTTTCAAAACAAACATGATTGATATACCCTCTGGATCCTTCTGGTAAACTAACGTAGCTATAGAAAATCACCATGATTACTGTAATGGGTAAATCAACTATTTCTATGGCAATTTCCAATAGCTATGTTAGTTTACCAGAGGGTCTACATATTTCAGCGGGTGAATCAAGGTCCGAATCTAAGGCGATCCAGATGGAAATGGCAAAGCTGTGTACCTTGTCATGGCGGCGAAATCATCAAATCTAAAATCAGAGAGGTGGGCTTACATCCTTGAAATATGTACATATGTGTATATATATATAATTATATATATATGATATTATCCTAACTCTAACATATATATCCTAACAATATCCCCATGTTGTTAGAGAGCCGCTATATCCCTTTGATATCGTCATTGAGTGGATTAGCCCACCCCGAAATGTTCATCGTTGCACCATGTTGCACCGGTGATGCACAAATGGTGGTTGTTTGGGCTCCCAGCAACTGAATAAGAACACAACGGAAAAAAACATTCAAACATCCACCGTAAAGTCAGCGCTTTTCAGAGATTTCGGCACTGATGCTTGGAGAATTATAACTGTTCAGCCACACCTTGCCATGAAACACAAAGCTGTCCAGCAGGGAAATCAATGGATGCTTTTTGAGTGGGAAAAACTGCGGTTGAAACCATGGTAACTTTACCCCAAACTGGCTGAGGTTTCCTCACATCATCCAATTCTGGCTTCAAATTCTGAGATTTCCTTTCATATGTATATTTGTATAAATGTGTGTGTGTAGAGATATTGATGTTGGGAGAATTTTTAGAGAATAGAATCACTTCAGATACGAAGATACACCTTTGTTTTTGTGCCATGAAGCGCAAAGCTGTGGACGGTCAGGTGTCTGACAGTTTAATCAAATTTAACGTGTCCTTGCCAAGTGGACGGCGTGAAACCATCGCAGTCTCGCAGTTTGGCACCGTCGCTGACTTGAAAACAGCAGCACAAGAGTCTCTGGGGCGAGGTTTCCTGAGGCTTGCTGCACCTGACGGGCGCCTTTTCGACCCAGCAGAATCTCTTCAACTTTCTGGGCTTCAAGATGGAGACAGCCTTACAGCTGTCGCCCAGCAGCCAAAGCTAGCTGTGACAAGGTTTGCTTTTGCTTTGTGGTGTATTGGAGCTGACAGGGTTGTCACCTGGGGCAGACAAAACAAAGGTGGTGACAGCTCCAGAGTCCAACAGCAACTCAGGAATGTCCAGCAAATTTGTGGCACAGACGGTGCTTTTGCTGCGATTTTGGCAGATGGAAGCGTGGTGACATGGGGCTATCCAGACTGTGGTGGCGACAGCTCCAGAGTCCAACATCAGCTCAGGAATGTCCAGCAGATTTGTGGCACATACGGTGCTTTTGCTGCA
>Ga0126342_10013801_pt1 | contig 14285 bp, 16 predicted proteins | sample Cyp1metagenome_FD_92528 | JGI IMG/M metagenome (GOLD analysis project Ga0126342, IMG submission 92528) | Coral microbial communities from Lord Howe Island, Old Settlement Bay, Australia - Cyphastrea 1 metagenome | ecosystem: Host-associated > Invertebrates > Cnidaria > Coral ...
CCAGACAACCCACAAAAAGTAAGAACGCAGTAAAAAAACGTTAAAAAACCCCGCGTCTCTACGGGCGGCGTTAGCTTAAACTAGGAGGCTAAGCTTGGGCCCTCCCAGTTTAAACAACATTTTTTCCCCAACATAGGGGGTGTCCAAGGTGATGTTCCTATTGGATTCCTGGTGATGTTGGTTGCAATGTTCATTTTCATGTCGGTAACATCCATGATCGAACAATGAACATAACTGTGTGTAGTTCCAATCAACTCTGTAGACATACATGTTTCAGCATAGTTATTGGCGCTATATCCTTACTTGTATATATATATATATTTTTTCACCATGGTTGCAACCATTTATAATCCCAACTGCGCTCCCAAACGCACAGCATGGGTTAAGGATGGTTTTGCATACTTGTTTTCTGTTGGAAGGGTTCTTGATGTTTGTTTTCCTAAGTTCACCCAGTTTAAAGCGTGGCCAGGAATCTCGTGTCCTCCACCCCTATAGTAATCAGTCGAAAAGTGGATAGTACTATTTCTCTCCATTGACTCTCCATGTGCTCAAATGTATATATATATACATATTAAGTACCAAAGTAGCCAAGGATGACTCATCTGGAGATCTAAGCAAAACAAAAACAGGTTTGTACTCGGCCCCCCTCTCCTGATCAATCACGGGCAGGATGCTTGTACTTCGTGGCTTCATGCACTGGTAGATGTGACCTCACCGCTACCAAAAGAATCAGCTCGTGAGTGGTGAGCATTTCGCAAGCGGCTGCCCCAAACCTTGCCATGGAACTTCTCTGGTCACTGAGCTTACGGCTATATTGTCCTGAAGCAAACCCGGAAGGGTCTACCCATCATGGCTGATTTGTATGGTGATTTATCACCAAAATAGTCGAGTTCATAGGGACCATGATAATTCACCACGGATCTGGAAAACCCAATATGCTGCCGAACCGAATTTCCAAGCGAACACTAGGGTATTAGCATTAATTAGCACTCATCTGTCCGGTATGTGTTTTAGATTCCCCCCCAAAAAGCAATCATTGTGGATCATAACCTGCTGAAACCCAAAGATATTGGAAACCACAAGTCCTTAGTGTTGTAAATGGTGCACAAATGATGTCAAATTTGCACATGCACACACACACACATACGCCTCTCTCTCTCTCTCTTTCTCTCTGTTTCTCGATCTATACGTCACACAGACACACAAACAGATATATATATATAGACATAATATATGGGTAGTGTATACTTGTTTGGAGACAGAGGAGGAGAACCTGTGGTGGAAATGAAACCACTCTGTATTCGCATTCCCAGGTAAAGAAACAACACATTGGCTTGGCGACCTGAATAATGTACTTCTCACTTGTCACTTTCACTCCCACCAGCTGCTGCTTGTACCCCTATGTCATTAAATGCAGCCAAAGTGGTAAGGCAATGTCATCTCTGCCATGGCACCAAGTTGAAATGGTTAGATTGTGGGAGGTTTCGGAGTTGGATGCGCCCTGGTTCCTTTTTTTGGGGGCTCCAACAGGGGTTGAATCCCACGGGATGCGATGTTGGAAACGGGTCCTGCCGCCCAACATCGGGTGCCCTTTTTCACGGCTTTTTCCTAGCAACTAGCGTGTAGTACTGTGACCAGGGGAAGGACATTTGCCAATTCGTATCTATATGTATATGTACATATATGATATATATATATATACATATGTATATATATATTATAATAGTAATGATGATGATATTATATATATATATATATTACATTAGATCCTCTAAACAACAATTGGGGATTTCCTATTGCCATGTTTGACTGGAGGGAACTGGCTTCAAACGAGTCTGAAAGATTCCGATCCGCATGGGTGGCCCCACCAAATCTGTGCTGCTGGGGATATCCCGGTGTTCGATGGGTTTTCACCACCAGGCAGGCTCCTATGGGTTTCCTGCAGATCTTCTCGTCCAATCACATGAGGTTGACATGATCTTGCACATATCAAAGCATAGTCAAATCCACATAGAGGTTTCCATAAATAGGAAATCCCCAAAAGCCGGATGGTTTATAAGGGAAAATCCATGAAAATCCTATTAAAATCGATGATGTAGGGGTACCCCCATTTCAGGAAACCTCATAGTCAAATCCAGATTGGGATCAGTCTTGTGAGTTGCCTCACCCTGGGAGCACAGGGTCATTTCACTTGTCATTTGGGGATAGTTTTTGTGACATGCAACGAGGTAACTCGAGGTAACGTGCAAAAAAAATGGTCCAATGGTCAAGAATCAGAAAACAATGATATTAATGATATTTGTTGTGGGGTGGCTGAGGGGACGTACAAGAAAAACACATCATCAGAATCAAATGTTGTCCCTTCGTTCCAACATTGAATAGCCTCCACACAAACCCCTGATTGTTTGGAACTGGAACTGTTCATCTTGGTGTTCCATATGGGGGGTATGTAGATCAGGGGAACCACCTGGTTGGTGCTTTAACATGTTTTAACCCATCCCGGCCAAAAAATGGTCATCTCAAGATATATCTCAACCCAGAAAAAACATTTTTTGTAAAACTTGTGGAACCGAGCAGCGATGATCTTGGTCTTTTCTCTCCCCAAATCATCGCCGTATCGCTTCACCGGGTACATCCCTGGGCCTGCACATCGGATCATCGACAATGAGACCATAGGTGTGCTGAACTACCATGAAGTACTAATCACTCCATAGGAGATATTAGTAGTATCTCTATTAACTATTGTTCACTGTTAACTACCTATGTTTCTTGTAATTCATAGATTTGATTTGATAGAATCTGAACTGAAGAATGGATACAATTGGATACAAATGGGACATATATGGAAACGTGCTGGCTAGGAATATATCACAAGACGTCCAAGCCACAATGTATTCTCTTAGTGGGTACGGCATGGTGAGCTTCACACCCATCTCCACTCCCAATTCCTTACCTGATCATGTAGGGTCTTCAAAAAGGATCCCCCAAATTTGATGGTGAAGCTAATTTTCCCCATTGAATTTGGACCATGTTTAAGGGTACTCCGATTGACCCTGAGAGGTTGCCTGGAACATCGCTGGTTTTCTTCCTTTCTCTCAACGCCTCTTGGCTTTCCTGTCGGACGTGAAAGAAATGGGTAGGTATCGGTCACCGGGCGAGTTTGTGATGCTAAAGTGGCTGAGTGGATCTGGTTGGTGCTTTCATCCCACCTCATCTCAAACAATTGAGTCAGTTGGGTAATCCTGTGCGGGGATGGACGCCCTTCAATCCAGCAAAAGCCTAAGAATGTGGCGCCCTGCAGTTGTAAGCTGGTTTATAAAACAGTTAGAATCACCATGAATCACCATGACTCACCATATATCATAACCAACCTACTTCTAAAACAACATCTCGGGATTCCAACCCGCAGCATCACCGCAAGTGCCGAACTTCCAGAAAAAACGCGATTTGACAGCCCAAAAATTAGGAGGGAGCTATGGGAGCTAGAGGCTAGAGGTATCTATCTATCTAATCTAATCTATCGTTTTATCTATTTTATCTTATCTTATCTTATCTTATCTATCTATATATCTTATCTATCTTTATATACATCTAAATAATATATATATATATATCAAACATATTCAATGAGGAGACACTTGGAGCCGTTTCCACCTTGGCACTGGTGAAGAAATACGCAGCAAACTCTTTCCTCAGCGGGATCTTGTTTTTATGTTGGGAACTTGTTGCCAAGTTGGGTATACCCATTAGTATACCCTTCGGTAAACAAAATCACATAGCTTTAACGTAAGTTTCACCTCTAAATGCAATAAATATCAATAAATGTTGAAAGTTGATGAATGTATCAAACATGTCAACCTTATTTGTCCATAAATCACCTATTAAATGGGCCACTTTCAATAGCTATATGAATTACAAAACGGTACCCCATGTGCAGACACACCCAGTTGTTGGTTCCAGGTGTGGTGACCAAATCTAGGCCTGGGAAACAGTGCAGGTCTTCTTCTGGTCTTTTATAAATGACATCCAGCACCAGCATCAAGTGATACCCTCTGGCAATCAAACACGGCAATTGGAAATCCACTACCATCTGGTTATTTAACATAGCCATGGAAAATCACCATTTTATAGCTAGGTAAACCATCTATAAATGGGCCATTTTCCATGGCTATGTTAAATAACCAGAGGGTAATGGGAAAAGGAAACATCACATATAAGTGGTGGATTTTTTCCATCAAGTCATGTTTGATTACTGGAGGGTACCTGTCATTTTTTCCATATCACAATGTCACCCATGTTACATCGCCAAGCTTCTGTTGCGAGATAAGCCCTAACCTGTCCAAGGCGCCCATCTCAATTGATGAAAATGATCAAACATCACAAGTCAATTGCCATTTCAGGAACCATTTTTTTTGGGGGGGGTACTTACCATATATAACGCCGATGTAAGGGCTATGTAAGGGATATAGCCCCATTTTTCACAACGAAGATCCGAAAGACATCCCGGTGAGAAAGGTCGGCACCTTGGCACGGAATACTGACCCACCACTGCATCTTCCTGGCGAACATCAAACGAAGGGTGAGGGCTCCGTATGGTATACACTCACTTATCAACCAATATATATATATATATATGCCATAATATCTACCAAAAAAAACTGGATTGAACATACAATAACATACAGTAGGGAGCTGTACCATGTCTTGATGAAACTTTCACTTTTTTTGGCAGCGATGGCATCACCGTGACCCGGTGAGGACTTTGAAACCGAAGAGCATGCCATGGCACATGGACGGAGCAGTTCACAGGTTCTCAATGGATTGGTTTAAGGCTAAATCTTAATTAATCGGAAATGTGCAGGAAACCATGGATTTTTCTATGATATATGGAGGATATATGGAGGTTTCCTGATATGTTTCCCTTGAAGCAATCCATTTTTCTTTCGATGGATTTGTCTGAGAATTGGGCACCCGTTGATCCAGTGCTTACCATCGTTTTTTACCATCTGGTTATGACTAACATAGCCATGGAAAATCACCATGCTATTAATAGGTAAACCATCTAGAAATGGGCAATTTTCCACGGCTATGTTAAATAACCAGAGGGTATTCAATATCTTGTTTTGCCGTTTGAACACTTGCAATCTAGGGGTACCCACCATTTTGTTTGGCACACCCGCATTTTCATACATGGCGGCAGTTGTTTGGCTGGTTCAAGTCATCGTATGTAGTGACCCTTAATGAGGAAGGCCCTGGACACATGTAGATCCAAACCCCTGGTGTTCACGTGCAAAATACGTGCCAAATGGATCTTCATCCGCCCCCTAACTCTGAGATTTTGACATCTTTGAGCCATCCAAATAATATAATTCCCTCGAAATTGGCCTTTAACAGCCTCACCGAAGTGAATTCTACTAAATTTAAGATTGCGGAATTTCATCTTCCTCCAGTTTTCATGTCTTGCGATTTGCTTAGGCACCCACCAAAAAAAAGAATTACAGATTCCCCTTTTCGTGGATTTTCCATGGGGAAAATGATTGCCAAATCATTGCAATCACCGCAGATCCAGTCTCCTGGGGTCTTCCCAAAGAGATGCCCTTCATGGCTCCGTCGGGCGCCACGCGACTCTCCCGTGGAATCCTCGGAAACCAAACAACCTCTGATGGGAAAGATCATCGATACATACAGTAATTTATCAATCAATATACCCTCTGGTAAATAAACATAGACCCTGAAAATCACCAATTTTTAATGGAAACTAGTCTTCCAACCCCGATGACTGCCAGGGTCTATGTTAATTTACCAGAGGGTAGATGATCTTTCCTATCAGATTCATATTTTAATCTTTCCATATAGATTGATACAATCAATATAGAGTTATCTAATACATACAAATATATATATATATATGTATATATAAAACACCAATGGATAAATTATCAGCAACTCCAATGGATAAATTATCAGCAACTCCCTGAACAAAATCCTGAAAACTGTTATAGAAAACAATGACGAAGGCACTGTCCGCCCCAACTTGGGGGTATCCTTGTGTTACACCTGGTATCCCCAAGAGTTATCAACAGTTGGCATGGTTGATCATCATTTTCTCCATCAAAATGGCGACCTGGGGTAGTATCCCATAGTGAAAATCGAGGCCTCCACAGGAGTTGATGTCTTGATCCATGCTCGACATGGGGATTACTCCAAGTGGATGGAAATGAAACATGTTTTCCTTCAAAACCACCTAGCCATGTAATATCTTGCATCATCAGTATGTGTTGAATACTGTAATTCACTAACCTGAAATAAGGCTATCTTGGGGATGATTCCTCTTACTAATCATGATCATAGTGAGGTCGCAGTGAGGTCGTTATAACTTACCCAGATATATCCATGTAAAAATCATATATGGTCATATTTATATATATAATATACACATATATATAATTATATATATGTATACATCATATAAAATAATATGAATATAGATCGCTAAAACATCTTTATGGTTTAATCCCCCAAAATTCGTCAGTTTTGAGGCTCGAAAAACTGGGATTCACAATGGAGAAGGCTTCGGTGCCCATATCCTGCAGCGGAATCCGGGGAACTGATTTCATGATATTTCATGAGTTAATCCAACTATTTTTTTTCTGGATGGATCATGTGTGTATATATATATATATACATACGTATAAAAATGATGGAATAATAAGGAATATATATATAATATACATATAAACATGGTGATTATCTATATATATATCATATAAATCATATGTATCCATAGTTGGATGGGCCTATCCGATATCAATCAATCACCATCATCGGATGATGTGGTAAAGCCAATATTCAACCAGCCAAAATGAGGGTTTAATAGGCTTACTATCTTAGTATTTGGCTTGGGATGATGTTTCCAATGATCCCCAAATGTTTGACGGGATAGTTTCTCATTGGGACCGCATGTTATTATTACGGAGCAAACAGAACTGGATGCTTCACCAACTTAAACATGGTCAATCTATAGTAGTCCAGAAAAAATACTGGTTATTTATGGTTACCCTCTGGTAAACTAACATAACTATGGAAAATCACCATTTTGAATGGGAAAACTCACTATAAATGGTTATTTGTTATTTTCCATTTGCAAAACGCTGAAGAATTAAACTACCCATCCAGTTGGTTGGGCATTATTTCGAGAGGTTCCTGGTGGTGGATCCATAACTGCCGCGTCGGGATCACATCACGGCACAACGTAGGTCACCATTTTCTAATACCCCGGTGATCAGTCGTTGGTTGGTTTTCAAGCCATCTGACCATTGGTATCCAGCATTTTTGTCGCTGGAATCTGAGTCTAGCCACTTGGAAACCCAATTTCATGGCTCGTGGTGGTTTCAATCCTGCCTTAAACTATTTTAAACCAGGATGCCAAACTGGTTGTGCATGGATTTATGAAGTTCAAACCTCAAAGCAGTATATAGACAGTGAAGGATCAAGCAGAATGACGGAATATCTACATTTGATCAGAAAACAACTTGAAGACTCGCCACTTTGCTCTGAACATCTTTGAGTCCTTGAGTCTCAAAAGAGATGGGGGAAAGGAAAAGAAACAAAAGCCAACCATTAAGTCACTTCTAGCTCAAACAACATTCCCGATTGGGTTTCCGGGCAGGTTAGAGTCAGAGTAATGCAACACACGGGAGCGGGACGACACTTCTCCACCCATGTGCTATGGACTGCTTAGATGGTGCCGACCCCAAACTTCGCATTGAAATCGTTGGTTTCTATTCATTTCAGGCTAAACATATGAAAGTGAAAATTCTCCAAGACATGGATCCAGTAATCAGAGCCCAACACTACCGGATCCATGAGATCCATGGGCACGCCATATTCGTCAAGCAGCATGATCAGGATGCTCTGGATGGTCTCGGTCTACTTTGTACGCACCCGGACCTGTCAGGAGTCAGCATCGGATGCCCCTGGGCCAAAAAATATGGATCTGGTGTCCGCAATCCAAATGCATGTACATACATACATACATATATATATATATATATATATCACATATCTATCTATCTATATATATATGTGTGTGTGTGCATATAGATTTGGCGGTGCATACATGTATGTAAAATACATAGAAATACTATGCATGTATATCATATGTATATATATATATATATACATGCATAGAAACATAAGCTAGCTATCAAGGTATGCATGTGTATATATATATATATATAGAGGTATGTCATTATGTATGTGATGACATGTATTATATATATATGCATGATATTATGTTATCATATATATTTTTATATGCAGTAATTACGGATAATTATATGGATCAACATTGAAGACCCTTGTTGGTCCCAGATATCTTGGCGGTATCTTGGCCTGGAATGTAGGCATTCTGCGGCCGCTTCCATCGGGTGTCGTTGCCGATGCGGTGACTGATGGAACGCTTGTGCTCCGAGAAGTTGTTGAGCCAAGTGCCCAAATTTTCGCACTCCTGAACCCGTGGGTTTCCCGAACCCCCAAGATCTTTAGGATGACCCGAGGTGGATCCGGTAGCATAGCTATGGGATGGACACGTGTGAAAATTACCGGGATTTAACGACTATATAAACGTTGTTGCTTTGAAGTAACTATGTCAAATTACCCGATGGTGCAACTGACTTCGGACGGGAACGCTGGCAAAACAGTTCGAAGCGAGGCGGGTGTCATCATGATATACCTCCAAAACACGAACGTTATAAAATTATAATACATTATAATTAGACATTCTAAACCTATAGTAGGGTTTGTTTTTTTTTCTATTTTTTTTGGGGGGATTGCCATGATCCATAGGCCATCATAGGCCACTCGAAGTTCAACAAAACCAGCCCAGGCTCCGGAGTCTTGAAGTTCAACATCGCCTAGACAGTTGGGGCCACGGCTGCCAGGGTTTTTTGGCTAGGTGTTGCAAGGTGATCAATTAAAGCAACTATCAGCACTCAAAAAATAGATCTGAAAACCTAAGTTTTTGTAGTTTGGGTTGTTCTCACCTCATGTGCACTGATTTGGGCCTTCTCTTACAAGGCTGTTTTGTTTAACTCCTGGGTGATTGATATAAGGGCCAGCATTTCTCTGGGTGATTTGTCATTTTTTGGGGCAGCCCAAGTCCTTTGCATTTTTTTGCTGCATCGTTAAACTAATCCCAGCCATGCACGGAACTCGGAAAACATCAGGCAAAACCAGATAAACCAGTTGCCAGGCACCAGCCGTGGCATTTTTTGGTGATACCTTCGTTTTAGCGAGTGAAACTGCCAACTTCTAAACAGAGGTGTTGGCTAACCATCCATTGATTAGTCAGTTTCCCTTCTCAACACGGAAAAAAATGCGCTGGCTCACAGAATCGGTTTCCTATGCAAAACTTGCAGCAACTGCCATACTTGGGGTGCAGTTCCACTTATAAATGCTTATGTAGGCATACTTGCAGGGGTTATATCCCAACTGATGGGGGGTATTCCCATGGTAATACCATGTCTTAGCGATAACAATTCACCACAACTGCATCCCCAAGTAGGTTTTAAGGTAAACAAAACGGCGTGGCACATTCCTGCAGCGCCTCAGCACGGCCCTGAAAACACTGGCGCTCTAACCGTGCTGGAGCCAGGAAGCGTCGTAAGGCCCTATACCAAACAATGGCTATACATGCTCAACCGAAGGAAATTTAAAAGTCAAACTTCCGACAGTATGGACAGATGGAAAAGCAAAGGTGGGAAGAGTCAGAGAAGAGAAGAGAAGAAGAGAGAAGATCAGAGAAGAGAAAGAGTCAGAAGAAAGAAGATGCAGGCGCACGAAAAGGTGGCAAAGCCGCGATTCACCATGTTTTTCCAATGATTTGTGGCTCCGGAGGGTCGAAAAGTAGGCTCGCTAAAGCGGCGGATGCGGAGCCATCTGGCCAGATGAGAGATGAAGAATTGCACGCCGTTGTGGCGCGAAGCACATGTGCAAGTGAAAAAGCTAATGTAATAACCCCTCGCGTTCAGAGCATTTGTGGAAGTTGAGATGAAGAAAAAGTGCACGCAGTTTTGGCGCGAAGCACGTGTCGAAGCCAAAATGTGCAAAACTGCAAAACACACCATGTCCGAACCACTTTTGGAATTTGAGATGTAAAAAAAGTGCACGCCATTGTGGCACGAAGCACATTTCCAAGTCAAAATGAACAAAACACACCAGCTCCAGACCACTTTTGGAAGTTGAGACGTCGAAAAAGTGCACGCCGTTGTGGCGCGAAGCACAATTCGAAGTCAAAAGTGCAAAAAACTGCGGGGTACGGAACACTTTGGACGTTCAGATGTCGTTTTGCGTGGCAGGCACAAGGGAGTCTGCACCTTGCCAAAAGTGAGAAAAAGGTGAGGGTTTTGTAGCAGTCTCAACTACACACACCACTACACTCCACTCCACTCCACTCCACTCCATCACAACTACAACTACACTACATTACACTACACTAGACTCCAACCGACTTCACTTCACTTCACTGCCTTCACTACACTACAATCAATTACACTACACTACACTACAATTACAACTACAGCTACAGCTACAACTACACTACATTACACTACATTACACTACACTGCGCTGCACTGCCCCGCGCTCCACTCCACTTATCTTCACTTCACTACCTTCACTACACTATACTACACTACACTCAATTACACTACTCTACACTACGCTACGCTATGCTACACTAAATAACGCTACACTACACGACACGACACTACACTTCTCACTGCACTTCTCACCACACTTCTCACCACACTCCTCACCACACTTCTCGCTACACTACACTACACTACACTACACTACACTAAGCTACACTACGCTACGCTACACTATACTACACTAATTACATTACACTAGATCACTCGGCTACGCTACACCACACGACCCTACATTACAGTACACTACACTCATTACACAACCACAAATGCAACTGCAACTGCGCTACACTAATTACACACCACTACTACAACTCCACTACACTACAACTACAACTACAGCTGCACTACACCACACTACACCAGGTGACCACTGCAACCATTGTAACTACTCCAAAACACCACAACTCCAACCACCTTTCAGTCCATCAGTGGATTCGCTCTGCCATCCGTGATGCACTCACAACAACCAAGCTCTCCTATAGGTTTCCTATTCTGAAACTTCCGCCACCGCCTTGTGCGGTACTACTGGTGTAATGATAAAATGGTCAATGGTGATTAATGTAACTAGCCGCTGGTAATCAAAGATGGTTTTCCGGAACATCCATGAAAATCCACTATCTATAGATGACTTTCCCATTGAAATACCAAGTGATTTTCCATTGCCACGTTTCATTATCGGGGGGAACTGATATCTAGTAATGCGAGGAGCATATACCCTCCAGCAAACTATCTGTGAAACTATATGGAATATGGTAAACAAATGTAAAATGTAAGATAATGTAAGATTATACCCTCCAGTACTCTTACATAGCTATGGATCATTACCCATTACAGATAGTTGCCCGTTAACACTGATGGTGTTTCATAGCTATGGTCAAGGTGGATTTGAATGCAGTACATAGGTTGAGCCTCCAGGATAGTGGCACGAAGAGGACCATGTGAGAATGGCAGTGCTTCTTCCAGCTTGGCAAAACAAAAGTAGAGAGGTATGGGTTCATTCAAGGTGTAGGACAGAAAGGTGTGCAATGTTTATACAAAGATACTGTGGATGCAAAATCCTGCGCCACCAAAAGGATGGTTGAAATCCTGGAAACAATGGGATAGACGGATAAACCACCTATATATGAACTGGTGCAAGATTTCTTTGAATCACGTGGACTCGAAGCGAAATCAATGAACCGAAGGAGAATCACACAGTGAATGTGAAATTCTGAATGAAAACATAATGGAACATAGACAAACAAATAATAGTAATGCATGCACGTATTGAATATAGAATAGTTGTATCTACATCTATCCGAATCCCTGTATTTATCTTATGCAGCGATACACATTTATAGACGGAGAGAGCGCATGTTTACAAAAGATCCTGGCGTCTCGCGACCATCGAACCAGGCCCAGCCTCGCCAAGATATTCCTTTGCGCACAGGATTATCGACTGGAAATACCGAAAAAAACAAGGGGACAACGATTTGGTGGTTCACAAAGCATTACATAACTAAAGCACAAATTTTACTTGACTCAAAAACTGAACAAGTCAACAATAACTGAGGTTATGAATTGAGTCAGCCCAATTATAACTTGACATTGCCCGACTTACACTACTTATAACATACTGATATATTTGTTGTATTTGATTGTATTTGATTGTAGCCATTTTGGCCTTCAAGCGTGCACGAAAGAAAACATCAAACAACACCTGCAATCAAGTCGAAGGAGAAGAATACAAACCCAACAAAATCTCCGGGCATTTCATTTTAGGATCCTCAAAATCCTGTTTGCTGATGAACATGTCAAATTGTTTGTTTTAGTTATCCCCAACCTGTGAGTCAAAGTTGATCTCTGGTTGCTTCACACAGTAGACCTACGGCTTTCTCCCCAAACACAGTATGTGTGGCCAAATAAAAAACAATAAACATGTGTATATATATATATAAATGAAATATGATATTATATAATGTACACAAATGAAGCAAACGATATATATATATATAAGATATAGATACATATAAATATATAAACATGCAAGTAAATGTATATATATATATACCCGAATAAATATATAATCAATATATATATATACTCGAATAAATATATAACCAATATATATATATATATATATATATGTATACTCAATATATATAAATATAATATATATATATATATACATAATCAATATATATATGTATGCACAATTACATTGATTATATATATGTATATATGTATTCAATATATAAACATTTATAATCAATATATTTAAATACATATATATATGTATATATATGTATATATATGTATATATTATAAATACATACACATGCATGCACATATGCATACACACACACAGATATTTACATCGCTTAACATCACATCATATCACATACTATTGCCTTAGTTAGCTGACATTATATTCACTATGCCGTTCCATAATGTTGCATTAGATTGCATTCCATACATGTTAAATTGCTACATAGCTGCACCGCTAGGTAACCAATTCTACCATCTTCCCAGTGTACTCGGCTCCCCACAGTACCCGGCTCCGAACCGAAACGCGGCTCCTGGCACGACCCATTAATCCCAGGGAATCTTCCCTACAGCATTGGTGATCGTTGAATAGAAGTAGATAGAAGTAGCATATAATTGGACAAAGACACTTAGTTATATTAGTTATGGGATTATTTAACCATATACATCAAAGTGAGTATATAAATATGATGCATATATATATATATATGGTCCAGCGTTCCAACCCCCCCGCGTCCATGGTCATGGGTCAGCCATAATACTGTCGCCCTCTGCCCCCTGTGGTGTGGTGGGGGTGTGGTACTGTCCCCCTTCCCCCTTTGGTGTGATGGGGGTGTGGTACTGTCCCCCTCCCCCTTGTGGTGTGGTGGGGTGTGTGTGTGTGTGTGTGTGTGGTGCGGGGTGTGTGGTGCGGGGGGGGTGTAGTGTATGTATGATAATATATGTGACATGGTGGGTATGGTGAATATGGTATGTAATTATCTCATGTACGGTATGTTTGATATGTATGGTTTGATTGGCATGTATGGTTGGTATGGTATGTATGGTATGTTTGGAATGTATGGTATTTTGGGTGTGACATGTATGGTTGGTATTGTATGGATGGTAGGTGTTGTAATTATGTTTCATATGTATGGTATGTGTGGTATGTATGATAGGTATGATAGGTATGGTATGTATGGTCAAAGTTCGTATGGTATGTGTGGTATGTATACCAGAGTAAGGCATGTATGTATGGTTCGTATGGTATGTATGGTAGGTTTGGTAGGTTTCGGTATGTTTGGTACAGTAATTATGGTAGAAAGGGCTAGGGGGGTGGGGGGCTGATGGTACAGACCGACGTTAGATCATAGACAGGTAGTTCATAAGCACGATATAAGCATGTCCGTAGTAAGTCCCTAGTATGCAGGAAAGATATGTTAAACGCATGTAGTGTTGTGAGAGCACACAGGTAGTAAATAGGAAGTAGATACATAGCACATGTATATATGACTATAGGTAGCACGTAGGTACTTTGAGGGAGTATGTGTGCTACGTAGGTCGTCTAAA
>Ga0126342_10013802_pt1 | contig 14284 bp, 14 predicted proteins | sample Cyp1metagenome_FD_92528 | JGI IMG/M metagenome (GOLD analysis project Ga0126342, IMG submission 92528) | Coral microbial communities from Lord Howe Island, Old Settlement Bay, Australia - Cyphastrea 1 metagenome | ecosystem: Host-associated > Invertebrates > Cnidaria > Coral ...
CAACGCCGTCTATCTATCTATCTATCTATCCATCCATCCATCCATCTATCTCTCTCTCTCTCTCTCTGTATCTATCTATCTATCTATCTATCTTTCTTTCTTTCTTTCTCCCTCTCCCTCTCCCTCTCCCTCTCCCTCTCCCTCTCTCTCTCTCTCTCTCTCTCTCTCTCTCCCTCCCTCTCCCTCTCTCTACAGGACCCCCCAAATAGGGGGGTCGGCGGCACCAGGGCGCTAGCCCATTCTATAACAACAGCAAATGGAAGAAACAAGGAGCGGGCGTGAGCTGGTGGGCAGCTCTTGCGGTGAGAGTATACGATGTTACAAAACGGACCCTGCTGGCCTGGTCATTCCGTGCACAGGCACTCACTCCTATTCCATAGCCTCGGCCGCGAAGGCCAAGCATTAGTATTAAAGCCTTGACGACAAGAACGACAACTCTGCCGTGTACCCTTGCAGGTGAACCGTCGCCGGTATGTGGTACGTGCCACCAAGATGCATGTTGCATTCAAATCAACCTTGGAAGCCTGTGGCGGAATCCATGCGCGAAGCTTTGAGTAGAATGCAGAAGTCTTCTTACTAGCAGTCTGATATGCAGAATTAATATACGGGCTATGATGGATATTTCGAGCTGATCATTGCCCTGGCCTTCATGCCCTCTAAGCAGGACACTGCATGCCTTGAAAACGCACTTCTCTGCAGGCTATCAGATCTATCAGAGATTCCGCAAACGAGCTTCTGGGATCTATACTGCCAAGCTCCTCCTTTCCCGCAGGCTCCAATGGCAGCCTGAAAACCCGTTGTTTACCACTACCAGCACATATGCAAGATCGCGAATCGTGCAAGTCAGAGACCATCAGCCCTTGGCTCAGCTTCACACTGCCACCGCTGGTCCAGCAGGAGGGACTGGCCTTCTGAACAGGAGCTCCAAGGCTGCAGCCTCAGGCGGATCGGCAAACCGCTCCCTGGCATCCAACTTCTGGGTCAAACTGTCGTCTGTTGATGCCTGTTGCACACCGTGGCTGCACACCACCAAAACCCTTAACACTTAACACCCTAACATCCATTAACATCCCCTAACCCACCACACCAGCAACGACGTGGAAACCTTGCTGACAAGAAAGGCATGGCTGGACCATATCCGCTTTTTCGACTCTGTCTGCTGCCCACCATTGCCTCACCTGGTGCTCTTTGCAGGTGCTATGCCAAACATCCAATTGCTCTCTCACCAGATCCTTGAGTTCCTTCTCGCTGACTTCCAAGCTGGGTGGTCTTCCAGGCAAGCCACGGCGGATATACGCTCCCGGAGGTGCAGCAATCCAGTAAGGAATGGACACCAAAGGCCAACCTTGAGATGCAAAGACCCGTTGTTTCAGCACTGCTCGTCCACGGGGTCGCCAGAATGGCCGCACACAGAAATGTGAAGGTCCCTCAACTTCAACAAAGAAACTATTGCCATTGACTGTGCATTGAAAGTCTGCTGAAAGGCCCGGGCTCACTACCACATCCTGACAGGGTTCAAAGCCACATCTAGACAATGCATTGCCAAGTACGTTCTCAAGATGCGAAGCCCGTCGAACCACCTTGGATTTCTGTTCCAGAGCTTGGTCTAGCACTCTACCGTGCTCTGGCAGCAACTGAGCATCACTTTGCAAGCAGCCGGCTTTGCTCAAGAGATCAACGACCTTCAAACCGTACAGGGCCACAGCCTTGCTCCCCTGCAGGTGAGATGGGGGCCTAGCAATCACCTCACCAATCACATTGGACAATAACGGATCCGGAGTCGACAAATGGGCTAAAGCCCCAGCCATCTGATGCAATCGACTGTCCTCCTCTTTGACCCACGATTCCGATGGCTTATAGCCAGCAATGCTTTCGCTGAATTCAGTCAAGGAATGATTTAGGCTGTTGCAAGCAAGCAGCCATTGTCGCAACCCCTGGGTCGGCAAAGGTGGATCCTCACTGAGCTTTGCGGCTAAAAGCCCTGATGCCGTCTGGAAAACCTTCTCGTCATAAATACCAAGCCGGGATAGCGCAAACAATGGAAATCCCAAATCCCTGTCATCAAGTGAAGCACTTGGTACGCCAGTCCATGTGGAAAGCAATCTGGCACATGTTCCTTCCACAACAGCAAACAGTTGCCGCAAATGTGCATTCGGCGTGGTCGCATGCCCAAAAGGCAAATCTTCGTGCGTGTCGCCCAACCCCATGAGAACTCCTGACTCAAACAAGCAAAACAGACAAATGATGGAAGAATCCATGGTTGAGGTTGCAATGTCAAGCACCCATCCAAAGAATAGACTCTAGACAGCAGTGGAGAGAAGTACAAGAAGTGCACAATGCAAATGTGCACATATATATATATATATAATGTGTGTGCGTGTGCGTGTATTTACTATAAGATATTGCGTAATATTAATATTTTAAAGCATTGAAGCATATTAAAGATCATTAAAGCAAGAACGCAAAAAAAGATCGACTTGACGGTGGACACTGAGCGACGTGAAAGGCCCTTTTGATCGAGCTCAGCGATGGAATCTTGGATCGCCACAAGGAGGTCGGCAAACATCGGGTCATCCTGGCGCCAGATTCGAATCAAGGGACCATATGATGGCAATATGACATCAATATGACATCAATATGATGGCATGTCCTGGCATGGCTTAAATTCCTTCCTTTCTCTCCTACTTGGTTTAGGCAACTCCAAGATGACTCAGGTAATTAATGTAATTATATACATTGCATTGGGATGCTTTCTGAATGCATGTGAATGCCACACAATCCCATACCAGGTTACCATACGCCTGCACAACATGCCTTTGGCTTTACTTTTGTGGTTGTATTGCATCAAGTTACCAAGCGGGGGGAAGCAAAGAGGTTTTGCTCCAAAACGTGCCAAAACAAACTTGCACCCCATCTCCTGCAACCCGAGCTGCATGGCATCATGGCGCTCCCAGTCTGCCTCGTGTGCCAGGTTCCAATACCAGGTGTTTGGATCTCTTTTCACATCTTTCCACTGTTTGCACCGTGCCCAGGTTCTCACCATCACTACCCTACGTTTCCACATGCCCCATGTATGTGCAAGCCCAACTGGCGCAATGGAATATGAAGAAATGCACCCAGATTACAAATGAATAATGATATCAAACGATTATAAATATGTTCAGACTGTTCAGATATCTTCGAATCTTCAGCATATGTTGGCAGTGACAAGCGCCTTGCTTTCGCTTGTGCCTCGCCCTCTGGTCATACGACCCAAGTTGTACAAAGCTCCAACATGGTCTGCAGCAGCTTTGCCCTGCTCCTGGGACAGAAGCACATCAATTGCATTCAACATCACTTCATGTCACTTCATGTCGCTTCATACTGAATTATACTTCATTGCCATTGCCTGTGAGTCAACATCACTATCATCACTATCATTTTCATATCATCACTGATCTGCAAAGGAAAAAACATGTACAGAATGTCCTTCCATTGGCTCAAAATCTGCCACGGTGATCTGATCGCCGTGTCTCTGGAGACTCTGGAGACCCCACGGGCCGCTGCAGCGAAACGACCAATTCTCATTCGAAGACTTTGACGCTGCTGCCATTGGCTAAGGGAAGACTAGAAATGGCAGGCAATATCTGGCAATGCTGGTCTAAGAAACAACCTGTTCCGAGTCAATTGATATCAACCAACTCATTTCATCCATATATGATCTATAATTGACTATAAACATAAGAATTCATATCAATTAAGTCCAATGTGAATCTTGCAAACCTCGGTTCTGAAACTGTCCAGACTTCTCCGCACTTCATCCTCGTGCTTGATCGATGAATCAGTAATTAGTAGCCAGGCGGTAGGTAGTTGCTATATAATTGTTCCTTGTTCTTGCTTGTTTCCCTTACAAGTATGAACCAACGACATCGACACTCCTTCAAGTGCTTGAAAATACAAGCTGGAATGTCAAGCAGGTATGCTTGGGCCAGAAGGCATGTAGCAACCAGACCCTGTCCACTCATCACTGAATCCTGATAGTCATTGGATATCATTGGATGATATTGGATGCCATTGCGAGCTCCGCTTTCTTCTGCCCTGTGCGCGCTGCGCTGCCTTTCAGCCTTCGCACATGCATCGATGCACTCGCTGTAGCCTGGACTTCACCAGAAAGCTTTCAGGGGAGGAGAGGTTTCAACTGATTTCAATGGAGGGGCCCGTTATGCCATTGCGGCGACTCTGGGGGAGTTAATATCCTAGTGTCCTAGTGTCCTAGTGGTGCAAATGCTCGAATCGAATCATGAAGCATCCCTCCCTGACCTCCCAAATTTATCTGATTTGTGAGTTCAGTATGAACAGGAGTTGAATTCTTGTTGATCATACGGAATCATACCAAGAAACTCACAGGGTCGGCCACCTTTGAAGTCTCCATAGTTCTCAACAGAAGAAGGGCAAATTGCCACTGACCCGCCTGGACGGAGCTCAATTTACATCAAAGCAATGAGAGTTGGACTCCCAAAATCAGAGGTTGCAGCACTCTTCAGCTTTTCAATATGAACACTTTACCCCCACTCTCCTCCGCACAAGCTCCAATCACTGCACTGCGGGCAATGTGCGAGGACAGCCTGCAGGGGTCAGAATTGTGCTTGGTGTGTCTGCATGTCTATATTGGTTGAAATTGCCTTAAAGTGCACTGCCATTGGCCTTCGCAACTCCATCTCGCACAACAAGCTCGATGCCACTTCCCAAAGTCCGGATGTGCTGCAGGCCTGGATGGAAGATAAGTAGCCTCAAAATCATGAGCTGGGGCACGTCTGCAAGGCGAGCAATTGACAGTAAATTCTTTGCGATCCCATCCCGCCCATGGTCCAAAATGTCCAAGGCAATATGTGTGCCAAAAAGCTCACGCCATCAGCCTGCACCTGCCAAAGCGCCATCTCCCTCAACACACGCAGGGACAGTGGCCAGGTCGGCCAGACATCCCGGTTGGCGTTCACGGCGTTCACGGTGCCAAGTAGCAGGTTGCAGCTCAGCAAATCCAGGGTAACCAGTGGAGTGAGCCCAAATGCCATCTCCCATCGAAGGTTTTGGAGGCAACTGGACACGCTGAACAGGTCGGCTTGCAGGGATGAAATTGGCATATGGCCTGGATGGATCGATGGATCTGAATGGGATGACTTATGGGATTCGATGATGGGAATCGGATAGACTGTGGAAAGCTCACCCCATGTGTCATGGCGTTTTGGTCCGTTCGGGCGACTCAGATTTTGCCATGCTTGATCTTTGCTGTTGGCCGTGGACACTAATCACTTACAACACCTTGCAACACTGAAGGAAAGTGGAGGAAACAAAGGGAAATGCAAGGGTATCGAAAACAAACATGCTGTATAGGTGATGGTGATACCAATGGAAAAGTGTCTTCAAGTAATGATGGAGGATACATTTCTAGAAATCAACAGCAATTGAAACCTGGAGAGTAATTTAGAAAACAAGAAGTACAAAAGAGTTGAACAAGACATACAGACGGAAAAAACATGAAAAAACAAGCTAAGCGAAATGGCAACTAGGTATGGGATGGTATGGGTCATATTACCTGCATCCGTCCCCATCTGGTAAGATGACTGTGAACAGTTGTAGCATAAACATATATAAACATGCCCAAATCATCCCAAATCTGGAATTAAGACGTGACACGACCTCTGAACCCTCTGACATGTGCTGCAACCAGGGCAAGATGCCTAAGAGTTTCACGGCCGCTGTCCAGGTGTTCTTACTGGTGCTCAGCAACGCGTTCCAGCTCACTCGATCCGCTTCTAGCCTTCAAAGTAAGCAGGGGTGGCCAAAACAAAGGAGGAAACGCCTTCATGGCCTTTCCCCAGCCTTCTCTAATCTAATTGTTGAACCATGTTGAACCACAGGAGGTGCAAGAACGGAAAACCCCGGAATCCCCGGAGCATGCCCAGCGGCTGAAGCTGTCCCATCTGCTGAAGGAGTACCATTCCGCGCTGCCAGCACTGCCCATCGGTACCAAGCGGTCCATTGAAGCTAGTCCTACAGCATAACACAAAGACACACGAAGTGGCGCCATCAATGTCAAGTATTCACATGCATTGAGCATCATTAGCCTCATGACCGAACACCCAGCTAAAAGCGCTAGAATCCGCTAGAAGATACAATGTGGGGTATGGCCGAGACTCTCATCCGGTCTCACATTGGATCGGGTGCAGCCACCTGGGCGTGGCCCAGAGCGAGAGGGAACGGCGAAAAACAAATCAACCAGTCAACCAGGGCAAACATCGCCATACACCCACTCTGAGACTCTGCCACAATTTCATACATCTCTAGTGCGAGCGAAGCTGCTCAAAACGTGCATAGACAGTTGCCACTGATGAGCTGCCTGATGGGCTGCGATGGCCTCAAATCAAGAGGGCATGGAAGTGCAAGATGAAATCTGTGTCACTCTTGACTGCTGAACTAAGAAGGTGGCTGTGTTGCAGTGTATGACCGAGGGCTCAAAGCGGAAGAACGGCAGCTGCAAGGATAAGCTCCACAAGCTCACTCTCGAGAGGGAAGCGGATACACCCACAAGCATGCTCCTTGGACTGGGTGTGGAAGAGAGTGCTCATAACTACTCCATAAGCTCCATATCCCACCCCCAATTGGGGATGACATGGCATGAGAGGCGCATTCATTTGTTTAATGCAGCCAGATGTCTCCGACTTGGCCAGTTCAAGGGCAACCTGCCAACATCCACATAGCGCCTGCAGGTTGCGGGTGCCATGATGGTGGCTATTGGTAGCTGCTTAATTGAATCTAGTTATGCTTAAAGGCTTAATTAATTACTCTTCGTGATCAGACTCCATCATCTCTATCCAGTCTTGGTCATCTCCATCCAGTCTTGGTCTTCAATACTATCAACCCTGAATCAACACCAATGGCCAATGGCGCTAAGTTGCCTGGCTGGTGACCCACTCTGGCTCGTCCAAGCACTCGATCATTTGCAAGGCGCTTTGCCACACAGCTGGATCCTGTGCGAAGGGAGGAGCAATCTCGCTTCAAAAACGACTGGCTTCTAACTTGACCATGACCTTTTTACATCGTCTCAAATCCCCCAAAAATGATTCATCTTATGCTGCAACATCATATATTGACTCTGCTGCAACTGCTGCACAATGTCCCGCCATGTCCCACCCACCTTGAAGGTGCTTGCGGAGGTTAAACATATCTGGTTTGGCTGCATGGCGCTCTGCGTCATCACATGTATCAATCTGGATGCCACTGGCCAAGCTCCCGCTGCGCAGGTCTTGAGGACCTGAACTGCGCAGGTGTTGGAAAGAGTATGGCACTGCACTCCTGTGACATAGATACTGTAGATAAATAGATATACACATAGAGATACTAGATATGGAGATAAATGCAAAGATTTAGATTTAGATGTTTAGACATAGATATACAAGTACAATGATATATATATATATATTACATCATATTACATCATATTACATCATATTACATCATACTACATCATATTACATCATATTACATCATATTACATCATATTACATCATATTACATCATATTACATCATATTACCATATTAGTTATACTAGATAATGATACATAAGATACAAATAGCATTGTATAATGCAGAGATATGCAGAGCAATATACACTACTAATACCCACGCCTCTTTGGCCTGACATGGACATGGCAATAAGCTGTTGTGAAAGTATGTGAAAGTTACCTTGATTGGTGGCATGCTTTGACTGCCCTGAGCTTCAGGACAGAGCCAAAAGAGGTGCAACTCAGCCGATGTTGGTGTTTTAGAGCGATCTGCAGCAGCTGCATTGCGCGCAGCCAACTTTCACTGCAAGCGTGAAGCGCTGCATTTTGCGTGACCAAACTTTGCTGAACCTGGGCGGGAACTGAAATGACACCTTCCTTCCCGCTGGGACCCAGGGGCCCTGCCTGGGCAGCTCGCACCGATTCCCTGAACTGCAAAGCAACTCGCCAGCTAGCCTGCCATTTGAAACCACTAATCGAATGTGACATAGTTTGACAATAGCTATAGCCTATAGCTATAGCATGTTATATTATACGAGTCTATACAGTTATAATATGTTATAATACCTGTACCAGCTGTGACTGTGAGATGGGAATGCTGTGGAGATCTGTGGGGGGTGGATCTCAGATTGCAAAGCATCCAAAGCATCCAAAGCTGCAAGCCTGAGCCATCAGGGAAGAGGAACCGAACTCATCCAAGCGCACTTGCTGCATGCGCATGGTGCCCAAAAGGGCAATGCCTTTGGACCAAGTTTTGGATGACAGCCCAATGTTGAAGCCAACCTGCATTGCAAGCAACCACAGGATACAAATGGATCAATACATATCAATACCATTCTAAACCACGAGCATTCCGTCACATTTGAAAGCGTGACTGTCAGGCCAAAAGGACCTTTGGATGACTTGGCACACTCTGTTTCTACGTGTGTTGCAGCAGAGGATGTGAGATCAGCCTGTGTGTCTCTCCCTCTCTCTCTCTCTCACTCACTCTCTCTCTCTCACTCACTCTCTCTCTCTCTCACTCTCTCTCTCTCTCTCTTTTTCTCTCTCTCTCTCTCTCTCTCGTTCTCTCTCTCTCTCTGGTGTATCGGTGTATCGGTGTATCGGTGCCAAAAACGCTTATAGTGGACCCCAATCCCAAACGGTATATCTTCCGATGATTATACATGATGGCAAGTGCTTGTACTCTCTGCAGTTGAAAGGCCACATCTGATTGCACCCCGCAGCTGCGAGCGTCATCAGTCAGCCATGCCGAGCAAAGAGCGGAGTTCCAGTGACGAGACTTCCGAATGGCCACTGCACATGCATTGAAGCTAGAACTGGCCAAACGCACTGTCCAGCTGTGCCTCACAACTCAAAAAGCCAAGCTGTCCAAATCTCTTGCAATCCATCTTGGTTCTATTTGGTGAAGAGTGTTCCAATGTTTGAAGAATTCAGCATGATTCAATCAATCAGAACATGCACTTTATATCACTTGATCACTTTTGCATCTGAAGCACTATGCAGCAAGCAGACCAATCAAGGTAGCCACATCGAAGAGTTCAAACAAAGATAAACAAAGTCTAGGCTAGAGCCGCTCGCTCGCAGTCTCAACACAGGCAAGAAGCATGAGTGAAAGCACATACATTGCCGTCCGCCATCGTGTCTGGCATGCATTAATGGCAACGCCACAATGAAAATGATCCACCTGTACCCGAACAGCCTTAATCATTTCAATCATCTGTACCACAGCCATTGGCCAGGAAGACAGTTGCTTCAAGGCGTTCATGGCCAGCTTTGGTTCGGCCCGCCATTCTTCCAGGAAGGGCATCGCCTCACTTCCTCTATTTTCCTCGCCGATCAGCCTGCATCCAGATCTGCCAAATGTCGCCTTCACTTTGCACTGCCTTCCTTTATGATCTTCATGCTGCACATGTGAAGCTGGCAAAAAGGACGCCACTGCTCCACGGTCGCGACATATCATTCACAGCCTTGACAACCTTGCCTGAGGAGAGCAATACACCAAGCGGCATTCCACTCAGTTTGGGGAAGATGTGGAAGGTATAGATAGATATAGTATATAGGCGTGTGTATACGTGTATATATATATAATTATATATATAATTATATATATATATATATATATATAATTATATATATAGTACATCCCCCCATCCCCCGCGGAGTGTGAGCATCATGTGTGTGTGAGGATTGCAGGGATTTCATATTGAATATTTCGCCCTGAAGTTGAGATCAACCTGCCATAACCATCCATAACCTACCACTGAAAGGTGTTGAAGCAATTTGAAGCGTACCCGCCTGGCATGTCTGCATGGGCTGCTCCCTGAACGTCGCCTATGGCTTCCAAAACATGGATCCATCTCTCGCAGCAGTCCAGCAGGTTGCTTTGCCCATAGCAGCTTGCATTACATGTGGGCCACGAGGCCGCCGAACTAAGTGCAGCCTGTTTTTGTGCATGTGAGGTCTTTAAACAAAGAACTTTAGGAAATTCAAGAATGCAACTTGACATCCTTTGAGTCCAGGTCAGGAGTGGAATCTGGCTGCGAAAGATACAAATGCTGAATGCTGCCCAAAAACGATCAAAAACTATTCAACGCAAAGAGCTTCATTGCTTGGTGCCAGACCCATTGAGATCCACGCTCACATGCGCTGACCTTGAGCACGGCCCAAGGCTCAGAGGGTCTCACAAATCTCGGATGCTGATCTCGTGGACAAAAATTAAAACCCATTGGATGAATTCCATCATATGATGCCCATTAATGTCCTAATATATAATGTGTAATATATTATGTGCTGTGCCTGATTGCTAAGGAAGTGCCTTCTCATCCTGGTCAAGCGACATATACATATAATCATATACATATAATATAATCATATAGAGAGAGAGGGAGAGAGAGTGAAATGGTGTGAAATGGTGTGAAATGGTGTGAAATGGTGTGAAATGGTGTGAAATGGTGTGAAATGGTGTGAAATGGTGTGAAATGGTGTGAAATGGTTAAGTTGAGTTGGTGACCACGGAGGTATGGCAAATGTCGTCAGGCACCTGGCTGACACAGAACATGATCAGTGCAACAAAAGGATCTTGCCATATCTTGCCAATGTGTTAAATCATGTTCGATCATGTTCAATAATGTTCAATTGCTCTGCACAGCAAGGGATGCCTGGAAGTTGTCTGCCCGGCGTGCCGCATACTCGGAATACAAAGAGATAGCCTGGCATGCAGGAGAACCAGATTGCTTTTCGATACGAGGCCACAAAAGGCGCATGTGGATGCATTTGGATGCATTGGGTACGTTTGATCAGTGCACGCCTCTACCACAGGGGGCATCAGTACACGTAAAAAATGGATTTGCAATAGTGTGAGAATGTTTGAAAAAGATTGAAATAGATGTAACAGAGACCATAGATTCGTAGCAGCTTTGAACATTTGGATATTTTTGGTGCCTGATGGTGCCTGTTTTGAACCGCCATCTCCGGCCCAGGCCATAAATGCGCTGAAGCCTATCAAATCTGTCCTGATTTGCTACGAATACTGAGTACTGAGTACTGTACAGTAGCAGCATGTAGCAGCACAGTCTCTTTGGCATTGCGGGCTGTGCATGCTGATGCCACAAATGCCATGGTCATCGTCGATATTTCGCTCATCGTGCTATGGAGACCATGGATCTGGCAAGTCTCGGTCAAGACTCAGGAAGACAGGTTGACAGCATCAACGAGATGGTCTTGCTCTCGGTTGGGCGAGCACCAAAGCAAAGACCAAAGTGCCTTCGTTCAGGAAGGGTTCAGGAGGACTGTGCTGCTGCGTCACCATTCGAATCTTATGTCACCTCCTTGATCGCAAATTGCAACCAACGCGTCTTGAGCTCTAGTCCACTGCTCCCCAAACAGCCGGAGACGTAGCCCGTGCAGGCCAAGCATTCGAACCTGGCCCACTTATGTCTGAACCACTTGGACCTTGTAAATGCATGCATGCATGGCATTGATTGAATGTCTATAAAATTTTAAAAATGATCCGAACAATCGAGAAAAAATATGCAACGGAAGGAACACAGTCGAAACAGAGCACAGTTGCAGCATGCGGCATGTTGCAACATGTTGCAACTCAGAGACCTGAATGGTGGAAATCGACTGAGGGCGCGTGCAAGCGCTGCCAGTTGGGCCTGTCCACATTCTCTCTGTTCCACATTGGGTGGCGGCTGTCCCAGTCTTGCGGTGTGTCATCTAGTGATGGCAGCTCATCGGTGCCAGTGCTATAGTCAGAGTAAGTTGCCTTTTCAACTTGCCGAGTCAGCTCTTTCTGTTGAGAATGCCGTATTGTTGACCAACACTTCCAACAATCTTCGCAAAGATACTTCCCCTCCATCTTTGAACCAGGCTCGCCCTTGTGGCCATTCCGCAATCGATTGCACTGATTGCAAATGTAGGGACTACTTGCCTGCTCAATCCTTTCATCCACACCATGGCCATCAAACCATCGCGCAGCACGCCGTTGCCGCTTCAGTTGCTGCTTTGCTCTCCGAACGAGCTCGGAACTGACAAAGGTCGGATCCAGCTGGGATGCCGTCTTCAGATCACACAGCGCTAGTGCGGGTTCGCTTGACATCCTGATGCGAGCTCGCAGCACCAAATTCTTTGACCGGAAGCGACACTTCACCAGTGCATCAGCTGATTCTTTGGCTGGGAGGCCCAAGCGGTGCTCGCAAATGCAAAGCAGTCTTAGAGTTTCTTCATTGAAACGCTCCAATGGCGCGGGCGTGTTGCAAAGACTGCGTAGCTTCAAGAGCGCCAGTAAGAAACGCTTTTGTTTGATCAACAATTTTGCATGTTGCAGTACCTCCTGTAGACCCTCGAGGGAACTTCCTGCCGATGCTTTGGAGCGAGAGATCATCCAAATGCGGAGGTACAAAGGCAGATTTGGTTCAGCCAAATCCCATGTGCGAAAAGAAAGCTTCTGACAGCAAACTTCACAGGACTGGCCCGGCTGGAGGCGCAGCAAGGCTATTTCCACTATGTCGGGCAAAGTTCCACTTCCTTGCACACATCCTTTCACGGAGTGATGGGGAACAACAACTCGACCAACACAATCCCTCACTTCCATCTCCAGGGAGACTTCTGCCTTCCACCACTCGAGGGACAGAACTTGCTTCGCATCTTTTTGGGCTTTGCACCAGCTGGGACGGCGCATGGTCAGTCCGCTTCCAGTGATCTCCAACGCTTCTTGCCAAAGATCCACTACCTCGGTGGATCTCAGTGGTTTCTCAGTGGTGTCTAGCCATACTCAAAACACATCCCACTAAGTCACTAGGTCACTAAGTCACTAAGACTCGAATGATCGACGTGCTGATCCTGTCCAAACCTGAGTCTCTCAAGGGCAAGTGATGGCAAGTTGCTGGACTCGACTTGACTTCCAGGACTTGGATGCTTACACAATACCTCTCCACATCAACCCTCTCGTAGCCGTTTTTGAACATCCAGGTCGCGGTAGGTCTACAAATCGATTCTTCCATACTGACCGCATTGACGATAAAGGTTGCCTGATCGTGAAACATCATGAAATTTCATGGGCTGAAGAGAATCATCACTGGGGGGAACTATAAAAAAGATATGAAGGGGGTTGATTAACACAAAGCAAAGGAGCAAGATTGCAGCAACAGGTGCGGTCTCTGGTGTCTCTAGGCCCACACGTCGTGGGGCATGAGCTTTCAAATTGATCGCTGCAGCACATTCGACATCATTCAACCATACCCTGCATATCCCTGCATATCCCAATTTCCAGTCGACAGGCCAGCCTTCTCGTGGGCTTGCATCGATCCCAAAGCTGCATCCCCAAATCTTCTTGACAGAAAATTCCCAGATCCAAGAGTGTACCTGAGCCCATGGACGCCATGGAATACAACACATACCATGACAGCGGGGGATACTTGCAACATCTGGTAAAATGTTGTAACGCTTGTGCCGACTTGTGTCTGAACTCTTTCCATCTTGCAACCGGCTGCCACGGCACACACTGCTTCTGCCACTCGCTGGAGACCTTGATATATTTGAAGGTTGTAAGGACGCGCTTACGCGTGGCTCACGCGTTGTTTACGGCGCTGAAGATTTTGCTTGCTTGCGACATCTTGAGACATTGCCTCATGCTACACAGCACTTACTCCACTGCACTTTTGGCATATGCGGACCGCCTGATTGCTTCACAATCTTCATAATACATATTGGATCATGTGTATATATATATATATGTGTGTGTATGTATGTATGTATGTATGTATGTGTATGGATGTATGTATATATATATACACGCGCAACGCCTGGGCTTTGCCCCAGCATTGCAGCGTAGAGGGTTCCCAATCCCAATCAAATATTGTTGCTGGGAAGATCAACAAAGGTATTAGGGAATATTAAAAACCCACCCCCGCTAAACTTTACATTCAATTGCGGCTCAGGCATTTGCAGTATATATATATATATGTGTGTGTGTGTGCGTGTATGTATGTATGTATGTATGTATGTATGTATGTATGATGCGGGCTACCCTGGGTAAAATCACTAGGGTGACCCCCCAAAATAATTTTTCAGAATTATTCTGAGGTGCTTCAGTACATAACCCACTACAAAATAGTTTTTTCCAAAACACTCTAACCATCCCAAAATAATATCCTTTATCACTACCCACCTCCTCAAAATAATTTCTGAAAATTTGCAAATAAATTATTTTGTAGGGTTCTACTATTACTCAAAACCA
>Ga0126342_10013803_pt1 | contig 14284 bp, 9 predicted proteins | sample Cyp1metagenome_FD_92528 | JGI IMG/M metagenome (GOLD analysis project Ga0126342, IMG submission 92528) | Coral microbial communities from Lord Howe Island, Old Settlement Bay, Australia - Cyphastrea 1 metagenome | ecosystem: Host-associated > Invertebrates > Cnidaria > Coral ...
ACCAAGCAGCACCGATTTTTAACATGCTGTCCATGTCTGTCTGTTGGGTAAACCAGGTGAGATGGTGAGCTTCGTCTTCATGGATCAACGAGGATCCAGGTATCACGAGGTGCCCCAGAAGGGCAGAATGGCGACATGACACGTTGATTCGTTTCATTACCGTCTGGTAAACTAACAGTTTGCTATTGAACATGGCCATTTACAGTGAGTTTTCCCATTAATAGCATAAAATGATGATTTTCCATAGTTATGTAACAGTTTACCAGAGGGTACTAGTCATTATACATCATCATATTGTGATGAATGTGATTAATGTTAAGATTGTCATTGTTTTTAGCTATAGTGTTATTTAAGATTGCTCATTATTCTTGGTAGTTTTTAGGATTTTTGGACTGGTGCCGGCCAAGAACTATACAATAAACAGAGCAACATGAAAGAAGTCTCTACAACATCCGCGATTGAGCCCCGAAGCCAATGGGATGACTAGGAAGACTGACGCCAGGTGCTTTGTTCACTCACAGGTTGTAAAAGAATCCGAGGCCACATAGATTTCACTACATCACGTGTCACTATTGATACCCTCTGGTAAACTGTTACATAACTATGGAAAATCACCATGCTATTAATGGGAAAACTCACTATAAATGGCCATTTTCAATAGCAAACTGTTAGTTTACCAGGCCGGGTACCTCTGAATTAGTCTTAATCGACACAAAATCATCCAATTGACTTGTCTTGTTGGTGCTGTACAACACACGTGCCAGCAGCCGAGGATTTGGAAGTGCTCAAAAGCTCTGGACTGCTGATGGACAAAGCAGTGATTGTAGCAGATAACGAGTCTCAGTTGCAGTTGATGTGAGGGGTTCGGCCTATTTTGGCCTGTAATACTCAGCAAATAACATGTGGAAGGCTTGGGCTTACCCCGATTTCTTGGCGCTTGACATTAGGCGAAATCAGTGGTGGTTTCCATACATAGCCCATCCAATCATGTATCATACACACGTCACATGTGTGTGTATATATATAACAATAAATATCTATTTGGTTATATGTATATATAATTCTATATACACACACATGTTATATATCTACCCTCATGTTGTTCTGCAATCTTTGGGGCGTTGTTTTGCAGTGTGCAGCACGAGGTGCTGAAACCTGGAAGTCCCAAATTTCTGTGGTCCATCGTGCGCGCCTGGGATGGATGATTGGAAAACCATCCAGCTATGGCAGCCATCGAAATATGTACTGCTTGGTGGTGACTGGAACATGAATGTAACTATTAATGGTTAATGATGGTTATATAATGATGGATGATGATGGTTAATGATGATTACATCATCTGATTGGTGGTTTGGATGAAGTTTATCTTTATGTTGGTTAATAATGGGTAAATCAACTATAAATGGGCTTTGGAATGTGTGTATATATATACTGGTTGGTGGTGACTGGAACCATGGAATTTGATGACTTTCCATTCAGTTGGGAATTTCATCTTCCCAACTGACTCATATTTTTCAGAGGGGTAGGTATACTACCAACCAGATTTAGCTTTTCTGACTGGTTTTTGACCCATAACTGGTGATGAGGTGTTTGAAGCCATTGGGTGGTACCCCCAAAAGCATCATCCACTCGTCATGGATGACTGGATGGCCATGACTTAGTCTTGCAACAACCATGGTGACTTGGGCATCCATCGTTGAGGGAACACCCATAATAATCCATAATATCACGGGAATAAAATCTATAGAATGGATATGTCAGTGAATAATCCCATTGCCCCAAGATGAAAAACAGCCCCCAAATGGCCCCCCAAAAAGATGTCAACCGTGCCCTGCATCCACTAGGGTTGACCAGGGGTTTGTCTAAAAATTGGTGATTCAGCACCTATGGCCATCCAAAAAATAGTCATAGGTAGTGATAATCATTGGGATTGGAGGTATCTGATTTTCAGTCAAAGCCTGTTTGAAATTAAGGCATTTTTCCCTAAAAATTGTTTATTCAATCCGTTGGTTTAAGGGAAAATAAGGAAACTATGGATTTATTCACCAAATATGTCTTTTTTGTTGCACATGTTCCCTCAATCCAGTTCCAGAATTTATTTGTGGGAAATAGTTGTTATTCGAATATTGTTTTGTGATGTTATTTCTGTACATCTCTGATTTGCAAATGAATAGTGTTAGATGGTTGCTGCTGATAAAACCAAGGGGCTTGGACTCCGCACGTCAATGACGGGATTATCACGTCCTGGGGTATGTCCCCAAGATTGAAAACCATCAGTTTGTCCCGCCAATTACTTGGCTCAGCCTTGTTGGGCTGAATGAGAGGGGGCGAAGTGGACAGCCCAGCAATGTACCCTTGACAGCCAAGCAGCTAAGCAGTGTATGTGCAGGAAACATGACATGTGTTGATATGTGTTTGCTGATCCTGAGCTGCACAGGTGATTTTGATCAAAACGCCATCGTCGAGTTGGAAGAGCAGCATGCAGCGAAATAGTGAGAGCTGCAAATTGAGCTTCCCACCACATCTTAGCTCAATGGTTAATGGGCTTCCCCCACATATTTTTTAAATGGGGACTTGCAGGTTAAAGGTGGGTTGTAAGCCCATCCAACCGTAGAGATATCCCCATAAATCCATCCCCATAAATCCATCCGTTAGCCTAATATATGCCAAGTTACCAATTTTTTTTGAGCCAATGTTGTAGGAATTCTTTGAGATTTGTAGTAGGACTTACGAGATTTGGATTATAATCTTTAGGAGTGGCTTCAACATCACGTTTCAGGATGCATGTAGACTGATTTACCAGGGTGACTTTTTAAGATCAAATAAGTATTTTTTGAATCGGCCGAGAATGGGAGACTCAACTATGGCAATGCAAAAGGGGGTCAACCCCAAGTCACCATCGGTTTCAATACTAAAATGCTCTTTTATGACTTGGAGGATATGAGGGTACCCTTATTTTGGGAAATCACCAAATAGTTCAAAACCAATAGCATTCTATGCAAAAATGTGTGCCCCGGTTTGTATTCGTAATGAAGGTTGACGTGTTTCAAGCGATGTCTGAATTTGACCCAGAACATCCCAGAACTGTACGACCACTACTGGTGGTTACTCTTGAGTAAAAGCGGGGATTCGCTGTTTTTTTTAAAGTGCGTGACCAGCCAGTAATCTTTGAAATCAATATATTTGTTTCCACAACAAGACGGGGATTTGGATGGTGAAGTTTTGCGTTTCACATGTCCATGTTGGGAAAATATTGGACACCAATTCTAGATTCCATCTATATGTAAACTGGATGGTGGTTTCATCTATTTATTTTCTGCCTTGAGTGATGATCCCCGGTGACGAACATTTTTGTGGGGGGTTGAAAATACCATGGGGATAGCCTGTGTGGTGTAGCTTGAGGTATTTGCCTGCATGCATTCAATCCCTCATGTGGATGATGCCAAAAACCCCTCCTTGCCCCCCTCCATGTTGGCTGTCCCTGCCATGATGCAGTCTTGAACCTTCAAAACAGCCTTGGCCATGCAGTTACCCTCCATGAAGTAAACACGGCAATGGGAAATTCCGTATAAATCGACATTTGAATGTGAAGATCATGTATAACATTCTATAACTATTCGGGGCATTGTAATTCTATTTGGGGCATTGTAATTCGATTGCTTTGGCATAATTTTTCACTTCAATAGATATATAACTCGCGTATTGAATACATGCAGTTCTTTTTTTTTGGATGTGCTGATGTTTCCAGATGACTGAGCCTGTACCATCCATGTTTCATTGAAAAAATATGGCATCATCGCAAGGGCCTGCTCGGAGGTCAACCAGCTAGTATCATGTAATATATATATATATATATATGGGTAAATTATAACGACCTCACTGCGACCTCACTGGGAATAATGGTTAGTTAGGGAAATCATCCCCAAATGGCCTTAAGATTCAGGTTAGTGAAATATAAGTTACCCATATATATATATATATAACTATATACTTGGCATATGTATACACAGCACATATTAGCATATTATACTAACACATTTAATATATATATATATACATGATATGTGTATATCATATATCCCATGAATTCCCATCCCTTACTTGTTGTTTGATGCTTTAACCCATGATCAAAAAAACATAAATCCTAATGCATAGCGGCTATGGCCATGCTCCAGGTATGCCATGGAGCAGGTGAAAGATTGGATGACCGTAAGTATTTTCCGCACCTTGGTCCACTGTTTTTCTCCCAGGAATCCTACTTGTTTTTGTGGTATACAAACAAGCCATAACATCCAGAGAGCTGGGGATATTCTATATAGAACTAGGGCTACAACCAATATCATTTTTTGGGTGAACTACTAAATTATTATCTATAAGATTAACGATAAAACCATTACAACTTCAATATAGTTGTTATTTTCATAGGCAAATTACTATTACAACGTTAGTTAAATACTGGTTATAGACCATAAGTACTACAGGGGGCACCAGCTTGAAATAAACCGTGAAAAAAGGCCCGAAATCCTGCGTATCTGTCGGTGAGTTCTTTGGTGGTTTAGAAAATAGCAGTTGATATCAAATAATATTATGTTTTGAGTATCCAACTAACACATACTACATACTATCTACATACTATCTACATACTATCTACATACTATCTACGTTGGTTAAAGTTTTGTGATGTTCCATTTTCCATAGTTAGTGCCTTGTTTCATGCTGTATACCATCTGGTAGAATCTAACCTTTTACAGTCAGATCACCGAACTCAGCCAGGTTTTTTTTGAAGAGGCCTCTTTGGGACGATCCCGGCGGGAACAATGCAGGAAAACGATTAGGGTAACTATGGGTACCCGGCCTGGTAAACTAACAGGTTGCTATCGAAAATGGCAATAGTTCGTTGATTTGCCCATCCAAAAATGGTGAGTTTCCCGTCAGTTGCCAGTAACAGTTGACCAGGCCGGGTATCGAGGATAACTAGGAGGCTAACTCAAAAATCCACTTCCCGAAATCTAAGGAGCCGGCTCCATCAAACGTCCCATGCTGGAGATGGAGCCACCAGAGCACATCAGAGAGTTGGACTTTGAGGCGGCACAGATCCCCATGGTGCTTAAAAAATAGCGAAAAAAACATGTCTGCTTGGTGCGTTATTTTAAAAACTCCTGGTTGTCACCATGGTTGATACTTATATATACTGATAACATCTTATAACTTTAGGTGGGTTTATAAACCAACTTATAGGTGGGCCCCACATTGTACCACATTGGATCACATTGGTTTGGATTCTTTAGCAACGAACATGGGGGATTTTTCACAATTTCATCAGCTACACTGGTGATTTCATCGGGCAACTGCGGCAACGTCACTGACGTCACTGTTTTTACGAAGCTTCGGATTGGGGGACCCGAACTTGTTGGGTGAATCACTAAATTTTAAAACATACTCAAACTATCCAGATAAAGCGTTTAATGGTGTCTTTAGCAAGAAATACTCGAGGGATCTTGAGGGTTCCATTTGATTTGCCGAATGGATGATTTAGGGGTATACCCATGGGTACCCCCATTTTAGGAAGCCTCCATTTAATGAATATATGATCTGGAATTTGGGCGCTGAATGGTGATTTACCCCTATTTCCCTTGGGGTTGATGATTATGACATATTATGACCGTGTTTGGAGAATATTTTGGCGATATGTCATCGACTTGGATACGTAGCTAACAAGATGATTAGGATTAGTTGTTTTTTTTTTCCCGGTGCATTTAAGCAAGAATTGTGAAATTGATCCGTTTTACGAGCAAATATGTGAATGACGTTGAATGACGTTGATACATGATGATAAATGATACGTGATGGTTGGTTAATGGACTGGTTATGATGTTCGGAGTGCCTGGTCGAAATCATGGCAGATCTGGGTTTCGAAAAAAATCGCTCCCAGATTTTGGCTCAGCACCTAGCCCTTAGGCAGATCGATATTGAAGGAACTCCATAGAACTCCATGGTATCACCTGGACTTGGACATGGCATCTATCCGCGCGACACATTGTCACGTGGAGGACAACCTTGGTGGTTTCCTTCAGGTGAACATGGAGACACATTCCACGGATTTTCTGCCTGCACAACATGCAGATGTCCGCAACATGTGGCCATTTTGGGAGGTCAAAGTAAGTAGTGTGCGCCAGGTTTATGAACCCGAGACAGTGACTCCACTATTGCATTTTTTTAGTCAGTTCAGCAAGGCCGTGGTGATGGTGTTGTATGGTTTCCTATTGATGTTGATCACTGTGTGGCTTCTGCGTGGGTTGCCAAAGAAAGCACCACAAGACGCAAGTGTCAAGGATGGCTGTCCAAGGTCATGGCTGATCTTTCTATGTACAACCTATGGCTTCATTTTCTGTACCACAGATCAGTATGTCCCAAGTCTTCCACAGATGGGTGTGGATCTTTCCGGCTCTCAAGGCTGGGATTTGCTGAACATGCTTGTGAAAAAACAAAAATCCCCATAGTGAATCATTGATATCATGGTCAATCCATCATTTGGGGAAGTTAGTGGTGGATTTAATGATTAACCAATGGGAAAATTAATGAAAAAACACCACTGGATTTCCCATGGATTTCCCTATTGGAATTGATGGATGTTGATGCCCAGTAGACTCTCAGTAGACCGTGAACATTAGATAAAATAAAAATCCCTGGTTGACAGTAGACTATATATCTAGATAGGTAAATTATAACGACCTCACTGGAATCATGGCTAATAAGGGAAATCATCCCCAAATGGCTTTAATTCAGGTTAGTCCAGATATATAGAGTATTATATATTCAATTATATAGTAATATCAATATGCATCCTTGGTCTTGTAGTGTTCGCATCTGTGTTATTCGTGTTGGCCCCGCAAATCCAGGCGTCATGAGTGCGACCGTACAGTTGAACTTCATCGTGAAATCCATCGCCGGACTGGTCACAGCTGGTATCTCTGATCACATCGGGCGTCGACCTGTGACTCTCATTTGTTTGTCTCTGTTGCTGGCTGGTGGTTTTAAAGATCTTTTCTGGTTGGTGGCTTGGAACCATGGAATTTTATGACTTTCCATTCAGTTGGGAGTGTCATCCCAGCTGACGAACTCAAATTTTTCAGAGGGGTAGGTCAACCACCAACCAGTTTTCGATATTGTCCATCCTATTTTGGGATGCAGATCCAAATTGATGACTATTTTTTGGGGATGGATTGACATGCATTGAAGTCATGAACCAGGTTAGCCTTTGCCACATTCGGCTGTGCATGTGCTCCTAATATCAACTGGTTTCTGGCGTCGCGCTTCCTACAGGGTCTGGGCGAGGCTTTAGAGCCCGTGATCTATGCAGCCTGTCGAGACTATTTCTCAAAGATCGAGGAGCGGATTATGGTCATTTCCTGGATCAAACTCATAGGTATCACCGGTCAGATTGTGGCTCCAATTTTTGGCGGCTTTGCTAGTGCGCTGTTGAATTGGCGCTTCTCCTTTTTCTGCTTGGCCGTCGTTTGGGCAGCTTCTGCTGCTTATGCGGCTCGATATATGGTAGAGAGCTGCCCGGACAATGATGATGCAAAGGCAGAAGGCATTTATTTGAGCGGCATTTGGAGAATCTTAGCACCAGCTTCCCTCTGCAATTTGCTCACGCAAATGTGTGCCATGACTTCGTTTTCAGTCTTCAGCGCCAACATCGGGTACGTTGCACAGGTCAGTTACGGCCAATCCTCTATCGCCACCGCGACGATTCTGCTGGTCTGGGCGGTTTTAGATGCCTTGGGTGTAGGTGTCATGCAATCCATACGATCTGCCTGTGGCATGTCGATCCTCCAAACGGGCCGCTTCACGGTGGTGATGATGGCTTTGAGTGGCATATTGTCAATGGTTCTGGGGATCTATGCTGAGTACCTCTGGTCCTACTTGATCGCATGTTTCTGCCAATCGCTGTGTCTTGCAGCCGCCCTGGTCCCTTTGAACGTCTTGTACTCTGAGCCCTTGGAAGATTGCGCTGGGCTGGCTGCCTCTGTAGAACTGACGTTAAAATATGTACCGCCCTGTCTCTACTCCATGATCTGCACACAAACTTTGATCAATTCAGGGGTCCAGAGCTATATGAACCTGCAGTCCATAGGCTACGTGGCTGGTCCAGTCTTCTATATTGGCTATGAAGTCTTCCAGCGGCTGCAACCCAATGCAACTGTCGGTGAAACAAATGCTGGCGGCAAAGATCCTGACAATTCAGAAGAACCAGAAAACTGCAAATCGTTCGACGTCAACCCTTCTTAAGCAGCCAAACTTTGCGACAGCAAACTAACTGCTGACAGCGCATGTTGCGGACCCCCCAAAACATGTCTCGTTCAACGTGGGACTGATCGCATTTTCATCATCACTTGGGGAGCTGTTTGTCTACTAAATGAGGAGATAAGGAGCCCAGACTTCTGGGAATCAAGTCATGTTTTGGTTTGTTGACTAATCCAAGTAGAGATGATCTTGGCAATGTCATATAGGAAGGAACATGACATATCGCAAACAATGAGATGTTTTTTTTTTTTTTAAGGGGATACAGCCCGTGTCACTTGGTGGTTCCAAAATTTGCTGATTGTCCAGTAATTATCGTCCAAGCAGTGTCAGTGTTTTTTCGTTTTTAAACCCCAACGTGTTGGTGAATTCCCTTGGCCAAATCCAGTCGGTCGTCAAATCCCATGGATTTGGGGGTGACATCCCTTTTTTGAAATGTGTTTAGTCAAGTTGAATCCCAATGATTTTGTTATACCCCATAAATCCACCAGTAAGCCAAGTTATAAACAGTAATTTACATCCAAGAATGTTCATGATATCCATAGTGAATTATTAAGATTAATTAGCGATACTTGTATCCATTGTTAAGATCGGTTCTTACCGTTGCCTATACACCATAATTTGCAGCTTATAAGTACAGTTACAGCAATTACATTCTTAATGTACACAAATATACACAACATTATTTGTTTTATAGATGATCAACAACCGATTGATAAGAATTCATCATTTGGATGATGTATTATGCATATATATATATATATCATACATATATATATATATATATATATGTACTTATATATATATATTATACCATCTGTTTATTTAACATAGCCATGGAAAATCATCATTTTTAAAAACGGTAAACCATCTATTTCTATGGGCCATCTATACCATGGCAAACTGTTAAATAACCAGAGGGTATATATCTTGTATATGAAATGATATGGATATATCTCTTGGTGGTTTGGAACACTTTTTACTTTTCCATATATTGGGAAGAATAGGCCCAACTGACTTTCATATTTTTCAGAGGGGTAGGTCAACCACCAACCAGATATAATATATATATACAATGTGAGGCCCCCAAGATAGCTACGTTGGTTCAAAAAATTCCAATGTCACTTTGGTTTATGGTATTTATAACTATAGTTCCTGGGGCGAATCTAAACCAACTTATATCTTGAGGACCTCACATTGTAGATATGTGCAAAACAATATAGGATCCATGTATGGTATATATGCTAACATTTGGGGTATATTGATGGGATCCATGTTACCATATATAGCATACATGGATACTATGAGTATATATATATACATGATGAATGACCCTCCAGAATTTCAGGCGCAACAGCTCCGGAGCAAGACGCACCAGCCCAAGGTGGGCCTCCCGGGCGTCGCTTGGCATTCTGCGGCTGCCATAGTGGATGGGCCGTTGCGAAATCCGAGAAAGCACCAATTTTGGATGGTTGAAACATGGTGAAACATGTTGAAACCCTACAGTCATGGCCATTTACCAGTTATAACTGGTTATAAATGGGATTATACATTCTATAAATGGGGTTATAAGTACTTATAACTGATAAATGGCCATAACTGTATAAATAATATGGATTGCTGGGATGTTCATCTATCAACTGGCTGGTTGAAAGCCTATAATCTTGTAAATGATGGGATGTTTACCATCTATCAACTGGTGATTCGGATTTCGCAAGCATCCACAGTATTGAACATGACTGTGCATATTAAGAGAACATGACTTGATGGATCCAAGCTTTTGCTCACAGAACTGGATCTTAAGGGAACATGACTGTGGAATGTCATTGTGGTTTCCAGACATATTTATACATATGTTATAGTGGCAAAAACCTGCAAAACCATTGCCCTCGGTCCGTCGGTTTCCAAGACCACCGAAACAATGGTTGATCAGTTGGTCATTCTTGGAAGCTCAAAGCCCCCTGAGCAAAATAGGGTTCCAGCAGTAACCAATCAAACTTGATGTTGATGTTGGAAGGTCAGGGACTTGTCAGTTTCCTTATATGGAGGTTTCCACACATGGGGGTAGCCCAAAATGGATGGTATTCAATGGAAAATCCTATAAAAATTGAGGATTTAGGGGTATCCCTATTTCAGGAAACCTCCATATCTTCAGAAAACCCATTTTTCGCATCCGCTGAAGCGCTGAGGTCAGATTCGATGAGTGGCACTCCTTCTCCCGCTCCATGCGACAGCGCCTCTGCGAAGTCTTGCAGCTGTCGGTGAGGCCCTTCGTTTCACCCATGGATTTCTCGGATTTGCTGGAGACAAAATCTAAAGCTGCGGAGATCGGAGGTCAGCAGCTTCTTGGGATGTTTGAAGTTGGAAAAGTGGTACCCTCTGGTAATTTAACATAGCTATGGAAAATCACCATCTATAATAGGTAAATTAACTACCAATTGGTAATTTTCCATGGCCATGTTAGTTTACCGGAGGGTAGAAAATGATGCCGGCCCATAGGTCGAAGATGGGTGACGGTCAGGGCATTGTCTTCAAGTGACACTGCCAAGCCCAGTTTTCAACGGAAACCCAAAAACCCTCTAAGGGCCGATATCCACATCATTTGTCATACCCTCTGGTAATCAAATGTGGCAATGGGAAAACCCCTTATAGAAGATTTTCCCACTACAACCTTCATGTGCAAGGGATTTCCCATTGCTACCTTTGATTACCAGAGGGTATCAAATGTATTTCCAGTAATGAGGTCATGCAACTGATATGCTCACTGAATCTTGGCACATGGTTTGTTCACTGGATCCTTTTCAATCCTTTTCAGCCATACAGATTCGAACCATGTTTCATTGAAACTCCTGAGTATCAGACCGATACAGTATCATCTAACCATCTTTAATGATGAGTAATTGTTGTTACTATGTCTCCCATTATCTGATATTGGGAACCATATGTATTAATGTTCAACATATGTTTTACTATATGTGTTACAACATGTTTGCTGTTAGATCATGTGTAATGTCAAACAGGTTTAACTATGTGTTCTGATCATATACACAGTTTTATCAATGTCTTTCTACCTGAACGACATTGTCTTACATTATTGTCTCTTAGATCACAATAAACCATAGTCAATGATCATTTGTTAGAATGCCAGATAATTAACCTATATCATAGTATAATGATAAACTGAACTATGTCATAGTTAATGATATTAAAGCATCATCACCATCATCACCAATACTAATAGCAATAATTAATAACAAAAATGATAACCCCATGCTCCATGTATGAAATATTTACCGACATTTGCCCGAACAAAATCACCCAGTTATGTAGGTGTATATTATATATATATACCATACATGGAGCATATGGGTAAGACTAGATGGATGTTAAACTAAACATGTTTCGTTGCCACCACCAAGGTGACCATCATTGGAGTCATTTCCCCTGTGCTACTGGGAGGTGGACCGGGGCAACCGGGGCGACACTGCAGGGAGAGCAGGGAAAAAGAAGATGCACTTCATGCATAGATATATATATATATATAATGTGTATATATATACATGTATATACATTTATATATATATATACATATACACATATAGATACATAAATAGAAATAATTATATATACGTTACATATATGGATAAATATACTGTACATCTTTGTATATAGCGATCTACTGAAACTTAGAATGCCAATTTGGAAACGTCACCCTGCAAAAAGTAGCGAGACTTTTCCAAAGAAGTAGCGACCCTTAAAAATATGCCAAAGTCGGCATTTTAAATTTAGCTCCATTTTTTGAAAGCTGGACAGCATTCTAAGTTTCAGTAGGTCGCTTATATATATACGTGTAATTATATTTATTTTGGTGGGTACCATCCATATATATATATTATATTACATATATATATAATTTGATGATGATGACCATCATCATTATCACCATTACTTTTGTAATTTTAGTTCTGATTTCATTGATCACCTCAAAGGTCCCAAGAATTATCCCAGCTGCTGTGACTGAGCCGAGATCATTCAACAAACTGGTCATGTTCAAAGAAAATGGGCCATGTTGATCCATGTTACGCTTGTAAATTGGCTATATTTTCCTGGTAAAACATGAGCACATCATGGAAATGTTCATTATTGTACACACATGCTGATTAAAAACATATAGTTGGGTCTCACAATGTTTCACAGGTATTTAGGATGGGAAATTCAACTTGACATTTTCCAAGGGTCAACAGCTGGAACTGAATAGTGCATGTCACATGTGCTGAGTGTCCAAATCCAAAGCAACGCAATTTGTCAAAAGTTGCTGCGTGCATTCTTCAATTGGTGTTTGCAAATATGTTGGCCTTGTATTTGTTCTGGAGTGCTCAACAAAAGTTACCAAACAATTATCACCCATCGGGAAGCGGCTCAAAATTGTTGCTCCCCAACAAGTGGATTGTGTGATATTAATTACATATTTTGTAAGAGCAAAAACCGTGAAGATCATGGTCTTAGCCATGAAAAAAGATGGGTTTGATGTGTTGTGATCTTGTACAGAGATCATATGGTGTCACACTTGAGACTCGCGTTTTACATTTGCGCGTGTCAAACGGACCCCTACCTCCATATCTAAACCTCACGACGGAGGCTTGGGGCTTCCTATGCCAGCTTCAGCAGTGGCGTTGGCAAAACATCGGATAATTTTGGTGCAACTGGGTTGGGATTTTATGCATTCATAAAACTATTACCTGGGATAAACTAAGGATAAACTAACGTAATTAGATATGGAAAATCAACCATTTGTAGATTAGTTTCCTCCGGCCACATTTACATTAGTTTACACTAGGGTAAATATCTATATCCCCATCAGATCCCACTAAATTCACTAAATCCCCACTGTTGCTGGCCAATCAATGGTCAAGTCCCATTGTATAAATCCCTACAAAATGGGGCCCCCATTTAGGATAGCTAAGTTGGTGAACATAACTCCAATTATCTCCAATTTCATTGTGGTTTATGGTACTTACAACTACGTATAGTAGTATAGTATTCATGAGATTATAAACCAACAAACTTCACTGGGGGGTGGGCCACTAGGGGATGTACTCCCAAAAAAACCGTCATGTTTGTTTCGGGAAAATGGTGATTCGCCTCCTGATTTGGGGGTCCCTCCTATTCTTGAGAGAAAACCTACCGTTTTGCGGGTTGGACTGGTTGGACTGGTTGGATTGGTTGGACGGACCTATGTCCCAGCAAAGTGGATCTTCCTTGATATACCTTCAAAAGAAGACCCGTTCTTTTCCGTTGATGGGATTATGATGGGAATAAATTAGGGGAATCCGTGAATGTCCATCTATGGTGACATTATGGTGATATTTTATTGGGATATTATGACTGCTTGGTGGTGACTGGAACCATGGAATTTTATGTGACTTTCCAGAAACAGTTGGGGTCATATCATCATCCCGACCCATATTCGTCAGAGGGGTGGCTCAACCAAAAAGGTCAACCACCACTAAAGCAAGGCACCGGATGATCCCAGGCTGCCAAGACCCAGAAAGTTCTGAAAAGATAAACGCCAGTATCAGAGCCGTGACCAAAAACATGGGATCCTAATCCTAATTATATAATTTTATATCCATTTATATCCGCTAAAATATCGAATTTTGAACAGGGGTCGAAGCTGGTCCACACACGAAATCGCTGTTGTTGCGTAGCGAGGTCCTGACTGGTTTGTTGCTGCTGTATTCTTCATGCGCTTGGCTCGTTTCTTGGCTGATCGCTGACCGGGCCATCACTTAAAGCGTCCCACAACAGATGTGACACCAATGTCTTGCGTCGTAAAACTCGCGCGGTTCATGTTAAAGAGTCCAAGTAAAATCAAGCAAAAAAACGTTATTGAATTGAATGGTCGTATTTTATTTGATATATATATGATATATATATATATATATTTATTTATTTATTTAATGTATATATATATATATAT
>Ga0126342_10013804_pt1 | contig 14284 bp, 7 predicted proteins | sample Cyp1metagenome_FD_92528 | JGI IMG/M metagenome (GOLD analysis project Ga0126342, IMG submission 92528) | Coral microbial communities from Lord Howe Island, Old Settlement Bay, Australia - Cyphastrea 1 metagenome | ecosystem: Host-associated > Invertebrates > Cnidaria > Coral ...
GAATTATGGAAAAAAAAAGTTCGGATCACTTCCGGGATATTTTGAACCCTTATGGGGAAAAATCCAATTATGGAAAAATCGGACGCAGGCGCCGCCTGTCTAAGTTGAACGTTTTTTTTTCCCCATAATTCTGTCGGTTACCACCATATACTGTAGCAGATGGATTTTCCATTCCCATTCTTTTCAGTGGAAGTAACCTCAAGGTGTTTTTTGCTAAACTTCCCAAGTTTTCCACCTTTGCAGGAGCGCTTCCAGGCGTGCGCGGAGGAGCCTTGTTCTGATGAGGTGCCAAGGCTGAAAAGATGTGGCTGGTTGATAGGTAAAGATAGGTAAGTTGGTTGAAATACCTAGGCCAACTGTTGGATGTATGATGGATGTATGATGGATGTATGTGTGTACATATATATATATATACATAGACATGCACACACACATATATATATATATATATACACATCTACATATGTATTGGGTTAATTGGTCAGTCAGTCAGTCAGTGAGTGAGTGAGTGAGTGAGTCAGTCAGTCAGTAAGCCCGCCAGCCAGCCCGTCGGTCGGTCGGTTGGTTAGTGAAGTAGTTAGTTTAGGAGTCAGTTAAGTAGCTAGTTATACAGTAAGACGGGTTGTAAACCAACTTCTACCTGCCAGTAAATTAACACATGAAGATGGACAACAACCGTGGTTTCCCTCGGAAACTGATCTATCCACCAATTTCATGGGAAACGTTATGACTAACCATATAGGAAATGCATGGATAAACCCATCTAAACACAAAGTGCGCAAAGCCGGTGTGGCCCGGAGCCGGTGTGCCCAGGATGCGCTGGATACGTCATCAAAAATCATGGGCAAAGCCATTCAGAGTCCAAGCGTATAGGGAACATGATATAACATGACATAACATGATTTTCTTGACCACTAGACTTTGGGGTATCATTCTTTTTTGGGAATTTCGTCATTTTCTCTTTTTTTTGGGGGGTATCCTATGAGTTTGTTTGTCGCCAGGCCTTGTTTGTCGCCAGGCCTTGTTGGGCCACATGGCCATTGCAGCCTTGGGCCTTGATGTGCACTGCCGCAGCCGATCCATGCAGAAGGCGCAGGTGGAGGATGCGTCAGGAAGCATTGGGCCACTGCCCCAAGGCGCAGGGTTTGAAAAAACCTTGGGAAGCCGAAAGCCTGCAGTATGGTCATCTGCCGTTTTTTGGGCTGTTGGATGAAAAATGGACTTTTAACATTGGGGTGTTGTGTTGGAAATGGCTTTGGTCCGTTGCCATTCAATTGCCATTCATCCCATGTTCATAGACATGACTAGACTAGCCAAAACTTGTCATAATGTGTATTTACCTGTGTTTACCTCTATTCTTGCACGTGGGATGCTCCCTTCTTTCTCTATTGGGACTGGTAGCATGAGAAACATCGGAGAGCAATGAAGTTGTATTTCTTGTTGGATCCTTACTTTCACCGACAATTTTCACACATTACAAGGTTATACGCTTGGCATTTTTGCTCGCAGAAATCCAAGAACTTATGTAGACGCAGGTGCGCCATTATTGGAATTCTGAATGATGCTAACCCCAAAAGTCGGATAGTTTACTGCAACCAAGTTTACTTCTACCATACTGTTTTGTGTGGTTTAATCCCCAATTTTTGACGCTGGCAATCCTTTCCCCCTTGATATTACATGATTATCCTTAAATAAAACCCTGGTTTAGAATTCGATTTGTTCATTTTGGGGTCCATTTGTCAACAAGGTCTATTTTCCATAGAGGATGGGATTGAGTCTCCAGGCGACTTAGGGCATCTTCATGTTGCCAGCAGCCGGCCCTATGGCTTTTTTCCGCCCCTCCCTGCAACCAGCGTCAACGTCTTGGCAGTGCCGGTCGGACAGCGACCTGGCGACCTTCAGCGACCGGAGATTGCCGGATTTTTTTGGGGTTGAAATTTTGAAAGCCTGGCGTATCCTAAACGCGACATAAAATCCAATAGTGAGAAGACACACAATTTTGTTGCCAAAAGTTGCTGTGGTGTGTTTTAAGCCGAAGTCTTTGAAGGATGAGCTTGAAAAGCTCGGAACGTGTTTTGAGACCTCCGCATTTTCAAGAGAACTTTGATTCTATGACAATCCACCTCGTGGTTGTACAGAAACTGTTGCAAGAGTAGCCTCTGCTGGGACAACAGCATTTTGATGAATGAAATAACCATTCTGCCAGTGACTTCCGCACTTGGTTGTTTGAATTCCTTGATCATGGCTGAAATCCTCATTTTGCTAGGTAAAATCCCTAATTTTGTGCTGGGAAACTTCACTTTCTTTATTCTCTGCCAGCCATTTATACATGTTTCATCGCAAACTCCGATTTTCTCTTGGTGAAGCCCAGTCTATATGTCAGTGTATAGAACATGCATGCATATGGTGTGTATATATATATATACATACACACGCATACAAATATGGTCAAACACACATATACATCTGCACACCCATATATACATTGCATTGTATATGTATCTGTATATGTGTATATGTGTATATATATATATATCTCTCTCTCTCTTCTTCTACTGTTTATATATGCATATGGTTTCCATTGGTTTCCCATCACATTCCGATGGTTTGCAATCCCTCACCAAGGCTCTGGACTGCGTATCGCCATGAGTTGAAGCGGTTGCCCCCCAGGTGGCTGCCGGGAACAGGCTGTGCCATGCCGGTGTGCCCTGGCTGTGGTCGCTGGTGGTGGGGTGGAAGATGGGATTCGATTTAAGCAACAAGATGCAACAAGTAACTTGGATTTATGCAATGGGAATCACGGGAATCAGGAAACAACTGGGATTTGAGCGACAAACATAAGAGTGAGAGAATCATGAGGACCCGCGCTTTTTCGCAGCAAATTCCCCAGACGCATGTTGCCCTTTGATGCCCTTTGCATCTCTCCGGTCCTTGGCTGTTCTCACATCACGGCCGCATGGTCGGTCCTTTGCCTTGTTTGCCGCGAAACTGGTTGATGCAGATGCGTTGAAGCACTTGGTCCACAAGGCACGGCAGCCGCCGAAGCTAGGTCGCCCCCTCAAACAAGCGCTGAGTGATAAGGCCTTCAATGCTACGGAACGTGGAAGGTGGAATTTGTGGAGAGACAGGATATACCAGGATATACCAGGTTTCCCTGAGTTTTCCCCAGATTTACTTTCATCGTTTCAACCTGCTGTGCCTCCGTGCCCTATAGACTGCAGCAAAGTGTCGTGGATGTTTCGGACCGCCATCCTCCAGCTGCCAATGCCTGCATTATGCTGTCCATGCAAAATCAATGTAGCGTTATGTAGCGTTGGGATTTGCACCATGTAAGTCATGTACCCTCTGGCAATTTAACATAGCTATGGAAAATCACAATTTTTTTTGGGAAAATCCACTATAAATGGCCATTTCCAATAGCTACGTTAAAATACCAGAGGGTAAGCGGAATTGTCCTTGTTGTGGTTGAAAGTCTGGAGTGATGCAGAACCAGCCTGTGACCACACTTTGCAGCTCCGCAAAAACGGCAACACTGGAAGCTCCCCGGGAGATGAGTGGACAATGTGAGGCCCCCAAGGTACATTGATGATGGTAGATACTGGTACGGTATAAAAAATATATATATATGGTCCATATAGTTTCACCAAATTATCTATGGGAAAAACACATTGTATACCATCATAGAGTTCAATTCTAGGTCTAGGTCATAAGTAGATTATAGTAGATTATGTTGATTTAGGATTCAAGCTATACTACTGTTGAATGGATTTATGACTTATGATTTATGGCTCAGTTCTGTTCACTCCTCGGCGTTCCCCGAGGTCCTTGGATGCCTTCGAAGCCGAGGCGCAGCGAGCGCCCAGCGAAGTGGATTTACACGGCAAGCCGGTGGTGCCGGTGACTTATGCATCCTGCAGCTCGGCTGATTGGTTTCACACGAAAGATGCAGTTCTTTAACAACGGCTGACTTTTTACAGTTGGCAATCATGGTAGTAATGAAGCAGGCTGATGTATACATACATAGACAATATATATATTTTTCACAACTGCACTCAGATGCGTCTCACGCAGCGGCAGGTTCAGAGGTCTGTGAATTCAGGAAGCGGCACAGATGTCTATCCATCGTGCCCAATATGGTGCCCAAAAAGCTGTCCCTTCATCTCTTTACATCGCGTGATGAGGTCAGCGGGCAAATTGGTCTCACTGCACTCCGTGCTAGTGAGTTCTTTGATGAGTGCATCCGCCAGCGCTTGACAAAACGCCGGCGGATACTCTTTCAATGGAGCCGTTCTGAATTGGCCGTCTTGGCCACGACCTACGGATGCGCCATGGGGTAGATGTGCCGTGATCCGCTGTTTATGCAGCATAACCTCAATGTCAGGCATTCCAAGTACAAGCAGAGTCGTGGGCTTCGCTGAGGCTGCGCCAAACAAACCCTGGGCTAAATGGACCAGCCGCAGGTTCGGTAAGGCCAGGATCATGCGCAGGATAGGTAGGCGCCAAATACTCACCATCTCTTCCTGGTCTGGGTCTTTAGGATGCTCCACGAATCCTGTGCCAGATCTCATCGCCAAGGCAACGATGCAATTGAAGGCAAACCCCAGAAGCAAAGTTCCAATGTTCACCTGCGCCAGCTCCCTCAATCGCAGAGACGAAACACCCCAAGGTTCTGTTGGGGTGCGGACCACCCTCGGTCCACCAAATGGTCCATCTTTTGATCCCAGGCTGTGATGCCGTGCTCGGCTCCATGTGTTGCACGGTGGCCCTGCAAAAAAGCCGACCACGTGCCCTTGAGCGATGTGGCCCATCCAGTATTCTCTTGTCTCATCTCGCGAAATATCCCCATAGACCGCGTCGATGACAATGTCAACTGATGCCACAAAAATCATGAACGTGGAAAATTGTTTGGCCGCAGCATCAATGTACCATTCGATGTCTCCTGGGCGCCTGCGCCCTGCATACGCATGCAAAATCACTTTTTGCCTGCTCAACGTGCGGGGCAACGGCTGGAGACGAGTCCAAGGTGCTTCCGTCTGGAAGGCCAAATCAGTACACCATGTTTCCCACTTACTAATGTCTGTAGACATCTGTTCGCCTGCTCTGCAACATGTCTGCTGCAAAAAAGGCCAAGCATCAACTTGGCAGAGCTTCTGAAGGCAATCGCGCACATCCTGATAGGTGCATGGCAAAACTTCGGCATCTTGTGGTGTGAAGTCTTCCAGAAATTGAACCAACGTGCATCGACATGTTGTCCAACTGACTGGGTGTCGGTGGATTTCTGTTCGTAGAACATACTCCATTTGCTCTGAATCCTGCATATCCAACAAGGCCAAATACAGGTCTTCCAGCAATCGGATGCAGTGAGGCTCAAATTCTCTCAATCGATTGTGGTTGGATCTGGGTCCTTGTGCCTGCTGGAACGGAATGGCTCCATCCGTACAGGCTGCTAGCTCTTGGTCAGTCTTGGACCCTGTGCCCGGTGCCGGCTGACATTGCATTCTTTGGCCGATGAGGCATTGTCTGCAATAGGTGGAGTGGCGCAAATGGGCTAGAACCTTTGCTCGGGTGTGGTATTCTCTCAGACACGCAGGGCAGTGCGTCTCTGCAAACAGGTGTCGAGCCTGGGCCACATGTCCATGACACTTGAACATGTGTACACTTTCTCCACTTCGAGACAATTGCTGAGATTGGCATTGCATGCATCCATAATGCTCAGCCGGCCTCGCAATCACCTCGTTGCCAGGCAAGCTTTCAACCCATTTCTGCTGCAAGAGTGTCATACCGACATCAGAATGCAAACGCAATGCAACCAGATAATTGGCTCTCTGCGCAATCGCATGCAGAATGCCTCTTTTGATGAGCTTCTTCCAATATCCACCATGGTGGAATAAGAGATCCTTCCATGCTGGATAGTGCGTCTGTGGATCCCCAAGATGCGAGGTGTTGCATATCTGGCTCCATAGCCAGTGCATGTCATCTTTTAATAAGGTCATCCACTCGTGATCTTCTCGCAGTACCCCCCATTGCGCACTTTGTCCACAGTTGTGCAGGGTGCCATAATACCTGAGGCGGCATTGTCGCAGCAACTCATCGGGCTTTGGCAGTCCAACTCGCACTAATAAGTCCAGATCTGTGATGTGGCAATCATGAGGCAACCTGAGAAGTCTTCGGTAAAGTTTCATCACTCCGCCGTAAAACTGATCTTTGGTTTTCTGGGCCTTCATGGTCCAAGACTCCAGCCCATACACTAGTTTGCTCAACACTAGCGTCACAAACATGTCCTTCCTCTTGCTCCATTCAATGCAGCGGTTGTGGAAAAGAATCTTGCGGTGGCTGGTAAGTGCTTGATGCGCAATGGCCAAGCGGCGGGTGACTTCAATTTTGTCAATGTCCCTGTGATGAAGAAGGCCTCCGAGATGCAGATATCTGCTGACGACAGACACCTGACTGGTGCCGTGTTCTCCCACGACAGCGATGAAGGAAGCCTGGGCAAAGTACTTCCTGCGGTAAGACCTGGATTCTGCACCCCTGAAGGTGGACATCGTTTCTGTTTTCCCTTTGCATAAGTTTGGGGCCATGTATAAGCTTTTGCATTTATCTAGCAATATGCTCAGTGCAACCCCAGCTTTGCGTTCGATTCCTGCATTGGAAGATGCTGCAAGGCATACGTTCAAGTCGTCCATCCAGTTTGGCCCTAAAAACTGCTGGGTTTCCAGGGTGGCATGTGTGTCGGGATCTAAGTCTGGGACATCGCAGATGGGAATCCTTTCCAAAATGTCATGTTCAGCAAGGACATCCACATATGAGTGTAAAAGCTTGGACCACAAAAAGCCGAACACTACGTCTGCATACGAGTCCCCCGGTCTCGACCCCATGGATGTTTTCACGATGTCTGGCTGGTCACCTAAACGAAACCACGTCTCGGCATGGATGGCCTGCAAGAATCGTTGGACTGTCTGAGAGGCACCTGCTTCCGCAATTGCACTAGGTTCAGCCAGCTTTGCATGGAATTCGTGCAAGGCATCATTTTGGAGGCCTAACTTTCGGAGATATCTCCGCCCAGAGCGAGTGGGCGTACAACCCGATAAAAGGCTTCGGTCAGATCGAGAAAAATGAGGGCCGTTGGTCTGCCTAGACGCGCCTGCCATCTCATGAAAGCTCTCGTGACATGGAGTGGAATCCCTACTGGCATTTTTGGTCTTCCTCCAAGTTGTTGCGCTTGCATGAACCTGGTGTAGAGAGAGTTGTGCTTTTGCCTCAACGCCCGATGCAGTGTCTTACCCACATGGCTAGATACAAGGAGCGACCTGTGCGTAGAGGCGATGGCCAGTCTACCACCCTTGTGTTCTGCCGCTTCTTGTCAAAATAGCAAGACTTTAAGCATCATGGAGTATGTGAGCCTGGCCATGTCAACAGCTTTGAACCGACATAGTTCGGGGGGCACTCCATCTTCTCCAATTGCTTTGCCTACTGCAACTCTACGGTAAGCATTCTCCAAATCCACCAGGCTTGTGATTTCTGAGACATCAATGCTGAAAGGATCAGCATTGCGGAAACGAGCAAGACTTCGAATCCAATGTTCTCGGTACTGAGCATGTGACATTCCGTCCCCTCCTTCCATTGTACAGAAAAACTGGATCCAGCGATCACGTGCTTCTTCTGGTGTTTGGCATGGGCTGCCGTCAGCATTGTTGACGGCCGGGAGCCCTTTTTTCTTCTGTTTCTTTGGATTGGAGGGACCGATGAAAGGCCGAAGGCGATGTATGATCTCCCCCGCGGCTGTCTTGTCATTCATGCTTTTGACCTCCTGGACGATCTGGGCTTGTCTGCTTCGTTGCAGAGTGCGCTTCAATGCTTTGGTCAAACTGTAGTATCGGCATGTGAGATGGACCAGTGCGCAACAAACAGTATCTACATGACGCTCATGCTGCCGTATCTGTTCAGGTTGTGGTGAATACTGTGCATCTTTCTGGGTGCAAGTGGATGACCATGTCCAGAACATCAGACGCAGGCAATCTAAGCTTTGATGCTTTCTTGCAACATGTAGGCGCTTCCGCAGATGCAACTTTGCTGATCTGAGTGCCCACACTTCATCAGATAGGAACGGCTTTTTCGGTCCTTGTCTGGGCTTTGGACATACCTGATGCAACGTATCAAGGATCTGCTGGTTGAAACCTTGAACCTGCTTTTCTATGTCATCTTGCCATGTCCCTACAGTGATATCCTCAAGAACAATCTGATGCCTACGGTGCGGAATGGCGATTCGGTCATGCGATGGAATGTGACTATGAATCTCATGCTGCAGGTGATGTCTTCCCTGCCATGCAAGCTGAATCACAGCTGCGCAATGATCTTCTGTTCCATTACCCGGATCAAGTTCCTGTAAAACCCTTGACATCGTACAGTTTTGCAGTTCATTGTGAGGAATGGCTACATAATCGATGCGGTGTACCGATTGTCCGTCTATGGCAGTCCACGTTGTCTGAGTACCTTCATGGAGGTCCGTGGTACAAGGCAAGCACAGCTCATTGGTTTGCAGAAATTCTCTGAGGAATTCTGTGTTCACCGATGTGACATCATCTCCTCCATGGATATATGGCATGTGTCTTGGACCCGTTTTTGCATTTGCATCCATCATAACATAAATCGGCAGATTGCCTCGATACTGATGAAGAATTCCTTGTGTCTCACTCCACCAGTTCCGGCGCTCATGTAATGGCCGTCCACTTTGTGGCGCATGAAGAACCATAAACAGGCAATCAATGCACGGATGGGCAAGGCGTGCAATTAGACGGCGGGGGTCTGCATGAATCACTTGCACCTGTCTAGCTTGTATTTTCTGCTCATGGCCTCTGGTCTTGCCAATCGGCTGATGAGTGTTAATCCAAAGCTCGACTCCATGCTGACCTTTTGTGGCACCACTGGATAGCCGGAGGATTTGATCTACCTGCGTCATGCCAGCTGGACTTCTGGCTTCCTGCAATCCCAGGACATTCAAATGAAGACTTCGCATTTGCGCTCTGATGTATCCCAATTTCCCCCCATAGCCTTCCGGCCCAATGAAAAGGGAGCCAACATTCAGTGTCGCTAGACTGATTGCAATCGTATCTGTCCCTGTCCTAGGCCTTGCCTGGCTAGTGCAAATGGGAGCCGCCTGTTGTGGTGGGAGACTTGGTGGCGTGATGTCGAATCCGGCTCCTGTGAACTTCGGAAGGCCTGATCTACTATCAAAAACCATCCATAGATACGGGAGCAATGGCAATAAGACTCTCAGATCAACGTCCTGTCTCTTGAGGCGATGTCCCTTGATGGACTCAGTCTTTGCAAGATAATCTGCCATTTCGTTCCACGGGTCTCCCGTGTGTCCCCTCACATGACGCACTTGAAGACATTCTTTCGGCAAAGTGGCCTGTAACGCTTGGAACACACTTCTGAGATACTGATATGTCACATGTTGGTCCTGGCATCCAGCAAATCCCATGGCCTGATCGGTAGTAGTCACCGAATCCGACAGGAATATGGTAGGCACCATGCAGTTGATAGAGAGCCTCCAAACTCCTGCCCAGAAAAGGGCTTCGCGTTCTGCATACTCGGAGCCTATCTGGTCTGTCCCCAGGTAGTGCGACAGGTGATCTTCGTAAGTGACTTGTTGCGCATGCCACCCAATGAAGACAATCTCCGAGCGACCTGCGTCATCACCGTAGCACTCTCCTAAGACAACGTAGGACCATGCATCTGGCGCATCATGTTCTTGTACCCACAAGGGCGGTTTTCGTCTGTTGGCATTTTTGGAACTTCCATCTGTGTAGATAATCAAACGATCAAATCTGGACCAATCTACATCTGGGTCGATCGCAGGGGTCTCTTTGGGAATGCTCTCCCGGACTATCTCAGGCAAATCCAAATGATCATGCCATTGGCAAAGAACCTGTTGGCCGGATGCAAAGAAATCTCTGAGACATTTGGCAGAGTGCCCAAGGGTCAGGTGATATGTCGGATTTGGCGCATCATTTGTGGGCTCTGCATAGATTCTGCCGGGAGGGAGCTTCGGCATGGGTTCAGGCCACGGTGTCCTGACTCTAGGAACAACATTCCTTTGTTCAAGCATGGGTTGATTATTATGGTATTGAACCAAAACAAGTCCCTGCCTGGTCTGTCTCTCCTGCATGACCACCGCCCTACAGTATCCTAAGGAGTGCAGGAAAGTCATGTGGTGATGCTCAGTGAGACCTGAACCTATGCTGTGCACAATGATATCGGATTTGCTTTCAAACTGCCAGGGATAATAAACCGCCGTGGTCAGGCCTTCAGGGGTTTTCCACGAGATTGGGACACAGAAAGCAAAGCCTGTTCCTTCCAGCAAATAAACATGTCTAGGACAATTCATTGCCGCAAGCATGTTCTCGATGTCCGCTGCCTCAATGGGTTCTTCACAAAGAAGATGATCTGGCAGGCATGGGTGCTCTGCTCCGTCAATGAGACCTATGGGGACATGTTGCACTGCGTCTGGCTCTGCTAAACATTTGGCCAAGTTGATGATGATCGGCGAGCGAGCTGAATCTTCTTGGAAGTCTGTCCAAGCTTTTTCAATTTGCGTGGTCACTCGACGGATCTGCAACACGATACTGTAACCTGATCTACCTGGCAATGGCATGCTGGGCTGCAAATTAATGCGATCATACCATGCACTACATTGAAGCGGATGCATCGGATATAGGCATGCCAGATCATAATTGCACACCATCAACACATGTTCCACATATATCTGTGCAAGGGTTGTGATAGCATAACGAACTGGAGCAGGATGGACATCAAAGATTGACACCAGAGACGTGGCCCAGTGCGGATTTGGCTCTTGGACGACAATCACATGTGCCACAATTGAGTCTTCAAGCTGCGGTGGCTGTGGCGCAACAACATGCATCTCAATGCGTGCCAAGAGGTCTACCTGACCGTTCCATGCCCATTTGACTCGTGCCTCCCATTCCTCAAATTGTGCGTAAATCACCACAGTGCGGCTTTGAAAGCAATGGGGGGCTGCTGCACGGTGATCTACGAACCATGTGACAATTCTGGCAGCTGGGCTTTCTTCTTCCCAAGCGAATGCATTGAAGGACACATGAGGAAACAATTCCTGTACAAACGCCGACTGAGTCTGTAAATTGCGATCAGGGAGCCTGAACTCTTGTGCTGATGCGCTGAAAACAAAACTGCGGCATTCTGGAGGCTTCTGGGTACGTACCACATCAGGTAGGTGTATTCCCTTTTCATTACGCAAGGATGACTTGCAGTCAAGTTGAAGCATTACCAAGTCCTCAAAATGTTCGTCGGGTTCATGGGGTGCGACTGGCATTTGGGTGTTCGGTGATGCAATACTGATTCGAATGCTGTGGCCAGATGACACTTCTGTGGCTTGTACAGCGTTGATCGGAATCCTTCCCATGTGCAGAGTACACGACCTACCTTCACAGAATGGTTCAATTTCCATGGCATCGATGATATCTTGTTTCCTTACAATGCTTGGTATCGAAAAAGCACCCTGTATGATGGCATCTCTTCGGTCCCCTTCCAGAAGTGCAGTGAGAACAACAGCCGCCCGAGCATTCGTGGGCGATTGCTCAATCAAAACATGACATGCATATTGGTCTCTTCTGGCCTGTGGTGGACGTGGTCTGACAACATGTATTGTGAAAGGCAATCTGCGCTCCAAAAGGTCTCGCCACAGTTGTCTGAAATCATCAATCCATGTGACTGACTGCCGTTCCAGTCTCAACGGCCTGGGCCTGCGACAGGTCGGGTACCTTTCATGATGTATGAACCATGTCTGCACATACATGAGAAGTTCATCTTCAAAAGCTTCCGCCTGCGCCGATTCGGCAAAGATTTGTCCTAAATCCATGAGCCACTCAATGCTTCCATCGTGGGGCGGATACAATCTGCGACGATACGCAGGTGGTGCATACATTGTTGGCACATCAATGTCATAAGAGCCAAGGTCTGCTCCCTTGGTCTCAACATGTGGAGGGTTGTCTCTCTGTCGATCCTGCCCATCATTGGCTGCTTGATGATATGTATTATGCAAAACTTCAGCAGCAATGCGGCCGGCCTCAGGAAAATCAAACAAGTCAGCGACATCTTGGAAGACCCGTAACGTGTGTCCAATTTCCCACGAAGCCTCAGGTGGGGGTGGGATCACTATACGGAAATACATGCCATGCAACATGCGTTTGGGACCATTGTCATGAACAGGCCAAAGAACTCGATTGCAATGCACTAGGCAAGCTTGATCTCTCCATTCACAGTATGCAGACACTCGGGCAATTTGCAGAAGCTGACTTCTCAACAATGTGGGAACCACTTTGTAAACCTGGCGCATGATTCTGGGTGCTTGGACAGCCATGTGACCTGATGCTGATGCATGGAGTTCAATGTCAATCACCACCAGCTTTTCCGTTGAGCCAGGCATAATGTCCCCTACGTGTTGAAGAATTATGGATTCCTCTTGCTCAGTTTGGTCATCAGGGGCGACCATCAGATAGTGAAAGCATGAGAATTGTTGTGGAGGGATTCCTACGATCCGTGCTGCATCAACAATGACATGTTCAGTGAAGTCCCAACGTAGGCGTCCAAAAGTCTGTGGATAGCCTAAACGAAATATATGAACCCCTTGTCTGGCGGCTTCTGTCGCATCACTATTAGAGCTAGAAGGGGGGTTCATTTGGGTCAGAGGGATCTTGCATGTTCTGATCATCATCCTGATGGCTGGTAGGCTTGTCAGCTTTCTGACCATCCCCCTGACAGGGGCGATCCTGTGTCGATGAACTGCTGGCGGCCGGCGATGATACAGCAATTGTGAAGGAATCGCCATCTTGCACATCATGGGTTGGTGCCATTGTGAAAGGAATTGTGATACCCGCATGCCTGATTGTGCAAATGTCTCTGTTGCATTCATGGACAATCTCAGCGCCTTGGACAATCTGTACACCGCTAGTTGTATACGGTAGCGATGCCGCAAGTGAAAATCTGGCTCTTGATGCACGATCATTCTTTTGAAGAACAGTGATCAGACCGGAATTTCTAGGAGCCTCAAGTCCTTGTGAAATGATGATGTCAAAAATGATTTCCTGTGTCATTCCACTTCTAGGTGGGTTCGGATGCACAATGCTGAAAATGGTATCCTCATTTGGATCATTTTTGTCCCTCCATCCAGCTAAGATGTCATTGAACCAATGGCGCCAATGCCCTTGAAGTTCAAGCGTACGATGATGCCAGCATCTAGGTTCATGGATGTGGTGAATATGCCATGAACGCACAAAAACGCTTTCTTCAAGTCCGGGTCCAATAATCAAGCCTTCTCGGAGAAAAGCATCAAACAGCAATTGGATAGAGTCAGGTGCCTCATGAAGGAAAAACCCTGCATCATCGTTTGGCTGTTCTTGATCATTGTTTTCGTTGCGGTCATTATGGTCATCATTGTCAGTGTGGCCGTACCATCTAGAGGGAACGTTGTAGAATTCATCGCTTCGATGACACTTCCACAATCTTGGTTGTTGTGTTGTGTCTTTCTCGGCTGGCAGTGAAGTCCGGATCGACACGGCCTCATTGGACAGCGGTTCCTGGGCTTCAAGCCTGTGACGTTCGTACTTGAAAGAGTCAGAGTCCAAAATGTTTTCAATAGACTTCAATGGTGTTCTTTGCAAACCATGGAAATCTTGAGTCTGTAAAGAAGTAAAATTGGTCACTTGTGTGGCTGCTTTCTCAATGCAATCGGAAAACGCACTGGGTTCTGAACTATACAAACGCCAAGGTTTTTCTGTCCAATTGTGCAAACGAGATTCAGCAACAACCAAAGTGGCACTGATTGAAGGTGTGTCCAGCGTGAAACGTATATCAACATCTGAAGAAAAACGCACATGCCTGCTTTTCCCACATGCAGAGAGCTGTCTTTCTCGATGGTCGCTGACGTTGGACGGCGGCGTGCCTAGCTTCCATGCTAGTTCATATGCCGATTCAATTGCATACCATCTGGTGGTAAACCAGGGTTCATCACAAGCACTGTGGGTCCAATTGAGAACACATGGATGCCCTAGACAAGGGTACACTTCAGTCACGACTTGTCGGGCGGTGGAAAATGCGAATGCGAATCTTGGTTCTCCTTGGACTCCCGTTTCGGGAATGCTTGCATGGCTGGTGCTGAGGGTGATGGCATTCCCCCACCAGATAATGGCGCTGATTGCACAAATCCTTCTTCTACACGCTGCCGTTTGTTGGAGCTGTTTGCCTC
>Ga0126342_10013805_pt1 | contig 14284 bp, 10 predicted proteins | sample Cyp1metagenome_FD_92528 | JGI IMG/M metagenome (GOLD analysis project Ga0126342, IMG submission 92528) | Coral microbial communities from Lord Howe Island, Old Settlement Bay, Australia - Cyphastrea 1 metagenome | ecosystem: Host-associated > Invertebrates > Cnidaria > Coral ...
CATCTCAACTGCCAAAAGTGGTCCGCACCTGGTGTGTTTTGCACATTTTGACTTGCAAATGTGCTTCGCGCCACAACGGCGTGCACTTTTTTGACATCTCAACTGCCAAAAGTGGTCCGCACCTCGTGTTTTGTAAATATTGACTTGCAAATGTGCTTCGCGCCACAACGGCGTGCGCTTTTTCGACATCTCAACTGCCAAAAGTGGTCCGCACCGGGTGTTTTGTAAATTTTGACTTGGAAATGTGCTTCGCGCCACAACGGCGTGCAATTTTTCATCTCTCATCTGGCCAGCTGGCTCCGCACCCGCCGCTTTCACAGTTTTCTGAGTTAAATTCCCATTGAGAATGAATCACCATTAAACCCATTCAATGGGTATATCCCATGAATCCAGAAATTTCTCGACCACGAACACCAGGCTTCCCCAACGAGGCCCAAGGCGGCGATTGCCGTCGCGATGTCCGTCGCCGGTGGCATCCAACTGGGGATTCCATCGGCGCTGTGAATTTCTGGAAATTTATTTACGATCACACCCATAGGATCCATGTATGCTATATATGGTAACATGGATCCCATCAATATACCCCAAATGTTAGCATATATACCAGCACCATGGATCCTATGGGACATTTTTCAGCACAATGGGTTTTGTCATGATTTAAACTGATTTAAACTGATTTTGAACAGTAACTCCCAATTTTTACTGGGGGCCTACTGGTGTTTAAGCTGTCCATTTCATTTTGCGATCTACATCTCATCATCCAATGAAGAATCGACCAGTAGGCCCCCCAAGATAGCTAAGTTCATAACTGCATATAACTGCCAGTAGGCTGATGAAAAGTGGATATCGAACTAGTTGCCCAACTAGTTATATGGGGTTATAAACCAACTTAGAACCACTTTGCAGGTAGGTAGGAGGCCTCACCAAATTGTTGCGTGGCTGGTTACCATCGTGAGGGGCCGATAATGAGGACTGAGATTCTCCTGGAGGGTGCCCTGACAGGTGATAAAAACTAAATGCCACACACATCATGCCACTGATTGACAGGAGCTTGAAGCAACAAGAATCTGGGTAAATTATACCCTACCATTTTGAATGAGTAAATCCACTATGTCTATGGCAATTTTCAATAGCATTTTCCAACTATGGGTCCAGAAACAGCCACATGTTTTTCAAAGTTGGCGCATCCAGCGACAGGTCCACGGTAGCTTCTTGGATCTGCTCACCATGAAATCGCTGAATCTTGTGGAGCTTCTTGGGGGGGCAAGAGGTTGGGATATGAGGCCCCTATAGTTATATATACTACACATCCCAGTTAGTAAATGATTTATACCCCATATATCATTGGTGTTATACCCAACTAATATTGTATATATATATATATAATTATATATATATCCGATATCCCACTAACTGGTGATATACCCAATAATATAACTGGTGTTTTGTATAACTACTATAGTTTCTGGTGGTTTTAACCATCTTGAAAAATATTAGTCAATGGGAAGGATTATCCGTATATTATGGGAAAAATGTTCCAAACCACCAACCAGTAGTGGAGTATCCATAAATTCCCATTGATGGGTTTATTGACAATATTGATGGAGTTATCTAACTGGTGATTTATTGGTTTATCTAACCACCAACCAGCTGGTGTATTATATAACTACTATAGTTACTGGTTGGTGGTTTTAACCATCTTGAAAAATATCTAGTCAATGGGAAAGATTATCCCGAATATTAGTTACTATAGTTTTATACCCCACAACCCACTCCTATAACTGGGGATATTCCTGCAGGAACCCGGCAGCTCCGGCCCTTGAGTTCCAGGCTAAGGTCGCGTTCACCAGTCGGTCCACTGCATCCTGGGAGCCAAGGGGCACCCACGGCGAAAACCATGCAGAATTCAAGCGGCCAACGGGACAGTTTCACGGGTTGAAGCAACACAAACGATTTATTTTTGGGATTTAACCCAGAGAAATCGGGATTTGATATGATTTAATAGGATTTAACCACCAAAATGAAGGATTTATTGGGATTTAACCGACGCAAATGGGGATCTGTATAGTCTTGAAGTTTGACATGGAACTCCAAAATTGGCATACCCAATAGGAGATTCATCGTGCAGACTCGTTTTTTTGCTGTTCTGTGTTGAATTTAAAAGGCGTGCGGTGGGGATCCTAATCATGATACACCATTTTTTGAGATGCATAATTTTATTAGACAAAGAACAAACTACAAGCCGCATCTAGTCAATTGCCTTCAGGTGACACCCAGATCGGCCAGTGACAAGGCCAGGCTGTGTTGCGCTGCTATCTTCATACACCAACTTCACAACCAATTAAACAGCATACCAGTCAAGGCGGCTCTCCTCTCTGCTGCCAGTCAACCAAGAACCATGAAAAAAGGCTTCAGCAGTTGTTTGGGCGTTCTGCATTTTTTTAGTGTTTCTTGGGCTCAAATGGGACACAATAAGCTTGGCAAAACGGACAGTCGTCGGCTTAGTCTGCAGGCCTCATCGCAGGTGATGCTCATGCTGTCCGGCTCCCAATTGAGCTCATGGCACGTCGTGGTGAAAGTCACGACTTTCTGGTCGAATGCCACAAGCTCCTTGAATGTGGCCAGAGCAGGGCCGTCGAGTGTTTCTCATAGGACTCTCAGAGCCGGAATGCTATTTGAAAGCTGGGTCCCAAGCCAGCAAAATGGGCCCACGCAGCTTCAGAATCCAGGGAGTTCATTTTCCAGTTCTACAAATTGACTTCACCAGTCTTCACCTTCAAAGCAAGCCATCAATTTCCTGATCAGTACCGACATGTTGTAGGGGAAGAAACACACGTTCATGGGTAAATTGAGAGTCTAAGCATAAACATGGGCTTTAGCCAAGCGAGAACGGGTGCGATTGATTAGGAACTCCGGGTCCCAAACGTTTCAGGTTGCAGCTGATCCTTGTTTAAATGGTCATTTTCTATAGCTATGTGAAAATACCACAAGGTATACAATTATAGCAACTAAAAAAAATGTACTGTATTCCATTGTGTTCCCAATGCACATGAAATGGCTGGTTGTGTACTTAGTAACTTTGTCGATAAACTCGTCCACTTATTGGAAATGCAGTTCCAGCTATACGTTGATGTATAACCACAGTGAAAGGGGTTATGTTCCAACTTATGTGGTTTATAGCCATGGCTATATACCCATTTGTAACCTCAAGTGCGCCCCAACATATTGTATATATATATATATCCAAATACCCCAGTGACTGCCTTGGGTCCCCGATGTTGGCGGTAATATCACTATGATTCCACTAAATTCACGTGGTATATAAATCCCCATGTAAACCTTGGCGCCAACTCAAGCATGGAACAATGCTGGTTGCTGAATTTTACTTAAATCACGACTGTTGATTGGTTAGGTCAAATTATATGTTGTTCTTGGCCGAATCTGATTATCCCCCCAACTCTGTTGGTTAAACCATCATCAAATCAATTAAATCGCCACTTCAAGGAACTTGATACAATCCATTATATCATCCACATATTATTCCCAGAATCATAGCTATGTTTGACGGTGAATCAAGTTAAATCCAAATTAAATCATTAAGTTTGTGGTTAAATCTCATTAAATCACCATGATTGTTAGTTAAATCCAATAAGAATCCCATTCACTCATAATTTGTTTTTGGTTAAACCCATTTACATCCCAGCTTGAAAAACTGCATGTGTGTTGCTTAAATCAGATAGATCATAGATCGGCATTAAATCACCATTACCCAGATGCTCCATGGTGCAGGCATATTTCCCCACATTTGAGCCATTTTTGGGGTAAATGTAGGGATTCATATTCCATATGGAGCATTTGGGTAATGGTAAAATACCATGAAATCCCATGACATCCCATGACATCCTAAATAGAAAACCGCATGTTCCGGCGAATCTCATCAAACCGTTACATTTTTCGGTGGGTTTTGATCCCATGACATCCCAATACTGTAAATCACCATGTTAGCGTTGGTTAAATCACATTGAAATCCCCTTGAAATCCCACGAAATGCCCATTTTTCTGGTTGGTGGTTGAGCCTACCCCTCTGAAAAATCATGGAGGTCGTCAGTTGGGATGATGACATTTCCAATATGATGGGAAACCAGCAACCAGTCATAGGGGATATTCACGGATATTCCACATACAATCGGGGGTATATAAGCCATGTTTGAAACCACCAGCCAGCTACCCTCTGGTAAACTAACATAACTATGGAAAATCACCATTTATAATGGGAAAATCCACTATAAATGGACCATTTTCACTAGCTTTTTGTATGTTTACCAGAGGGTATATCCCATTAAATCCCATTAAATCCCATTAAACCACCATTTTCCTATGGTTTTCCTATGGTTTTCCTTTCTTCAATCCCTAAACCCACATGGTTTTCCTTTCTTCAATCCCATACCACATACGTTTTCTCGTGGCGTGGCGATGTTTTTCACCATTGAAACTCCATCCAAACTCGGCATCCGCACCAACCAGCGTGGCTGGCTCTGGTAGCGCCTGACCACTTCTTGGGCCTGGGCCATGGTCCCAGCGTCACATCGTTTAATGGGGATATCATGGGGATATCATGGGGACATACCGGTTATGACTAACGGATTTTTATATATTTTATGGAGATTTAATGGGGTTTAATCAACACGAATTATAGAATTTAGATGAGTTTGGTTGGGTTGTCAATCCCAAATTGGAAAATGGATGATTTCATGGATTTCATGGTGTGAGGATTTTACCAGCGATTTCATGGTGATTTCATGGTCCACTTTGACGCGTCACGAGTCCACGAGTCCACCAAAGCTGGCCCGCCACTGGGCCGGGATCACTTGAGTTGCGTTTTCGGTGATGCTTCATAGCTACCTAAGTTGGTTTACATGTACTGTAGGTTTGTTTACTACGTTTGTTGAGTTTACTACGTTTGGTTAGTTGCGAAAAGATAGAACATAGATGAACATATCACATACTCATGCAACCATTACTTATGTTGTGTATCTCACTAGTGTTTATGACTCAACTGACTTGACTTATAATATCTTATAATAATCATACAATCACCACAATGTACCCACCAAGAGTCCCTGGATTAGTATTGGATTGCTCTTCATTTTGGGTCCCGAATATTGAATGTGGCAATATAGCAGATCACAAAAGGCCATCATTTCACACAAAAGGCATCATTTCACAAAAAACATGGCATCAACTCAAAATATTGAATCAGGTTTTTCCATGTTTTTTTGCCCACTTCTCTCTCTCTCTCTCTCTACCTCTGTACAGGGGGTTGCTACATCTCCGATCTCGGCGTGCGTCCGGGGTCCCCGGCCGGGCCGGTGACGTCCAGAAAGCGCCGGGGCGCCAGCTTCGCCACCAAGGGCCTGGCAGCTCGGTTTAGCCGCTAGGGATACCCTATGGTTTTCCAGTGGTTAATAGTGGTTAAAACACCATGGGAAAACCATAGGAAAATGTGGGAAAATGGAGGTTGAATAGTGGTTAACCGTGGTTAATAATAATAATCAATGATTATAATGGAGTTTTCCCTCTGGTAAACGTTTTCATAACGAGCTGGAGTATCACCATGCTATTAATGGGTAAATCAACTATTTCTATGGCCATGTTCAATAGTTTTTCGTATGTTTTACCAGAGGGTATAAACTGTTAACCCACCCGGTTTTAAAGTGAACAACTATTGGTTCAACCAATTCTCTATAACAACCATGCATAACTTGATTCACTGTTGGGTTTAAAGTGAACGGGTTTATACACCATTTTGTAACTAACTAGGGGGTTCACCTTGTACCGTCCCACACAAAGATCCGAATTCAACCTACAAAGTGTTACCCACAGCAATACGAAGGCTGAGCTTCACCCCAGTAACAGTATATATAAAAATATACCCCGTAGACCCAACAGTCAACCTACTAATTTCAACCAACTTATCTTATATACTTTATTGGGGCACCACTTTGCAATGCATTCCATGCTGTCCCCATCATGATTTGCTTTGTACTCCATTTCTGCTGGTTGGCTTCCCCGTTGTGGTTCTTCAATATCTACGTCCAACCTTTGTCCTAGACAATACTAGTGATACTAGTGGCAGTCTCACGGCCGCACCAGCATGAGAAACCCCAGACTTCCAAGAAGCCGAGGAAAACTTGGAATATAGATAGTTTATGATGGATACTTGGTGGATATTTGATGATGTTTGATGATATTTGATGGTTGATGGATCTTTTATGGTATTTGATTGATAGTTGGTAGTTTCAACCTGAATGACACTGAAATCTGCTTTGAGCCATTTCAATCTTGAGCCATGCATGTTTCAAGTTTGGAGGAAACCATGCATTTAAGCTGGGCTGGTCAACCAAAATCAACCACCGGCAGGCTGTACCCCGCTGCGTTTTCCATGCATCGACTAGGTCGACCGTCACAGTGCTGGAATTCAGTTTGAGCATCATTTCGCGCTCAAGGTAAGAATAAGAACATCCTTTGGTTCCATCTTTGTACTGCCCTGGGCCCTCCAGTGGTACCCATGACCAACTCTCTGAGTTAAGGAACACATGACAAACTCTCTGAGTCGCAAAGTACGTCATCAACCGAGGTCCACTGAAGGAGATCAGGAAGTTTTGATCAATCTCAGACCCGTTTCATGGAGATGACTCTGGAAGGATCCCAAATCATATATTCACCTCCATCCCCGGGATTAAAATACACCGAATCGTAGCCATCCGATGAGAAGCGGCCACCTTGATACGACCGGTCCAAACAGCGGATGGCTTGGTGCACAGGTTTGCCCCAACACTTTGGAGATGAGGTACCTCAGCTTCACAAACTGGGTGAGACCCTGAGGGGTCAACATGGCCAGCCCTATAAATGGAGGCTTGAATGGGAAAATCGTCTATAACTTGTCTACAATTGAAATTGGGGATTTTTCTGTTGCCATTGCCATGTTTGATTATACCGGATTGTATATTTTTGACAGAATATGTTGGGACAAGCCAACATTTCATCTGGTTGGTGGTTTCAACCCGTCTGAAACATATGAAAGTCAGTTGGGATGATGACATTCCCATATAGTATGGAAAAATAAGTGTTCCAAACCACCAACCAGATCCTACGGTTTTCCTATGGTTTTCCTATGGTTTTCCATGTTCCAAACCACCAACCAGTCATGGTTGAGGAAATCCCGGGTTCCCGATTCTTCTCCTTTCCAAAAAGGGGTGTTTTTCACCATCTTTTGACATCTCCACCTGGATGCGGCGACTTCACCAGAATCACCAGATCCATTGGATAAATCACCGTATACTGAAAATCACCAGCCAAATACTTCGACATGTCAGTGGCCATTTCAGGATATATGGCCTTATATGGTACAGTACCTCCATGTTAGGATCCTGGAGATCTCCCACTGAACATGGTGGTTTATAAATCCCACTGGCAACCCCTCAACCCAGCAGGTCACCTGAAGGGAAATAGGCCCAGGGGCCCAGGCCCTTAGCCAAGTCGCAATACTTCGGCATGTACTTGGTTCGACCAAGATCCACTTTCGCCTGAATGATGAAGCCATGATGTGAGTCAACTCCCACCTCAGTTGAAGTGAAGCCAGCGATTTGGGACACCAGTTGCCCAGTTGAGACAACATGGGCAGAAACTATGGGTGCCGGTCAGGACTACTCTAGATGTGAAATATTCGAAACAAATACTCTAGATTTCAAATACTAGATGCTCAATACAACAATTTCAAAAAAACGCACCTGCTGCAGTTTCTGTTTTCCCATAACGCACATTGTCATGCAATGTCTTCATCTTCAATGGTGCCCAAATCACACGAACTTCCGATGGAAAAAGTGCAGTTGAACAATGGATTCAGAAGCCCCTCATCTGGCAAACCCACCGTTTCAGGCAGCCAAGCTTCCGCCTTATGATAGGTAGCTCCCTTACTCAGCGCGAAGTAGATGCCACCCCCGCACCAACCGATGTGACCTCTGCGAAAGCCGTGTCGCAGAATCTGAGGCCCAGCAGAGGTGCTGGTCTGGTGGTAGAGGTACTTGATATGACCTCCATGCCTGACAAAGGCACTCGGTGAGGCCATGAAGTGCGGGTAAACCGTACTGCAATGTGGCACTGTGAACTATATATCATTATATACCCACAATAAACCCTATAGTTGACTTACTTCTACAAACCAACGTAGCTAACTATAGGGCATCACCTTGTGGTACCTTGTAGCACTGATCACTCGCAAAAACACAAGACACAAAAAAACAGTTAGTCAACACTATATCATATATCAAAACAGTAAGGAATTCGTTTTCGAAGATTGTTTGAGGGCTTGGGATTGCCAGGGTCCGTGCCAAACCTCTGTTGGTGTCCAATAATCCAGCGTTGTAGGTAGATCGGGGAGGATGAACTTTGCTTCATCATCCAAGTTTGTCAGCTTCTCATGTGCTCATTGTTGCAGTTGCCGTTGTTTTGCTACAGATGTCTTTGTTCATTGTTTCGATATCCCACGAGTTTCAGGTATTATGTCGATATCCCAAAACTTTCTATTTGGCTGGCTCGGATTTACCATTTGATCATGTTTGATGTCAAGCCTTATACATATCAGCTCAAACTCTCATAGATAGTTGGGCTTCAACTCCACTTTAGCAGCATATTTTAGCACCATATGGTTTGTCCGAAAAAGGAGGATATCCTAAATACATCTAAATACCAAAATCCTACAGTTGTGGCCCTTACAAGTTATGAATGGGATTATGACTCCTGTAACTAGTTAATATATATATATATATAATTATATATATATCATGAAATCAGGCAGTTGAAACTGTCAGAGGGCTATAACAAATAGATGTGGAATTGCTCCACCATTGGTAAATCCTTTTCACCGGAAACCGCGGATTTTTTCCACATCTTTTTACGTTTACGCTAGGGTACTCTTAGATGGGCCATGGGATGTTGCCGATTCCTGGTTAGTAACTGGGGATTTTGTCACCCCCAAAAAATCCCAATGAAATAATCCATGGCTACTAACTAGTTTTCACTAACTCCATGGCCCATCTAAGTACCACTATTCTGGGTAAATTATAATAATTCACAAACCTGAATAGTTCGGCCATTTGGGGATGATTTCCCTAAAATAAGCCATGATTTCCAGTGAGGGAGAACAGTGAGGTCGTTATAATTTACCCAGACTATTGGTCAAAAGTGAGAACCTCCACCCATCGGCGCCATGCACCACGCCTCGCATGGCCACTGCGACGTTCCGTGCTGAGGCTGGGTGTCTCGTTGTAGTCCGGCTGCGCGGCCAGGAAGAACTCCAGAGCTTCCTAGACGAGGTGGGATCTATCCGAACGCTTCAACGAGGAAAATTCTAAGTTCCCGGGATTTAACCAACGAGAACGGTGATTTAAATGGGATGTAAACCTTTGATAGATGTGGAAAAGCCATGGTTTTTCTATAGGAAAATGATCTATCATCCCACATCCATGTTAGTTGCACAGAGGGTAACCAGTGAACATATGTGAATTCAGCCAACAGAAATGGGGGTCGAAATAACATGGCTACCGAAAATCACCATGGGCCAAATTTTCCATAGCAACAAGCCGGATTGCCGGAGGCTAGTTGAACCATCAAACATTGGGATTTGCCATGATTTAACTGATTTTTGACCAGAAACCAACTACAAATGCTGGGAATATTGGAAAAATATGGAAAAAGAACTTCCCCATGAGGGGCCGTTTTGAAGATCCATGGCTTATCAGATCATGTTTTGATCATTTTCTCCATGAACGCAATGCCAGGACTTGAGCTAAGCAACTTCAAGCGAATAACTCCCCGCCAGATCTGCTTCTTCGGTCGAGCCATTGGAGGAATCCGCGGAGTCACTCTCGTTGGCAGGAACGATCCTGGTGGTGAGCTTGGCACCTCTACCAGGTGCGTAATAGCGGGTGATATATATATATACATGGCAATACCATGTGAGCAAAAATAATCTACCATCTGGTTATGACTAACATAGCCATGGAAAATCCCTTATAAATGGAAGTTTATAGCTGGGAAAATCATCTATAAATGGGCCATCTATACCAAGGCTATGTTAGGCATAACCAGAGGGTAACACTGCAGCAACATGGCGATTCCATGTAGGATTCTACCTCTTTGGAGGCAGCAATTGGCGCATCAAATCTGATCCCTAAATTTAATCCAATCACGGTTACCACGGTTGGCCACATATCAATCCAATCACCAACATTCACCATATCCCAAGCGAGGACAGTGAGGATACGGAGATGATATTCCAACATACTCCAAGAGTAGCCACTTCTGCCTCACGAACTTACACAGGACCCAGAGAATCCAACCATTCACCTTAAGATCCAACCAGTTTTTATGCTTAAGGGCTACTTAAGTGCTACATATCCAAAGGAATGGTGTGGCCTTTGGGGCTTAACACGAGTTTTTGGAGCCCAAAACCTGTGGTTAGATCGCCTTTCTGTGGGTCAAATCTCCATTCTTTAGTGGTTCAACGACCCATACCTGTACTTATAGTAAATGAATATATATATTATACTTATGTTTATACACACATAGTTCATAAATACCAAACTACTTCCCACTAATATCTCCATGTCGCCGGAGTTGTTGCTAAATGTCCCCAGTTCACCCTACGCAGATCGGCCATGGAGTTTCTTAGGGTTTATAGACCCCATCAAATAGTTTGATATGTCTACCACATCCAAATGTAAACCTGTTTATAATATTTTATAATGAAACAACTTAGCTCACGAACTGGAGCACCACCTGGTCATAAATCCCACAAAATGTTCCTACAGTATCCCAATGACATGTTTGTAAAGTCGTTGGTTTAATGTCATTTAATATCCATGTTGAAACCAAGCATTAAAGCATCACGGACAGCTATGGACTATTAACATTATATCATGTCCCATTATGTATCCCAATTATACCACCATATACTTGTTGGTTAAGTCACCATTCCATAACCATGTTGATAGCCTCAATGGTTGATCCCATGAAAAATCACAATGTTTTTTATGTAAAATCCCATTGAATCATCACATTTTGTTGGTGAAATCCAATTACAACACCACTTTTTCTTGGCTAAGTCCCGCTAAATGACAATCACCATGGTTGATCCCAGCCACTTCTCCCATGCCCAGCCTCTCTGTGGTCTCCCGCACTCGCAACTGTCGCAGCTCCAGTGCTGCGGCCGCTCCGTCGCAGCCGCCTGCGTCGCAGGCTTCGAGCGCGGAGGTGTCCACGGCGAGGTCGGTGGCCGCGACCTGGTTTCGATTGGGATGGAAGTTGAGTAACGGATGACCCACACTTCAAGCCCTACCAATGAATTCTGGTATAAACTATGATATGCATTCCATACATAGGGTCATAAGTGGTGGTACCCTCACTCTAGTTCGTTGGCCAAGTTGGTTGCAATAACGAACAACTAGGGTTTGAGGTGATGAAATAACTATAGTTGGATGAGGTTCTATGCCAACATATGTAACTCAGGGGGCACCATCTTGTACCCCTTGTGTTTTAAGTGTGAATCCCTTCAACATGGGCATTTACCCAGAAGACAAAAATCGGGTTCTGTGAGCCTTTTTTCGTGGATACTTTGAGGGTCAAGGGTGATGTGATAGGGCGTTGTTTTTTCTTTTGGCTGGTCATAAGATAGCCAGTCTGCCTGAGCTTCAAGCAGTGAAACAAAGGGATTGAACAATGAACATAACACAAATGATGCAACAAAGATGGGATATGAGTGGATCAACTAGATAGAGGCTTGGCCAAGGAAGAAACACAAATTGGAATGACTACCTATACTTTTAGGGTTCATCTGGGAACGCCATTTCATCAAAACAAACTGGGCGAATCGTTGACAATGAACAACAATGAGCAACAATGAGCAACAATAGTGAGGACATGGTCAGCAAAGGGCAATGGCATCAATATCTGTTGGGATGCAAGTTGCAAGCAAGAGGATTTACTGTAACTGAACTTTGGGTATTCGGACCTGTTACTGTGCTAGCGAACAACGTTTACCAATGTATTTCTTCTGGTAGCAATGAAACAACCCACCCAAAATCTACGTGCAAAAAAAACAGAAGCTTGGTGACTCAGACATACAAGCGGCAAGCAAACACCTAGAATCCTAGAATATCCTAGAATCATCAAACAGGCAGATTGTCGCTGAATGGTGCAGCATCCTTGAATTGATGCTACTTGCAAGGATACCACAAGTCTCGGTTTGAGTTGCTGACAGCAAAAAGGAAAGTTCCCCAAAACAGCGCAAATAGCTGCGGTCTGATGGACCATATCTGGTTCTCCAACCCCTCCCCCCAAAAAAATGCAAACAAGGGATTTAAGATGTGGGTTTGTCAAGCTTGGGCTTCGGTATCAAGAAAAATCTTGATGGTTTATCATGTCCCCTTTTTCTTATAGACTTCTGCCCAGTTCTTGATGGCTATGTTGGGGTAGGAAGTCCCCCGAACTCTCACAGCTGTACCGTCAGCGTGGTTCCCACGCTACAGTCAAGCTGCCAGAACCGGAAGGATAACAAGCTGCAGCAGTTTCAAACGTGCCATGGCGGATCGCTTTTTGCGCAAGCAGAGCGTGCTATGGAAAGATCGTTTGGAGCCAAGAAAAACAGCCCAAAACCAGTTGATCCACTATCACTACGGATCATGAATACCAGGCATTGCTCAAATATACATTGGTTTGAGGAATCTTAATGAATCAACTTGTGCCACTGGTCCCAGAGATGCAGTATGACTAAATTCAAAAACCCGAGGCAAAAGTTTAAACCTGATCCCAACTAAACAGTTGGGAATTGATACAACTAAAGATCAAAGGATCATAGGAAGCGCAAAGTCGCATTTTGCAAAATATGTATGAAAGATAAACAATGATTCATAATGCACATGTATGCCCCATGTATGAATTTCTGCCAGGCAGTGGCAATATTCTGGGCTTCCCAGCCTCATAGCCTTTGGGCACACTGAGCTAGCCTGCAACGAAACAGTTCATCGTCAATACAAGGTGCAAAAATGGCAGCAGTTGCCAAGCGTAGTAGCTTGAGCAAGAACAAGTGGGAAGTTCACGTAAAGAGCCAATAAGAATTGCTTCTGCACAACTTTTTTTTTAATGAATCAGAGACATAGCCTGACATACCCAGGGCATTTCTTCGCGATGTGAAGTATTTTTTCGCGTTTTTGAGCATAACCATCGGGTAGATTGCTCGATGGAACGCCTGGATTTTTTTGTGGATCATCCCGAATGGGTTCTCGGAGGATCATCATCCACTTAGTTAAGTGAATAATAACCAAAGTTAATTAAATCATAACCCATAGGATCCATGTATGCTATATATGGTAACATGGATCCCATCAATATACCCCCTTTATGTTAGCATATATATATATCATACATGGATCCGTCATGGGTAAGTGAATAATAATAAGGATCAATAATAATAGTAAGTTAATAACCATGGTTTAATAATCATAAGGATCATAAGTGAGTAAAAATCACACTTAATATTCAATTGAAAATTGGATAGCCCACTTGGGGAACTTACTATTAACCAATAGTACCCACATACTAAGTGGGATCACCCCCCAAGTGGGCAACAATCCACACACGGTCATTGCTTGCCACTGTAGAGCACTCGTCAGGATAAATCGGCTATGAGCCAAAAAGCACTTTGGTTTTTGAGCATGTCTTTCAGGCAGCTCGGAGTACATCAATTCACCAGACCTATGCACCACTGAAACCTCTCGTCTTGCAGGACCACAATTTTGAAACCAAAAAAACTACAATATATATATAATATAATATAATATATATATATATATATTCATATATATATATATATGTATACATATGTGTATATATATATATATATGTTCAAATATATATATATATATATGTTCTTTCAGTGGTTGTAGGGTCTTTATGAGATCCAACCAGGATTTTCCAACCAGGTGCCCTGGAGATAAACGGCCTGACCGGAGCCATGGCCGCGGCCGCCTGGGGATATCTACAATGTGGGGCCCCCAGTTGATAGCTAAGTTGATGAAAAATCCTAGGAAAACCATGGGAAAATGGGGATTTCCATGGGGATTTATAGCTAATTTATGATAGCGTTCAGTTGGTGAACATAACTCCAATTTCACTATGGTTTATGGTACGCAAATAACTATAGTATTCATGGGGTGAATCTAAACCA
>Ga0126342_10013806_pt1 | contig 14284 bp, 9 predicted proteins | sample Cyp1metagenome_FD_92528 | JGI IMG/M metagenome (GOLD analysis project Ga0126342, IMG submission 92528) | Coral microbial communities from Lord Howe Island, Old Settlement Bay, Australia - Cyphastrea 1 metagenome | ecosystem: Host-associated > Invertebrates > Cnidaria > Coral ...
ATCGTTTTCAATTAGGCAATTCATTTGGGAATACATACGTGTTTTTTTTTGGGGGGGGAAGTTCCCTTATGTATTCGTTTTCAATTAGGCAATTCATTTGGGAATACATAGATGATTTTTTTTGGAAAGTTCCCTTATGTATTCGTTTTCAATTAGGCAATTCATTTGGGAATACATAGGTAATTTTTACGATAGTTGAATGTTTGGCCCTAACTTTTTTCTGATGCTCTTAATGTTTGGGGGGGGAGGGGGGGGGTTATTAATACGATGTTGACATTAGAGGACCTCTCATTCCACTTGTCGATCCAACGCTATAAGGGAAACTAGCCCTATTTCTCCACATCAACAGCAATGGTGCACCACCAGGTATAAGTGAACTATACCTACCATATTCATCCATAAACCGTAGAATTCACCAACTTATGTTTACCAATTTGGCTATCATAACTATTCATATATATATATACTGTAAATATATATATATATATGTGTATATATTTGCAAATCACACAGCATAAATTAAATTGGCTGCAGCATATCAAAATATGCATAAATCACACAACATAAATTGGCTACAGCATATCAACATATATCAACTGTCAATCAGTCAATCCTCATTTTTGTTGCTGATTCATCCGCCATGTTTGGTGGTTCATCAGCCAGCCAGCCAGGACACTGTCGGGAGGCCAGTTGCATTCGGTACATCGGAGCCGCGACGGCGTCCGCTGCCCCTTCCACGAAGAAGGTCTCGAGGAAATCATCGACGTGACGCAGCCTGGATGGCACTGGCCTGCTAAGCTGTCAAAGAAACCTGGGAGGAATGATCCTCTTCTTAGATTTTTAGGAACCATTAGAAACGTAAATTAGCAAATGATTTACCAATTGTATCCAATTGTGGTATGTTGTCCTTCGACAAGATAGGCTACCAGTACATTCAATCCATGGCATGATTCATCGATGTCGTTGACCTCGATTGCCGCAAAAATTTGCACCAACTTGGCCTGAGATTGGCCCTCTAAACCATCTCATCGTCTGCATACCGCTTGAAGTGTTGACACATGTTTACATCATAAACTTACATAAATTGCCAAGCCCAATGAAAAAACGACACAATTGGAGGTTTACAGTTTACTATTGGCTTTGCCACATGATTTTCTCAAAAAATGACAGCATGGCAAGCTGAAACCTGTCAAAAGGTCAGCTGTGATGGAGTCGAGCAAACACTCCAACGTGGCCAGCTAGGAAAACCACCTTGAAATGACAACCCCCAAGCAACATATATAACAACCTGGGATTTTTGAGCAAAAATCCTGGCTTGGCATCATGGATGACAGTCCGAATTTATATATATTCTTCTCAATGATATATGGCATATATATATATATAGTAAACCCTAAACCATAGGAAAGAAACCATCTATTTAAATAGTGGGGAAAATTGCTCTTCTATCTTTTTTGGCGTTTGCAGTACTATATCCATATTATTCTATTCTCTCTATATCCTGGTGTATCTGACAATATCCCACATGATCCCAGGTGTTTTCTGCCAAGGTGACACTGCGGAACTTTGATTGAAAATGGTCGCCACATCTTCCCCCTCCAGGGCGTCATGAAAGGCATCAACTGCCGGCAGCACGTCCACCTCAAATCTGATCGCGACGATCCAATGGATATGCTATGGGTTGATCTGGGTTACCATGAAAAATACGGTTTATTGGAGTTTCATGGGTCTTACTGGGTTTGATGGGGGCTTTGATGGTGAGTGAGGTGAATTTCCCAATCAAATGCGATAGCAGGGGAAGTCTTCACCAGGGCCAGACTCATGGAGCTTGTGGGCTGAGATGATGTCTTGCATACCAATGCGAGAAAGACAAGCCTAGACCCCAAGCCCAATAGGATACAGTATGTTTTTGGTTGATGATGCAGCGAACCCGTCGAATTCCTATATTTTCTTGCCAAATACGATAATACACTATCCTTTGTTTAACACCATCGGTGGCGCTTGAAAACCATTAGCTTTAATTGATTAAGAGGGCAACACTCTACGAAAGGAACCCAACAATAATCCAACATGTGTGTATTATAGACATTTGCATGGGACCTGCCCTTTCCAAGATCAGTGGTTTGGTCTTCTTTCCAAGATTAATGGGGTAACATGTTGGAAGTCGGGCCTGAGTCCATCTATAGGGATTTGATTTTATCGCCATGAAAAGTCTCAACTGTGGGTCTTCTCCACAAACCTGAACAAGGCAGTGAAAACATTGTAAATCACTGAAAAATATCAAACATGCATTTTTTCTTGAAGAAGTAGTTCTAGCATTCCGATCAGAAACTGTCTATAATAATCATCGTAATTTTCAGGGTCTATACAACCAACATTTTTCAAACATCTTTACCAACTATGATGTGGTTGGTAAATTCTGGATGCAACCATATAGCTCCTAAGCTCCCTCTCTCTCCATTCACCGTTCCAAAACTGGCTGGTCTGAGTGCAACCCAGGCACCACCAGCCGATCCAACACGTACTGCACCGGTGGTGCCGGCACTGCAGGCGCATGCGATCCGAAGCGTAGACGCTTTACCGAGACGTCCAAGGCTCTTCGACCTGCGCGAGACGATGGCTGGTTCATGATGATGGCTTACCCTTCGGTACTCAAACACGGCAACCGAAAAAAAAAAACGGCTTTTTCATAGGCAAATAATTTATGCATAGCAGATAATATATGATTAGTTATAGATGGGTAATTTTCTTTATTCGAAATGTAACTCAGCCAGTGCCTAGTTGATCCTTCACAAGGAAATCCCAGGAATCCAAACCACCAGGGAATAATCAGCCCTTGGTTGAATAGCCATGTGCACGATAATAATAAATGATGGTAAACATGGTGAGCATTACAATAAAAATCGTTCCTATCTTAAGATATGTTAATTATATATATATTATTATTGTTATTATTGTTACTATAATAATTATATATATATATGAGCATCACACATGTAGTACAAAATAGAACGAGTATAGGGGGTCATTCCAAACAGGTACTAAACATGAACAACAATGAATAAAATAGGTACACCTGCCAATCAGGCAATTAGGCTGATTGTGTCATTTGATATATAATATAAGGTTTAGGAGTTGTTGTGAGTCAACACCATTCCCAAACTTGAAGTTGCTTGAGATGGCCCAAACAAATCAAAGATCCCGCTGTGTACTAGTATCCCCTCAAAAGATTTCTCATTCCTGGCACCAACTGATAGCCCTACCAGGCTATACCTATCAAAAATTGTCAAAATATCCTGAGACAACTAGGGTGACACAACTACCATAATAAGAGGATCAACTGCAACTAGGTTGTTCATGCTCGAGTAGTCATAGGCCTTGTCTGGCTTGGTGAGTTCACATTACGCTTCAGCCGTCTACACATGGGGCTTACTCCAAAACCCAATGGATTAAAAACCTATCTTGCCCTTCAAAATTGCAATTCCATGGAGTATCGCGCGGGTTGTTGTAGACTGTCATCTTTGGTGATACAGTGATACAGAAAAAACAGCTGGAGGCACTTTCATGTACTTACTTACCATGTTTAAGGTCGACGTCATGGTTTTGCGCACCTTCCATTCTAGGCATCCCAAAGAAACTTGAAAAAACATATGTTATAAGTTGTCATAAGTTCATACACCAAACATATGGCATGTTGACCTACACATTCACCCTCCGGCAATCAAACGTGGCAATCGAAAATTGCCCTGCATGGAGGATTTTCCCATTTAATCCCCCATTTATGGTGGATGTCCCAGCCAGCCAAGTTTGATTACCAGAGGGTACCCCAACAAACGGCCAAGACGTAGGCATACACAACATCTGTTTCGGGCATGATCTGCAAGAGCTCATGGCATCTCCTTTTCAGCTGCTATCCAAATCCTTACAAGCATCCTACAGCAAATCTTAGAAACCAAGAATATAAGCCTTGGGTATATGTTCATTCATCTATTTATCTTCTGTCTGAAATCGTGACAAGCTTTCCCCAAGCATTACTTCCTCCTCAAACCCTGGCAAATGTCAAAACATCGGCCATAGCACTTCTGGTTGCATGTGGAATCACGAACATCCCATCTTCATGGTATTATACAAATACCCCCAGTAAGTTGTCAATAAAGCCCCACACAATGAAATCATCCACTACTAAACCAGGGTTTCCACGGTAGTATTTCATCTTCAGGGATCCTGAACCGTTTTTGACAACACGTTCTCTTGATCCTTTACCCCCACCTTCCAACAGAGCTTCAGGGGTCGACATATTGAGCTCCACTAGCAGGTAGGCACTGGAGAGTTCTTGACTCAAACTGCGGATCCGAGCCACTTCGAGGATCAATCCTTGGTTGCGGTGAATCAGACGAAGCCTGGAAATCATCCCGGAGCCAGGTGAATCATGTCACCCCCGAGAAACCATGGTGGAAAGTCAGGGATGAAAGCACATAATGGGCACATAAAATCAAGGTGTTTAATATGAATGGGGGCCGGGATTATTTTCTCAGATCGAAGCATTGTTTAGGGTTTCCCATGGGAGTGGCTTTGGCAGCTGCATGAACGAAAAGATTGTACACATATGATGCAATTAGTATAAACACAACAATATCTATGTTGCCATCTGGACATCGAATCCATGGGCACTTCCGTCCTCATGTGCAGCAGGCATTTGAATATCTTTCGCAGCATCTCCCATGTCTAAAAACATTTGAAACATATTGCAACATGAGCAGTGTCAAAAACGCATCAGAACATCCCTTGTATATGATGATTATGATGGTTGGTAGATGGGGATTCCCAACTCATGGGTTGACTTCATGCTCCGTCGGCCCTTCCTTTTCGCCCAAGCATCCCTTCCACTGATCCAACGTTGGGACGAAGTTGTCACAGGTGGCCGAACCTGGGCTTTTGTACCATTCAACTGCCACACCCATCCTTAGTCCACACGCTTCGGGGCTGACCTCACCCTGGTCACCTGTGGCTCGGAAAACATCTCGGAAAGCCAAGTGAAATATAGATGTAGGCGGCCAACACAATCACAATGCACTTGCAACCTTCTGCATATGTGGAGGGAGAGATGAATTTCATGCTTACTTAATTTTTGTCGCTCAGAAAGCTTTGAACCTCCAGACTTGAAAACTAACCCTGCACTGCTGAGCAACGCACTTGGCAACCTAAAAACGGCTCCAGCATGATGCATGAAAACACGAATTCAGCTATCCCCTAGTAAATGTTACCAACACCTTCACGTACCCACCAACAACGAACCATATATCAGAAGCTTTTTTAACCTTCCACATCTTCAACCCCATATCACCGGGTGAAAATATACATAGTTTTCAATTTTCCATGGATGGTTTACTCGGCACACACCAGAATTTGTCGACCCCTGGGATCATCACCAGGCCCGAGTGTCTCTACATCGAACCGCTCCGCGTAAATCGCTATGTTTGCTAAAGACTTTTCGCCTCTCAGCACCCTATCAGCGGCCGCTTGTAGCTGATCCTGTGGCGCGAAATCCATATGTTCGGAGGTTGGATCCTTGCTTTTTCCCAAGATCTGGATAAATATATGGATAAAATTTGCCAATTCACAAAGCTGAAATCCACTTGGGGATGATTCCCCGAATCAAAAAAAGATGGTTTGTTTTGCTGCAACTTGCTGCAACAATTCAATACAAATGCAAACGGTTTGGGCTGAGGAGCGTAAACGCCAAGGGCGGTCCACATCTGCTGGATGATGCAAAGGTCAGTTGTAGCCTTGGCTAAAAAAGGATGTGAGGATGCAGCAATCATGGCTTTAGTAGAGATAACCAATCAGTCTGGGATACTTGGGTAGAATTTTGGGACATACAATTTGGGATAATTTGGGTAGATATATCCAATGAGTTTATCTTCCATCAAATTACCCAATTCTTGTGGTAAACTTATACAAGTACCAGGACAGAATAGCCATAACATTTATGAGAGATCATGGCAGACAATTGGCCCATATACCTACCAAACCCAGGTTTACCCAGATCAAGTCTTGGCAGCCCATGTCACAAAGAACACAAGTCTTGAAACATGAATTTGCTCCAGATACACCATCCAGCAACTTCACACACTTTGGAGAATCGCCAATTTGCTTCGATGATTTACCTCTCAAATCTGGTGATTTTTCATGGCTATGTCAAGCTATCCGAGGGTACACATCTCACACCAACCCCACGATTCGTTTGATCTAGGGCCTTTTGGCCTTTTGGCTCCAAAACCCCGAACCACAACAAACCACAACGGACCACAACAGACCACAGCGGACCACAGCGGACCCCGGCCGGGCAGCATTCACAGCAGGATACGGTGTCTTCGCTGCAGCGCCCTCAAGCAACGTCCAATGAGTTTCCATCAGCAAGTCATTCGTGGCGTTGAAAGCCGCCCAGTTTTCCTGAACGCTGTAGCCCAAGTTCACCATGATCGCCTGACACAAATAGTTATACAACATGAGAGATGCACCCCAAATACAAGTTTTAAAAAAGTTATCATAGATATTTAAACCAAAAAGCGTGTAACAACAAAGGGGATATGACTATGATGGGTTTTGTCCCCCCTTTTGGGCTCCAGACTGGTGCAGCGTTGTGAGAATGGGGGAATGGGATGGTTGTCAATCATAGTTGTCGATCATTCCCCATTCCTTACTAAGAACCAGTAAGATCTTTACTCTTGCTTACTTATTTGCTCAACTAGTTGGCTTGGCTTCAGGCAACATGTTCAATATATGATTTGTCAGCATGTTGCAGTAAATACCCTCTGGTAAACTAACATAGCTATTGAACATGTCCATTTATAGTGGATTTACCCATTAAAAATGTGTTTTTTTTTCCCATTAAAATGTGTTTTTTCCCATAGTTTTTTGTATGTTTACCAGAGGGTAATCTTGGTTAATTTGGGATACATGTCTAAGTCCAGTAGCCAGTATAACTTCTACGCCCAGGATTTTCTAAGAGACTACTACCGCAATTCTCACACCTTTTAACAACTACATGGCATTGATAAACCTAGGGATCTTAAACCCATATCAACCAAATTCTGAAACCGCGTCTGGATAGATATATAAGAAATCACTAAGCTGAAGAGTTCGGTTATTTTGGGATACCCTTCGGTAATCAAGCATGGCAATTGAACATCCATTTATTGTTAATTTGCCCATTAAAACATTCATTTTTCCATGGGATTTTCCATGGCCATGCTTGATTCCCGGATGGTGCTTGCCCCCGACACGATGGTTGTTGAGATTGGCATCCACACAAATTGGTTGCACCATTCCCAGCAATATATCCAAACATGTACACACCATATCTATGGCACTGTAGTTGTTTTCTTCCCATTCTATTAGTCAGCAAAAATCATTAAGCACACCAATCATTATCATTGATTGGTTGTTGTTTTTTTAAACTACTGGATGAAATATTGATGAGCTACTGATGGGTTGGTGTATTGATTTACTGATGGATTGATGGATGCATGGCATTGATGAATTGATGGCTTCACGGAGACAAACCCATCGCACCTTCTTGACCAAATTCTGCGCCTTTGTCCTCCCCACGTTGAAGTCAACCAGGCACCAGGCACGGTCGGATTTAAGATGATCTAATCGAGGAAAAAGATGATTGGACCAACAAACATTGGGATTTCACATGGTTTCTTATATATATATCGAGAAACATGCGATTTAAGATGCTTTAGCCAACACAAAATTGGATTTGAGATGATTTAACCAAGAAGACCTTGGAAGTAAGATGATCTAAACAGAAAAATCAGCGATTAAAACTGAGTCTTTTTAAGCGGATTTAACCAGCAAAAACTGGATTTAAGATTATGTCGCCAACAAAAAATGGTCACCAACCAAAATAAGTCCCAACTCTGGATTTCAGATGATTGAACTAGCAGCAACAGGGACCTAGGAGGATTTAACCAGCAACAGTGATGTTTTAAGATTACTTAAGCAAGAAACACGGTGTGTTAAAATGATTTGTATAGCCGGTAAAACCAGTATTTTTTGGAGATGATTTTACCGGCACAAATATGCACAAATTATAATTTAAGAGGGCTGAGCCAATAACAACTGGGTTTTCAAGATGATTTAAACAACAAAAATGTTTTGAACTGGGCTTTCAAGATGATTCAAGCAACAGTGAGGTTTTCAAGACGATTTAAACTTGTTTAATGAGAAAACATGGCCATTCAAGTTGATTAACCATGATTAACAATCAAACATAAGGAGCTTAGATGATTTCACCAGCCAAAATACGGCTGTAACTACATTACTTAAGCAGCAAAGCTGGTAAATTAAATTTCTGGCAATATGTATCGTATATAAACCTAAGGTGAAACAATGTCTGCACAATGATCCCAGTCCCGGTGGCTCCCATTGGGGATATCCCAAAAAAAACGAGTGACTGGTCCCGGTCATATCATATCCTCACTATTGTTGCTTGCATAATGAGATGTGTCGGTTCTACTCTTATTTTGGTTAGGGGTTGTCCTCCTCAAGGTGGAGGCGGGCCCATTGAGGTCGCGACATAATTTCCACAGAAAAAGCAGGCAACTAATTAATTAACTATTTAATTAATTAATCAATTAATTAATTAATTTCGTTGGTGAAAACTCCCCCCATGCAATGGTTGCTTTATGGTTTCTTTTATGCCCATCATGTTTGATGAATTCCCCCCCATTTCAAGACATTCATTTCACTACCCTAAACCTAATACTCACCATTTCAGTCAATTTTAAGTGCTTAAATCATCTTAAATCTCTTGAAATCTTTCACTGCCTTCAACCGGAAGCAGAACCCTTCGATCCCGACATCTCGATCCATGGCCTCTGTCTACTGGCCAGGTGAACAGTATAGGCGGGGATGCTGGTTCCTGCGCTGATGGCCGTTCGCACGTAGAGACTGACGGCCTCCGAAATGCCGTCCTGAGCACGAACATAAGGTGGGGTGATGACGGATGGTGACAGGGCCATCTTTTGACGAGGACTTAGACGAATATTATAGGTCCTATTATAGGTGTGTAAACCTATTTGACTATACTTGGCAAGTACATAAGGATGGAAAATGCGCATTTATACTTTGAGAGAAGGAGGTATATACACACATAACATAATTTATACAGTAAATTGATGGTTCAGCGGATTTATAAGGATTACACTGCCATTTGACTAGAAAACCACCTGTCCTTCAGGGCATTTTCGGGAAATCAGGGTCCAGTACTGCGACAGCTGGGCCCATCAAGCCACCAAGGGTCATCATTTCAGGTAGGATGAGCATTTGAAACAACCAGAATGCTTAAAAATAGTGCTTTCGCATCTGTAAACATGGAATCATGTAGATTTGGATTGATGGTATCCCCGTTCAGTCCCTCTCTCTGGCCCCTTTACTTGTGAGCAGGCATGACATGTACAATAGCTGGGTCTGGATCAAAAGTAGGATGGTTTGCTAAGGAACCCTAGGAGAAAAAAACATGAACACTATTGGGCCCTATTGTCTTCCCCTTGGAAAAAATCCGGCCAAATCCTCGGCAAATCCGGCGGGTGTCCGTGAAGAGCTTCGTCAAGCGCGCGACTTCGCTAACGCTCGAGATTGAAACGCTGGTTTCAAAGATTGCCTCAGGTGGCAAAGTCGGGGGACGATCCCACCCACACCATCATTCCAGTGACAAGTCGTGAGGTCATGATCAAATTCAGCAAATCACATGTTTGGCTGGTTGCATCCCAAAAAAATTCTTTAAGCCCCCATTAAAAATCCCATTAACTTGTAAAAATATGTATAAATTCCAGTCAAAGTCCCATAAGACCCCCAAAAAACATCCCATCATAAAATCCCCAACAAAAACTCCCAGCATTTGCTGCACCTTGGTGAATTCCGCCCTCATGCTCTGCCAGACGCCCTTCACAGCAATAATCTGATCGACCAACTCTTGAGTGGGCGGAGATACCAGGCCTGTAGCCTGCCCAACGGCTTAAACAACAGGGCTTTCCCAACCAATCAACAGTTAGTTATGTATTAATAGTGTTGCACAATGGTATTTACAGTGGCACGTAGAATGGGGATATGACCAATAAATTAGATAGGCTAGTAATCTTTATACTTGGATTTTCTGGTCTGGAACCATCCAAAACAATAAGCACATATTAACTATAGACTCCCCAAGTAACTTTTCGGTAGGGAAAATATAGCATTATCTTCGGCAAATCCAGGATTATAAGCAACAAGACATGGGGATAGTGTATGGAGATTTAACCAACAAAACTAGGGACATACCGATACATACCCCCTGTGCTAAACATGATTGGATGGGGGTGGGGAGCCGGGGGTAGGGAAGAGGCGAAAGGGGATGCACCTTCAGCTCCAACCAAAAAACGTCAAACGAGATCACCATCAAGACAGCAAAGCAGAACTAGTTGAATTGAAACCACAAAACATCACCAAATTTTACATTCCAGTTATATACACAAGTTAATTTTGCAGGTTGGGAGTAGTTGCTCTATTAGATTTGCCAAAATGCTTGCGTGTCGTCAAATACATTCGTAAATCCTGAAATAGATCAAATATCACGATACTCAATGCTTCCCCCATGTGCCAAAGGGTAGCTGCTGGCAGCTAGTTCGGTTTTCAAATTTGGATTCTGTGCAATTGCGAGAAATAGTGCCCCTGCCAATCAACTTGCCTACCAAAGAAACGAATCTTGGGAGGCGCTGTGAAATTTGTGGTGTCCCGTAATCTGGTATACGGTATACACATGTATACAGTACGGTACGCAACTTGGTGGTTTCAACCCATGCAAAAGTATTGATCATTTGGGATCATCATTCCAAAATTGGTTGCAAAAAACGTCAAACGAAACATGTTTCAAACCAGCACTCAGATCAGCTAGTTAAATCACTAGGTTTGGACCATTCCTGAGGAAATCTTCACGTTGCGCCTTGCTTCCCTCCAAGAGGTGTCTCAAGCTCAATGTGGCGTCATCCGCCAGCAGGGTCAGCTGAACTTTACCTGGCAAAACCATAGAGAAGTTCGGACAATTCAGCCCCCTCAACTTGGATGTGCATCCTCTTGTGGAATCGTAAGTCGGTAATAAGCCTTTTGCAACCACCCAGCTATATGTAGGATATACCATGATATACCCCAATCATAGATGGGGTATTACTTAAATTACCAACCACATTCAACCGCCTACTACAGTAGTTGGGATGCGCTCTCTGGTAATCCAACATAGCTTCCAAAAATTGTCTATTCAATCTATTCAAAAAAGTGGCTTTCCATAGTATCTGAAAGGCTGTATATCACATCTGCATCAAGATTACATGGAAACAACCGCATCAAGCCCAGGAGCTTTCAGCAACGTTGTAATTTGAGGCAATCCTTAGAGGTGTACCCGCAGAGGGTGTAGGGGTTGAACAGTTCAGTCGAAATCACGGTTGCCAAAAATGGAATCCGATTGGTATTGAACAACCAATGCAGCTACTTAACTGGGGAAATTGTGAAGGCATTGCAGGCTACTTCTGGCGGAAATCTCCTTGTTGTGTTTGAACCTCCACACACAGCGCTGCATAGCTCCCACCACCGGGGCCTCTTGATAGGGGGACGAAACACAGTGTCTATCTGGGCAAAGCGCACCATGCTGGTATGGTTTAAGCCCCTGGAATCCCGCTAAAAACACCAAAATAGCAGGCAATTGGATGTTCATTCCCTGCTACATGAGGTATCAAAGAAGGTTTTGACCCATTCCCATGTCCAAAACCAGAAATGTTGTTTTTTTTGGATGGTACCCGAATGCCAAGGCTATATTTTGGCGGTTTACTATTAGATAGTCATCCATGAAACTCTGAATCTTCTAGGTGAAATCTACTTTCTTGACCGTTAACTCAAATCCCATATGTTTGATGATCTAAGCCGAAGCCCCATGTTCATGTTCTCCATAGTTTCCACCCTTTTTCATGGTTGCACCCCCCAAGTTCCGATGGTCTGCCAGCGATTCGCTGAAGGAATAGTGTGGTGGCCTTGGACGCCTGTAGCAATTGATCCTGCCAACGGTGGCAGTTGGGGGACATGGCGAACCTTAGGCACTCGGCCAACATATCATCCCAGCATATCCCAGCCAGAGATGGCAAAAAAATATGGAGATTCCATTTCTATCCAAGTTCTTCTTGTGCCCTTCATGACCCTGTTTATCCATGTGTCTTTTTCTATTTTCAGTACCATCCCCATCGCTCCTCTGCATTGGTGAGGGCTTGGAACCATTCCAAGTCCGTCAATTGAGGCTCGGAACATGTGGGATCCAGGAACATGCTCGTCGCGATGCTCATAGCATGTGATAACGACTTACCTGAGCCCAAGCTGAGCCACGAGCCAAGTTTGGCTCCTCCAAGACTTGGGAAATATGCATCATCTGGTGAGGTGCAATGATAAACCCCTCAGAACCAGGTTTGAAACCGGGGCAGCTCAAATATCTCATGTTTTGGATCTTAAATGAAGTAAAACTGTGTACCGTGATAGGGTTTTGCCCTCTTTAAGAGGGGTACAAAATTTATGACCACCTTTAACTGGAACAAGAAATGTGCTATTTACACATATACCCTCCTGTAATCAAACATGGCTAGCTGGGAAGTCGTCCCCGAACTAAATAGGCATTTACGTGGGAAAATCATCCACAAATGGGGCTTGTCCATTGCCATGTTTGATTCCCGAAGAGTAAACATATATAGCACCATTTTGGAACTGGGAGCAGGGTCCTATCACCGGATGTACCCTTTGGTAAACGATGAAAGGCAAGCCGGGTACAGCCGGATGACTTTTCACATTCAAACAACCACCAAAAAACAAAACACAATATTCACAATTTGATTGAAATATATGGAAAGTGCAACAACTACTCACTACTAACTTTACCAGGGTTTATGTCCAGAACCCCATAAGTGGTTGCAATTAGAAACACGGAAAACACATGAATCCATGTAGGTTTTTTTTTCTGTGGATTGTCTCTTCAACCGGCCCGTTAACACCCCCATGCCACCATTTCACCAACTCTTCCATACCCTTCCTATGTCCGATGCTTCAGCCTCCCGGTTTGATGATGTTTGATGCTTCAAAAACACCGTTTTGGATGCAAAAAGGCTCTCATTTTTGGATGTTTCATTCATGTTCAACTCCACATGTTTGATTGATCCTCTCCGTTTAACCCCACACTTTGTGATGGTTTTGGACTACTGTTTCAGATTTAGCCAAAAGGCCTAGACCCCATGGCCAATCTGGGATTCACTGCCAAACTCTAATCTTTTGCTGCGGGGGTTTTGATATCCCAACAACGCAGGTTTCCACAGATCTCACCCGAAACGTTCCCCAAGCCTTCATTGTCAAATTCCAATCTTTCATGTATCATCTGTGTATTGCTCAAATTATCCAAACATAACATGATAAAATTAGAATAGTAACATATACTAACAATTAAACCATATGAAACTTTGATGTTGCTGGGTTTAACATGATTAAACCTCCACATTTCTTGTGGTTCACCTCTTTTATCGGCTGGCCCTCCGTTTAAACGCTTCTGCCCTTCGGGCCAAGCAGCCGATCTCGCTGACGTTTCGACCCAGCTGAGCTGCCTCGTGCGCTGCGTCACCCGAGGCCGCGATGGTCAGAAGGAGATGCGACTGTTCGTCGCTGTAGTAGGTCCTTATCTCAACGCGGGAGATGGATTTGGGGGAAGTGGGATGATTTTTGGTGGTGAATTTCTTCGAATTTAGGTGGTTTCTTTTTGACACTTGTGTTTCCTAGCGATGTTCAATGATGTTTTTTTGGTTCAAGGCTGCTTAAGCTACATTAAGCTACCACTTCGGGGTTGGCAGTTCAATTGGATTGTACATTGAATTACTGCAAAAAAAAAGTAGGGCTGGCGGCTGTTTCTGGTGAAAGGATGCCAGTTCGAAGGGACGATCGCTCTAGCCAAATCTGAGGAACTCATCACCATGACCAATGCACTATCAACATATTAAGTATGCATACATAAGGGATGCCCGCATAGCGGTCACAGTGTTTGCACATACATACATACATACATACAGACATACAAACATACAGACATACAGACATACAGACATACATACATACATGCATAGATGACATACATTACATTACATTCCATTACATTACATCACATTACATTAGGTTACATTACATGAATTTACATTACATACATAAAAACACACATACATACATA
>Ga0126342_10013807_pt1 | contig 14283 bp, 10 predicted proteins | sample Cyp1metagenome_FD_92528 | JGI IMG/M metagenome (GOLD analysis project Ga0126342, IMG submission 92528) | Coral microbial communities from Lord Howe Island, Old Settlement Bay, Australia - Cyphastrea 1 metagenome | ecosystem: Host-associated > Invertebrates > Cnidaria > Coral ...
AAACGTCCAACATCATGTCAAAAGAATCAAACAACTATCCAAAACATACCAGAACATACAAAAGAAACACGAACCCAAAGGAACCAAACATTCTGAATCATTCAAACAACAAAATAATAATAAAAAAAAAACAAATCATTCAGAAAGAAATAAAAAAAAAACATAAAACCAAAAAAAAAACGAAAAAAAACATCAGTCCACAAAAAATCTAAATCATTCCCAGAAAAACAAAAACATACAACTCATTCCAACCAATTCCAAACAATTCCAAATCACTCCAAAGTTCAAGAATTCCAAATTCACAAAGCCGAAATCATTCCAAAATATTCAACTCATTCCAGAAAAAAACAAAACAAAACATACCAAACATCAGAATTAACATGAAGTTGTTGGAATGTTTTTGGATGATGGTCTGACAACAGAAACTGATTAATAGTAATTAGCCTTATTGACTGGTGCCCCTATCCTCATTAAAGATTATTTATACCACAATCCAGCAAACGGTAAAACCTTCCCATTTTTTCTGGGAGCTTTATTGCGCTGAGTTTGCAACATGTCAAAAATACATTGGTGGTGCGGCGGTGCGGCCTTTCTGTGGAGAAAGGGACGAACGACTATTCAATTAAGCTTTGAATGTTCAACCAAAAACCTGAAATATTGAAATTTGGATGAAAACCATTTGTGGATGGTTACAGTATGGTTACAGTACCCTTTACAAACCATTCCGGTAACGCAGTGAGGTTATCCAAATCTATGCTCTACACGGATGTCTCATCCGCCCCAAGATGCCTTGGTGGGCGTGGTAACGCATCCCGTATTCACATGGCGGGTATTCAGAACGCCACATATTCTTTGTGTTAAAACATGTGGTGGATTGTAGCAATTCACCAATCTGAACTATATAACTGTCATGGGGTTGGGAAACTCAGCTCTTGTAGCTTCAACTGGCTTCCCATTTCCGCTCGGACAGATTCGGACAAATTCGGAGACACCCATATCTCCGACTCGCGAAAACTCGCATGTGGTGAAACAAGGGTACCCAAAAGCAACTTCCCAAAAAAGAATCGAAAAGTAAAATCCGACTAACATAGTGATACATTTTACTGTTCCATCTGTTTTTTTGGGGAGTTAGTATATTATGCCAAGTTGATACAATTTAATAATTTGGAGACAGTTTGCCTCCCCATCCAACATCCCGAAAATCCAAGTCTCAAGGATGGTGGTTCTTCACCATGTGGAGTCTGGATCAAGACGTCCAAAGCTGAAGTCGGGGCAAACGGTCTGACCATCCGTTTGTACCCATAAAAATAGTGGTTTACACCAGTTCAAGACTTTTACCACCGTTTACAACTTTTTAGGGCTGTTTGGAGGGTCTCTGTCTATGTATGTATGTATGCATATATGTATATATTATAAACATATATAGAATATAATTATATATTTATATACATGTTCCCAAGAAAAGTAATGTTACAGTATGATATGAAAACATGATATTTCCGGGATTTTACAGTACAAATGATATAAAAACGGAATATTTCCAGGTTTCCCACGTTTCGATCTGTGCTTTCTGTTTCATAAACCAACATGTGCATCAATATGGGTAATTATCTAGTATTAATTATAAATTATCTGGTTGGTGGTTTCAACCCCTCTGAACAATATGAAAGTCAGTTGGGAGTATTATTCCCATATATATATGGTTCCAAACCACCAACCAGTTATAACATATATATATAATATATATATATAATAGTATAGTATAATAATGTATATATATATATCGATACACATCTGGGTAAATTGAAATGATTCACCATCCTGATTTTTTTCAGGGCATATGAGGATAGTTACCCCTACCACCTTTCCACCTTTCGGTCGGAGTGAGGTCGTTGTAATTGACCCAGATACATGGAATCTAAATTGCGTCCTTCATCAGCCGTCTTTTGCAAATAACATGAGCCCTTAATTGGAGGGTCAATCAACCATGCATTTGTTCAGCTTCTGGCTAGAACCGCGGCAACAAAACATTTTAAACATGAAAAGACATGGTACACCAACATATGCCAACTTCAATGAGACGTGATTGTTTTCGAAATGAACAACAATCAGTGGTTCACAGAGTCAACTATGTAAAACAACAATCAGTCATTCACAGAGTCAACTACTGGCATGTAATTCTGTGGTTTTGAGTCAAAACAGCACCCATTGGCACCCCTTTACGGTACTCGAAGCGGGCTGCTGAATCTTCGTTCTCCCCTTGGGTCCAGGATCCGGGCAGCACAGTGGCATTGTCAGGTGGGGTTGCAGGATATCGCTGTCTGGAAACCTCACCAGGTGCTGTGCCATGCTAGCCGGTTACCCCTTCCATTTTTCATGGTGCGATGATCGTTTCCCGTGGTTAAACCCAAAAAACATGTGGAGTCATGTGGAGTCTACAGTACCTCATTTTTGGACAACATCTTATAAGATCAAAATGTTGGTTATATACCAAATTATGTCCCATTCTGTCCCGTTGATATACCGATTATACCTCCATTATGGATTATATCCAATTACGTTCAATTATGCACTAGTGCCATTTTTCCTCCATTTGACATGCCTCCATTCAATATACCTCCAGGTCCATGTCCATACACATATTATACAGTCTACATCCATTTCATATGCCTTCATTATACACAACTTTTTTATATTATATATCATTCCTCCATTATTCATAAACCTTCGTTGATGATACCATTGTGCCATGGCTGCCATGGTACCAGCGCCGGCACGCTGGCGATAAACCCTGGGACTCCCCGACTTCTTCCAATCCACGTTGTAGTTCAGCTCTCCTCCTGCCGAACGGCACGGCAAAGGTAGAATTCACAACGGGCCGATCACAGACAATATCAGCGTATATCAAATATGGCAACCCCAAACAAAAATAGGAAAAACACAACTCATAGTATGAATCATGGTAAATCACTTAAGTCTAGAGTCTATCTTTTTCGGGCTTACTATAATAGGGTGTTCATTGGTGTTTATTTCATCAAATTGGGCATGGATCAGAATCTAAGCCCGTTTTGGTCATGTTTGAGATACATAATTCCAGAATTTCCATGTCCAGATATTCCGGCACACAATTTTGACGTAATTATAGCCTATAAAGCCAAGGAGTCATCCTCAAACAAATTCAAGCGTAAGGATTGGGGTCTGATAAAACCGTAGCTCGACCTAGTCATTGTGTCATATTGCAGCGGTTTCTTCAAACTATCAAGAATTCTCGAGTATATGTCCCATAGGAATGGCTCACAGATTTTCAAATGGTTCCGAAACTATCCGCCACATCATGAAGATTTTGTCAGGCATATATATATATATATATACGTATATATATATATATATGCGATGTCTTTGCGATGGACCACCGAAACCCTTTTTGTCTGGATCCTCAACAGCGACCATCGCACACGTTCCGTGTTGATAATCGAAAGAGTGACCTGTATCTCGGTTATATCCTGGTCTATTAAAGTTATTTGTATATGGGTAGAATGCAAAGGATTCTTATCCACAGAAGTTGGGATATGATAACTTCAATTATATATAATTGTATGTACATATATTACCTATATAATAAAATTATAGTTTATAAAATATATAAACTAATTAGAAGATATTAGAATATAATATTTATGTATAGTTTATCACGGCACCCTTTCTCTCAGCTTCTTGGAATTTCGGACCTGTCTGTGCTTCTGCAGCCACACTCCCATCCGCTAGTTCAGGAGAGTTGGTTCTTTACAGGTGTCGAGAAACCGCGGTGCCGTTGTTTGTCATCCGGCCCCGGGACAAAGCTTGGAAGGAGGACTAACCTATCGCCAGCCCACGCAGCTTCCAGGGCCCCGGGAAATTCTCCAGAGTCCCAACTGGTGGCGGCACACGACGCGCAGCCTCCCTCCTCACGATGCCTCCTATACAGCAGAAGCCAAGAACTGGCTGAATTAAGTGAGGCCCAGTGTCAAGTGAGATCGATCAAATCTGTGTCTGTCATATGGTTTCTCAAGAGTTTTTGTACGCTGCAGAAACCCCAGCAGCTGTTTCTCGTACAACCATCCCAAACAGCAAGGGGCAACTTGAGAGACCGATAGCAATTCCTGCCGCAACACGTAATTTCATTCCTTAATCATACCATTTACACTGCGTATATGCGCCACGACGCAAACACAAACGTGGGTTCCAATGCCATCACGTTCTGGGAGTATAATCGTTTGACCCTGGCATGAAGTGACATCTCGAGTTTGCAAACAGCAGTGAAAGAAGAACTGCGCTATGCACCCCAAATTGGGTATTTGGAGTGCTGATGGAGGCTTGAAAGCATATGTCTCCAATTTCCAGTGGGAGAGACATCCAAACTTCAATTACCAGTTCGCTGGTCGCATCACCCAAATGGATCCATGATAGAAATCTGCAGTTGCCAAATGGCACCCAACATGTACAATGGATGGACAAACTTGCACCAGTAATCACCAGCACGATTTTTCATGGGCATGTCCTAAAATTGAATGGCTCCTGGTTCCAGACACAAATGACAAATAGGATTGAGATTATGTGAGACTCTTTCTGTGGTAAAAAACAAGATCCAAGTCTTCCTGAATTTCTCCCCTGGCGTGTTCGAAGCGCCTCTTCTCCATCCCACAGTGTCAAGGCTGAAGCGTCCCAAATGAATCACTCGAAGCAGATGCCGCATACTGCAGTAGTGAACCACGTGCTAAGCTCTCGGAGCAGTATGTCAAGCAGAAACTGTGTGATCTTGCGTTCAAAGCATGCATTAGCAACCTTTAGGAACATAAGGGAACGTGTTTGAAAATGATTTTCGTTTAAATTCGGATCTGGCTCAGAAACCTACTAGGGATGTACCCTTTTCAAGGGACGGTTCTTAAGATCTTCATTGTGGGGATGGGACTTGGTATTATGGCGGCATGTTGCTTTCTACGATTCACTTTTGCCACAGAGGACTTCATCAGAAATGCATGAAACCTGTTTTTTTTTGCATGAATGCATGTGCTTATTCATTCATATTCATTCAGGATCGTCTCCTTCGCATTGACTGAATTCAAACCAAACCCATCGCCTTCAGCACTTTTTGGAAGTTTTCAGCCCGCTTTGCCTCGGGCTTCCAAGATCTGGCGCTCAAATTCAAGGAGGAATCCAGAAATATGGACCAATCTTGCGTGACCATTGGCCCATGTAACGTTGGAATCTTGTTCAACCATATGCACATCCATTTCAAGTATAAAATTTAAAAATAGGTATTTATGGTATGCTTGTTTCTTTTTGGATCTTTTTAGTGAATTCACTTTAGTGTTCACCAAACATGTGTGGCGTCTTCGGTATTGGCCATGCAACGGGAATCAATCTATGAAGGATATGGAAGAGAACTCGGTTCTCAAAGACGGAATTCATTCCCCTGCCGTTCGAGAATGGATCAAAACCCATTCGATCATCAAACACCTGAAGTTTTAAACCCCCTAAATAAACATCAGTAGAATGGTCCGTTTTGGGCGATTTGAGCTTGTCTTTGCTTTGAAGCCCCGCCGTGCCAGCAAACTATTAATTATGAATACTACAACTAGTATCATTCTCACATCAGACATGTTATATAGCCCATACAACCAGTGCGATGGTAGCTTCCCCCCCCCAAAAAAAATGGGGTCAGTCAATGAGGTCTAGATGATTTACCGAGTTGTTGTCTCGTAAAATCACCTGATTGATGTTTAACATATTAACATCAGCATTCTGTTGGTAAACCATGGTACGCATCTCAACTGTTGCTAGATTCCACGGGCAATCTTAGAAACACAAACATAGCTTCTTAGTATATATATATTTTTTGATCCCATAGGCCATAGGATCCATGTATGCTATATATGGTAACATGGATCCCATCAATATACCCCAGTCATGATAGTCATGTTAGCATACATACCAGCACCACAGATCCTATGGGATATATCATCCAGATCATCCAATACCTTGGACCTTTTTCTTTTTCACCGACATTCGCGTCCGACGACCTGGTGTCCGAAACCGAACAGCGATTTTGTGGGTTAAAAAACATAGTTGTCATCCAAATATGTTATATAAACATAAATATAAACATAAATATACACATCAATATACACAATCATAAACCATCCCCAATCTTAATTACCACACATTCTTAAACATATCCAAGATGTGGCAGGTTTATGGCATTGGCTTTGCCACACGAAAACCTTGGTTTCATGTCAGGAAAACAAATACAAGTCATCACTTGTCATCCATCCAAATATCATATCAACTTTGTCATATAATATGATATGTGTATATATATGTATATATATATACACATACAATATATATATATACATCAGATCATTCACATTGTATTCCCATCCAACAATGCTAACAATGCTATAAAACAATGGCTCACTTGCGATCCACCCACCCCACCTGCAGCCGAGGTCACTCCAGCGTGCAACTCTCCGGTTCCGCAGTTCGGCGGGTTGTGACAGCCGCGGTTCACGATGCCAGAGGCACCGTTGATGAAGGAGCTATCGCCGGTGTTCATGCCATTGTCCACCCACTTCTTCCTGAGATGACAATGATGCGTGACTACAGTGACTATTTATAGGATTTTTGGAGTTAGAACGTAGATACACATATGTGTAAACTTTGTGTACAAGTATATAATAGAATACTCATATGCCAATATGGGAGATTCAACAGGACATTCGAGTTGGTAAATGGAGGTAAATTGTTGAAAACTTGGTGTGCCGACATGAAGTGATGATTCCTGAAAATCCTAAACTGCCATGGGTGTATAGGTGCAGGGACAATCAATAAGTATATACAAGTGGTTTAAGTGTACCACTGGGTGTAGTTATAGTATGCTATACCTCCAAGAATCTGTCCCATTTAGCGGGAGCTCCAGGGATAAAATTGAGAAACTGTGATTTTGATGGGAAATGACCGACTGCTCAGGATATTTTTTCAAGTGGGATAGAAGCTGGAACGGACAACACGACCAATCGTTGGCTCTTGTGACATGGACATAGACCTCAATTCCGAAATTTCGATCTTAGAAAGTGTGTATGTCTTCCAAACATGTGCTACCTGCACTGCTCGATTGCAAATTTGGGCTTGTCTGTTTTCACAGAGTACCCTGAAATTTGATGGATGACGATCATTTTCTGTAGCAAAATCAACATATTCGGGTATACTTCAGGTCAAATTTCCTATACAAGACCTCCTGTAACCTCTTGGAATTTACCAGAATTTACCACGTCCCTCAGGCATCGTCAAGTGATGACCCTGCTAAAAAGGGTTTCGAACCGGCAGAACACATATGCCCAGAATCAAGCTGAGGAATTCCCGAACTAAATGAAGGTCTTAGTGGAAAAATCATCTGATATAAATGGGGAATTCCAGGATCCTAAAATGGAGGTACTGTACCATATAAGGCCATATTTTGCTGGGATATTCCCTTACATTATGGCCATTGATGATATAAATGGGGAATTGTCCATTGCCGTGTTTGAGTACCGGAGGGTAACTCGAGGCAAGTGACTCAATTGACTCAATTGATTCAATGATTTCTGGATGTCCGTGTTATGTTGACTGACCCGATGATCCAAGCGGCAGTTCACTGATGTAGTTCCAGCCACCAGAATTGTAGGGTTGCACTGCATTGAGCCAGTAAAACATACCTGTCATCGCAGGCCGGGGAACCTACTGTATATATATATATTGTATATATATATATATATTGTATATATATATATATATTGTATATATATATACATTAATCTATTCCATACACGGTCTATTTACCTAGATCTGGGTGATTCTTTAAAGAATCCATCTTTAGGTCAACAAACAGAATAAGTTAATATTCATCACAACAAAAACACACATGACAATAATAATATACAATAACAAACATGATAACAATAAACAACTTATAGCTTATATTCATTTATATTCATGATAATAATAACAACAATTCATGCTAATAATAATAATAATAAAGCACATGATAACAATAATCAACTCATACTAGCAATGGTGATACATATCACTGCGATAATCATATTCTTCCTCCATACATGCGCCAGCGAAACTGGGCGAAACTGTTTATTCCCTTCTACTGGTTGGTGGATTGACAACATTCCCAGTGGATATATTCAATATGTAGATCAGTTCGTATAACCGCACTAACAAGAACAATGACTGACTGGTTCAATTCCATCCCAAGTTCGCACTATTTTGGGTGCTTAAATCTTGTTTTTTTTGTCAACTGAGACATGACCATGAATTCAATCCCCCAACAATTCTAGCAAATATCCCCTCCTCAGTCAAACATATCCTCCTTGGCCACTCCAAAAAGATACAGCTATTGCCAGAACATACCAGAACCATTCAGAACCATTCAAAACCCCTTCATTTTCTTGGCTAAACCATCAATCAAACTTCCATTGTTTCACCGCGGTGCCGGCCACCCACTTCAGTTCAGCTGGACTGTTCGGATCGCAGATGGAGTTGGGATTTTTACCTGAGGTTCCGGAGTCGGATTCCCAAAACAAATAGGATGACTCATAAACTATAACAAGTAGAAGTCGGAGTGGATGTTCTTTTTGACATGTATATATATATATATATATTATTATTAAGTAGTATATATATAAGTTATATTGTATAATATTATATAGTTCTAACAGTGGGTTTAAGTGGGGTTCTTTAACTGGGGTTTCAGACATGTGGTTCTTCGACTATTTTGCGGGACTTGGGTCTTCTTTTCAGATTGCTGAAACGCGAACACATGCATGTTCGAGGATAGGGGTTTCCTTGTGGCATGGAGCTAGCTGCATCCTGCAACCAGGACGTTGGCCCCATGTGATGCAAAGAGGACTAGATGGTTCCACTGGACCGTAAGTCTACTGCATTGTACCTATCCATATTCCCTGTAACCCCAATGATATACCTGCCACACTTTGCAACTTTGTCAACTTTTCTCATTGCTGGCAGAGCACAAAAGTCGATGGAGGGATAGATAGAGCTACGTCCCTCGTCGGCTGCTCGCTTGCCCATGTAGAAATTCAACCTGGAGTTGCGAAAAACCGTCCAAATCCTTGCAAAAGAAGGCGAAACTCGGATACAGCACCCTAACGGCCCTAACCAAAACATATTCATTCTTTGCTGTATGAATTACCCCACACATTGATAGCAAACAGAAACCCATTGATTGCCACGGGATCATGGAGTAAAATGCCCTGCATAGATCCAAAGTTGGCTAATCATCACGGTCATCACAAGCACATGCCGCAACAATTCATGACAGTCACATAAGCCTCAAACCTTTTCTTCCAGAAAAATGTGTCATCGTTACCCGGTTGTCCCTTCAGTCTCAGTTAAGGCCATCCGGATGAACCAATGTAGGGTCACACAACACCATCCCATAATGGGAATCCTTGCAATGGGTTCATATAAGAATTCCCTCTTAATGTGTTGATGACCATCCCCAAAGATGGGTAATTATGTAAAAATATGTACAATCCAACTTTTGACGCGCTCCATGTGGATATTTTCGCTCACAAACTGCCCACGGGTGGCGGGTCCAACTTTTGACCATGGCACTAATATGACTTATCATACTATCCAGATCTCTAGGCCAGGCAAATTACCTGGAAATCTTGGACTCACGTTGTTTCCTCAACCAAGGAACTTGCCGAAGTTGCCTCGGCAGCAACTTAAGGGGGAGTTGAATTCTCAGCAATACAGGTGTCTTAAAATGCGGTATACCCATGTATACCGTATACCCATCAAATATTCATTATTATGCGAAATACAATGATTAAATATGTTTTTTTTGCATCATCCCATTTGGGGGTACCACATTTTTGGATCCCAAAATGGGGTGTTGGTACGTTGTCATCCAAGTTATTGGCCGTGCATTCCTCGATTCATGCCGAAAAGAAGCGTATGAGTGTCCAAATAGAATTGCTCCAAAAACACTGTGGTGGTTATAACATAATAAATAGTGTTAATCATGGTATGTTTGCTTTTTTGCATGAAAAAGGATAACAAGCCTTAAAGAGCATAAAGAGCCATGTTCTGACTTTTTCAGGCCTTCAAATTGCCGATTGGGGGGTGCATCCACCATGAGCCATTTTTTGTGACTCTGCCCCAGCAATGGCCCGAGCAGGTACACCTAATTGATTCAAATTGGATGTCCGACGTCCCCTTTTCTGTCAGAAGTTCCAAACCCTCCGAGATATTTTGGTTCACATAGCATATGATGCTATCTGGCAATTCACCATGTTGAAAAACGGTAAATCGTGGAACTATTCATAGACCATGTTCCATGATGTGGGTTCTTCTTTCCCACGTTCTCCCCTTTAGTTTTTTTTTGCCATTCAAGTTTATTAAAAAAAACAAATCCAAAACTTTGGTTCAGAAGCATACAGCAGATTCCCATATATTCCCATCAATGCTCCATGTCACCCACTTCACCTCAGCTCAACTAGGCTCAGCCTTTACCTCGCCATGCTACAGGTGCCAGTTGTTTGGATCACCCCGCGGCCCCACCAGCAGCAACCTTCCACATCTGTTCGACCATCTGGTTGACCTTGGCAAATACTGTTTGAGGGTGAAAATAAGACTGTTCCGTGTCACGTGCCTGTCCGTTTTACTGACTAAATAGTACGGAAAACAGCTAGCATCAGCTAACCCAACCAGCGCGTCTCAGATCCATTTCCAGTAAAAGTTACTATGTTGCCACTGGACGTCTACCCAATCCTGGCTCAGACTTCAAAACGGAATTTGAGTTTCCAACAGATCAACATTTACGTGTCACTTCTGTGGCTTAACAGCCACAGTTTTGGATACCTACCGTCAGAGTCAACGATTTTGGATTCGTTCCCACTCCGGAAAATGATCTTAATTCAGATGTCTACTGTCAATAAAGTAATGGAAAAAGCAAGTTCCCCTCTACTTAAGCACATCATTTCTAGAGGGCTAGTTTGAAACCAAAGAAATGGATTGACCGGTCATTCAAAGCCAATCCAAATCAATCCCAATCAACCCAATTATCAACCCCATGTAGAAGTGTGTCCCAAAATTCCTGTGGTGGGCTATCATCTGTCCCAGTACGAGAACATAAAATGATGGTTCAATATGGTTTAATCATGTTTAATCTGTTTCTTGGCAACCCGCCATATTGTTGCTTACATCCCATGTATCTGTATATCGATTCAGTAGACTCAGGAGATCACACGAAATCCCTCTGCTTGGTTCGGTTCCTCCTTCCCGTCTCCAAAAAAGGGCCCAGGCACCAAAGAGAGGAGCATCAGAACCAGGACAAGCGCCATCCACCTAGGAGCAGATGGGCAGACTTCGGAGGACCTGAACGATGCGGGCTCTTGTCTGGTGCACTGGTCATATCAAGTCGTCTCTGTGGGCCACAGATGGGGGTTTCCTAAAATGGGACCCCGAAACCATTGATTCCCAGTTGTTTCTCGGACCTTGGTTCCTCTAGTGCACCATCCATCTGCAAGCAAACATCCAGGAGCAGCCTGTGAAATCTATCCCACATATTCCAGCATTTACGATGTGTATGCTCACACATTATAGTAACCACTCCAACATGTTGATATGCAATTTACCACAAAGAAAACGTAGTTGTGTATAATTTATATATTGTCTTTTCGTGTTTCGCAGGTATATACTTTATTTTTGCGAGGATTACACATTATATGTCTATAATATGTATATAATATATATATATATATAAACCATTCAGGAAAAAACACGAAGCCATGAGGTTCTTCCAGCTCTGTGCAAAACCCGCTTGATGTCATTCCATTGAATCCAGGTATGATGACAATCTCCATGATTGGATAGTATAACTTCATGGTCCCCAAACTATACAATCATCAACCAACCATCCATATCCATTTATCAACTATTTCAATTATATATATATATATATATATATATATATCATTATATATCATACATTACATATTGTATACATATCTATTGTATATACCATCTGCTTATTTAAACATAGCCATGGAAAAGCACCATTTTTATCCATTTTTCATAGGTAAACCATCTATTTCGATTAGGGCCATGGCTTCCATGGCGTCGCCAAGCATCGCAGCCAGAGCCCGTGAATTTCCAGCCCCCGGTCTTGATGCCCTGATAATCCTTGCAGCCTCCACCTTGGGGGCTGATTCAGAACACTAACCCGCAAAAAATCATGAGAAAAACATATGGAAGTTGGTAAAATCCAACTTAAATGATGAAAAAAATGTGGCAAATATCTCTGTGCTGTTTAACTTTTTGGGAAAAAACTCTGAATCGGAACGTTACCCACGTGACCACACATGAACTGTATTGCACCTGTGGCAGTTCACAAACTTAGATTACGAGTAGCAGCATACATTCCCCCTCCATGACGATGCACCTTCTGCATCACACCGTACAAATGGCAGCTGGACAAATCTAAACATCATTGGAGGGGGAAAACGGCATAGACTAACAAACTAGGCTGAACTTCAGCTGCTTTCATTGATTGTCTATATATATATATACTAGTAGATACTGTATGTAGAGAGATCGCCGAGATAACCTGTATATAATCAAAGGAATAACAAACACAATTATCAGTAGACCTCCCAGGGAGGTTTGGAAGTTCTTGTAATTCTTTTGTTTTTTTCAATTTACTATACATCTATACATCATAACCATCATACATATCTACTGTATGTACATATATACACATCTACTGTAACTCAGTAGATAACTCAGTAAGGGACACCGGCCGCGGGGCCTTCGTTGACGTATTGAAAGTAGGTGTCCAGGTCGACATCATCCGGAAAAGGGGCCTCATAGCCATAGCCACCTGGCCATGGCGATCCTTTCTGGTGATTTACCCCATGGAAACTCGCTGCAACTGACAACCAAAGGCACTCAAAATACGTTGAAGATTGGTCATAGGTAGGTTTGAGGTAAGAGGTTGCAAACTCAAACGGTTTGAGATTAATTGTACCGTTTATGCATTTATGAATGGGATTTGTCCGTAGTTACTCCAGCCCGAAACGCTAATCCCAAGGAACATCCAATTGCTGATTGCCTCCTCCCCTGAACAAACTGCTCAACAGGTTTTGCGCGGCGCAGACTGGCCAAGTTTGGATCAAACATCATGGCCTCATTCAGGATATTGGGTTGGCTGCATTCGCTTTGAGGCCAGCGGCTAAGTCATCTTGAGGCCCTCCAATTAGTGAGCAACTTGTTAACCCCAACGGCCCTGACTTGCGCAATGACGTTGATACCTTTCATGTTGGTCGCAACAACCAGCTTTGGGACACCCATGACCATCATGACCGTGTTTTAGCAATTGATAGCGCTCCAAGTACGCCAAAAAAAAATATATAAGGATTGTCAGCAAGCGATGTGGTTCTACCATCCCAAAAACACCAACCAGTTCTTCTCATCTCTTTGTATTCCATGTTTCTATGTCCGAATAAATCATCCAGCTATCCACTAAGGCCACCTCTGCAGTTCTAGGTCGTCCAAGGCAAAGCCGGCAAAGCCCAATGGCCCAGGTAATCTACATTGGAGGTACCACGAAAAAAAACAACTATTTTCTGCGGCGAAATTCAGGGAATCCCCCAAATTTTATCAAAATTTATATGGTACTACCCACTGGTTATTTAACATAGCCATGGAAAATGACACATTTATTAGATGGTTTACCTATTAAAAATGGTGATTTTCCATGGCTATGTTAAATAACCAGAAGGTAAGTTAGTACATCCATTTTAGGATCCTGAAAATCCCAACCGACACGGCGCACCTTCCTGTGGGCACCAGGGGCTACTGTAGTCCCACCTTGGCGCCTTGGGCACCTGAGAAATTGCTCGCTTGATTTGACCAAGGTATGGCTTACCTATGGCTCATGTATGGGATATATATATATATATATATATATATATTATATGTATATATATATATATGTTGGCGATGATATCGTCCAAACTATGACCCGTGCAGCGCAGCAGCTCCTCAGGTTTTTCTACCTTCTGCTCGATTGGGGATTGATCCAAAGGGCAGCTATTGATGTGGCCCTTCGCAAAATGAAATGCACAAAAATTGAATGTCAAATGAAATGCTGACATGTGAAGTGCAACTGATATGAAATGCAGCACTCCCCCTCAGCTTTAACGTCAGTTTGAAGCTGACATTCTTCATCTG
>Ga0126342_10013808_pt1 | contig 14283 bp, 13 predicted proteins | sample Cyp1metagenome_FD_92528 | JGI IMG/M metagenome (GOLD analysis project Ga0126342, IMG submission 92528) | Coral microbial communities from Lord Howe Island, Old Settlement Bay, Australia - Cyphastrea 1 metagenome | ecosystem: Host-associated > Invertebrates > Cnidaria > Coral ...
AATGGGACGAGGGCTGAAATCCGTTTTGAATGTAACGAGGCGAGGACTGAAGATTTAATCAGAGGGGAAAAGTAGATTTAAGACGAGGAAACCGTTTTGAATTTAAAGTAAATTTTGCAGATAAAATGCCTGACCAGGCTTTTATGGAAAGTGTAGGACATGTTTTTGAAAATCATAATCATCACTGGAATCATCACGATATCATAGTCATTGTCTGATTTTTGAAAAAATCTTCATAGCTGGAATGGCTGGATGAATTTGGACTGCAGGTCGTCCATCATTTTCTCCGTGATGGTGCCATTCGCCGGGGGCCCCAGGGATTTGGAGCCACGCCCCGATTTGGTTTGTACATGTGACCTAGACTGGGCTAAAAAATTGCATTGTTATGGATTATTTATGGATTATATATGGATTAATGGGTTGATCAATGTTGATAAATACTGGGATTTTTGGGCAATTCTTTCCTTCAAAGATGGATGTTCATGATGCTCGCTCGCGCTAGCACATAAATAGCTGTCAGCCCGCACCAGTACTGCAGACAAGTTTTGATGGTTTTCTGCCCTTGCCTGACAGCCAAAATGCGCCAAGGTAATTCTGAACAGCATCAATGCAACTTGGCGCAGCAAGGTTTTTCCAAGCTTTGAAACGATGGCGTGCACTTGGTATAGATGTATAGAATAGTCCAGTTTGCGCAAAAGTAGCTGTTAGCGATTATTGAAATGGTGAAGATAGGGCTGTGCGCAGAAATGACTGCAATGTTTATCGGCGTGATATTTCTCCTCCAGCCTTGGCCTATCCTCACTGCTGTTGTTGCAGGACTATTTCTGCCCGGGTTGCAGCGCACATCAGCTCCTGATTTATCGAGATCCTGGACACTTGGCACGCGCTGAAGCTGCCAGAAGCTCAAAAGCCATGAAAGCGGACCCATAGCGGACCCTTTTCACCATTGTGCAGGAAAATGCGCAGGAACATGACGACCGGACATGACAGTATGGACCGGGTGCTTTTTCAACTATATGTTGTTCCATCACCTGGGATGATGACCCCAATGACACAGATTCTTGAGAAAGGTTAATAAATATTGAAACCGACCAGAGGAACCGACCAGAGGAACTTCAGAACTTGGTAGGAGAATCTGGATGATGGTTGGAGACTTCACACTTCCTGAGGTTGTCATGGATGTATTGGGAGAAGGCGATTGGGTTGATGAGGCACCAGACCCTTTCCACCAGCCGGTTATGCAGTCAACGTATCACTTTGTATCGCTATGCCGCTATGATCCGCTATGTGTCATTCAGTTCATTGAGTCTCATGCCTCGTGCGCTGTTTAGCTTTGCTGGTTTTTCCCGTGAGGCTGAAACCCGAGGGCCCTTCGATGGGGCCATCCTTCACGGGAGTCCTGGCATAAGCGATGATAGCGATGCTCAGAGAGTGGTTGTTCAACATGGGATGGCCCAGTGCTGTCATATCTGGCCATCTAAAATTAGTCTTTATATGTCTTTATTCTCCCGGTCCAATCTCAAGTCTCAAGATGTCTCAAGCTCAGGAACATACGGGAACAGTGAAAAAACACCCGAGACAAATCAAAGGCGCTGCAGTTTTTGTGGCTCAACTCTGGAAATCTCGCGGTTTCAGTTCCATGCCGATGCCACCCATCCCCTGGAAATACCAGAGGTGGAGCCACGAGGCCACAGAGGAAGCCGAAAGCAATGCAGATGCCGAGGCCGGTGAGGCTGGTGAGGCCGACGGTGAGCCGGTGACGAACGTGAGCAGTTTGTCGAGCTCCTGGAGTACCGAGGAGGGACGCCGCTTGAGGCGCAAAAAGTTGTCCACCACGGCCTCGGAATCCTGGAAGTTGAGCCGCAAGGTGTGGGCATTGGGCATATGGGTGGTCATATGGACATGGCACGGGGACACAGGGACAGCATGGAATACATATGATAAAACCAATATGAAAACAATATGAAAACATTGTATAACATTTGCAGAGTTGGAGGTCGTGCGCATCAGGATGACATGATGATACGAAGTGAGTATCAATATGGATGAAGTAGATGAAGTAGGATCAAGTACATGATGAAGTATGTGATGAAGTATGATGAAATGCATTGAAATGCATTTTTGGCTAATGCCATCAAATGCCATCAGTATTGTGCCCTGTGCCCTGTGCCCTGTGCCCAGCTTTGCAACGTTGCTTCACCAGTGAATCTTAAGCTTCCGCAACTTCCGCAGTAGGAGCTGTGCATCAAGAAGGAACTCAGCCGCACCTTGAAGAGTACCATCTATTTGGCGACCTGGAAGGGCACTGAAGTGGTGGTGAAATCGGTGAAATGTGCCCAGAATTTGCATTCAGATTTGGCTCATGAGGACTGAAAGATCTGGAAAGATGACATGGGATGACTTTGTGACATCAAAACTATCATGAACATTCATGAATTACCTGCTGGCATTGGCTGGCATTTGCGCTTTCATTCATCTCCTCACTTACCTTATCTTACCTTCAAGGCTGATTCAAAATTAATGAGGTCACGTTGGTAAGATTCTTTTAGAGAATAATAGATCCATGATTTGATCCATGATTTGCCCCGTACATAAGCCATCATAAGCCTACAACATTCAACCATATTCAACCACTGCATCGCAACAACATGCCACATCCATCCACATCCCATCACCAGGAGTCGGAAATGATGCCAAACGATAAGATTGCTGAAGAACTCCTGATGGAAATCGAACATTTGGCATCCTTCCGACACCCTGACCTGGTGATGTTCCTGGGTACCTTGCCGGATCGACAGGCCACACATGGGATATTAATGTATTAGTAATATTTAGATATATAAATTATATAACTATATAATTATATATATATTTACAATTATATTTACAACTTTATAATACTATATATATATATATCTTGAATCCTGGTATACATGACTAGACATTTGTCAAAAAGACATCTCAGATTCAATGCTGATGATCCATATAATCATTTGCATTGTGTTTGATTTGATTTGTTGGGGTACGGTTTTTGTATTTCCAGTTGTAAGAGCCAGAACCGTTTTCGCCGGATTTGACTCGTTTAGGTGCTTGCCTAGATTCCACTCTGCCCATGTGCGTCACAGAGTACATGCCCATGGGCGATATGGAGTTTCTTGGATGTGCAAAGAACGTCCGTCAGATGCTGTATGTCTGTGAACTGAAGTGTGATTACCTGGAAAGCCAAAAACACACAATGTTCTGGTCATTATGGGAAAAAGCCGTAATGATCAGTTTTTTTTGGTCGTAATGACCAAAATGAATGGTCAAATCAAAAGAACATTGCAGTCCTGCCCGTAGCAAAACCGTTTTTTTTTACATTTTGTTGAAAAAAGGCCGTAAAAAGCCGTGGCAACTCTGACACAAGTGGCTCCAGACGATCAAAGCCGTAATGACAAAAAAATGGTCAAGGCTGTTTGTCCAAAAAAAAATGGGATTGTGGCTTTCCAGGTAATTAAACAAGGATGTGGCACGATGCAAGAATGTTCAATATTGTTGTTCAAAGCTCGCAAGTCAATTCCGTTAGCTGTTTGTTTGAGGGAGAGTTTGAGCCACATGATGCCACATGTCAAATTCTGCCAGGCGCTACTATCAGTTGAACCGTCAAAAGTATGATAGTGCGTGCTGGCGCCCCAAGCTCTCTCAGGCGGCCAGAGACTTGCCAGCGCTTGCCAGTGCGCAGGAAAAGAACATGGATGAACATGGGAGTTGGAGAAGGTATTTGATGAATGCATTTGCTAGCTGCCTCATTTGGGAAAAGTAAGTTGCAAATTAGCTGCATGTCACTGAGCATGCAGATGTCAGCTCTGCAGGTGGTCGGTTGGGCATTGGCAACGTGTCGTGCGTTGAGCTTCTTGCATGGCCGGGAAATTCCCTTGGTGGCCGGCCAAAAAATTAGAGAAGAATGAAAAGATAGAAGATAATAGAAGCATTCAGTCTGGTAATGTCTGGTAATGAAATGTCGTATCATGTCATTGATTTACAGCATTAGGCAGCCAGGTCTTGTTCAGACGAGCAGGAAGTAACAAGATCAGATGCAAAATGCAGCCATCGCATCAGACGGATAGGTGGCCTTCGGCGTACGGACCTTCTAGCATGTCCTACATTCACATCACTCCTAGTTGCTATAGATCTGCTATGGATCTGAATCCAGCCACGACATGGGGGCCATGTCGGGCCATGCCATGCCAAATATGCTAAAATATGCTAAGGTGCACAGAGATTTGAAGCCTTTGAACCTCCTCTTGACGAAATACTTGGAGGTGCACCGGCATGCACGTCCTGCCATACACACAATGCAGGACGTGCAGGAGATTGCAGGAGCATCAAACTCTTCATATCTCTTCATGTTGTATGTGCCCTGCGGTCATATTGGTCATTCTAGATATTCCATGCTATTCCACATTTTTGAGATCTCATCAGTATGAAATGGTCCGCTCGATGGCACTATGTTTGCACTATGTCTGCATTATGTCCATGACTGTGTGTGACAGTCTGCGTTTGTTCGTTTGAGGTCAAAGTTGCAGACTTGGGCATTGCTCGAGTCTTGGCTCGGGCAGGGCCCGAGTCAGGTGACTGCGGGCAGAAAGGGATGACAGGTGGCATCGGCACCTGGCGCTACATGGCTCCGGAAGTGGTGCGACACCAGAAGTACACTGAGAAGGCATCTGACACCAATGAACATCTTGGCCTGGAAACTCCTCTCATTCTCAGATGTGTCAATTGTGTCACCTTCCGTCTCTTGAAACATTTTGCATCAGAAATTTCTGTGAATTCGGTGGGATGTGTTTGCTAAAAGTCGATGGGGACGTTGCTGTCTCACCGTACTGGATGTGAAATCATGCCCTTTTATGCCCACCCGCTATGACATGCTATGACTGGCTGACACGCACAGAAGCTAAGTAGGATGTTGCGGGAACAGAAGGCCAGCAGCCAGCCAGCAGCCTGCATCACTTTCAGGTGGATATTTATGCCTTGGGACTCATCATGTGTCTTGGCTGTGATGCATTTTCGCAGGCAATCACAGACCCATCTGGCCGGCCAGCACTGATTGAGACATGCATCTACCGTACATCATACGAAGATGCCAAGATGCATGTTCTCACTCAACATCACAGGTGGCTGACCACTCTGACATTTAGCAACAGCCTTGCAACGCATGACGTAATTACTGACTTGCAAAGGTACTTGGTCACCCGTGGTTATCACGGCTGGTTCAAATCGTATTGGCACGGCTTTTCAACGCCAGATCTCGTTTCCTATACGTCCATATATACGTCCTATAGGTCCCACATGGTCCCACCCTGTGTGTCTCGATGTGGGTTCCAGGATGACCATGGTAGTGCCGGGTGCCGGGTGCCGCCAGCTGAGGTATTTCATGAGTTCCGGAAAGCAGCCTTTCCACCAGCTGGGCATCGATCCAGAGAAGATTCTGCAGGCGTATCTGAAGGGCAACGAACCCAGGCACCGGGTTGATGTTTGATTGGACTCCAACATTTGCAGACTAATTTCATCTGACTTTCCAAGTGCAAATCTTTGATGAGAGATGGTTAGAGTCTAATGATTGGAGCATATTCGAGCTGATTCGTTTTTTTTTTTGTGTGTGTGTGTCTTGGGATATCTTAGGGATATCTAAGGGATATTGGGAGAATTTGGAGGGAGGAAGAGTCGAGGAGTCTGCATTGTCTGCATGACTATGACTTGATCACTTGGCCTCGGAGAGGCCTTTGCTGACAGATTGTCACCAAGTTTTGCGGCCAACTATGGCCCAAGCCTGGCACGAGAGTGCCCAAGCACGTCCATCTGCAGACGAATTGCTCAGTGAACTCAGTGAACTCAGTGAACTTGGGAATTTGGACTCTGGAGCCAAGTGTGCACCTTGTCTCACTATGTGAAATCTGTGATATCGATATCTATATATTGATATCTCATCAACCTATATCAATCTATATCAATCTCATCAACTGAACCAAGGAAGAATGAATATGGATGAACGATCAGACTTCCTAGAATCAATACCAAGGGTGTCATTGCGTAGATTTGCGTAGGCTTTACATTTATATCGGCGTGTCACGCTTCAACAGTCCATCAGCCGTGCAACTCTTTAGCAGCTGAATTTGGTGCAGAATTTGATGGCTCAGCCCAAACTGGCTCTGCCTCAGACTCTTGAAGCAGGGGTTGCCACCAATTTTCTCTTGAACCCTGTCAGTTTCGCAGCTGCACGCAACTTGAGTGTGCTGCATTTTGGTTTTCCGCCGGAAATTGAGGACAATGTCCGAAGCAATTAACTAGCGTGCACAGCGTGCACTTAGTATCAATTAGTTTATAGACTTTCCCTGCAGCATTCCAAGCGTCAACTCCTCCAAGTTCTCCAACAGAGAAAGGTGGAGCTGATTGCTCTGAGCTGATGACTTTCAAAGGATGAAATCCAGAGCTGGTTTGATGTACATGACAATGCAAGACATGTGGATCTATGATATATGTGATATATGTGCATTGAATTGGGGTCATACTGTAACATCAAAACCCGGGTATACGCAGGCTTGAATACCATGTCTCTGCGTCATGATCTTGGCCAAAGTTTAGAGCAGTGTCACAGTCACACTTTCGTAGCGGTACTGGAGAAAACCAGGACCCATTCCAGTAGTAACTGTCGTAGTTACTCCATAGTCACCCCATGCGCAGTGCGGGGTCCTTGCGGTTTGTAGAAAGGTAGGCGCTTTGAAGAGATTGAGATGGATGCTGAGGTGGAATCCGAGCAATTTTTCCGCTCAAGCTTGTTTTTAAGGCAGCATTGATTCCAATGCCAGTCATTGAGCTGCTTTGCAATGATCCTTGATGATCCTTGATGATCCTTGATGATCCTTGATGATCCTTGATGATCCTTCTGCACACACACATAGATCGATCGATCGATCGATAGATAGATAGATAGATAGATAGAGATAGATAGATAGATAGATAGAGATATAGATAGATAGAGATATAGATAGATAGAGATATAGATAGATAGAGATATAGATAGATAGAGATATAGATAGATATAGATAGATAGAGATATAGATAGATAGATAGATAGATACCATTACTGTAGCATATATATATATATATGTGAACCCCGACCGGAAGGGTGAAGTGCTTTCACTATGGGGAGCTTGATGGTGTTTGGTCCACAATTGCACGTCAATGCATCCTACATCATCATACCCAGAAGGGCGACCCATAAGGGCAACCCCGACACTAAGTGCTCCACACATCTGAGGAAGTCTCCGTCACAAGAGCACATGAGTCACATCGTGTAGCATCGTGCAGCATCGCGTAGCAGTGCTTAGCAGTGAGCCCAAAGGCTCAATGTGCTTAAGCTCCATTTTTTGTTGCATGCACCCTGGCACCTCTCCCGTCAGCTCATACTCATTGTAAATAAATAAATATATATATATATATTGGATTATATTATGTATATGTATATAAAAATAATATATTTAATTATGTAAAATATATATATATATATATATATATATATGTATATATATAATTATATTTAATTATGTATAAGTATATATAAACTAATCTTAGTGTCTGGAAAGTGGAGAAGTTTCAATGGCAACATGTGGCAAGTCATGGTAAGTCATGGTAAGTCTTTCGTGACAGGATTCTGCCGGGATGCCAAATTCGCCATTTGGCGGAACCTTTCGCCTCTTGAGAGGCTTGGAGGGACAGGACAGGCTCAAATTCAAAGTGTTTCACGCGGGTGCCTCAGAACCCAAGAAAATCGTTGAAGCCGACAGAACAAGAACAAGATTGAATCGGTTACATCAAGTTATATTGTTATACCGGGTCAGAGACAAAGGCAAAAGCCAAAGATGCACAGCCAGTGCGCACCGGATTGCGGTGACAACCACTGCTTCGTTCAATGATCCTTTCCAGAAACTAATTCATCTAATTATACTTTAAGAGATTTTAAGAGGTTTGAGGAGAAAAAGATTCGGATTTTTGATGTCTGCAAGTGAGGAGCTTTTGGCATGTTTTGTTGAAGTGCATCAATCCAGGGCTCGCCGGTGCAGGCAAGATCAAAAGCATTCGAAACCCGAAAAGGGTGAGAACCAGGGCACGAGATGACAGCAATGGCTGAGACCGTGACAAAATCAGATCGCTGGAAGGTACGGACTTCGCAAGACTCCGCGGTGTGAATGTGAGTGTTGCTTAACGGGTCCAAATTTGCAGGTGTTCGGACATACCATGAAATGCATTGAAAATTGTCATGCCTGATCATGCCTGACACGCCATGGCATTTGGACGCATTTGGCTCCAGGATTATGACCTACGCCATTTCATGTTCTTCGATTAGCGAATTTTGATTTCTGAGATGGAGCGGGAACGATCGGAGATCCTACTAGCAATCTCCATCTATTGTGTATCCTCGTCTAGCCTGATGTTATCCAACAAGTTGGCAATCCACGACTTTCCGTTGGAGTGCTCCTTGGTGTGGCTGCAGCTGGCTTTCTCAGCTCTCGTCCTTGCTACTTTTGGGTATTCTTACATCCATGTTGGATCACGCAAAGACTTGTTGCGCTGGAGCATGGTGGCCCCAATGTACTGTGCCATGTTGCTCACTTCGATGCTTGCCTTAAAAAATGCCCCCATGTCACTGGTCATAGTGATTCGCAATGCCTCTCCCCTGGGAACCTTGGTTCTGGAGCGGCTGTACCCTGAGCCTTTGCAAGTGAGTGGGAAAATGTTGATGGCCCTGATAGTGATGTTTGTTGGGGCAATGATGTACATGGTCGACCATCGAGATAAGATGAATTGGGCAGCAATCGGATGGGTGGTGTTGAACAGTATCATTGCCGTGGTGGATCGATTGCTTCAAAGACTGCTGCTTGCAAAAGACCAATGCCCAGTAGACATTTCGAAGACTGGCATCACTTTGATCAACAACCTGTGGGGTGTTGTGGTGATTGGGATCGCCATCGTCATGAAAGGTGAACTCCCAGCAGTACCGGATGCTGCGAAACATCTCACATGGGCTGGACAGGCGAACCTGGTGTTGAGTTTAGTTATAGGTTTGACCATCAGTTACACCAGCATTTGGGCGCAGAGCCTCATCACAGCCACCAGTTTTCTGGTGATGACCAATGCCAACAAGTTTGTGATCCTGGCCGTTGAGGCTTGCGGCTTCAATTCCGGAATGACCTCAATACAGATAGCCGGAGCCAGTTTGAGCATTGTGGGTGGTCTTCTGTATGGACAAGCCCGGCAGGAAATGGAACAAAAAGGTGAACGTTCCACGCTGCTTCCGACGAAGACGAAATCCACACCGAGCTCAGCTTTGGCAGGGGCTTAGGATCGGCGATGGGAGACGGAAGCAAAAGATTCTCCCAGGTGGACGAGATGGCAATGTATGGCAATGTAGCCTGCACATGCCTGCACGATTTCGGGAGTTTTGATCCGAGGTAAAAAGATGTGAAAAGTGGCAGAACTAAATCAGAACTGGCGTTACGTTGCTTTGCCCCCTTGAGTTGGGTGCAGTGGAACGCATTTGGTATGATGCTGCAAGTGATGCTGCAATGCTATTTTAACAATGCTGGTTGCAGGATGGGCTCAAGATCGCTATAGGCTATAGGTCCTATAGGTGAGAGGATGGACAGCACACCCCTCTCAGACCTCTTGCCATGGAAGACCCGAGACCCAGCGAACGACTCGTTCTGGGATTTGTACAGGCGCTTGGGTGAGTGTCACTCGGATGCAGATGCCATGGATATCCATGGATGCTGTCGGATGCTACATGAATGTTCAATGCTGCACTTGCTGTATCATGAAGCAATCATGAAGCAATCATGAAGCATTGAGCTTGTGTATATAATATATATATATATATATGTGTGTGTGTGCTGTATGATATATATATATATATATGTGTGTGTGTGCTGTATATTGCTTGTAAAGCAGCTTGTATCACTTGCACTCGCATCCCGGGCCAGGCTATGAAGCTGACATGAGGCAAGTGGGCGACTCGGCAGATTTATCACCGCAAATCACAGCGGTTGAGGGCCTTGAGGGCCTTGAGGGCCTTGAGGGCTTGTCAAATCGAAATTTCAAATCGTTTGGTTGACAATTGTTTGACAAATGGTTGACAAAGATAGGGCAAGCTGCCGCTTATGACAAGTGCTGTGTTCATCTATATTCGAGAGACTTGTATTGAAAAGGCAGGGGACTCAGTTCAGCGAAGTGTTAGAGGAATGAAAAAGCAGACATGGACACCCCAAGAGGAAAGCAACAGACATGAAAGGAACAATGCAATGCCTAGAGACTAATCAGCGACATGTATGCCAACAGACAAAGCATTTACACTCATAAAAAATAATGTCGAGCTTGGAAACAGTAATCCCGAAGTTGTTTGGCCAGTATGGGCCAAGGCCGCAACAAAGATGTTTGGGGGGTCAAAGGCGTTGCACCTGAAATGAGCACAAAAAATGGTCGGGCCAAACAATCTTGGCATGGAAAAGCAACATCGCAGTGAGAGCTGAAACGAAGGAGCAAAACATGCAGCATGCTTTTGGCAAATGGCCCCACAAGACCCGAGCAATAATCAGCCATAATCAGCCCCAAAAAAAGTAAACGGCTAGAAAAAATATGGCAACCCAGATCTCTTCAACAATTCAAAGATATTCAAAGCATGAAAGCGAACAAACCTGGATCTAGCAGGCACTTCCCAGACGCTTTGAACGACAAACTTCAATCTTTGCCATGCCAAGCCTCGTACCAAGTGTCATATGACAGTATATCTAGAATTTAGATGAATCTAGATTCTAGATTTTCTAGATCGTACCAGTATCATACCAATATTACGCCAATATCATTCGATGTAGTGACCGTGGCAGTAGCCCGAAGCTGTTTTGATTGGGAACCCCAGGAGCGATGGGTAAAGGACCGAAGCGAGTTGTGAGTTCTGGATCTGTGGGGATTCGCTCTGGACACATGGCGCCTGGCACAGCCCTCAGCTTACTGGAGCCTCATGAGACTGGGCTGCAGAGGGCAAGTCAAAAAGGTTTGGATGATTTGGAGGGAAATGGAGGGAAGGTTTTGAAAAGGTTTCAAAGTATGGGAAGATCATGTCATTAGAGATGATCATCATTGAATGATGATAGCCGGAGCGAAGTTCTGAGGCGCCGTCGCGGGTGAGGAGCCCGCCCCATATCACAACAGTGGCTCCGCGGAGTGGCATGGAATCGGATGAACTGGGCCAATCACCTTTGACAAGTGGAAGCCTCAGCATCGTCCCACCAGGGCCCGAACCACGGCTGAAGTAGCCAGCTTTGTGTTTTTTTCAGCCAAGAACCCGCAGTTTTGCTTCACATATCCAGGGTCCACACATAGCACAAAGGCATGGAGTTGTTGGCATTTGACTTGTAGTTTTTCTGGCTATTTTTCATGTTTGTTTTTTCTGTGCGAGGCTCTGGGGAAGGATGCAGGATATAATGATTTGGACGCACCCTGACCCTGACATGGTTTTTCTTTGGCTTTGCACTGAGACAGTGCCGCTGTGCCGAGCGCCCAGGAACCTGACGTGCCAGCAAATGAGCCCCCCATGTTCCATCATCGCACGAGTCACAACTCGAGCTCAAGACACTACTTTCCCCTGCCTTGCTGGTTGACAAAACCACGATTATACAGGAGTCGCGGCGGTGGAAATGCGGAGACTGTTCGGTCAGCCATCGCAGTGGACCATGACTCACCGCCGTGGATCTTGAACCCCACCGGCCACTTCCGCAATCTTTGGGATTTCATCGGCATTGGCCTTCTCACTTTGGACACTATGATCTTGCCAGTGCAGTTTGTGAACGAAGACTTCTACAGTCAGTATCCTTCCTTGGCAGTGAATTCGCGGATTGCTGCATTCTACTGGCTCACAGACATCGTTCTCTCATTCTTCACTGGATATTTGAAGAACCCAAGTTGAGAGCAAGCTGATGGTTTGTTTTTTGATGTGTGTTTTTTTGGGGGGTTTCGATAAATTACAACATTATAATAACTTATAACATTGGCATTTTGGGCGTTCAATATCAAGCTGTTCTGCTGGGAAGACGCCAAGTTCTTTTGCCCCTAAGGAAAGGCGCGTTGGTGACCTCTCGGAGGAAAATAGCATGGAACTACGTGCGTTCTTGGTTTCTGCCGGATATCATTGTCACCATCATTGACATAACTTTGGAGCTCCGGGGCTCAAACAATCCAAGTCTTCAGGTTGGACTTTCTCAGATTTTGGGGCGTCTACCATCAAACCTTTAGCAACATTTTTTGACATGAAGGCTGTCTCAAAAAGCAGCTCAGCAAGGGAACGACCCATCATGCCGCCAAGGTTTTCAACAGATATGTCCAAAGCCAACCGTGCGAGCACCCGTATTTTGCGGCTTCTGAGGCCTTTGTAAGCCTGCGTGTTGGCTGCCTTACTGTGTTGCACACATACAAAGTCACTTTTGTTGATTTTTCCCCTTGTGGGTTGGCGTCTAGGCTTTTGCGAGTGGTGAGACTGGGCAAGCTCACCCGCTTCGCTGCTTTTTTGCGGGACAGGTTCGAGACGCAGGCCAGATGACCCTGCAAGTTTTGATTTTAGCCTTTATTCGTGATTCGTGGGCTCCTGGTTGTTGAGACTGCAGGGACAAACCAACTTAAACCAAGCATCAACTCGGGTCAGCAACATTCCATCAACGGCTGGGAGTTGGATGATGGGGGCATCATTGAGATGAAACATATTTAACGTTATCGTTTTCGCCTTGAACATGTCAAGCTGTTTTGCGAAAGAGTCCCAAGCTATGTGTCTTATGGTGCAAATTCTCCCCGATTCTCAGCAGTTTTCAGCCAGGTCGCATCTGTCCGATTCAGTTTGGTGATCATCATTACGGGCATGCTGCTGTTGGAGCACGTCATCGCCTGTGGTTGGTTCGGCCTGGGCTCCATGGAATCAGCCAGTGGCAAGACTTGGCTGACCGAATACGAGCTACAAGATGTGCTTCGGCGCAGTGGTTTGATCATATGGAAGTCAGTCATGGGTCAGTCATGGTCAGTCCAAAAATTGGGAGAAAGAGAGAGAGAGAGAGAGATACTGGATGCACCAAAATGGAAAGGAGGATTATTGTATTTATTTTTGATATGTTTTTTCTGTTTTGGGATTTTTTCTTGGGTATCTGCTTCTCTGCTTTTCTGCTCCCTGCTTCTTTGCTTGTTTGCATCTCTCCAAGATTTCTGCTTTTCTGCTTCTCTGCTTTTCCCTGCTAAGTCTTTGCTTCTCTGCTTTCCCTGCTTCTTTCCTTCTCTGCTTTTCTGCTTCTTTGCTGTTCTGCTTCTCTGCTCTGCTTTCCCTGCTTTTTTGCTTCTTAAGCCTAAACAATCCCTCCTAAGATACATCATATAAATAAACCCTAAACCAATCTTAAATAAACCCAAAAAAAATCCAAAAGGAAATTAAGATAGCCCTAAGTAAACCTTAGGTTAACCCTAAATAAATGTGACAATTTGCCCCAAATAAATCCTAAACCAACCCTAAATAGATCTCAAGCCAAGCCTAAATAAACCCTGAACCAAGCCTAAATAAACCACAAACATTACATAGATCTTAAACAGATTCTAAATAGACCTTAAACCAGACCTAAACAAACCCTAAACCAAGCCTAAGCCAACCCTAAACCAAGTCCAAAACCAACCGCAAATAACCTAAACCAACCTAACAAAAACTAAACCAACCCTAAACCAACCCCAAATGAATCCTAGTTGCAAACGAGATGCGGCCCACGAACCCGAATGCAGTCACGTAAAACATTATTGTGAAACAAGTTAATTATTTGAAAAGTCTTGTGCTTTTCCCCCGTGTTCCCGTACCAGTGCACTGTAGACTGTGGAACGCGGAATGGGGTGGAATGCAAAGTCTAGAGTGTCAAGAAAGTGGAGTTTTGAGTGGGAAATGTAGTGCGTAGAGTGTGGAGTGGGGATTGTGGAGTGCGGAGTGCAAAGTGTAAAGTGTAAAGTGTGGAGTGTGGAGTGTAAAGTGTAGAGTGTAGAGTGCGGAGTGTCAAGTGTAAAGTGTAAAGTGTGCAATGTGAAGTGTAAAGTGTAGAGTGTAGAGTGTGGAGTGTAAAGTGTGGAGTGTGGAGTGCAAAGTGTAGAGTGTAAAGTGTAAAGTGTGGAGTGTAAAGTGCGGAGTGTGGAGTGTGGAAAGTGGAAAGTGGAGTGTAAAGTGTCAAGTGTAAAGCG
>Ga0126342_10013809_pt1 | contig 14282 bp, 6 predicted proteins | sample Cyp1metagenome_FD_92528 | JGI IMG/M metagenome (GOLD analysis project Ga0126342, IMG submission 92528) | Coral microbial communities from Lord Howe Island, Old Settlement Bay, Australia - Cyphastrea 1 metagenome | ecosystem: Host-associated > Invertebrates > Cnidaria > Coral ...
GATAGTCAGAGAAAGAGAGCGAAAGAGAGGAGACCTCAAGCACCTTTCGGTCCATCAGTGGATTCGCTCTGCCATCCCTGATTCACAACAACCAACCTCTCCTATAGGTTTCCTATTTTTGAACTTCCGCCACCGCCTTGTGCGGTACTACTGGTATATATATGTGACTTGAATGCTTCCGTTCTGGCCAGGTTACTCGCTGCCTGGATCTCACCAGGTCTCGGCTGCCTCCCTCTTGGCCTCGACCACCTGAGTGGAAATATTTTGGGGAACCCCCGGAGTGGAGGTTTCCATATATGGGGGTACCCCAATAGCTGGATGATTTATAGTGGAAAATCCCAATCTCAAACGGATGATTTGGGGGTACCCATTTCAGGAAACGTCCACACGATCGTCTCAATAAGATGACGCAGTCAACGGCCGTACCAGGCGGCCAGGCATCGTTCCTATAGGCTCTCCCTTTTCTTTATAGCCTTCCCCCTTTCGAAACTTCCGTCACCCGGCTTGCCCGGGCATATATATATATATATTTAGACATATGGATTTATTTAGTTCATTATATCTATTTGGACATATTGATACGAGCATTTAGTTTCCAATGTATATCATGTATGTCACTTTATATCGAATATCCCTCTTTTGCAAGCTGCTGGGTCTGTAACTCAATGCTGGAGGAAGCAAAAACAATCATCAAGAGGTTTAATCTTATATGTTTATACATATATGTATGTATATATGGTATAAAATGTATATATATATATATAGACACAGATATAGAGATTGGAAACCCCTGAAATGGAGGTGTCTTAAATTCGCGATAAGCCAAAACCATTTGTTTCCAATTTTGGAGGATAACTTGGGGTCCCCCATCCAAGAAAGCCCCCTTTTGTACGGCTCGCAGCACTGGCCAACTATTGCCATCGGGTTTTCCAAGACGGAAGCATGGAAAATCACAAGCTACCCTCCAGCAATTAACTCTATTATTCTATGGGTTGCCGGGCCCTTTCCTCCCTTGCGGGACTCGAAGCTTTTGCCTGGCACAGGAGCGCCACACCGGCGGGTAAGTTGCAGCATCTGGCAGCAACAGGCAGCAGGGCCTTCCCCTTTGTGTCCACCTTTTCGAGCGTCCTCCCAGTCTCTGCCACGATCCCTCCTGACGTTGCCATGAAATCCATCGGTCAATCTGCCTTGATCCTAGGGACCTACGAGCTACAGCCGGGAAGGGACCACCAAAACCGTTTCGCTTGTTGGATGGCAATCAAGAAGATAACGTTATTGGGATAGGTGACTGCCGAATGCCTGTTGAGATGACTAAGAGGACAATTTCTTACAACTACAAGACTTCGCCATTCCATCCAAAGCCGTCAATCCAGCAACCAGTGTGAGAGGATCAAAAATGAAAGAAAGGGCTGTAAATTCTGACGGCAACAAGTACAGGAAGAGGACCATGTCATCCCTCTGCGTCCCTTTTGTGCATTCCCCAATGTAAACGCTGCATTTAGGAAGTCATCCGTTAGTCATCCCATTGATGTTCCGACCAATGTGAACACCACAAATTCTTGAGCGTTTCTGACACCAACTTTAGGCAAGATGCCGCGGTAATGCTGCATTTAGGTTGCGTTTTAGTGGTCCAAAGTGCTTGCACAACAGGAAAATGAAGGTGCGGTTCCCAATGTAAACGCATGAAATTCCCAACAGCAATTCTGCTGGGTTTCAATGTCTTGGGCGGGGAGTGGTGTCAGGAAGAACGCAACCTTGGAATCCTGAAACCATATACAGTATGCAGTAATCCTGGAAGCTTGGAACCACATGATGACAACTTTCCCATCTCTTGTGAGTACGTGCCGGAGCATGAGTGTGACTCAATTGTGCACCTTGCACAGAGACATGGGCGGGTCAGTATGAAAATGTCTCCTATCTTCATCTGCATGATGATGTGGCTCTGCATGATGTCGCTCGCTATAGTGTCGCTCAGCATGTTGTCGCTCAGCATGCTGTCGCTCAGCATGGTATCGCTCAGAATGGTGTTGCTCAGCATGGTGTCGCTCAGCGTGGTGTCGCTCAGAATGGTGTTGCTCAGCATGGTGTCGCTCAGCATGGTATGGCTGAGCATGGTGTGGCTCAGCATGGTATTGCTGAGCATGGTGTGGCTGAGCATGATGTTGCTGAGCATGGTGTTGCTGAGCATGGTGTGGCTCCGCGTGGTATTGCTGAGCATGGTGTTGCTGAGCATGGTGCCGCTCAGCGTGATGAGGCTCTCCTTAGCAACGTGGGGCCATGCATGTTTCCGTCTGAGCTTATCTTTGTCTAGAAAGTTGGTGACTTCAAATAGGCCAACGTGTGTTTTTCAACACAAGAACTACTCAAGTCTTGACCCAGTTGCTAGACGTTTTGTAGTCACATCGAAGTGCTGGTGTGTGGTTTTTGTAGATACACTCCAGTGTTGATGAGAAGACTTATAGGTCCTAAACTAAATTTGGACTTCCTGTCGTAAGAATGATCTTGAAGAATCCCTCTTTGACCACTGGTGGTAGCCCCAGGCAACCAACCATGAGCTCGACACCGAGATGCCATAAATTGGAGCTCCAAAGCCTGCACCTACAGGAGGCTGGTAGTCTTGCGGCGGATGACCATATCCATGGGGCCCATGGGGCTGGTAGCCATATGCCGCACCTCAAGCGCAACCCTAGGGTCTCTGTAAAGTGGTTAATGGCGCAGGAATACCCAGATTGATTCAGAGCCATTTTGTTCTGAATCGTTGTCTGAATCGGTTGATTTTTGGAACAAACCAATTTGCCAAAGAGCAACCAAGGTGCCATAGGGCGCATGACTTGCGGGATACTGCGGCGGTCCCCACGAATGTTGCATGGTGGAAATAGGTTTCGCCTATGCATGGTCAATGGTGTCTTTTCTGGAGTACTAGTAGTGACTAGGTGACTTGGGGGCGACTATTATGCACAGCATCAGACTAGGACGCACGCTACCACATGCTTAGTCTTTGTTGTGGTCTTTGATTCTGGTGTTCGTAAAGGTGTGAAAACACATACTAAGAGTCTCAGATTCAACGATTGTTCGCAGGAGATTTGGAGACGATAACAAGAAGTTGAAATTAAACCTGCTGACGCACCTGTGCGGAAAACATCACTTCACCATTGAAGCCAATGTTTTGTTTTGCCTACTTTGACCAGCAGGCAAGCAGCTTGAAAGCGAGCAAGTGGAGAAATGGACAACTTCCAGTGGTGAGTTGAAACTGCCAAAATTGTACTGCTGACTCTGAAAGATCCCGAGGCACCTTTCTTATGGATAGACAATTGGCAACATTATTTCACCGCGGAAACCCAGACTTCACAAACAATCCCTTAACATAGAGAAACGACGAAATCTCCAGCAAGGTTCTCATGATTTGGCAGAGTGACCAGGTGACATCCGATCAAATCTGATTCCATGGATTCACATGGGTTTTTCCTCGCTTGATGTTGTCAGCTCCGATTTCTTGGCAGATGCAATCTGAGCAGCTCCTGCAAAGGCACAACTGAATCCGACTCGTTTCTGAAAATGTTGAATCAACTTTTGAAAGCTTTAAGACACATGTTACTGGCATCAACATGGGGTCTCGCAACTTGTCAACCTCAATTAGCAAAACAGCAATTAGAGCTTATTACACACGTGCGTGAATGGTGGTTGATTCGCATCATCGTGGCTTCGTCGTCCGAAATGAAATCTGTATGGCCAAATCCACGATAAAGGAAGTGATGCACGTTGATTGTTTGTGTTGCCAAAACATCTCCAGTGTTCCAAGCTATTCCAAGCTCAAATCTACCACCTCTTTCCACATCATTGGCGGCAAGGCTGCTTTTCGCTACACCTCAGGCGACGGCAAGTCCTGGTTGGACTTGCAATGCTGATCGATTCATGGACTGGCTGGTTGATTCATGTGGAAGGAGGGATCAGATGTTGGCCAAAAAATGCTTCGGTCGAAAATCACCACCAGAGAGAAGTCAAACTGCCAGGCTGTCACACCGTTCAAGAGCTTCCGATAAGCTACGCGTGCCTGATTCGAGACATTGGAACTGGCAAAGCCGGCATGGGTTACGACCATCAAGAGCATGGATGGATGCAAAGACCGTGAGCATTTCAATCTAAAGCGGACCCACACAGGGCGAAAACCAAGAGAGCAAGCAAACAAAGCTAATGCAACCCCAATCCATCCCAATCCAATACCAATTCAACCAACCCAACACTCTTAAACCAATGACCCAATTCAATCCATTCCAATCATCAACCCTCGTGGCCTGTTCCTGGTGATCGGACTGGCGAAAAGCTGCCACGTGGGACACAAAGTGCATCTGGTCCAAGGCGTGCCTGGGGACAGCATCAAACCAGTTGCCCAGCTCCATCCGGGGACAGCGAGTGGCATCAATGGGGGTTATTGGTAAAAATATGTTCCCTGGAAGTCTGGTGAACACCAGAATGGCTACCATTCATGTTCATGTCCAAAAATGGTCCCACGAATATCGATCCATCACCACATGGGACTTTCCAAATTGCAAGATCTCGTCAGTGGCCCAACGTTGCCCATGTTCAACTGGTGATCCACACTGGGACACTGGGGTAGTGAAGCCAGTGGGGCGGTTGCCTCTCGGCTGCCTGTGGGATACCACAATCCTTTCGACTTGCAGCCAGCTGGCCCCTTGTTACGCAGGTGCTGCAGCAGCCACGAAGTCTGTTCCCAAGCGCCACCTGATTCCGAGACGGAAAAAATGTTGCTGAATCGTTGTGCAACTACTTACTGTACCGGTGTGCTTTGCTGAAAGCCAAAGAAGTTCAGCCCTTTTCGTCTCACAATTTTGTCCACTCAAGATGTGTCTTCGAGAATCCCACGATTGAAGATCACCCAGCAGCAACATCTCCACAAGAACTCAACCCTTTTGCTGATGCCACATGATTTCATGACGCGCCCAATTTGGCGGAAATTCACATTCTTACTCCCAGTAAAAATCTTTGCTACACACCCAAAGCGACATGTTAAACCACTTTGGCATGTTTGCCAGGACACGCTTAAAGCAGGCACTGACGGTGACATTGTAGCAAGCGATATTCGGCTCCTGCCGCGCCATCTACCCCGTCAGAGTTCTCGGAGTTCTCTGTGATTCCAAATTCCGTCAATCTGCAGCTTGGTAAGCTATGACAGCTACATGTGTAATCTCAGGCATTTGCTTGTTCTCCACACCTGACTTCGCTTGAGCAGCGACGTAAGTAGCACCAAGGCCTGACAGGTTGCGATGCAGCGCAGGCAATGGATCACCTGCACTAGATGGAAGTCAAGCTGCCGTGGCTCTACCAGATTCTACCACAGCTATTATACATGTGTACACATATATGCATATGTATCTAAGTATATACACATGTCAACATGCGATATCAGATATACATGCATGTATATACGTGTATATATATATTCACATATGCATATACATATCACGTTGCATCCGTGATGTCCAAATGAAAAGTAAATTCAGAAGGATGAAGATCTTGACCCTGACAAATACATATATATATATATATACACAATTTATATTTTGTATATTATATACCATATATCATATATCATATATTATATATTATATATATATCATATTTATGGATTATTTATATTGTGTATACTGCATATATATATATATACGTATATGTGTTTATCCATTCTGCACCTGCTGCCACTGCATGCTCTGCTCACATGCTCCAATCGCTGCAGCATGTGCAGGGACATCAGCTGCAGGGCCTCAGTCAGGCGTGGCTGCTCCTTGTCGCTGCAGTGCGGATTTCTTTCCGGAAAACGTGCCTGTATGACATGAATTGAGATGCACATAATCATATAATTCATAAACAGATCACATACACAGAATATATAATTCATAAACAGATCACATACACAGAATATGTTTTTCTTTTTTACTGAATATGTCCATGTGCATGTTTATGTATGTAGAGTTATATAGATATACATACGTGCGTGTCCTCCTGCTGTATACAAGTTCTGCAGTAGCAGTAGCAGTAGCACGAGCAGAAACAGTGGGAAGAGTAGCATTAAAAAGAAGTGGTGAAAAACGTCGCAGAGATAGTGGCAAATTGCGAGCATGTAGCGGGCAGTTGGAACAAGTAGTATCGGGAAAAGACTTCATCAGTGGGAAATAAGAGGCTACAAGTGACAGCCGGTGAAACCACAATACTCTGAGTCGCCAAACAGATCAACGTTCAACGTTCGTCTGGCCACAACTCAAGTGGCCCCGGCGGCCATCCCATCGTCTCGGCTCACTTTTTCCGGATCTGCGGAGCTGAGCCGTGGCTCCAGAGTCGAAAGACCTCAGTGTGCAAGTCACTTCTAGTCCCTGCTGAGCAAATGTCGATGTCGCTTCTTTGGACAGGTCCGCTTCCGAATCTTCCGAACTGCGGCGGCTTCTTTTGGACTTTCCGTGCCGAGAGGCTGATGCCCGGAGTTCGACGAACTACTGACTGTACACAAAAATCATGGAGGATTCTCGTATGTCTTCATCGAGGCATAGCGAGAAAGCGTTCAGCTAGGCCGGCTGGGTCAGCTGAAAATCTGAGTTTACAGAATTCTATCACCACCCTTGGTCCAATACATGAAACTGGGCTTGGCAGGAAGATTACGATTCGGTGGGTTCATTATGCTCTTTAAAAGCAGAACCGTACCAGGGGCACCGGACTGTTTGACTTTCAGTTGCTCAACCATTGAAACTACCATATTAGAAAATTCTTGAAAGGGGGCTGGATTCCACCTTCCATAAAGACTTAAGAGAAAATGCCTCCATAGTGAATGAGCCCTGAATTGAGGCAAATGACAGAAATGGGCCAATCTAAAATATAGATCGTGGTTCCTGCAGAGTTTGAAAACAAACACATCTGCAACACATCTATGAGAAATAACGAAGGGAAACACCTGCAATTTGTACAATCAAACAGGCTTTCCCAAATTGTTCGAGTTCAAAATGATGCTCCAGGTATAGCCTCTACTCGCAGGGATGAAAAAATGAGCGACACCTGAGAAGTTCAGCTGACCGTTGAACGGAAATCCACGAGGCAAACTTCGTCCCCTCGTTGACTTGTCATGACCCTTCACCGCTTCACTAATCTTGACTCTGATCTTTTAGATCTTTTAGGGCAACACTGCAGTTGAATTCCCAAATGATCAGTGAGGTTGACGAGCTTTTCTTGGTCTTCAATTCTTGAAAGGAGATCTCACTCGTGCCAATTTTTTGGAACATACCAGACCAACTCCCCCTGATGAATCATCATGCCCCATACCAAAGAAGGAACAACACACCAATCAATGTAACATGCAGATGGCTCAATCCAGACCCTGGGACCGAATCTTACAAGCAAATTTTCTACACTAAGCCACTAAGCCATTTTTTGAGGTACGCTGGACACTTCAGCTCAGTTGTGGCGGTCAAAGGGCAGCAACAACGACCGTGAAAAAGGACTGCCAGTCCTGGCGACGATCCGCTTCGTGGGATGACATGCATTGACGCAGCGGCGAGGAAGCAGCACACGCAGCGACCGGCAAGACTTGGGGAAATCACCGGGAAGTGGAACGAAAATTGAAAGAAATGAAGGGTACAGCTTCAACGGGGTTATTTTGAGTCAGCTGGCGCAGTTACTGTGTGGCTTTTGAATGAATCAATGAATCTCTGCCAACAGTCCAAACCACGACGGCTGTTGCAATCAATTGGACTGGCACACAAATGATGGCACATCTGGCCTTCTGGCAAATAATCCAAACCGATTTGCCACATTCGATGAAGGAATCTCTCTTCATTTCGCCATTTCGCTACTGCTGCCCTCAGCTCACTGGAGTTGTATTCGCGTTGATTTACGCGCAGAGTCAGTGCCGAGGATGACATTCTGCAATATTGTAGCTCAATACCTCAACTATCTTACGTTCACATTTGAAGACAACCCCTTCTTATTCTATGTCAACACAGCCTTTCCAACTTTCAAGTACCCTGAGTTCCCTCCAAAGGAAATGGCACCCTTCATTTTGCGCAACGGCACTGTCCAGCTCTGCGACGGTCAATGGCACATTCTGCCATTTCCGCTGTTGCGATGTGGACACATCGATTGATTCGTCCAGGGCCACTGGTCGCCGTTTCAGCCAGTGCCATGATCACACGGCGCACCGGCACACCGGCGCTTCAGGCACCCCCAGTGTACATCAACTTTTTGGCCTCCAGCGCCGCCAATCCGATACCCGTGTAGCATGATTTTCGTGACAATGATGTGACTGTGTAAATGTGCGAAGGTTTCTTCCTGCACATGAGAACTATTCATATTCTTTTTTTGTCATCGTTCTTTAAATTTTGCTGGAAGGAGGCCTACATATTTTTATGCAATTGCCAAAGTTCTGTTCATGCTGCTTCAGCACCCAGGGATAGTGAAAAGCGAAAGTCAACAAAGACTCCCCTCTTTTAGGATGAGCAGGGGGGGCAGTTGTCAACTGCTTTCCAAATGAAGTCATACAGTCGGGTGACCCCAGATCTAAATGATAATGATGCTGTACTGCCATTCTTGTTTTGACGTTTTGACACGCCTTCTGTCTGCGTTTCTTTTCAGTGCGGTCGCACAAATGGCAGAACGCACATAGCGCTCCATTCTTACCTCAGCCAGGCTTGTGGAATTTCTCGAACAGTTTCCCCAGTGGTGTTTAGTGTTTACCATTTAATCAATTGGTCAGGATATGGAGATACTACCAAAGAATACCAAAGATATAGCCAAAGATACGACCAACAATGTACATTTCAAAGATTCCACATGTATCTCTGCCAAGCAACAGCCCTTCGCATACATGAAGGCACAGGGCTTGCATTCCCCTGCGTTGTGCCCTGGGGGGTTTCGGCGTCTGGGAGAAGGGCTCATGTATAACCGGGTATGGTGATAGCCTAGGTCGGTTAGGAATAATTAGGATATATAACTGGTATAACCCCTACAACTTGTGGTTGTACTTTGTATCCACCTATAACTGAAACCTCACCCGAAAATGCGCTGTTGTTCACAAATTGACAAGGATTCGATTCACACAAGTTCCTACCTTTTGTTGGGGGAAGCTGCCTCTTTGCAGAGATGGCCATACCCCTGTTGAATCCTCTTGAAAAGAGTTGGACCCAAAATCATAGTGTGTCAACAGCAAAATCTGTCTCAAACTTGGGAAACCCAAATCCTACGCTTTAGAAGAACATGTTTCCTAGCAAAATGGCCATAAATTGGGTTAACCGTTAACCGGTTAACCGTTCAACCCCAATTTTTCAGCGCCGGGAAAACCTCAAAAGGTGTGGAGGCCCATGCCTCGCGAGCCGATGGAAGGCAGCTCCGCCGTGCCAGGCGCAGGCTCGCTGGGGGGTGGTGGTGCAAGGCCCTGGGCCAGGGGAATTGATGGCACCTTGAAATCTTGAGGGATTAGATTGATTAGATAGCTATGTGTCCCATGTTTCCAACATTTTCCAACCATCCACAATAACTGTATAGATTATTATAAATTGGTGATTCTTCACTGAGAAACAGAGGGACTTCCCCCGATGGCGCGGTTTTTGGAGGGGTATCTAAGAGTCTCCTGATGGCACCTCAGTGAGATGAACGCTATGGCCCCATGTTTTCTGAGGGTCTTGTTGGCTTCTAAAGGGTTGTAAGTTGAGGAATCCCAACTATTGGCTGACTTGAGATTATATCAGTGACATTACCAAGGTATCCTGTTTGCTGGAGTCAGGAGACAAGCTGGAAAAGAGGTGCTTGTCTTTCTCACAAAATATGAAGGCAATCATTCCCTTACCATTCGGAGCAAGATGGAGCAGGGGGAATCCGACTATCTGGACCTTATCATGTTGGCGGCTCACTCGCCCGGAGTCACTGATTATTAAACAGAATTGGTCATGGGTTGGCCTGTCACCCCAATGCGCAACTGCCCGGGGCCTGCCAGTCTGCTGTTGGCGACTCCCAGACCTCAACAAACGAGTGGCTACACGCACTATATCTGTTTTAAGCCACATGCCGAGGCAGATTAGAATTAGAATGTGAAACCTGTTGCGATGAGAGTTTGGAGGCTCGAGAACACTCTTGGAATCTTAATGCGTGTGAAACCATTCGTGGTGATTCTTTTCAGATTTTCCCTCAAGCGATCCCCACCTGTCGCGCTGGCTCGAAGATTCCAACTTGCTCTGGAGTGCCTCCCAAGTCAGAGGAGAAGCGCAACAACAAATGTACCCAGTGGAATCGGGGGATATCTGAGACACTGACGATCCCGTGACTTGACCACTTCAGGCAGCGCCACGTTGGTTGCGACGTGGCTTTGGAGTGAATCATGCTGAATTGGTCTTGAGTGTGCCTCCATAAGCCATACCCTATCAGATTCCGGCAGTGGTGCAAATGGCAAGCAATATCCCGACATATGGGACATGAACATTGTGACGTTCCACGAACCAGCCTGGCATGGTTGGAAAAAGCGAGTCCTGCGCAACCCGTCAAATTTGATGGGGGCTATTCCCACGTTCTGACTCAACTCTCCAGAGCGGCACACCAGTGGCACACACTCTTCTCCTCCAAGCAAATCACCATCTTGGAACTCGAGGAAGCCGATTGAGAGTCTTCATCCTAGACGGAGTCGGTGCTCTTCGAATCCACACCAACTCACTGCATATATCATATATATATATACATATATATATATTATTTGAATTTGTTTTTTTGCCTTTTCTACAATATTCTCAATCTGTGTCTAAAACATTGGAAAGAAAGATGTTCCAGCCAAATGGAATCTCACCCGCCTCTTAAAATTCTTTAATACAGGATTTTCTTGCTGGGACTGCCAGATGTTTTTTGCTTGTGAAACACCCTGGATGATTTGCTGCCAATGAGACTGTCTCAATTACGACAAGAAACCTTGATGCGAAAAAAGAACACCCTGATTGCCACACACTCAAGTTGATGGCGAGCGAGCCATCAGCATCTTTTTCCGAATGTGTGCGAAGTGTTTTGGCTTTCTTGCTAGGAGGGCCGGGGGTGGAGCCTTGTTTGCCTCGGCTGTCATTGCGGGTCTCTAATTACGGCTCCGGCACGTCTCGCCTTGTTTCGCTCCGTCCCTATCAGGAAAGTTGCAAAAAGTTACATTTCTGGAGGTTTGGGAACGTGTGAAATGTGATTGTGAGCGGCAGGCATAGCACTTGTTGAAATGAAAGGGCAGAAATGCGTTAAGAGCCCGTTCAGTAGGCGACATGAAAGGGAACGGGAGCCGTTCATAAGTCGAAAGTAAAACCGGTGTTTGTTTATTGTAAGGGGTCCAGCACCCAGCGTTTCCCATCTGACTTAGACTTATGTGAATTCGACTCGCTTGAGAGAAAACTTCTACTACATATTACTGCCTATAATTTCTCGATCTCTCCATATCATCGAAGTTCAATATCAGAATCTATGTTTCGTAGTTATATAGAATCGTGTTTTTCGTAATTAGAGTATGTCCTATTGGGAATGGGACTGTTGCCTAGACAGAAAACCCGAGTCCTGCCACAGTTCACGGATTTTTCCCACTTGTCGTGCAGGGCAGCTAGCCATTGCAGGAACCTCGCAAACACAGCATGATGAACTGCAGCCCACACCTGCTTCAGCTTGCCTGCTTCATTTCTCTCCGAATCAGAAAACCACTCACGCATCTTCCTACAGAACAAGTCAAAGAAAGTTGATAATACATATCATACCATGCATGCCACGCAGGACCAATATCAGGAATGTTCGGAATGTCTCCAGAAATGCAGAAATAGGGCCAAGGCCAACTGCCCAGGGCTGGAGACGTGAATAAAGGTATTCCGAACCTGTGGCATGACGTGGCGTCATGACAGAGATGGCCTGTGACTTCTGCGGTCACTTACATTGTTTCATGCGTCTGGAAAACCGATACAGTCTCAATATGCTTTGTTGGTACCTTCATGTGCTCTTACTTCTGAATCTATACTTTTTAGGGGTTGGTCGCTTGTATGGTGTGCATTGAACAGATTTCAGCCAGGGGCTCACAGGTCACTTTCGATTTGAGGCCGAGAAGAAATTTACATTTCTACTTTTATGTGTGGATGTGTGCATGAGGCACGTACACCTTCGGCTCGTACGAATGCGAATAAAAGCATCAAAAATGAAAAACGAGTGAGTGGTCTTGAAACCACTGCGCAAGGGGCAAAAACACCCGTGTTTTTTTATTTCCACAGTAGTTCCACATGCATAAAAAAAAAACATGTCAGCATATCCCACTGGTTGGATGGCCATGAAAACTGTGCCCACACCTGCACGGCTTCTGGTGGATAGGAGGTCAAGTCCTTACAGCATCGGCCACGGCATGCTACCACTTGGCGTATGTGTCAAGATTCGAAACTGCAATAGGAATAGCAACCAACCAATAATGCAGAACATTAGCATCAAAATTGGCATTCATGAAGGAGAATACAACTGCTCGGCAAAGAAATTGGACATGTCATCAAGTACTGGAAGAAAAACCAAATGAAGAAGGCAGCCATGGGGATCAAAGAAATGGTCCAAAGGAAAATCTCAAAACCCACCATTTCAATCCATTTCACTGTGGCGTGGAATTCTCTCACTCCACCAGGAGACTTCAGTGCCGCCAGGAATGCTGATCTCCATATGTTTGAACCTGGTGCAGAATGCAGCTGGTGAATTGCAACGAATGCATCAGAACGCAAAGGACTGCCACAAATTCTGAAAGCAACTTTCCACAACCTACGACTATAGGTCAACAAAACTGTTATTCCCAATGATGATCGTTCTGGCTTCTCTTCCATGAAGGAAGCAAAGGGTTGACTCGCCTTCACTTGCAAGCATACTAGCATTAAAACTATTCACGCTACTTAGCCTACTATTCACAGGGGTTGTCATAAAGAGTTACATACCCTGAACGATTTGACGACTCCCATGGCCTGTAGCTCTCTGTTGTGTCAACAGACAACTCCTGTTCAGGAAGTTGTCAGCATCGTTTAAGGAACAGCACGCATTTTCTTTCAGTTCAGAAGCCAACCATATCCAGCCATACCCAGACCGCCCATGGGCCCATGAACCCAGACCGCCGGCGGTGCCGCATCTCCTTCTCCTGGATCGGCCACCGGCCAAAGTTCAGGGCCTCGCCTGCAGAGAGGCACGCAATTTTTCTATGGCCACATCGGTTCTGTGAATTTAAGCCTTGAAATTACAGGGCTGTAAGGATGCTGAAAATCTTATGAAATCTAGAGTTGTTCGATCCGCAAATAGGTCTGCCACAGGTAGAAAGGAAGCAAATGCATTGACAGTACATTGTTCCAGGTAAGCATAAGCATTGACGGAGCAGTGCCACAGTCATCAAGAGCATGAAACAGCCATCCAACAAACAACTCCAGACCTTACCATCTTAGTTTTGACGCCATGCTTTCTATCAACCCAATTTTGACCCTCACGTACCGTGCCAGGGACCACTTGGAAGCCCTAAACTCCCATCGCCTGTCAGATCCATCTTGAGGCGAAGGTCAAAACTCACACAGCTCGGCTCGTTTGGGCGATAATGGCTGCAGTGGCTGCAGTAGAATCTTGTATGTGTGTGTGGCTCTACAGCCTCTTCTTAGAGGGTTGAAAATCTAGCGAGAGGCTGAAGTGCTCTTCCTTTGCTTTCCTTGCATCCGAAACGAAAAATGCAAGGCACTTCCAATAGGAACTGTCAACGCACTGCAAAGCATTCCGAGGTACAGACCTCCGGCAAAGCAAGCCTCTGCAGTGCTTCCACAGTCCCACAGCATGCAGAGATGCACAGCATCCGCCTAAACAAGGCGGATGCTGCGAATCTCTGGGTGCTGTGGGATCGTGGGACGTTGTCGTACGGGAGCTCTCGCCGGGATACCTAGCGAAAGGACGAATATGGAATTCTCAAAGGCACGTGTCCCTCATTCTGCTGTAAGTTGACTCGTTTAGGTGAGTCTCTCTGGCAGGCGATAGAACCAGAAGGATTTGTTTAGAAGAAACATTCTGACACTGAACAGGTGGTGCGTGCCACAGGTGGTGCTGATCCTTTGACTACGCACCGACAATCAAAACTTGATTGCTGGAAAATCACCCATTTATACATGTATATACATATGTATATATATATACATATATATATACATATATATATATATATATACATATATATATACATATATATATACATATATATACATATATATATATACATACATATATATATATATATA
>Ga0126342_10013810_pt1 | contig 14282 bp, 12 predicted proteins | sample Cyp1metagenome_FD_92528 | JGI IMG/M metagenome (GOLD analysis project Ga0126342, IMG submission 92528) | Coral microbial communities from Lord Howe Island, Old Settlement Bay, Australia - Cyphastrea 1 metagenome | ecosystem: Host-associated > Invertebrates > Cnidaria > Coral ...
AACCAACCAACCATCCATCCATCCATCCAACCACAACAACAACAACAACACCATGCAAATCAGAGAGCTTAGCTGCAAAACGCTGCAAATACCAATCAAAACCATCAAACCCCAAAAAACGGGGAAAAATCCCAAAAAAAATTGCAGCAAAAAACTAAATAAACCTTAACTGACACCTTAGCTGAAACCCTAAATTGAAACCCTAAAGAAACCCTAAATGAAACACTAAATGAAACCCTAAATTGAAACCCTAAATGAAACCCTAAAGAAACCCTAAATGAAACCCTAAAGAAACCCTGAAGAAACCCTAAATGACACCCTAAATGAAACCCTAAAGTAACCCTGAAGGAACCCTAAAGGAACCCACCTGAACGTTTAGAAATCGTGAAAAGACATCCTGATAAGAAACCCTGGAATGAAACCCTAAAGAAAGCTTAAATGATTTCAAGAGAAACCCTAAATGAAACCCTAAAGAAACCCTAAATGAAACCCTGGAGAAGCTCTCAAAAAACTCTAAATGCAACCTTAAAGAAACCTTAAATGAGACCCTAAATGAAACCCTAAAGAAACCCTAAAGAAACCCTAAATGACACCCTAAATGAACCCTAAGGAACCCTAAAGGAACCCACTTGAACGTTTGACCCTAAAGAAACCCTAAAAAAAGTTTAAATGAACTCCTGAATGGCACCCTAAATTGAAACCCTAAAGAAACCTTAAATGAAACCCTAAATGAAACCCAAACTGAAACCCTAAATGACACCCTAAATGAAACCCTAAATGAAACCCCTAAACGAAACCCTAAAGAAACCCTAAATGATACCCTACATGAAACCCTGGAATGAAACCCTAAAGAAAGCTTAAATGAAACCCTAAAAGAACCCTAAATGAAAATCTAAAGAAACCCTAAATGAAACCCTAAATGAAACCCTAGAGAAGCCTTAAAGAAACTCTAAACGAAACCCTAAAGAAACTTTAAATGAGACCCTAAATGAAACCCAAATTGAAACCCTAAATAAACCCTAAATGAGACCCTAAACGAAACCCTAAAGAAACCCGATATGAAACCCTAAAGAAGCCCTAAAGAAACTCATTTGAACGTTTTGAAGTCCTGATAAGAAATCCTGATAAGAGACCCTACATGAAACCGGAAAAAAATCCGAAATGAAACTCTAAACAAACCCGAGCCCTAAAGAAACCCTAAATGAAACCCTACATGAAACCGTAAAGAAACCCTAAATGAAACCCGAAAGAAACCTTAAATGAAACCCTAAATGAAACCCCAAATGAAGCCCTAAATAAAACCCTTAATGAAACCCTAAATGAAACTTTAAATGAAATCCTAAATTTAAATGAAAGCCTAAAGAACCCTCAAGAGACCCACATGAACGTTTGAAGCACCAAAATGTAGCAAATACCATGCAAATCAGAGGTTGAAATGCCAAAACGTCGCAAATGCCATGCAAAATGGAAGGCAATCATGGCGAAATGTAGCAAATACCATACAAAATGCAAAGTGACCATGCCAAAATGTAGCAAATACCATGCAAAATGACAGGTTCTAGTTCCAAACTGTTGCGAATACAAGGCAAATGGTACCGGGAAAGAAAACCAAAAAAAAATCCAAAACCTGAGGCAAAAAAAAATCAAAAACTATACTACACCCTAGTAATATATCTATGGCAATCTATGGCAATTATTCTACAAGTTTGTTGACCAACTTATAAGAGGGGGGTCCACCTTGCGGGACAATGAACATGGATGTTACATTGCCAGATTAAGAACTGGAATTTACAGGACGAGCACAATTTGAAGAAACCGCTTGTTAGTGCAAAATGGGGTTTACGCTGCAAAAATAGTGATTTAAGCAGCAACAACGGGATAGAACCAATGGAACTGATTGGTGCCTTTGAAAAGGTATCCTGCCACCAACCAACACTTTGACCCTGAGAATCCATGAGAATCCCAATTTTGAGGGGAAGTAGTTTATTATATAGGCAAAAAAATTGGGATAAGTTATGGGATAAGTTAAACCACCAACCAGTTTGGTTCGCGAGTGGGCATTTTGTAGCTACGAAATGGCATTGATGGGGAATAGAACGGGGTGCAGCAGACATAAACAGTACATAGTTTGTGAGCTTAACCGTTTGCAGTTAGCCACAAGAGCGCCAACAGCAAACTAAAGCTTGAAGCAAAGCACCAGGGAGAAAGCGTGTCTACAGTGCGTCACCCTCGAGTAGGTGAACCGGCTTAAAGCGCCGAAGAGATTTCAGCGAGTGAGCACATGGATACAACTGCTACATATCATACATATCATCACTCCAGAAAAAAATCATACTGTAAAAACAATCCGTTAAAACCACACGTTAATGTCTAATTGAGACTCACCTATTATTGACAAGTGGATCCACAACCCAATGATTTCCATGGCTTCCTGCTCTGCATTTCTCCCTTCGGTCTCTATTTGTTTAAGGAGATCTAACAAGATATCCCCATTCTGTGTCACACGCGCCCGGTCATATCAACATGTTGTCCCTTGCTTGGGTGTCCAATATGGGGTACGCATCTGTAGATTTGGCAAAACTTGGATGAGGTCCCCGACTTGAAGAACAGCCCATATGATATGAAGCATTTCTGATTAGGTGAAAATCAATGTTGGAACCATACAAAAACACATCTGATGGTTGGCTGGTTAGCCATTTAGATAATATAGTATATGATGTTTATATATATATATATATATGTATGGATAAATTTAGAAGACATCACCGCCAAGTCACTGGAATGATGCTGTACATTGGGGTAACTATCCCAGTTCATTGCTGAACTTTTAAGCTTGGTGAGTTATGTCGTCCTGAATCATACAATCCCAAATAAATTTCATGTATAATCACGTGGATAGATGGTTGGAGGGATGAATTGATAGATAGATGGATGGATGGATGGATAGATAGATAGGTAGGTAGATAGATAGATAGATAGATAGTTAAATAGATAACTAGATAGATATTTAGATAGCTCATTAGATAGAAAATTAGATTATTAGATAGATATCCAAGATAATCCCATGAAAGCATCATGCTTTTGCAAGGCCATGCAGCAGGAGCAGGACAAGCGAAAGATGGCTGAAGCTCAGCTCAAGGAACCGCGCTTTTTTGCGACACCTGGAGATTTCATGTGGATATCATGGAGATGCTGCATGGAATATCATCGAATGTCACCAACCATAGAATGCTTGCTCCAACCATCATTGTAGGAAAATGGTCGCCATTTTTTTAGGGGGAGGATTCCTCATTTTTCGCCTTTCTAGCAAGCCTGAAAATCATAATTTGGCATCATTATGCATCAATATTTTAAAGTAATCTTGGGTACAAGCAACAATCATTGGAATGAATGATGGATAATCATGATGGATAATCATGGATCACCGATAAGCCACTGACTGATTTGGTCATGCTGCAAACCCAAGACCCAAGAATTCCCCGCAGTAAATGAGCCTTTGGTAATTCCCCGCATGGCCCAGGAGTTGCAAGCCCATCAGCTGGCGCAATCCGAGTCACACCAGGTGAGTACCGGGTACTGCCGGTGCTGCAAACATGGGGATTGATAGTTCTGCAGATGATTTATCTTGATTGATGATACCTAAGTTGGCTGAAATTAGCAACATAACTAGGATTCATGGTAGATATCTATATTATCATATAGTATCTATAGTTCTTGGTTGTTACAAAGCAACAGACACAACTGGGTGGCACATGTTGGCACCACCTTGAGATTTCATGTCAGGAGATTTCTGGGAGCTGACTGGAACACATTTCTGGCGATTTTTTCAACTCAATCAGATGTTCGAGATGAAACGCTGGTTCATCTTTGATAAAACATAGCCAAACAATTGGGAAACTGAGATTTACTGATACAAGCATACAAGCGCGAGGCGCTGCTTCAAGAGAAGACAAAACTTCAGGAGGCAGAGAAGCACATCCAGGACATATAGGACATGAAACCTTGCAGTCGGCCCTGAAAACTAAAGTACGGACACCAAAACATAGAAAATATCAAAAGAAACTTATAGGGAAACCTTTTTTCTGACCCATTTTATCCAATTTTTGTTGTTTCATGTTAGATTGCAGGGAAGAGTAGATGTTTATTTCTGGTATGCATACCTCCGCAATTGCACAGATGAGATAGGGACATGATGCACATAGGTATGTAATATGATGCATATGTTTTAAATAAGTATTATGAACTCATTATTTGTGCGTATAGGCAATGGCAATGGTCGTACATGATCAAATTACATGGGCATCTATATATGTGTGTTGCATAGAAGCGTGGATTGTGTGGTAGGGCTGTCGACCGCCAGGAGCTGCAAAACAAGCTGGCTAGCGCAAGCCTGCAAGGGAAGGCATGACGAGAGTATGTGTGTTCCCTTCTTAGACCACACCACCAGGTCACAACACAAATGAATAGCCTACACTGTACGTATGTGATGGTTCTTCAGGGGGGTTCCCCAAAATCACCCTCGGGTTTGTGAAGTCTCCTCATTCAGCCACTTGAGGGAGACAGCTTCAGGCACTGTCGGAACAGCCCCCAGGATTGTTTTGGATGACCAAGATTTGGTCGTTTCAAACATTGTTGGGTTTCCATTCTAAGTTTGGGATCAGTACATATCTAATATATAATCTAATATATTCTAATATCATCAGCATATGTTTTGTATTTACGTTGGCCAACCACCGATTGGAATCTTCCAGAATTTAGTTGCGGCTTGGAACCCATTCTTAAACAAATATTGATATGTTCCAAGAGGAATTATTCAATGGAACACGCCCATAACCTCCAGTAATTCAACATCATGATGGACAACTACCAAGTTGTTTCAATGACTTACCTATTCATTATTTCACCATTGCAAGTGTCCATTGTTTTTCCAAGATCATGCATACATATTCTTTACCACATAAATACACATGTGTGCTGGTATATCCCATGAAGTACTCCATGTGAGCTTCTTGAAGTGTGATTTGCCGGGATGTCACAGGCGCTCCTTGAAGAGCAACAAAAACGCCGACAAGCTGAGACTGCCATCAAGGACGGATTTTTGAATGGTCCATTTATAAAATTATAAAGCAATCACCTAAAAGGATAGATTTTAGGGAAGAAAAGAAATAGTCACTAGACTAGTGGTAAAGTTTGGTAAAGTACTTTTTCTGTTTAGAACATCTTTGGGAAATATGCATTCAAAAATCACACGTGAATACAGTGGTAAATTGCGGTGTTTGTTTTGTAGACAAAATTTAACCACTGCGGTTACCCCGCTCAAATTTAGGGGTTCCTGTAGGTTGTCCTTAACACTGACTGTGTGAGTTTTTGTCCTCCTGGCCTGTGTATATAAATGGGCGCAGAAAAATGATTCAGAATGATGTGATTAAATTATATATATATATACTGTATACATATTATATTTATATAATTATATATATATATAACATCATCGTTCTGGAGGTTGAAACTGGTTGATGTTCGTCCTGTACTTGACCTGATTTCATAATGCTGTTTCACTTTGGACATATGTTCGCATGGGTTACAACAACCAAGCAGCTGCTTACTGCACCAATTTCAGTCTGGGTGCCCGCAATAGACCTCCAGCTGCCAGGAATTACAAAGCAAGCTGGAGAACGTTTCATCGCACGAGAAGGTGCTGGAATCCATAGAAGGGGAGGCAAAAGGTGGTTTAAAAACAACAACAAAAAACAGCAGGGGGCGATGGAGAGAGAGAGGGTCAGCTTTTCATCCATCACTGGTGGTTCCAGGCAGATTCTATGAACACATTCCGTTTTGGAGGATTCATCCTATTCCTAAAGAATCTCCAAGGTCAAGGCGTCATTTTTACGGAACCCATCACCACCTGGGCCGTTGCATTGAGCACTTGCGAGGTTTGTTCACCGGATGACAGCATTGCGTAAAATACAATTAGAATATTGCCATATACTCATATATACCTATCATACATTTATATATATATATATATATTATAATTATATTATATTATATCATATCATATCATATTATATTATATTATATTATATTATATTATATTATATATATATATTATTATATAATATATATTATATTACTAGTCAAGTCTTGTTTTCTTATGGTGGTTACTACGCTCCCTGAGTCAGAAGCATGTCACTTGCTTTGGTCTCCCAGGCAACATTGGAGGAGCAGGAGAAGTGCAAAGAGGCCTGGAACGCTGACCTTTCGGTGGTATTTCGGATGATTTTGGGGTGCAGTTGGAGTATCACCATAGTAACGGCAACCAGAAGTCGGGAATACAACCCCTACAAATCCTACAACTATATATACTATATATATATATACAACTATAACTATAACTATGCTGTATGTTTATGCCCCATTTGCAACTTCGATGGCCAAATCTCTTGGAACAAAGGCCGAGTCTTGGAAGTACCTCATTTTTCGGCCAGGAGATGGAGAAGCGGAAGCAAGCAGAGGCTACAGTGCAGGACTTGGACCTAAACTTGGACACATCCCAGAGCGAGATGGGCAAATGTGCAGGAATTCCTTCTTATTTCAGGGTAAAAAAATCTAAACACAATGGTTTGATGAATTGATGATACTTGAATCAACTGATTGGACCATGCGACCATGGAGGGTGGCCGTTCGGAGCCTCCCGCATTGCATTGCACCCCCTGAAAGCTAACCAACAAGATGCCGCGAACATGCTAAACTGCTAAATAGACGAGCTTGAATAAGCTTGGCAAATTACAATATATTGCATTGTGTTTCTTGTAACTCCACGGTTCCACATATACAAAAATTAGTGGGGGCATGAGTGTGGCAGACAATGTTGCTTGATTGAATTTCGCCTAAAAACTCGAATTATTGCATATTTTGGGCTAGCATTTCACATCGTTTCACCTCTTGTTCAACCAAAATCTCGGTGGCCACCAACCCCAGGAGCAGCAAGTGAAGCTGGAGTCCCACTCCAGCGAGCTGCAAGGGAAGCTAGAGCAGGTGAGCCAGCAGGAGGCTAAGATCAAGGACGGGTATAGTGGTCGCTTTCCATTGTTGTGTTAAATTACCCAGAGTGTAGCACTTATAGGGTGGTTTTGACTCTTCTACAATTGCCCACGAACCTACGTATGTAGTTGAAATTGTGTATGTCTATGATTGTCTATGTGCTACTAGTATGTACATGCGTGTGTTGTTCATGCCCTGGGGCAGAATGAAACATTATTAACACATGAAATAATGAGTTTTTGCATCTGGTCGTGGATGCTTGTTTGTAAATCCATGTGTTGCATCAACCCTTGTCAATACAAAAAATAAGTAGGAGCCCGATAGGAACATGAAATCTTCAGCGGGTGCAGCTGGTGAATGCTTGGCACAAAATTGGTAGAATGGAAGTGTAGTGGGCGCATGTGGGCGTGGTGTAAAATCACCCAGGTGGATCAGGCTGGATATATGCTTTGTGAAAATCAAAGGTGGTCAGTGGAAAAGTTCCACGGTTTGACTAGGATTAAGAGTTCACACATGGCTCAAAACACTTGACCCCTCAAAGTATTTACTACAGCACGTAGCTTTGGGAGAAGGCTGTTGCCGTTCTCGTTGATCTTGATTCTATTGAGCACCGAGCATACCGAGCAGGGAAGCGTTGCAGGAGTTGCAAGACCAACTGGAAGAGCAAGTGTCCAAATCGAAGGACTCTCTTCCGCCTCGGCCCGGCCCGAATCCCATCAACACTTGAAGATGGTTCAAAATGTTCAAAAGTTGGATACCCTTCAAATTGGATGAATTGGATACATGACTTATACATGACTTATACATGTTCATGCGAAAAATCATCGAAGATCTCGAAATCTGGAGTCTCCGAGTCTCCGGGCCGAACATTTCAGCGCCATGAACTCACTGGAATGATGGTTTTCAGGGTAACTATCCCAGGATCCCCTGTCAGGTTGGCACATTATGATGAGATATTCAGATATCCAGTTGCTTATATCAATTCACTACATATATATATATATATATATATGTATGTAAATAATATATCATATATCTATAAATATAAACATCAAGATCCAGATTAGATAGATAGATAGATAGATAGACAGATAGATAAGATTCCGAAAAGATAAGATTAGATAGATAGATTAGATAGATAGATAAGATAAGATAAGATAAGATACATAGATAGATAGGTAGATAGATAGATAGATCCCTAGTATATCACCATTATATCCCGCTTTTCCGCCTCAGCAACCTGAGTGTTGTGGCCTTTTGTCATGAAATGGGGATTTAATTTGGTTTAATGGGACTTACCCAACAAACATGGGATTGGAATACCATTTGGTAATTAATCTGAGCTATAAAAAATCACATACTGCAACTAAAAACATCTACACATGGGCCATTCTGCCCAGATATGCGCTGACATGTTTTTTCATTTTACTGTTCAAACAATAGTCATAAGTTCATCACAGTTTCACTAGCTACGACTATGTTTCAGTCTTGTTTGAGCCTCAAGTCGCTAAAAGTCTCTGCTTCACTACAACTGCTGATGGCTTTTCTGTTCCTTCTGAGTTTTTTGAGCACCAACCGTCACCAAGCATGGAAACTGTGCAGGAGCTGCAAGACAAACTCGAAGATCAAGCCTCGAAAGCAAAGGACTCGCAGAATGTGTTTCTTTACTATTTTGCAGTTTGATGGAGGAACATCTCAATTTACATCCCCCTTCTTTGTGGGGCATTCAGTCGTAGAGAGAGAGAGAGAGAGAGATCCGCATATCAGTGCTCCACAAGCATCCCATGAATGGCCTCCTTGTTACCATATCGATTGGTCATGTTTGAATCATTGCAATACTAAACCACCCACATGTTGCTAGTTTATACCACCCATGTCACATTTATGGTACATTTGGGGATGGTGGATCCTATTGCTTTACTCACATTGCTGCTATGTTTTTGATGTGACCCTTATATATATATATATACATGAGCAGATTACGACCTCACTGCGACCTCACTGGAATCATGGTTACATCCCAAAATGGCTTTATTTCAGGCTAGTGAATTATCATAATTTAATAATTTGCCCATATATATATATTTATTTATATATATATATTTATATTTATATATATATATGTACATATTAGCACTGAATGACGGCCCGGGTGCGTGCACACAGTAAAGACAAACATGTTGCTGATCCAAAGATCCAACAAACGCGGTGCCGTTACCTATCATGTATTCATGTGCCAATCTTTGCGGGAGTCATCAGGATACATCACTATATGGGGCTTTCCTAAAACGGGGGTACCCCAATAGCTGGATGGTTTATAAAGGAAAATCCCAAACAAAAATGGCTGTTAATTGGGACACCCCCATTTATGAAAACCACCATATAATTAGTGATGTAATATAATGAGAGAGAACAGCATGCCACATGCGCCTGCATTCAACCGGTTCCAGGACCTTGAAGATCGGATGACATTCAATGAGACTTCACAGGAGGGGATGGGATGTCGACGATGTGCCAGGAAACCCCACCAGCAGTAGATAGTTTTCCTGGGAGAACCACGGAGTTTACCAGATCTGTGTCTTTTTTCACCTCCAGGGCAAGTGCTTCATACCCACAGTATAATCAATGGGATTTTCAGGATCCTAAAATGGAGGTACTGTATCATTTGTGGGGATATTCCCTTTTTTTTTAGCCCTCACATAGGCCTTATTAATATGGAATCGGTACCTCCAATCAATCGGTACCTGAGTCATGGCCATTGATTATAAATTATAACCGAGTTAAATCTGGTGTACCCCAGTTATGGAAGATGAGCCAAGACAGCCAACTCAGTTGATGCATCCCCAAGAGGAAAAACGACAGGGATTCACAGACTGGCGAATGATAGGTTGGATGGGGCTGGTGGGTTCATATGGAATGATGATGTGCATATATATACATATATATATATACAAAGATATGTATGCAATACAGTATGCACATAGAGTAAATATACTGTATATATATAAATAATAATAGTAATAATAATTTATATTTTCTACGTATATACATATACATATAAATATACATATGCATTTACATATACAGACTACATATATACACACGTATATATATATAACAACTATCTCGAAGGAATCTGATCCCAGTCCCAGCATATCCCAGAAAAGACACAAGACAGCTGGCGGGTGATATCATCTTGTTAGTTGTGGACCCCATGATGTTCCCATGTTCCCACGAAATGGTTGTCCTCCAAAAAAATGTATACCCGAATATCATACTGCCAGTTGCATTCCACAAAATAGTCCCATTGCATTGAATGTTAAACGTTAATATTGCATCCCTATTTACCAACGGTTATCCCCTAGGAAAAACATGGAAAAACCTGGTCCTTTCGCCTTCAGGAGACCGATGCTGCCAGCCAGCTTCAGCTGCTTCAGACTCGCCTGACCCGGATGGAACAGCGGCTGCAGGGGGAGGAGCAACGCCGAAAGGTGGCGGAAGAAAGGCCACCGAAACACCGAGTGAGGGACAGGTCGGAAGAAGGTGGTGCCTCCTAAGTTAAGTTGGTAAGTCATTGGTAAGTATGTTTAATTGGGGTTTATACTACCAGTAGAAGTTAAGTTGATAAACATGTTTAACTAGGGGCTTATACTAGAATGTATCCATAGTTCGATGGGTTTAGAAACCAAACTCCCGGTGTGTTCAGGACTTGTGAAGAAATGTTTATAGTTGAATTTTCATGGGAAAATGGGGGACATGTCGCTGTGAACGGCCAGTGGTTCACCGCGGATTTTCGGGTGCACCTCCAGTCCAGTCCACAGCTCCCGGGACCTGAGCGTCTTCACTTTCTATAGCTTTGACCCTCGAATATCTCAAATAGAACAAACATAAACATATCTTATTTATGCACATACATATAAGTATATAATTATACATATAGTATTTATTTATATATATATATACACATATTATCCTCCACCTTCACCATGGACATATAATGACATATATATATACACATGTATATGTATGTATACACGTACACACACATATATATATATATATATGTATACACAGATGATGGACCAATAGACATATAAGCAATATAAGATGTAGATGCACCTAGTCAGCTGTATCCCCACGTGGGTCTCCCACCAGTTGGACCTTTCCGTCGGCCAGTAAAGCTGGTGCAGAACGCCGCCTTGCAGAGATGGAATTGGTTCTGCAGAACGTCAAGCGACCTGGGCAGCACTCATTTTTTTTGGTTGGGGAAATGATGGGAAATATATCTATACAATTCTATACAAATGTCTATAATTGGAGGGCTATTTGTTTGTTTTTTTTTTTTTTCGCGGCAGGTTTTGATTTTTTGTTTGGGGTTCCTGGTTCTATGCTTTCCTTCTCTGCTTTTCTGCTTCTTTGCTTTTTGCTTTTCCTGCTTTTTGTTATTTTTAGAAGCTTCTCTGCTTCTTTTCTTTTCTGCTTCTTTGCTTTGCCTGCTTCTTTTCTTTTCTGCTTCTTTGCTTTCCCTGCTTCTCTGCTTCTCGGCTTTTCTGCTTTTGTGCTTCTGTGCCTTTCCACTTTTACTATTCTACTTTTTTCTTTTCTTCAATCATGTGTTTTGCTGCTCTACTTCCTGCTCCTTTGCTTCTCTGCTTCCTGTCTTTACTACCTCTTTGTTGTTGTTTTGTTCCTGTTCTTTTGCTTTATTCTCTCCTGTTTGTATCCTAAAGGAAACCCTAAAGGTGAAACCCAAAGAAACCTTAAAGAAATCCTGATAAGAACTCCTGATAAGAGACCCCTACATGAAACCCTAAATGAAACCCTAAGTGAAGCCCTAAAGAATCCCTAAATCAAACCCTACATGAAACCCTACAGAAACCCTAAACAAATCCTAAATGAAACCCTAAACAAACCCTAAATGAAACCCGAAAGGAGCCCCAAAGAAACCCACATGAGCGTTTGAAAATCCTGATAAGAAATCCCGATAAGAAACCCTTAAATGAAACCCTAAACGAAACCTAAATGAAACCCGAAATGAAACCCTAAAGAAACCCTACATGAAACCATACAGAAACCCTAAATGAAACTGTAAAGAAACCCTAAAGAAACCTTAAATGAATGCCAAAATGAAACCCTAAATGAAACCCTAAAGAAACCCTAAATGAAACCATAAAATGAAACCCTGAATGAAACCCTACATGAAACCGTACAGAAACCCTAAATGAAACCCTAAAGAAGCCCCAAAGAAACCCACATGAGCATTTGGAAATCCTGATGAGAAACACTTAAATGAAACACTTACATGCAGCTTACATGAATTCCTAAATGAAACCATAAATGAAACCCTAAAGACACCCTACATGAAACCATACAGAAACCCTAAATGAAACCCTAAAGAAACCCTAAAGAAACCTTAAATGAACGCCTAAATGAAACCCTAAATGAAACCCTAAATGAAACCCTAAAGAAACCCTAAATGAAACCCTAAATGAAACCGGTATGAAATCGTATGAAATCCTCATGAAACCCTAAAACAAACCCTAAATGAAACCCTAAATGAAAGCCTAAAGAAACTCTCAAGAAACCCACATGAACGGTTGAAGTACCAAAATGTAGCAAAATACCATGCAAATGAGAGGTTGAAGTGCCAAAACGTCGCAAATACCATGCAAAATGGAAGGCAAACATTGCCAAATGTAGCAAATACCATGCAAAATGCAAAGTAACCATGCCAAAATCTAGCAAATACCATGCAAAATGACAGATTCTACTTTGAAACTGTTGCAAATACAAGGCAAATTACCAGGAAAGAAAGCTAAACAAAAATCCAAAACCTGAGCCAAAAAAAAACAAAAACATCCAAAAACTATATTGAACCCTATAATATATATATAGATTGATATAGGGTTTTTGATTGTGTTCTTTTGCATTGGAAATCCACGGCTTGCAACCCAGGGAAGGGGGAACCAAGCTGGGTGGGTCTATGAAGCAGAAGATGGGGAGTAATTAGCAGCAAAAACTACATGATCATCCGCCGGAGCGAGAGCCAAAACACCTGGTGACCCATAGGTTCCGGCGTTTATTGCACGGTGCAGCGATGTATCGCCAGATTTCCCTAGGCCCTAGGGTTGTCTCGTTTCATGCTGAGCCAAAACCCAGGAAACCTGGCGAGGTTAACCAGACCCAGACTGCTGATGACGAGGTGCCACTCCTTTCCACAGCAAGAAACCCTTTGCATTGCACATTTAAAACTTTTGAAATCTGTCTGATCCTGATTTTTCTTATGATATTTAGATATATTTAAATATGGTTGCATATGTGTGCACATATCTACAACTATTTACATCTATTAACATTTACATACACATATATATATATATATATATATACATATTCATATCTTCATATATTCATATATTCATATATTCATATATTCATATATTTTCATATAGTACATACTATATGCATACATTCTATCCTACTTCCTAGCAGTATCACGCCATACAAGAAAGGTCCCCGCAGAGGCTTCAAAGAAGAAGCTGAAAGCCGCGGAGGACCCGTTCCATGGGTTCGTCACTGAGGTTGGACTTGCCATTGAAATGTTGGGTACCCTCTGGTAAACATACAAAAAACTATGGAAAATCACAATTTTCAATGGGAAAATCCACTACTTCTATGGCCATTTTCAATAGCTATGTAACAAATTACCAGAGGATATCCCCACTGAAAGTAGGGTTATTAATCACTACATACTACTCACACAGTGGACTAGGTTATGAACCACTTACTAAGTGGGACTATGTATGGGATAAGCCGCTGGGACAGCGATCCCCAGGGTTGAGAAACCCATTATTAAGTGTCATGATTCTCCAAGTACCCATGTATTTTTTGGACATGATCACTATAAGGGGATTTCGCTCACATTTGCCATTTTCATTTAGAATGCGATTGATGATTCCACTGACAATAACCATCATTATCCCTATTGTTCAATGGGTCATTCATCTTACAGTAATCCCCAGTCTTCATGGTTACATCCCAAATTTGTCATGGTGAATTACCCAGATTTGATCGTCATGCAAATCACCAGATGTTCAATCAGAATCCTGCAAACCCCCAAAGTCAACTTAGATCTTAGAATCTTAGAATCATCCAAAATCCCAAAGTCAACTTAGATCTTAGAATCTTAGAATCATCCAAAATCCCAAAGTCAACTTAGATCTTAGAATCTTAGAATC
>Ga0126342_10013811_pt1 | contig 14282 bp, 9 predicted proteins | sample Cyp1metagenome_FD_92528 | JGI IMG/M metagenome (GOLD analysis project Ga0126342, IMG submission 92528) | Coral microbial communities from Lord Howe Island, Old Settlement Bay, Australia - Cyphastrea 1 metagenome | ecosystem: Host-associated > Invertebrates > Cnidaria > Coral ...
GAGTGAGTGAGTGAGAGTGACTGATGGAGGGAGGGAAGGGCGGGAGGAAGCGAAGGACGGAGGAGCGGATACAGAACTAAAAACAAAAACCCCACACGTCAATGTGGGGAACAATAACCATCTTATGTCAACCATCTTAATAAGCCCTATTTCAAAAAGACGTCACCGCGTTGTGTGCCTGTTATGAACGTCAACCAATTTGGGGAAACCGGGAAACCCCAGGCTTTCCGACCGCATCACCGTATTGCTGCACGTAGCTGTCGGCGTACCTGGAATCCAACGAAGCCACCCGGGACCTTTGGTTTTCGCCGTTAAAACGCCGGAATTTCAGGTCACAAAAAAACAAAAAGCGAAGAAAACTTTGGTGGTGCCCCAGTTCGTTAACTAAGTTGGTGAACATAACTCCAATTTCACTATGGTTTATGGCAGATATAACTATTTCATCTGGAATACAATAGATTGATCTGGGTAAACTACAAAAAGTTAATTCACCTGAATTGTTGCGGCCATAAAAGGGGATGATTTCCCGAATCCTAACCATGATTCCAGGGCTCGGGAGAACAGTGAGGTCGTTATAATTTACCCAGATTGATGGTTATTTTGGTGACATTTTTTTGGGCTGAAAAATGATGATCGTAGAATTCTCGTAGAAACAGTTTGTTTTATGGGCTGTGTTGTCCCACTAAAAAGGACTTGATCTTTTTGGGTCCAAAAATCAAACATCTGGGTACCCTGGTGAATATCCAGAAAATCAGTGATTTGGTACTGACCCAGCCCGTCTTGACCAGTCTGTGGTAAATTCTTAGCTACCAAGCTTCAGTAGACATCAGTAGACCCTGATGGTCCCTCTGTTTTTCATGGTCTACTGATGCTAGTTGGATAGTGTTATTGAATCTGGAATGTTCAATATATTTCAATATCATATAACATATAATATACCCTTTGGTTATTTGTTACATAGCCATGGAAAATATCACAATTTTTAAGAACGGTGAACCATCTATTTCTATGGGCCATCTATACCATATGGCTATGTAACAAATAACCAGAGGGTAACATATAATATATCATATAACAATATTTCACCTCTCTGAAAATTTCCATCTCCCAAAGAAATCCGCCAGTCGGGCACTGAGATACCTGACTTTGAGGTAACGTCACCTCCTGCCACGAGTTGCCAGGGGTCAAGGTTTCTGGGTCTACAATGTGGTGCCCCCCAGTAATGTTTGTTGGTTTATATATATATATATAAACCCCATAAATACTATAGTTATATCAGGTATATCTACCATAAACCATAGTTATTATATCCATATCCCTATCCTACTATTGCATCTCCACATCGCCAACGTTTTTTGAAGTCGAAAAGTGGCCAGATCCAGCGACCCGAGGACTCAATCCATCGGTGACTCTGGGCAGTCTGATCACATGATTCAACCGGAAAAAAAATGATTGTATTAGATGCAGTGAGATAGTATTAACCTAACAGTTAATGGGATTATTAATGGGATAATTAACAATGGTATATTGAAAGTAACAGTAATAGTTAACTAATGGGATACCCTCTGGTTATTTGTTACATAGCCATGGTTAAGCCATGGCCCTAATCGAAATAGATGGCGAACAACTGGGTTTACCGTTCTTAGAAATGGTGATGGCTTCCATGGCGAACTGTTAGTCATAACCAGATGGTAGATGCAGTGAGCTGGTTTCAGACGTAATGTTAGAATGTCTTATGATCATGTAGTTTCCATGGGTTATCTGAAAAAAAAACAGACCTATCATGTGCTTGGGAGACTCTGATTAGGCTTGCTTCCTAGGGAGGTGTTTCCTAGGGAGGGAAAAATGGATTGATTAAGAAATAACATTGCAACAATGTCCCCTAAAAGTGCATATCATTTATTCAGAAAGTCGCTTGGAGCGCGACCCTGTTTTCTTTTAATGGTTAAATTCAATCTCTGGTTGGTTTAACTGTCTATATATGTCTATAAATGCATCGTTCTTGATGGTAAAATCCTACATGGGAAAACCCCAAAAAATCAACTTTTTTGAGGTTTCCTAAGTCATGGGGAAAACATGGGGAAAACCCAAAAAATCCTCCAAGTTCTTAGCCCCAAAATTCCATGGTGATGACCTTTCCGACCTCCACGTGCTGGCCGTTGTTCAGGAGCGGTGCTCCCCGGGAGGACCTCCCAAAAGATGGTAGGAATCCCGTGGACCACGGTAGGATATCATAGATGGAATTCCTAAATTGATATATTATCATGGAATTAAATATCTATTCCTAAACATAGTATAATTAAACATGGGATATCAATAGAATTATCAATGGAATATAAAATTAAACATGGGATATAAATTAAACATTGGAAATAAATACGGGATATAAATGGGATATATCGTACTGAATGGTGTGTGTGTGTGTGCATATATGGCGGATACAAAAGTGGATTGTTAATGGGGCAAATCAGCAGGAATATGATGGCGTGAAGGGGGATTATATCATTTGTCATTCATATCATTTGTAGAAGTTTTAACTATGAAAAACATGGGGATATAATTTATACATGATGGTTAGTTGATATTATGTACCACTTGATAGGGACAGAAAGGGGAATAGAACTTCAATGATAAATCCTTCTGAATGGTATAATCATCATCAAAATTGCATACTAATGGTATATTAGGTATATGATCATACTAGGATGGAGGTTGGATAATTCTAGCATCCTATTATGATCGCATATCATATGTGAAAAACCCCGCATATAGGCTCCCAAGCATCTCAATCCTGGAATTCTTGTTGATCTTCACCGGGTACTCTCCATAACTGCGCCATGAAATTTGTGACAATTCAAGGCCTTTCCATCTCAGTCATGGCTCACCTTTCGGTGGCAAGGAAGTGCTGGACTGAAAAAAAAACACCATGTTTTGGCCCAAAAAATGAATAGATCCCATACTCAACCAAGGTTTCTAAGTGGTATGTCATTTTAGTTTTAGGTGGAAGGGATTCTTTAACCCTATCCCGTACCACGAAAGGAACCCAAGAAATGGGGCCTCTCATCTGAGGGCCCGGCCATCCGCCGAAAATCCAGGAGAGCCAGGAGAAGGGAGGAAAGGACCTAGGCCGCTGCTATCGGAGGTCCCCGAAGACCTGGAGGTTTCGGTTTCAGCCCAAACGGAATCCCCAGATTTTCAAAAGATTCTGAGGCACCTGACTCATGTGACATCTGTCAGCCTGTGGGTTTGTCTGAAATCCCAGTTGATTTTCATCTTCCCTAAAGCATGAAAATATTTCCGAGGGGGTTCGGACAAACCGACAAACCCCAGGCTTTAGAGCACAGTCAGTGGCACCCGAAAACTGGGACAAGCACAAGAAGTAGCCAAAGATATCAAAGACCTTGAGCGCGGCTGCTGCTTGCCATGGAAGACTCTGGAACTTGCGTGACTCAAGTGACGTGAAAGTGCCTGCGAGGTCGATTTTTGTTAGGGATGGCAGTGTCTGAAAATACGGGGCTACCCCAAAAAAATGCAAATGGTGATAGAGAAAGTGATGATTTAGCAATGGTTCTTGATGGTTTTTAGTATTTTCCCATCATGTTTTTAAAAACAAATGCATGAAACAGAGCTGCAAAGGCTTCATTCGTCACCCTTCCTGGCTCCCCTATATCTTCCAGGCTTTACTTGGTGATACTTGGTGCCAGGCTCTGGTGCCGGTCCCCAGTTCGATAGGTAAGTTGGTTTATGACTACAATAACTATGATGAGGTTGTAAACCAACTTACATCTAGAAAACCCGAGATCAAAAGCTGCATTCAAGTGGGACTATCAACTATCTATGATTCTGAGCTGTTTGACTAGCACAGGCACCCAAAAACCTTTGGTTGTATTTGGTGGAAAGAGAAGACAGTGCTTTCAGAGCAACTCAAACCCGCAAGATACCTTTGTATCATGCTGGTGATGACTGCCTGGTGTACAGTCAGGCAACAAAAAAACATATCACATTAGATCACATTGATATTGTGCAATGTTCATCACCGAATTCTTGGGTAACTTTGATCCATATCCAAAATTGCTGACAGCAACTCTCCGAGGTTCCTGAGGTTCCTCGCAATGTAGAGTGGCCACATCAAATCCCACCTTTCGAGCAGATTCTGCGGTGAAAACTGCGGGTTTGTCTCGAAATGGGGCATCCCCCCAATTTATCGCCGCTCTGAAAAATGGGATATAGGAAAATGATGGAAAATGAAGATACATCTCTGCGATTTTAAGGTGGTTAGCTGAATTTGTGAGACATCCCCAACGAAAACAGGGAATTTTTGGTTTGCTTTTGACCAATCCTCACACTCTTTCAGCCCAGGATGCCTTGGATATCCACCTGTCCCAGAGAGATCCTGAGCGACCCAGACCCCATCAAGAGCCAACCCACCAGCCAAATCCCTGCAATGCCCATGGCGACCTGGCGGAGATCCCGGGGATCCCGGGGATCAACGTTTCAACGTCGACCAAGGGAGGATGTTTTTGGAGAGCACCCCACATGACTTTGGAAACCGAAACCATCCGAAACCTCTTTTTTTAATGGGTAAGTTGACCCCTGATAAAGATTGGAATCATGATGGAACTGCGACCACATTGGAATGGAATGGTGATTTCATGGATATTACGATGCCATTGAAACTGGTCTGTTTTGGAAATTGGTTGGAATAATGTTAGAAAAGCAATAAATAACACCCCTTACTTCAATTTTGGTGCTTATACAGCCAATTTTTGGCAAATTCGGAGATGTTTGACTAGTTCTTTGTTATAGAACATTAATAACATGAATTAATGGCCAAGAAAAGAGATACCATTGCTTTTCTATTTGCTGATACTAACACAAATGTTTATACGAACCAAGAAGTACCCTCTGGTAAACGTTTACATAACTATGGGAAATCACCATGTTTAATGGGAAAATCCACTATAAATGGCCATTTTCAATAGCTATGTTAGTCATAACCAGAGGGTAAGCCCATTTCGCCGTCGTAGATCTTCCCCTCGGTGCTACGTACGGCCACCTTCTGCAGAAAATCTTTGTCGGCCGTCAGGCCAGACCTGGAGAAAGTTCGCCGCTGGGAACGTGGCAAACTTAAGATATGCCAGTATGGAATATACATGAATAAACTAAGGCAACATGTAGACAGAATATACATCATGTATACATGATGTGTATTTCATATTTCTATGTGTATATATATATATAAATTCTATCATATATATACAGTATATATATATACGTATAATTTATTACGAATATTTATGAACACCCCAAATGTCGAGTCCTGTCACTTTTAAAGTCAACTGGCCATGGGGAGACATTGCTGTGCTGCACGTTCACCATTTCACCATCCCTTCAGGCCAACATGTTTCAACTTTCGATGGTGAATCTTAGATGTCAAATATACACCTTTGATTCACCATCTAGATTAAAATGGACACATCTTACATTTATCTATTGTTGTGCGAATTCATATATCTATTTGTTTGCGAACGAAAAAAATGTTACATCATTTTACCATGGATAGCAACATATGAAAGTGATTGAAAGTTGCTAAAGTATCGAGCAAAGCTTGACCCTTTGAGAACATTCAAGAGACTTTGAAAAAAAAACGGTGAAACTGCCTTGGCAGTTTGCTGGGACTCACCGCACCTCTTGCCCTTGGATTTGGCATCAGAACCATAGCCCTGTGCCGAAAAATCCGTGAACTTTTGAAGGGAGATGTCAGCCTGGTAAGCCTACCATTAGGAGCATCTTTGGAGGCAAAAGCCATGGATTCCTAGTGATGTCCATATCGATGTGAATTTTATTGAAGGGTCATGTGGTAAACCCAATAACGATTTATTGAGTTAAGTGATTTAAGTCCTGAAGATTGGGATAGAATGGGGCCTCAACGAACATGGAGATCATGGTGGATAGTCATGGGAGATAGGGTTTTTATTTTTTGGTTATTAGTGCTGGTACACCCACTAGTGGACATTTTTTCAGGATAATCAATGCATCATGAAGAGAACATCACAATGGAATACAATAGATAGATGTCTTAAACCCAATATCTGATCAACTGCCTATTTGGGGATGATTAGAAAACCACTGGACCATGTCTGGTAAAAGTACGGATGGCACCATTATTGGGTTCAACACATTATGGGGAAAACCATTGGCACTTTCGACAACATGTTGTTCTCAAAGTTTAGGCCTGGCGTTTTTACACCTTGCTTTGTAATTTACCGAGTAACTTGGCACAAAACTATGCTAGCCTAGGGTTTATAGATGGTGTATATGTAAAATGTATCATTTATAATATAATATTTTATAATATATTATATAATATATTATATTATATATAATAAGATATAATATTATATAATATAATATACAATATATAATACAATATCATATAATATAATATTTATTATATTATATTATATTATATTATATTATAATATGATATAATATGATATAATATGATATAATATATGACATATGAATAGATATGATATCAGACATCGGAGTTGGATGGCTTTATAAACCAACAAAAATACCTCTAAAACCAACGCCTCGAAGGGTTGGATGATGGGCCGACCACCCGAACCTCGCAGAGCGTGGCGTGGGCTCTGCAAATGATGATTGAGAAGTGGAAGGGGGAAGCCGATTGTCAAACATATTGGGTATGGATCAATACCTATTAATACCATTTTTAGGGGAATGAACATCCAGAACTACCAGCTATTTTGATGTGAACTACAGGGGTACAAGGTTTTGACACACTGCCATATGATTTCTTCACCATCCCTGTTTCCAAATGGCTCCATTTGGAGTGTTTATGGATCTTTATGGCAAGATCATGTGGTTAAACCACTGTTTTTACCCCTCCGTTTGAAGTGTTTACAGAGACCTCCAAATGCCCTAAAGTGGGCGTGATGTACTGCTTTACCACAAAATTCAATCGGTGCGGTGCAAAACTTTGGTTGGTCGGTGGGAAAATCACAGTAAGTACAGTACATACAGAGTATTCACATCTGGTAAACGTTTACATAACTATGGAAAATCACCATTTATAGTGGATTTTCCCATGAAAAATGGTGGATCTTTCCAGTTCGTTATGTAAACGTTTACCATTTCGGGTATTCACATCTGGTCATCTTAAGTAGCCTCTGGTCATCATGGCCATGGGATATTTTGGGATCAGGGGATGGCAACCCAGCGGCCATGATGACACCGGAGGGTGTCAGTTTGATCAGAAAAAAACAGAACTATGGGCACGAAACACACCATCAGTGTTCCTGAAAAAGATCTTAGATATTCAAAGATTATGTTCAGCACGGATAGCTTAACACATGGAGAAAATCTGCGGCAAAACCAGTCCTATCCAGTCCTAGCTCGAACTTGGTTGGGATTTTGAACACACAAAACATCTGCGGATAAAAACGTTGCAATGGCAAACGCACCAAGTACTTGAATTCTGTGTCTCCTTGGTGGGAAACCAACCCAACATGTTCAAGTCAACGGGGATCGTCATCCCATATGATCAGATCATCATTGGTTTCCCTCTGGTAAACGTTTACATAGCTATAGAAAATCACCATTTTGAGTAGGTAAATCAACTATAAATGGGCCATGTTCAATAGCTATGTAAGAAATTACCAGAGGGATCCAGAGGGTACATACCCATAAAATATACACAGGTTAGATCATTGAATCCATATTATTTTTCTTTGTCGTGTTTCTTCTCCAGAAAGAATCTGACCAGTTAAGTTTGTTGGTCCAGCTTCTGCAGTGCTAAACGTTTGGTCGCTATCGTCGGATTAGAAATGCCAAAACAGGCACAAAGCGAGGCCCCGGTTCGTTGGCTAAGTAGGTTTATAAAAGGCAGGTTAACTAGGGTGTATGGTTAATAATAACATATTACAACTATGGTTAGATTAGCAATCAAACAACGAACACAACTATATAGGAGGGCACCTCCTTGAATGCCCAAACAAGCACCACTCTGACTAGGATTAAGGCTAAACATTGAGAAAGAGTTGACACCTTGGCCAGATCTCAACTGGTTGGCAATTTCAACCCATCCCCAAAATGTTGCTCATTGGCAATCATCATCCAAATATGCGTGGTTGTCCAGAAATCAGTCAGACACTTGTATGCAAAATCCAAAATGCCAGTGTCACAGAAGAAAACATCATCATCATCATCATCATCCTCATCCTCATCGTCATCCTCATCCTCATCGTCATCGTCATCGTCATCATCATCCCACTCCCAATCCCAATCCCAATCATATCCTCCAAAGAACTAGTTAGCTGATTCAGCGGGATTCAGATTCGGAATATTCAGAATGGCTGATGCGGAATCACGCCCTCGCCTGCCATTGAGATGGTCTTTCCATAGCTGTTTCCTCCTCCTCCATCGGGCGACGAAAAGGGCCCCTTGTGGCCACGAAAAAACATGGGAAAATCTACCGTGATCTACCCAAGAAAAAACGTATGATCTCTGGGATGGCTGATTTATCATAGCTACCCTCTGGTAAACGTTTACATAACTTTGGAAAATCACCATTCTTAATGGGAAAATCCACTATAAATGGCAATTTTCAATAGCTATGTTTGTTTACCAGAGGGTAAGTTGATTTACAACTTGGTTAACTAGGATGTATGGGGGTTTTACAGTAAATTACAGTAACATACAGTAAGTATACTTAATGGGGCTATAAACCAACTTAGAATTACGGGGACTTAGCTTGTACCAATTCCAAAGGATTATCATCATGTCGTCGAAATAGCAGGGAAATGGTTCAATATGATTCGATAATATTCGATATCTCGTTCTGGACCCAAATAGAAAAATAGGTGTTTCTTGGAAATCATGAGGAACATATCAATCTAGAATATCCTGGAAAAAATGAAAAACATATCTTTCTTAGGACCCTATATGTTCATAGCATTTTTGGACACCCAAAGCAGAAGACTCTATTTCCATGCTTGCTGCCCATGCACTAGCCGCAATCTTCTCATACTACTGGGATTTCTTAGGGCGGTATTGGAAGCTCATTGCGGGTTCCATCATTGTTTTCGACATCTATCAATGTATGGTTTACTCATATTTCTGGGTATGTGCCTCCTAAGGATAGTGTGTGACACTTTGTGACCATCAGGTACCGTAGGCAACCCCCCACAACTGGGTACCTGAAATTAAGACATTCTGCCGCCCAAATCTGTGGCTCCCTCTCTAAGTTTGACCCGCAATAAACCATTGGGGAAGCGTTGGGGCAGGTCATTTGTTGTTTAAATCACAACAGAAGCAGCATTTTGGAAGCTTCTTGTCAGTGGACCTCAACGAATCAGAGTTCTACTCATTCCCGTTGCGAACAGAACAGCCGGAGAAACATCGCTGGCCTCTTTTGTGCCTCCGAATTGAAAGAACCTGGTTTATTTGAAACTTCAGTTGGGGTACCCTCCGGTTATGAACGGCGCTTTGAAAAATATTCACAATCAGCAAATCCAAGAGAAACAGATGGAAAAATTGATGAACATGATAGATGTTTGCGATTCTTTCTGTATAATATATCATGTACAAAAATTATGGTAAATACCTCTAAAACAGGGTTGACTCCCAACATCCCCAGTACGGGTGGTAAATGTGTCCCTTCGTGGCTCTCTATCCTGTGGATGGCAGAATTCCGAGACCACCACCGAAAGGATGGTTGAAAGCCTATAAATCATGGGTTAAACTGTTCAACAACCTATCAACTGGTGCAGGATTTCGCAACCATCCACTACGTGTCTTCCAAATTTGGTTGCTGGTGCAATGACCATCTTGAAAAATATGAGTTCGTCAATGGGAAGGATGACATCCCATATATGAAATGGAAAATAACATTCATGGTTGAAACCACCAACCAGAAATCATCTACAAAACACACGGACTTTCCATCCAGCTTTGACCAAAATCCGCTCGCAGCTAGTCTCCTTCGATGTCCGGGGGGCCTGGGACCTGGGCGATACGCAGGGCAGCAAGAGATTTCTCATTGAAAACGATGGCATTTATGAAATTGCGAAGAATACCATCAGGGTAAAGCAATCTGCTACTGAAATACCCTCTGGTAATTTAACATAGCTATAGAATGCTATAGAAAATCGCTATTTTTAATAGGTAAACCATCTATAAATGGGCCATTTTCCATAGCTATGTTAGTTTACCAGAGGGTATAATTTGCAAACCAGGAATATGAATCTTAAGATATCCACCATAACAATGATCTCTCTTGCGAAATGTAAGCATCTTTCCAAAGGATTAAAAGATATTAAAAGGGCTGATTTTGGGACGGGGTCCTCAAAGAGTCGCGAACTCTTCCCTGGGTATTCCCACATAACTTCGACAATTTTACAAAGGTTGACCTTGATCCGCATCTTTAGCATGTTGATGTATGTTGTCATCCAAATTAAATTCCTGCATTATTACTGCATTATAATTGTTGGTTATCACATCTTGTCACCTTCTCAGCGAAACAATTTGCATGGATTTCTCATGATTTCTCGAAGCGTTTCTGGTGGAAATGCCCGGATTCCAATAAATACCCTCTGGTAAACTAACATAGCAATGGAAAGATCCACCATTTTTAATGGGAAAATCCACTATAAAGGGCCATTTTCAATAGCTATGTAAGAAATTACCAGAGGGTAATTCACTGATGTGAAGCCATGGAACCCGAATCCCGCTTGCCCCCTTTGTTGATACCTGGAACCCGAATCAACATGGATTACTATATCAATGGTTTTTTTAGTCATGTTGGTATATTTTGGTAGGCTTCAGATTCCAATAAATTCCCAACCTTGCCACATAATGTCAGCTGATTAACAAACTCTATGATTCGGGTGAGTACCCTCTGGTAATTTAACATAGCTATTGAAAATGACCCATTTATAGTTGTTTTACCCATTAATAATGGCATAGCTATGTTAAATTACCAGAGGGTAGCCCCTTTTTTCTACATCAAATTACTGCCAGGAAATCCCCATTTAGCTATATCTATAGCTCCATACATTTAGAAAACCAAGATTTACCCTCTGGTTATGACTAACAGTTCGCCATGGAAAGATCCACCATTTTTAAGTTCGGTAAACCCAGTTGTTCACCATCTATTTCGATCAGGGCCATGGCTTAACCATGGCAAACTGTTAGTCATAACCAGGTTGGGTACCAAAAAAATACCCTCTGGTAATTTAGCTATTGAAAATGGCCATTTATAGTGGATTTTCCCATTAAAAATGGTGGATCTTTCCATAGTTATGTTAAATTACCAGAGGGTATCTCTGTCAAATGTGGCTTTTTCACACACAAACAGCACCATTTGTCGCATCTGGTCACCCCGGTCACCGACGGTCACCACGTCCTGAGCTTTCGACCACCTCTGGCGCGGTATGACGCGGTCGCATTTCGTGACGCCGAGTCGGAGATGGGTGCAGTTCAAAGCTGCGAAAAAATCATCGACCGAGCCAAAAAAACGTTGGATTTCCCAGAGATGGTTGGAGTTTTTGGGAAATTGACATATCTGGAACATATCTTGATTCAGCACCATCTCTGGGAATGATTTCCAAGACGTCTTGAATGATCTTGAATGATCTTGACATATCATGACATATCTTGATTCAGCACCGCTGTGGATTTGTTCTGAGCTCGAACTGAGATGAAAGAAATGCAAGGGAAAATCATGAAAAACCTATTGCAACCTCTGAGTCTTCACATTTCAGCACTCTAAGTGCACCAGGGAGCAAGTGGTGGCTGAACGCCTAAGAATCTACAAAACTTGAGCAAATGGAAAGTCGGCACCATCTGTGTTCAATGAACTGGCATTCAGGCAGTCTGAACCTTATGAACCTATCTGATGGTCCTGGTTTAAGGGCATTCCAAAATTTCCCAAACGAAATTCGTATTGAAAAGTCAACTGTTGGATCATCATCCTAAATCAGAGGGGGAGAATAAAACATAGAAATACGTCAAAATGGCTTGATGATCATCTTTGGGTGTGTAAACAATGAGCTGTGTCCGATGGGGATGTCCCGCGGATGAAAAATATTTTCTTTTGAGGGACAAGGATTCGATGAATCAGTGAATTTGATGTTTGTTACATTTGGTTGCCCCATTTTTGGACTCCCCCTTAGACATTTCTTAGACATTTCGAGCAAGAAAATCCGGAAAAGTCGACAAAGTTGGGGCCATCCACTGCCGATTTTTAGGCACCTAAAAATCACTGGAGCATCCATCACCCCACGATAATCCTAGTTCTGGTTTCTGGGGCTCACCAGTCTCCAACTGGAATGATCCTCCAAGTAGTTCTACGGTAGTCCTTTTTTTGTTTGGGAGAATGTTGAAGAAAACACCTAATATCAACGCTGGATTAATAAACCCCTAGGCATCCCTAGGCTGTTTAATTGGGAGGGTACCATTTATGTACCATATTGTGACTATAGCCATGGAAAGATCCACCATGCTATTAAGTTCGGTAAACCATCTATTTCTATGGGCCATCTATACCATGGCGAACTGTAACAAATAACCAGAGGGTAAATGAGAACACATTCAGAAAATGATCGTCACCTTGTTCAGCGGTCATGACTGTCATCATTGACCCATTGACTCACTGACTCACCAACCTGTCGAAAACAATTCAGAATCATGAGAATATCGAGAAAGGGACACATATTGAATGATCTTGGCATGATTATTGGCATGATATTGGCATGAAAAATGTGATTTCATCGCCCTGTTTTTGCCATGGCCTCTGGGTGCTGTTTAGGGGCATAGGGGCATGGCTCTTGAAAGGTTGGTCACAAAAAGGAGCCTCAATCTCAGCCAGTAGACTCGTAGACAGTTGTGGTTGGTTCTGTTGCAAATATAGAAGCACCTCCATTTTCAGCGGTTGGATGTTTTCAGTTGCCACGACTTATTCTCCCTGGACTCCATTGAAAACAGCGTCCGCTCCACGATTTGTCAACTGTTTATCCACGTTTTTTGGGGGAGTTGATCACAAACATCGGTTGATCTAGATACTCTAATCCCATTCCTCTAATATTATATTAAACACACCCTAAATGGTTCCATATATATAATTATATATATATGTAATTATATATATATGTAATTATATATATATATATGTGTAAATCCCCTCCTAAACCATGGTTTCTGGGGCATGTTTAGTAGAAGGGGTATGGGATTAGTCTTATAGCTATCAGATGCCAAGGGGGGGTCTATCGGAGGGAAATAAACATCCCTTGAAAAGCAAACAAGGTCCTTTCGTCCTAGCACGTAAAAATTAAGGTCGAGCACAATCATGGCATGTAGAATAGTATATATAACAATATATATATAATCATAATAGTGACAATAATGATGATAAAGATAATGACATTACAATAATAATATTGATAAATAGATAATCATATACGACTCAGCCAAAATACATGAATCCTGGGAATTCCAGGATCGACATTAGCAATCATGTTCAATCATCTTGTCAAATAACGGGCAGCAAACAGTTTGTAACGATTTTAATGAGTGTTTTTACCAACAAAAACAAAAAAAACTCACAGCGAGGTTCACCACACCGCGACACCGATGATGGGGTCCCCCTTTTTCAGCTGCGGCTTCGGATCTGAGATCCTGAGACTGGGTTTTCTTGTTTCTATGCTGGTTGCATCTCCAAAAAAATGTCTCCAAACATGGCCCCAAAAATGGTTTCATCATGTTTCATCAACTAATGGCTACATCGATTTTCAAAATCTGTAGATGTGAGTCCCCGAATTCATCCCCTTGTATTAAACATTCAGAAAGGTGATGTATGGTTCATCTCTATTGATGGGTGCCCATCTGCCGGGTTGGCACTCGGCGCACCCGGAACGCGCACTCGCTGCGAGGTGGCCGACAATCGTGTTTGGGAGTCATCACCAAACTTGTGATATCCACTCGAACCTGTATATACATATCATATATATATACATATATTATAAATATATACATATATTATAAATAAATATATATATATATATATATATTATAGTGTCGTTGGATCGTAGATCGCAACGCCACTGATAACGGTTCCCACCTGAATGATTCAAGGTCCTCCTTGATCACCAGAAAGTAGTTGATGTTCAACCAAAGTAAAGTTGTTCCAACAGTGTTGTCCACAACACCAAAAATGTATATCTATCCAACCAAATCCCAAAAGAGTCCACTCTTCACCTTCC
>Ga0126342_10013812_pt1 | contig 14281 bp, 7 predicted proteins | sample Cyp1metagenome_FD_92528 | JGI IMG/M metagenome (GOLD analysis project Ga0126342, IMG submission 92528) | Coral microbial communities from Lord Howe Island, Old Settlement Bay, Australia - Cyphastrea 1 metagenome | ecosystem: Host-associated > Invertebrates > Cnidaria > Coral ...
CATTTAGTAGTGAAATTCGATCATGCATGCACATCCATTTAGTAGAGCTTGAGGCTATGCAGGCCGTTTCTTCACTACAAAATGGTTGCACAGCCCCAACCCTTAATTGACAGGGGGTTATATGTACTGTATAGAAACTATATAGTTTCATATCGATACATGCATCTATAAACATGGTCCAATGATGTCCAATGCCCTTTTCAATGGGTTGGTTGTTCCGGGAACATCTTAACCGGATACCGGTTGGTTGTTTTTTTCCCAGATGCTGGAGATGTCGGGTCATTTTTTCGCCATCGACTGATTTAAGGATGAGTGTTGACCCAAAAAGGATGGATTGATATGGATTGATATGGATTGATAATGGATTGATATTGATATGGATATGGATTGATATGGATTGATATGGGTTGATATGGATATGGATATGGATTGATATGGGTTGATATTGATATGGATATGGATTGATATGGATTAATGCTAGACTATATATTATCTATATATCTATTAATATGTATTGGCCAACGATTTATATATTGGTGACGCATTGGCCAGCAAAATTGATCCGGCGCCAGGCAGTGATCGAGGATGAGCAGGAATCTGAGGTGGACGGTCGTTGACTCACCCAAGGTTTGTCACTGTTGGTTAGTTGGCGTTTCCACGTTTGGGTTGGAATGACATTCGCCTATTTAAGCATGATATGAGCTGTATCACTGTATGATTTACCCTCTGGTTATTTGACATAGTGACATAGCCATGGTATAGATGGCCCATAGAAATAGATGGTTTAGCTATTAATAGCATGGTGATTTTCCATGGCTATGTTAGTCATAACCAGATGGTATGGGATATTTTTATGGCATTTATGGATATTCTGGTTCATGGTTCATGGATGTTCCGAGTTGGTGTGATTCCTTCGTGGCCAGGGGTCAAACCCTACCCCCCGTGAACCCCACATATTTGGCCCAGAGGGTAGCCATCCATATTTGCTGATGCATCCCAGGATATCCCAGGTATATCAAAAAACACTAAATCAGCTTCACGAAACCTGACATTTTCCCAGATTTTCCATAGATTTCCATAGATGTTCCATGGATTTTCCATGGTTCCTCGAGTCGATTTTCGCAAAAATTGATCCCAGCAGGTGCCCAGCCAGGTGAGGGAGGACCACCAGCAGGTGCTTGGGGGACCTGGATGGTTCGGAACATGGAAATCCCATGGGGTGAAAGTTTACTGGAATTACCCCTCCGGTAAACTCTCCGGTAAACAAACATTCACAGTTTGCGAACTTGAACATGGCCATTTTATAGTTGATTTACCTACTAAAAGTGGTGATTTCCCATAGTTATGTAAACGTTTAACAGAGGGTATATATCTGGATTATCATGGGTTCCAGAATTATATATCCATGTTGGAACATAATTAGGATTTAATTCCATGAACATGTTGGAACTTCCATGAAATTCCAGAATGATATATCTGGATGTTTTGCAGAGATGTCAAAATCGAAGATTTTTAGCATGGGATCCACATCAAAGATTTCCCCACAATCTAAATCTTCGAAATGGGACATCAGCATCCGGATGGACTGGATGGACTGGATGGGATTCCGCTTGTGGCAGATGGTTTTGGAAACTGCAGGGTGAATTTGTCAGAAATCTGTTTTTTTTTCCATCCGAATCTGTCAGAACAAGTCCGAAAACCATCGAAAGTTGGGATTGAACGTTTGATTGAACGTTGGACATCTCTTAAATAGTTGAATTATTTTGGAACTTGTATTAACCATCATGCTTGTCCATCGAAACGTGGCGGAAGATGCAGACGTGATGCAGAGAGGTTGCGGGTGTCCTGTGATCAACGCGCAGCCACAGATTGAGTGATCATTTCTTGTACCACGCGTCCATCCATCTGGAATGATGGTTAGTAGGGGTATATGACTATGCCGGAATTTCCTTGTAATACCCTCTGGTAAACTGTCACATAACTATGGAAAATCACCATTTTTAATGGGAAAATCCACTATAAATGGCCATTTTCAATAGCTATGTTAAATTACCAGAGGGTAATTCAATTGTGAATTGCTATAATTTACCCAGATCTTGGGATTTCTGAATTTGGGGGATCCCCAAGTCACCATGGGCTTCAATACTAAGTCATGGTCTAATGACTTGGATGATTTGGGGTATGTAACCCCCCCAATTTGGGAAACCTTCATCTATCTTTACTGGAGAGGGTGATCCTTGGTTGAATCCCCAACTGTCATGGTCGAACAGGTAGTCCTGCAGAATGAAGGCTTCGATGAATTCCAATAGTCGCGGAGTAGATAGAACATGATAGAATCCCAAATTACCCAAAGAATCTTACCAGCCATATGAGCCATGGACCATTGTCAATAAACAGTGGCGTTTCCCAATTAAATCAACACACACACAATCACATACATACATACATTCATAAGTTTTAGCCAACAAAGATGCAGATTCAACCGATATTATCTTAAACCAGCCAAACTTATTGTGTTAGGATGGGTACTTCAGCCCATGGGTCCACATTTTGCGGGGATGAACCACTCCCAGTGGCGGAATCCCACCACTCCGACCTTCGAAATCACCAAGGTATGTCGAAGAATGGGGGAGATACCCGCAACTGGCAACCGAATAATGTGGAAACTTGTGATAAACTCTGAGATATACAGATGTTTTTACCCAATATTCTCCGACAAACCTATGTGATCAGTGTTAAAACAGGTGGTTGATGATTACCAATCATCATTCACTCATGACTCATGAACTGAGAATCCCTCTACTGTATTATTCACATTTATTCACCAATTGTAAATTAGGCTTGCCTTCAATCCAACGATTTTCTATGGAAAAAGGCCATCTATGCTAATAGTCACGAAAGAAATTACTGCAGGGTATATCCCATATTATATATAAATATATATATATATATTATCATTATTGTATCCCACTATTCTTATGATTTTATACACCCAATATGTTTGCCGGATACATCACCATTTGATCAGCATTTGTTCACCATTGGCTGCTTAAATCCCCATGAATCAACCCATGGTCCATGAATATCGCATGAATATCCCATTGATGGAAACCATCTATGGAAACCTCCGTGATTCTGGTTGCTGGTTTGGAACATTTTTTTAAATATTTTCCCCATCATATTGGGAATGGAATGTCATCATCCCAACTGACGAACTAACTCCATCATTTTTCAGAGGGGTAGGTCAATCACCAACCAGTTATTAACCATCATTAATCATCATTAACCATCATTAAATCACCATTAAACACCATTAATGGGAATTTCATGGGATTTGATGGGAATATCTTCCCAAGATGGGTAGGTTAGAAACCCACCATCCAGATAGATACTTTCTAACCATTAACCATAGATAATCATCAACCATTAACCATAGATAATCATTAACCAACCAGATATCAATCAATGATACCCTCTGGTGAACTAACATAGCAATGGAAAATCACCATTTTTCATGGGAAAATCCACTATTTCAATGGCCATTTTCCATTGCTATGTTAGTTCACCAGAGGGTAAATGAAGCTCGAATCCCAGGAGATCTTCCCCGCCTTTCCCCGAGAGCCGGGTCCCCCGCTGCCGGCGCTGCCCGCGCTGCCCGCGCTGCCCGCGCCCGCGCAAACGGTCCCGGGGCGCACAGCGTGAAACTGCGGACTTCATGGGAAAAGGATGGGAAAATGATGGTGAACTATGGCAGCAACTATGGTTTAATTCATTATAGTACTGATATTAAGGGTTTCAGAGCAATAAGCTTAGGGAGATGATTGGCTCAGGATTGGGATTATTACGTGGTTCGATGGGTCTGAGATGGTTTGGGGAAATGAGAGTGACCATGGGACTCACAACGAACTCAAACATCCTCAAACGAGATGATGGTACGTAGGGGGCATCAGCCCACAAATCGTTTCTGTTTTTCAATTTAAGGATTTCTTGTTGTAACTTGTCAAGATACATAGGAATAGTGAGAAGATGGGTGTTTACCAACTGGTGAAGGCATGTGAAGGGTGTTTCAGAATGGTTTCATAGTACTCATACTTTTTCCATTCTTTTCTCATTTTGATGGCATTAAAAAAACACACATATATATAATTATATACCCGTAATATACCCTTTGGTTATTTAACATAGCCATGGAACATGGTCCATTTAGTTCGATGGTTTACCGAACTTAAAAGCATGGTGGTTTTCTATAGCAAACTGTAAGTTTACCAGAAAGTAGATGACCTTTACCTCATAGTTTCCAGGCTTCCGAAAAATTAATATAATATAATATAATATAATATATATATATACATACATTGTCTTGCAGGGTATGAGAGCTCCACCAGGATGATTTTTTGAACCGTCCTGATGCCTAGGCTGAAACTCCATCTGAAGTGGCACCTTGACTCATCCGGTGGTCGTGGTATGGCTCATGCTACGGGAAGGGTAGGTTACTCAATGCAACACGGATGGAACAGGATGGAAGTGCCATTTCCCCTTTCAGTTCCTGCACAGTTTTCGAGTTGAAATCTTGTCTATTTGCGTGGTCAGTTCCAGGGTAGATGCATGTTTCGCCAAAACCAATCTCTCAAGCGCGGCTTGAGAAACACCCATCTTACAGGGCTCAATAATGGGACGGCACCTTTCTTTGTTTGGCCGATCACGATGATTTTTCCCGTTTTCTTTTGGGATATTCAATGATTGACACATTCAGTCAAGCTGGTACTCTAAGCTGGCAGCTCACCTATACTGGTTGGTGGTTTGGAACATGAATTTTATGACTTTCCCATCATATTTGGAAGAACCATCCCAACTGACTTTAACTCCATCATTTTTCAGAGGGGTAGGTCAACCAACCACCAGATAGATACTTTCTAACCATTAACCATAGATAATCATCAACCATTAACCATAGATAATCATTCACCAACCAGCTATAGGTTTCTCCCATGTTTTCGGAGCAGTTTCAACCAGACCTCAGGTTCCCATCCAGGATCCCATGTCGTACAGCGTATAGATTTCAAGCCGCAGAGCTGCGTTAGACTGGTGTGGCGAGCTTTAAAATCCCAAAGAAAAAGTGGGATTCACTGAGGAAGGACATGTTTTTTTTTTCCAACAAGACTTGGTGCGTTGTAAGTTAAAGGGATTTTGCAAAACCGCTGACGCTGCTGTTTCGGGGGATGAAGGTCCATAGAAAATTCAGCTGTTTTTCAAGGCGGCTTTTTTCGCAGGGTTTTGACCCATTGCCATCTGCCAAGGGAGCCTTAAAATGAATATAATTAATTAGACTGAAGCAGACTTTGCGAACAGGTAGATGTACTTAGCAGATGATCTACTGAGATGACCGAGATGAGGTTTTCTACCAATGGTAAGACCAATCAACTGCCACAAACATTTGTGCCTCATAGATAGCTAAGTTGGTTTGATTGGTTGGGCTTATGATGCAGCAATTTATGCCTTGGGGGCACCACTTTGGATGGCTGCACCACTTGGAAAAGGGGGTGGAAGAACAAGACTTGGACAGAAGTTACTCTTGCTGAATTTTGCAAAGTGTGAAAGCCTGCAGAGGATTCCAAAACAAAAGATACCCAGCATGTTTTTTTTTTTTAATCTTCCACAAGTTGCGCTTCAAGCGAGATGTGCTATGACAGCTATGAGATATTGGGCTGGATAATATTGTTTCTTGGCACAAATATGAGATACTCATGACATATTTATGAGCTATTTAGTGGTTCAATCAAAAACAGTGCGGCATTCAGTTGTGACCCTGGAGAAGTTGGAAAAGTCGCTGCATGTCTCCATTCGTGTCGGTGAAATAGCGAAGCTTCGACTTTTGATTCACCACTTTTGAGTCTGGAAGCAATGCCCATGGTGAAACCATTCATGTCATTTCATGTCAACCCTGGATTAATAAACCCCTAGGCTTTTTTTAATTGGGGGGGTACCATTTAAATATTCGATTATAGCAATTATAGCTATTTAGGGAGTACCGGAGTACCCCCCCCTAATTAATGATCCACGGCTTCTTAGTCAACATGAAATCGATCCCCAAATCTCAGCAGGTATGGCTGCCCCGGTCCAGAATCCCCTGGCTTAGAAATTCGCCCAAATATGAATGGTAAATTATGTTGCGACCTCACTGTTCTCCCGCGCCCTGGAACTATGGATAATAAGGGAAATTATCTCCAAATGGCCGAACCATTCAGGTTAGTGAATTATTATATTTTACCCAGATGGATGTTTATTGTTTTTTCATGGTGATTTCCCTTTATATCCCCTGACATCCGATTGTATCACCTGCCACCATATTTTGTTGGGGACAAAAACCCTGCAGTAAATTAAGATATGGAAAAACAACCACGGTTTTCCACGAAAACACCTCTACATGTCTGATGGGTTTACATGTATCTATAACATATATATATATATATGTATATATATATAGATAGATATAGAATGAGGTAAACCAATAATAAGCAATCCCCAAGAAAGGTTTATTATTGGGTACACCCCTACTTAGTTATATATATATAGTTATTATATAGTTATTATATAGTTATATATAGTTATATATATCTATATATATAGTTATATATAGTTATATATATATATAGTTATATATATAGTTATATATATAGTTATATATAGTTATATATAGTTATATATATAGTTATATATATATAGTTATATATAGTTATGTATAGTTATGTATAGTTACATATAGTTAATTATATATAGTATATATAATATATATATATATATAGTATATTATTAGCATATGTCATTTTACTGGATCAACGGCCAGGATTTCAACGTAACGTTGGCGCTGAGCCAAAAAGGCGGATAGGACAACATTTGGACGCCATCCGGAGAGGCAACCTGCTCTTTGAGCACAGGTGACCAGCGGCAGATCAGAAATTACAACGAAGCCAAAGAAAGTTGGTGACCAAAATGTGGATATAACAGGATTATATATACATATATATATATATTATATGATATGTCCTTATGTTCACAGGGATAAACATGAATCCACGTTAGTTTCAAATGTAGCTCTGGCTTCAAGGATAGTCAGGGTATGTGGGGCCACGCTGCACCCTGTGCGTGTGGCCTCTGTACTGCATTCCCCCGCTTGTTTGCCCTCGTTGCAGCGGGATCGAACGCACCTGGTTTCGTTCCTTGGGCTGCTGATAAGGTGCGACTCCTAGAGGCTGAGGTTCGTGACGAGCTGCAGCGTCGCGGGGCACCAGCCAGCCTCTTCCAGGGAGGTGTGCCAGCACCAGCTGCGGGGGAACCTTCAGCGGGTGGAAAAAGGGAGGGCGAGGGTACTGCCACTGCCCCGCCTCCCAGTGAGCCAGCCACCGCAGCGGAAAGCCTCCTACAGACCACCGCCAAGGGAAGGCCAGTTGAGCCTCCCAAAACCTTGCAACCTCCTGCGCCTGCCCCAGAAGCCGCAGTCAGAGCCACCAAGCCCAAAGGAGAAGCCCACCGAGGAGCATCAAGAGCCGCCACCTGCTGAGCCTGCCTCATCTGCCCGAGGACCAAGCAGAAGCAGGCGCAGTCACAGGTCCAAGCCGAGAGACCATCACAAAACCAAGCGCCGCAGCAGGAGCAGGCGAGACCGGAGCCACCGGCGCAGCAGGAGATCCGAGAGAAGCCGTAGGGGAGGGCACCGCTCTCCCAATTTGGATCGAGAAGGACACCGGGATCGAAGAGAAAGAAAGCAGCGACCTCCTGAGCCAGAGCACCCACCCCCGCACTACCAGGGTGGAGGTGGTGAGAGGCCGCCTGAACCAGCTCGGCCCTTTACCAGTGACCACACACCCTAGGTGGACCTGTGGGACAAACAAAGGATTGGTGCGCCGAGCAATGCAACAGCGGTTCAACGATAGAAAGAGGAGACGATAGGGGAGGATGCCTCCCAAAAGAAGGGCCCCAATGAGGAGGCCTGCCGGGCAAGCCGCGGTCCTGAGGCGGCCTGCTAGGCGGGGAGAAGACGCCGAGGAGGAAGCTGAGGAGCCAAAAGAGAAGGCCTTGTCGAGCTTGACACTGCAGCAGCTCAAGCAGTTGAAAACTATCTGCCTTGGGGACGCTCGCTATTATGGCAGGTTGGTGCAAGTGGCCGGAAGAGTTGCCGGGACCCGCATGGAGGATGATGAGCTCTTTGCGATGCTGGAAGCGACTGGGACCAAAGATGATGAGCTCCTACGGGTGCTGAGTGGGGTGCGAGACAAGAAGCTGTCTGTGCACATCTGCACTGATGGATGTGCAGGCACTTTGACAGATCCACTCTTGGTCCATGGTCGCAGCTTTGAAGAGGTCAACTTAAACCGCTTGCCTTGGCTTACGAACCTTGAGGAGGCCAGGCCCGCTCAAGAAGAACCAGGAGTTGATGAGCTGGCTAAACTTCGTGAGCTGCATGCAAAGGCTCGGGGAGATGACAGGCGCGCTGAAAAGAAGCCTTCTAAAAAGGAGAAGAAGAGGAAGAGAGCAGAGGAGAAAAAGGTTGAAGAGGGGAGGGTTGATGGACCTCCCAAGGCGCCCCAAGGAGGACTAGAAGTGGGGCAGAAGGCGCTGGAGGATGTTTTCGGGTCGACAGGACTTGACCCCAACCCTGACCGCCGCAAGAAAGTCTTGAAGAAGGCGAAAAGGTTGGGCAAAGGGAAGAAGAAGAGGAAGAAGAAAAGTTCTTCCAGCTCTGAGGTCACCTCATCATCCTCGACTTCTACGTCAAGCAGTTCAGGTGGCGATGATGACTCTGGCCTTTTCGGAGAGAACACAAAGCTTCACCGCATCTGGAAGAAGTGCCCGGGAGCACTTACTGCAGCTGCTATAAGGGAGGCAAGACAGGGGTTAATGAGTCAGACTGTGACCTTGTGGAACATTAACCAATCAGAGTTGCCTCCCATTTTTACGCAATTCTTCCGACAGCAGGTGATCCAGCCCCATGGAGTATCCCCGGCATTGGTGCAGGAGATTCTCACCCTTTCACAGGTGCTGGACTACCTCCTTCAGGGGAAGATTGCAGGGTCAGCTGACATGGTTTGTCAGCGTTTGAAATCTTTAGAGGCCCTGGCAAAGGGATCCCATTGGGCGACAGGGAGACAACTCGAATTGGTGCGCAGTGATCCCTACTCCATCGCCGAGGGCAACGAAGCCTTAGGAGCTGCGAAAAGAGCCAGGGAAGAAGAGCGCCTGAAAGGATTGCTGAGCAGGGCGCCGACAAGCAAAGGTAGTGATGGTGGCTTCGGAGGAAAGAACCGCAAAGGGAAAGCTGCTGGGAAAGGTAAGCCTGATGAGGGAGGAAAGTCGAAAGGAAGAGATGCCAGAGGAAAGGATGATGGCAAGAATGCCAGTCGAAAATAGCAAGAAGGGAGGTGAGGCAACCCTCCCAGAGGCGAACTTTCCCAGTAGCAAGCGTAAGACTGAGGATGGCTTGGATGAGGCTGATATGGTGGGCTCGTGTGGCATTGGAGTGGCAGATGAAACTGGTGGCATTCAAGGTGGTAGAGAAGAATCGAAGTGGCATGCAGTGGCAAATTGTATCACCAGCGAAGACGTTGAGGATCTACTTTTATGTGCCCAACGAGACGCTGAATTAATGCAAGGGAGTGAAGCCCATGAAACCTTCGGCGACTCCCAATCATCAACTTTGAATTCATTGATGGAGCAACAGGGGAGGAGGATTCCCGATGTGGCCTTCTCCCAAGCACAGAGGGGCAGAGTCCGGCAGATGGTAGATGATTTTTTGACAGCGCATTCTAAGGGGTGCGCTCTTCGAGACTTGGGTGGCTTGCTGTGGGATGTCCTGAATGAACTTGAGGATCAAGGTTGTTGCAGACCCAGGCCCACGGCAGGTGGAAAGTCTATCTTTCCGCTTCCTGTCTCAGGACATCCCATGGTGACGCGGCCTGGATCTGAATCCCTGAGACTTTTGGCTGCCTGCCTCAACAGCATGCATGGTGTGCCTAGCTCCAGTCGAGGCCGACCGTCCTCTTTACGGGTGATGAAAAGGCTTCAGGGGATCGTGTGCGCTTCAGGGATCCTAGATGAGCCTTTGGGGGATTGGAACTTCTCCCAGTTCTTTTCAGTAAGGGGGGTTGACTATCAAGGGGAGGAGATCCGTTTGGCGCGTGATGTGGTTATTGAACCCTCTTTACCCCAACAAGTTGGTTTGCTGGACCTTAGGGAGTTTTGTAATGGAGGAGTTCTTCACTATGTCAACCACTTTGAGGAGTTTCTATTTCCTGTTTGCGACCAGGTGATTGGAAAACCCCCCCGTGTTTTTGTTGAAGACCCCGCTTGGGAGACCCTGGCACGTGGGTTGTTGGAGAGGGGCCTCTGTGTCCGACGCAAGTTGTCAGAGCTTCATCATGTAGGCAAAGTTCCTCTACTCAATGGCCTTTTTTCGGTAAGCAAAGATGAATTTTGCGGGTCTGTTGAGCTATGCAGGCTCATCATGAATTTGAAGCCACTGAACTCCCTTACACGACCTTTGGAAGGTGACACCTGCACTTTACCTATGGTTACCCAGTTATCTTCCCTCTATTTGGATGATGGAGAGCTGCTCACCATATCCTCCGAGGACTTGCGATGCTATTTCTACTTATTTGCTGTTCCTGAGGCCTGGCACAAGTTTATGGGGTTTGGCAAGATCTTGCCTCGGAGTCTGGTTCCTGATGGGGAAGTAGATGACGAATGGGTACTTTGTAGTAGGGTTTTACCTATGGGGTTCTTAAACTCCGTTGCCATAGCGCAACATTGCCACCGGAATGTGGTACGACGGAGTATGGGCAGCATGAACCCTCCTATTGGAGGAGAGGGTGAACTTCGGCGGGACAGGCCCTTTAGCCACAAGGCCGAGCTTTATAGAGTATATCTTGACAATTTCGATGAACTGAAAAAACTGGATAGGCGTACCTATGAGCTCATTCAGGGGAGCCCCTCAAATGTAGCAGTGCAGTTAAGGGAGGCATATGCAGCTTGTGGCCTCCCAACGCACCCAAAAAAGACGGTTGAGCAAGAGGTTTGCGCTGAAGTTCAAGGCGCCTGGATTGATGGAGACCGAGGCACCATGAGTGCAAAGCCAGCCAAGATTGCAAAGTATGTGAAGCTTACCCTGGAGCTCTTGCGCCATGGTGCCGCGAGTCAGAAGGAACTTCAGGTAGTTTGCGGCGGCTTGGTGTATGCAGCCATGTTCAAACGCCCTTTATTGGGTGCTCTGAATCAGGTGTGGCGGGCCATTGTGGCCTTGGATGATCTCCCAAAGGGCCGAAAGGTCCCCCTGGCACGGGAGGTCATGGCAGAACTGGCCAGGTTCGTGGGCCTCATCCCCCTTGCCTTCAGTGATTTCAGGGTGAAGTTCGATGACATAGTTAGTGCCAGCGACGCCTCTCAAGGCGGTGGGGGCTTCTGCATTTCCAAAGGGTTGACTCCCTATGGTGGAGTAGCCGCGCTTAGCCATGTGAGGGGTGACATACCTGAGCAGCATGATCTGTGTCAGGTCCTCTCGGTGGGCCTCTTTGATGGCATTGGAGCTTTGAGAGTTGCCTTGGATCTACTCCAAGCACCCATGGCTGGGCACATCTCAGTGGAGTGCAATCCTGAAGCGCATCGGGTCATCGAAGCCAACTTCCCTGACTCAGTGCTTGTGAACAATGTTGAAGATGTCACGGAAGAGATGGTCCAAGCTTGGAGCCTGAGGTATAGCAATGCTGGTCTTGTCTTGGTGGGGTCAGGGCCCCCGTGCCAAGGCGTTTCGGGGCTTAACGCCGACAGGCGAGGAGCTTTGAAGGACGCTAGGAGCTCCCTGTTCAGCCACGTTCCTCGGGTTGTGGAGTTGGTTAAGCGCAAGTTCCCTTGGGCACAGGTGAAGAGCCTTACCGAAAATGTGGCGTCGATGGATGCTCAAGACTGTGAGACCATGAGCCAGGGCTTTGGCTTGGCACCCTGGTACATTGATGCGATTGGGATAGGCCTAGCACGTCGTCCCCGCCTTTACTGGATAGACTGGGAACTTACCCCGGGCGAAGGTGTCACAATCCTGGAAGGGAGTGATGGACGACTCCCAGTGCAAGGGGAGGTCCAGCTATTAGCGCCAGTGGACCCCAGGGACTTCCTGGAACCCGGCGCGAGTCTCCTTGGACAAAGCCTCCCAACCTTCACTACGTCACGTCCTTCACTGAAGCCCAAGCGAAAACCCGCTGGCCTCCAAGACTGTCTTCCCCATGAAGTTCAAAGATGGCAAAAAGACCAATACCGCTTCCCCCCTTACCAATACAAAGATTCGCATTGTATTCTTCATCAAGGGGAGGTCAGACCTCCCAATGTGCGCGAGCGGGAGGCCATTCTAGGGTTCCCAGTGGACTATACCAAGCAGTGCATGAAGAAGGCGCACCACGACTCCACAGAGCACCGAGATTGCCGTCTGACCCTTCTAGGCAATAGCTGGAGCGTAGGGGTGGTGGCCTGGCTCTTGGGCCAATTGTTGAGTTTCCTGGGACTGGTTGAGCCTGTCTCATTGGCTAGCCTGGTTACGCGTCTCACACCAGGAAAGGGAGGGAACCTCCCAAGCTTGCTGATGAGACCCCCGTTTAATCACTCCACCTCCACATTTCCTTTGAGTGAACGTTTAGTACGCAAGATGGCCGGACTAGCCTCCGTGAAGGGGGAGGACATCATGGTACAGAATGCCTCAGAGGTCCCTGTGCGCTACCATCGACTTAGGGCAAGTATTCCCGCAAAACTCTGGCGTTGGAAAGTCATTGCTGGCTGGAAATGGGTTGGTAGTCCAGAACATATCAATGTCCTGGAGGCAAGGGCAGTTCTCACTACTTTGAAATGGAGAGCAGAACAACGGCAACAGGTAGATGTGAGATGTGTTCATCTGGTGGACAGTTTGGTTGTTTTGCACTGCTTATCCAGAGGCAGGTCGTCATCTCGAAAGCTTCGTAGGACAATTATGCGAATCGGATCCCTTCTTCTTGCTACAGGCCTGCAACCCCTTTGGGGGTACGTGGATACTCATCAGAACCCAGCCGACAGACCGTCGCGCTGGGGGGTGAAAAAACGATGGGTAAAGCAAAAGTGAAAAGCCATAGTGGCCTTAGCAAGGAGGAAAGAAAGAAGGTTCGCAAATCCCTAGGAAGCTTGAAAAATCTTACTGTCCAACCTAAAACCAGAGAACGCTATGCAGGTGCCCTTGACCGCTTTCTCAAGTACCTCACAAGGGAGAATCTTACTCTCCCAAAGGCACGTGACGCCATTGATCCTCTGGTAAGTGACTACATTGAATACTTGTGGAGTGAAGGCGAGGGGAGAGCAGAAGCTAGCAATGTCCTGGCATCTCTGCAAGATACGGATCCCAAACTTCGGGGTTGTCTCCCAGGGGCATGGCGCCTTCTTCGAACATGGAACGCCAATGAAATACCTCAGCGGGCCCCACCAATGAGTGAATCTGTCCTTACTGCAATGGTAGGATGGTCAGTTATGCACGAGCATTATGAATTTGCTCTAAGCCTACTGGTAGGGTTCCATGGTCTTTTAAGAACTGGAGAACTTTTAGGCATTCAGGCATGGCAGGTCAATATCACTGGGGCAAGTTGTCCAGCCGTCATCAGCCTGGGTTTAACAAAGGCTGGAAAACGGCAGGGTGCTGCTGAAAGCATCACCATAACTGAGCGCTCTGTTCTGCGTTGGTTGTGGTTGTGGAAGCGCTCTGTAGAACCACATGATTTCCTTACCTGCAAACCTCATGCCTGGCGATCATTATTTAATGAATGTCTTGAAGGGCTTCAGTTAATGCCATGGGAATTTCGCCCGTATTCTTTGCGAAGAGGTGGTGCCACCTTTTTATTCACCAAATGTGGCTCACTAGATCGTGTTTTGTTGGCTGGCCGGTGGACGGCTGTGAAGACAGCAAAAATTTATTTAAATTCAGGCCTGTCTATGCTGTCCGATATTCAAATTCCTAAAAAACTGTTGCTCCCGTTTCACAATGTTTTTGCAAAGTGGCATAATACTGTGCCATCGCTTGAGCACACGCCTTTCAGTCGTAGGGCTGGGGGTCGTGGAATCAAACACGTGAAGTCGAAAAATGGGCCCTTTTAGGGGTTTCTGTTTTTTGCTGGATCTTTATGCTGCGTGCTTGGGGGGTTCCCCGGGGTGGCGGGGGCCCCAAGGAGCATAGGGCATATTCATCTTCTTGGGTGTGGCCAGAAGATGGGTATTGCGCCATGAAATG
>Ga0126342_10013813_pt1 | contig 14281 bp, 19 predicted proteins | sample Cyp1metagenome_FD_92528 | JGI IMG/M metagenome (GOLD analysis project Ga0126342, IMG submission 92528) | Coral microbial communities from Lord Howe Island, Old Settlement Bay, Australia - Cyphastrea 1 metagenome | ecosystem: Host-associated > Invertebrates > Cnidaria > Coral ...
AACCATACCCCCGAACCATACCCCGAACCATACCCCGAATCATACCCACGAATCATACCCCCTAGTCAAACTTCCCGGGCCGCACTCCTCATTTTGAGACATACCCATATATATATATATACATATATATATATATATTATATTATATGTACATTATATACATGGAGGCCCGTCATAGTTTGTAGCGCGCTACTTCCCAATTGGGTCATCTTTCCCCTAGCCCCAGGCTGATTCCGTGATGAAAACCTACCCTGAGATTGCAGAAACGTACCTGGCAGCCACTGGCGATAGTGGAGGTGTCAAGACAGTGAATGGCAAAGTGGTGCTGGACTGCTGGCAGGACCCGAGGGCCGGCAAGCGACACCACAAAGGGCGCTTGGACGCGGTTGGCCCCGGAAATGCATTGTTATGTCCCAAAAGAATCCAAAAGAGGCCTAGATGGTCGAATTAGCCAGAGGGATCGGAGGATGTGCCGCAGAGTGACTTACTTTTGGAAAATGCATGAAAGTAGTGACAACCATTTGACGTGGGTTGTACAATGTTAAACCCCCTGATCATTTAGTATTTGGAGGGATTGTTATCGACCATGATTGGAATCTGGTTTGGAAACAACTCCCTTTAAGCATGGTGGAATATTGATTTTAGCCCTTCAGATTTGGCCACTTATCGGGAGAATCTGCTGGAATCCCATTCATTACCCAGGGAGCCCTTCGAAGCTCTATACGATTTCTTCGCGGAGTTTGATATAGTCGTAGTCAATGAGAGAATCTCAGCGAATGACGGCCATTGTTGTTTCAAGGTCATGAAGGCCATGAAGGCGTTTCAAGACTGATGAGCGCTTGATAACGCTTGAGCGTTGTTTTATGTTGTTTTGTTTTTCTGGCCTGAAACCTGAGAAGCTCCTTGTTTGCAGTTTTGGTGGCTCTACACCTTCCTCAGGTTTAGGCTAGCACTTAGGGCTTCGGCCTTTTGAGGAAAACGAATGCTACGTGAAATTACCGCGGCAAAGAGGTCCGGGTGAATCTTCCAAACCTTGTCGAAGGATCAAACATACTGGTAGCTGTAGGATGCTGTGGGTGAAACCTATACGGATAATCAAACCCGGTGTTCATTGATAATGCATATTCAAAAAGATTGTGGGTTCTACTAAGTGATACTATCCAAGTCTGTCCAGTACAATTCCTGGGGATTATCACAATCCAAAATCGACGGGAGTTCCCAGTTCCCAGATAATCCCCCAATTATATCATATTTCTGGTCGCATAGTGTTGGTAAATCCCCATCATAATTATTGAAAACTGTCCCAGATAATTTCCAGATAATCTCCGTATTAAAATGGATTAAAATGGTCTTTATGATCTTCAGCCATGGCGCTTGCGCTAGGACAAGTGGTGGGTGGCTCCAGCCTGCCGCAGCACTCCGGGATCCTGCACCCCGTGCACCACAGCACAGGCGACATGGTTGTTGGAGATGATGCATCCAAGAGTTGAGAACCTGCCGAAAACTATTTGATCATTGGATCTGCCCATGTCTCAAAATCGGTAACTTCCATTTTGAAATGGCTCAGTTTCGGAAAAAGTCCGCACCTCGCTTCCGACGCCGCGTTTTGACTCGCTTGCAACGCCGGAAACGGTTTCGCTCCCGACGCCGCGTGCTGCATCATCATCATCATCATCATCATCATCACTAAAGGCGTCGTGGCTCTTCTTACATATCTTACATTGCGCGCAGCAAAATGTAAACCCTAAAGGTGTCGTGTCTTTTCTCACAGTAAATGCAACAACATATAAACCCTACAGGTGTGGTGGCTCGTCTTGCATTAAGTGCAGCAGCATAAACACTTTTAAATCCTAAAGGTGTCGTGGCCCTTGATACATTGAGTGTAAAAACCGATTGACCATAAAGGTGTCGTGACACTTCTTCGATGAATTACAACAAAAAACCCTAAAGGTGCCGTGGCTCTTCTTACATTCAGTGCAGCAACATCTAAACCCGAAAGGTGCCGTAGCTCTTCTTACATTAAGCGTAACAAGATATAAACCCTAAAGGTGTCGTGGCTCTTCTTACATTAAGTGCAACAACATGTAAACCATAAAGATGTCGTGGCTCTTCTAATATACATTAATTGCAACAACATACAAACCCTAAAGGTGTCATGTCCTGGATTACATTACTTGCAACAATATGTAAACCCCAAAGGTGTCGTGCTTCTTGTTACATTAAGTGTAACAGCATATAAACCCTAAAGGTGTCATGTCCTTTGTTGCATTACTTGCAACGATATGCAAACCCTAAAGGTGTCGTGGTTCTTCGTGCATTAAGTGTAACAACATATAAACCCTAAAGGTACGTGCAACAACATATAAACCCTAAACATCTGTGTGCGTGGCTGAGTCGTTTACCACCCTAAATGGCTGATGCCAGTAATTATGTGAGTAGAAGGATTCCTCCCCACTCCCAAACAAACTCCAAGGTATTGTTATGTATGGTCACGCCTGAGTTCCTATGGTAAGCATTGAAACTGTCAGTTGTTTAGAGAAGTAGCATGACCCCTGCATGTCGCAAGGATGACACGCGCAAATCACTGTGCAACTCCATAGCCCTTTTAGCGACTCAAAAGTGCGCGTTGCTTTTCATGGTAGCGTGAGCTTGTTACCTTAGCTGTCAGCTGTTTTCTCAAGAGCTGGCGCTAGGGTGAACAGGCCAGGGAAAGGAGCTCTACCGGCCAGGAAGGCGGCTGAGGAAGAAGCTTCCCGGAGAGAGGAAGCAAGTGGACCTGTTGGAAAGCCAGGTAAAGGCTCAGGAAAAGAGGATCCAGGTCCTGGATAAAAAAGTAGGCTCTCGAGAGAAGAGAGGCCAGGTCACGTGGAAGGGAGAGGCGTGCAAAAGGAACAAGCCGGGACAGGGCTGGGTACTCTCAAAGGAGAGAGAAGAAAGGAGGTTCCGGGGAAGAGAAGAGGTAGAGCCCAAAGGAGAGAGGGCCAGAAGTGCAGGCAGGAGACCGCGCTGAGAGCCGAGCCCGGGACGGGACTCGTGCAAGGGCAACTGGCCCATTAGAAGTAAAGAAAGAGGAAAAAGAAAGTCCGAAAAGGACAAAGTCAGAGGAAGAACGGAAGTCCCCGGAGTACGAGGAAGTGCCGGCAGACGAAGAGCCAGAGCACTGGACAAACTACGAGGACTACCCAGCTTCAGAAGACTGGGAAGACTGGACCGGTTCGAATTGGGACACCGATTGGAATATGGACTGGCAGGATTGGAGCTGGTCAAGTGGCAGAAGCTACTGGGAGGAGCCGTATAGCTCTTCGCGGAATAAAGGAAAAGGGAAAGGAAAGTACAAATGAAAGAGCAAAGGAAAGTACAAGACAAAGAGTAAGGACAAGAAGGGCAAGAGTAGATCTTCTAGCAAATCTACCAGAGTGGCACCTTAGATGAAGGAGCACGCCAAGTACCAGGAAGAAAAAGAAGCCAGCAGCGCTCCGAAAGCCACCAGCCAAGTGAGGCCGGTGCTGAAAGCAAGGAACAGCAAACGCGAACCAGACAGGTCGCCGAGTGAGGAGCGAGGTTCATCGCCCAGTGAAAGAAGCAATGGCGGCGCAGGAAGCAGCCCCAGACCCAGCAGCCATCGTGCAGGCGCACATGGCGACAGCAGCGAGGACAGCTGAAGCCTTGGATAGGCTGGAGGCAGCACAGGAAAGACAACCAGCTGCCAGGGAGGAAGGAAAAGGCATCGCTGGTGCCTTGTACAAGGTACTGAAACCACCAGGTCTGGAAACCAGAGAGTCGCGAGCAGGAGCATGCGACGCAGATGGAATTTGATTTTGCCCTCAGAGCATTTCTGGTGGCATTGGATGAGAAGTTATGATGACTTCAAAGATCTGGAAAAGAATTCCAAAACAAAAATCAAAACGGAAGATATGGAGGATGGAGTCCGGAAACGGGGTACAATCCTTTATGCGGTTTTGACAAGCCTGGTGCAAGGCAGACCGCCGAAGCTCTTGAAGGCAGTTCAGCCAGGGAATGGATTGAGTGCTACAGGCAGTTGGCAGAACAAGCCACTCCTCAGCTGAGAGTTAGGGCCTTGGCACCACTCCAAAGCATCTTGCAATTCCTTTGCAAAGACGGCAACGCTGACAGAGAACCTAGAGCGATTGGACGATCTAGTCAAGGAATACGAAAGAGCAAGCAGTGGAAAGCAAATCCATGACGATGTGCTGGTTGGAGTACTGCTCAAACATGCACCAGCCCAGATCAGAAACTGGTTGCTGGTACACCTGAAGGAGGACACTCCATACCATCAGGTGCGTGAAGCAGTCAAGAACTGGGATGTTCAGACATACAAGTGGTTTGAAAGCATTAAGACTACTACCGAAGACATCATGACGGGACGTCATCGGAAGCGGTACCTATGGAAGTGGACCGCGTGGAGAAATGTGGAAAATCGAAAGGAAAAGGCAAAAAGGGTAACGGAAAAGGCAAGGACGCCAAAGCAAAAGGAAAAGGCTGGAACAGCCAGTCAAGCTTGTGGTACGACAAGCCCAAAGGAAAAGGAAAGAGCAAAGGAAAGGGCAAGAACAGCCCTGACTACAAAGAAAATCAAAAGGAAAAGGAAAGCAGGGAAACGAAACCTGTTTCTACCGGGAAAGCCTGGACATCGACAGACTGACTGTTGGAAAAGGCAAGAAGATGAAGGAAAGGGAGTCAGGCAAGTGGACCAGCCAGGCAGTGGTACACAACTGTCTGCAGCTGGCAGCACGGTTAGCTCAACTACAGCTGGACCTTCCGCATCACAGATCAGGAGGATCGACCTAATCGACCCAGCGAACTGCTGTTTGATCTACGATCTTGCGGACGAGGAAGACAAGGAGGTGCAGGACACTGCATTCAATGATAGAAGTGTCCGTGCCGTGAAAATCCGTGAAATTCGAAGTCCACCACATGGGCAAGGACGATGAGTTGGATGATTGGATGACATACAGTCCATATCTGGAGTCGTGCTCTCCAACCACAATGCCAAAAGAGGTCAGCACAGAAGAGATGGAGAGACACCAGCTGACCCATCTTCCGAAGGTAGATTGGTGTGAATCACGCACTGCGACCAAGAGTCGAGAGGATGCCAACAAGTCATTGGTGAACAAAGGTGACGACTTTCGCACCATCATTGACAGGCGAAGCAAAGCCTGGTGAGAAGGCGCCAAGTGCAGCTTTCTTGTGTGCCGTGGACCGGTTGACCAAATTGCTCACAGCTATCCCTGTACCAAGCAAGGACAGATTTGGACTGAAGTATGTTGTCCAGCAGCTGGTGAGCGCTACAGTACAGCTGGAATGGGTGATGTGAGGCTGTTGATCAGGACCGATCAAGAACCGGTGCTCAAGCAAATTGCCAGAAAATAGCAATCATCAAGGGCAGCGTTGAAGCTGCGAAGTGAGATTCAATTGGTGGCAGTTGGCCAGCACCAAGGCCTGTTGGTGGAGAGATGCATCCAAACGGTTCGGCGGCAGAGACTTTGTCTGCTACATGAGCTGGAAGCCAAAACAGGAGTACTATCACTCCAGGATCTGTGCTGAGCACATGGGCCATTCGTCACTCAGGCTGGCTACTCAACAGGTTCCAACCAGCCAGCCAGTGGCCAAGGAGGCCAGACACCGTACGAGATTCCCTTCGAACGGCGGTACGCCGGGAAGTTGGTTCCATTTGGGTCAACAATCTTTGCCAGAACCTATACCGGGTTGTCCGAAAGGTGTTGCCCAGTTTCAGAAATCAATCTTTTTGGGCAAGAGCGATTCCAACCTTGTGGGAACCATCTCAGGTACGAAGGTGGCTAGGACAATCCGCCGAAACATCACACCCTACCAGGCGGAATGCCTGTTACAAGTCAAAGGCGTGCCTTGGAACTTCAGCCAAGAGGCATTGGGCGTCAAGTTGAAGTACAGAAAGCCAATGCCGGCGATGGGCAATGTGCCCTTCGTGGACGAAGAGGCAGAAGCAGTAAAGAAAGCAGCTCTGGAACACGAGAGCAGCAGTGAAGAAGAACCGGATGAAGCTTTGCTGAAGCTACTCGAGAATCAACCGCCTGAACAGGTTCCAAAGACTCCGAGCATAATCCGTCTACACCGGCCGAGGAGTCCTGAGGTGCAACTCAGAGCACCAACGGTTGAGACGAAAGGGACGAAACGTCCCATGGAGGTTGAAGGGTGTCAAGCGGCAGGCAGAAACCGAACCACCGAGCCAGGCGGGGTCCGGTATGAACACTGAAACACATGAGCATCGCAAACGAGCTTCAGAAGCAGGACCAGTGGCCGAGGGAGAAACAGGTCCAAGTCGAGCTCGCATGGAACCAGATGGAAGCCCATCGGCTCAACAAAAGCTCTGCCCACTGAGCTTGGCAGGAAATGTATCCCGAGTGGAACTTTGGGAGCCTGAACTGATGGTTGCTACAGTTCAGGAATCAGGAGATCAATTCCTGTTTGGAGCTGACGATGAAGAAGAAGAGTATTCTAGGAACTATGGGGAAGACAAGGATCAGTTGATCAGTCAGTTCTGGGATGATGCTGTCGTTGAGAATGCCCCAGTGGTCAGCAACGATCGGTTGACAGAACTGGATGAAACTGCATTCCAGCAGGAAGTGAGAAGACTTCAAGACATGAAGGTCCTAAGGAAAGCCAAGAGAGAGGATCTTACAGGTGACTTCACCGAGTTATCCGCTACTGCAGTTCAAGATTGGAGGCATCGAGGTGGATCGTGGCAAAGTCTGGGTCCTGGACAGATTACTCCCAGGACAGCGTGCAGGAACCAAAGAATGGAGTTTGTTCCTGAAGGAAGTTGTTGAAAGGGAAGGATACGAGACTTTCCAACTGAGTCCAAACCTCTATGTGAAGAAGAGCGTGAAGGGAGATGTCGAAGGAGCCATTTTGGTACACGTGGACGACATCCAATTGGCTGCTACGCCAACAGAAGGTCAGAGGCTCAAGGCCAGACTGGAAGCAAGGTTGACAACCAAGGACCTTGCAGACCTGGTGGAACGGAGGAGTCAGCGCACTTCTTGAAGAGAAAATATGAGCATGATGAAAACGGTTTCGCAGTCAAGATGGGAGCAAAGTACATCGAGAAGCTGGTACATGCAGCTCCTGGGCCTGCAGGACAAGAAGGCCAGAGCGACGCCGGAACTGGTTGTCGCAATGGTAGTACCAAAGAGCTTGATGGAGCTCGAAGAAGCAACTACTATGCAACTGCAGTTGGCACCCTTCTGTACATCAGCCCGGACCGGCCACATACACACAACACTGCATCCGTGAACTGGCGAGTCATCTGGTCAGACCAACAGAAAGCCAATACAGGCAGCTGGAGCACCTTGCGTGCTACCTGAAGAGAACAGCCGGATACGCTGTTAGGCTTCCGAAGACCGCACTTGGACGAAGTGTGCTGAAACCCAGTTTGGAAGAAGATCAGCAGTCAGAGGAACATATGCTAGAGATCTTCACAGACTCCGATTGGGGTGGAAACAAAACGACACGCAAAAGTGTTTCGGTGGCACACTTCTACTGGAATGGTACGTTGATCCAAAAGGCGGTCGCACTATCTTCCTGTGAAGCCGAGTACGTTCCTGAAGAATTGTTTAGGATTCCTCACAGGAAAGCGCTGTCAAATCGTGTTGAGGTGTGATTGGAGCAGTGCGCGAGCATTCTGCCACAGACAGGGAGTGGGCAGAGTACGCCATATATCCTGCGGACTGCTATGGCTGCAAGATCTGGTGCAGCAAGGAGACTTGGAAGTCAAGCAGGTGAGTACATGCCGAAACACCGCGGATCTAAGTACCAAGATCCAATCCAAAAGGAGAATCCGGTTTCTACTGAACCTTATGGGATTTGTTGACACCCACAACGGCTATGCTCCAGTGGGTGAAGCGGAAAGACTTGAGGACGAGCCTGGAACGTAAGGCTTTGAAATGGATCTCTCCAAGCAATGTACAAGATGTTCAGAGTACTTATGGTACAATCACTGCTGGAGGAAGGTACCGCATCCCCAGCGCAAGGGCTTGGGTCACAGGGCACGGAACCACCGGTACTCATCACAGTGGTTGCGAATCTTGTTTTTCAAAAGAATCTGCCGGATGAGGAGGACGGCCGCACAAGAGAGACTGGAGGAGGCAGAGAAAGCCACCCAAGCGGTATGGGATGAGACAATTGAACCAGATTGGACATACTGGAAAGTGGAAATGCGAGGCTGCAGGAACAGGCAGCACTTGCAGAAGAAAATCCCCAGAGAGTAAGGAGTGAGTTGCATGCACTCCCCGGCTCATGGTCCAGCGCCTCGGACAAGAAACTGGCGGACCGACGATGGTAGCCCAGAAAAACATGCCAGGACTACGCGAAAGGATCATCCGGGAGGCTCAGGAAAGAGGAATTGAATTTTCGATCCGAGGGGAATCGGATGAAGAAGGACCAGAAGAGCCAAGTGACCAGGATTCGGACTGGTATCCTGGAAGAGACGAGAATGAAGGATATGGGGATAGAGCTCAATGGATGGATGATTACAGGCACATCCAAGAGTATGAATTGATGTACGAACCACTTGTCAATCCTACAAACTCTCCGACAGCAGAGGTACCAGCCGCTGAGATCGAAGAACTACAGCCTGAAGAAGAGCCAGTGAGAGCCGGGCAATAGCTAGGCGAAGTTGGCTAAAGAGCCGAAGCGCTACAAATGGCAGCTGAGGCGGGGTGTCAGTTGTTTAAAGAAGTAGCATGACCCCTGCATGTAGCAAGGATGACACACACACACAAATTACTGTGCAACTCCGCAGCCCTTTTAGCGACTCAAAAGTGCGAGTTGTTTTTCAGAAATTGTCTCCGACGCCGAAACCTGCTTTGTGCGCTGGAAGTGAGTTCTGGGTGTTGGAAGTGAGGCGGTGTTGGAAGTGAGTCGAAACTGGGTGTTGGAAGTGAGGGGTTAACCTTGGTGGTTGGTTAGGATGCAATATGGTCCATTGGTGCCCTTGGGGTTCGTTCTTTGGGGAACGTGTTTATTCTCCTCCTTTGTTTCTTTCGCTGGTGCGCCAGGCTGGATGGGGTTTGATCCCCATGGTTCAGTGCCTTGGGTAGCAGATCTGGCTTATGTTGCCAGCACGGAGTGGTTTTGCCGTTTCTTTGCTCCACCCCCTCAGGGTGAAGGCGTAAGTTGGAGACTGATGACTGACAAAGTGCCTACAGTTGCCAACCCATCGGGAACCATTCACGTCTATGACCTATTGGTTGAGGGGATCGTAAAAACAGTTAATTAATTACTGTACAAAAACAACTGAGATCATATGGTACCTCGTAACAAATTTGCCTCAATGATGGTAATTAATTAAGGGAACCACCCAGAAATGCGGAAAACTTTCCAGTTTGTGAATTATCATGGTCCAGACAGAAAGATTTTGGTACTACATAGCTTTACCCATATGAAATGCATGGAACATTTGATTTATGTAGTTTGTCTTGGCATCTCAGCTGACGTTCGCCAAGGCAAGCTACTTTCCACAACATGCCCGTAGCTTTCGCTACCGCAATCATTGAGCCAGACCAATATATCCCTCTTGGCCGAGAGTATCAAAGCTGCTCGAGCAATGCTGGGCGAGACCTTTGTTGGTTGATGAACCAAAAATAGTAAGACTTACTCTGGAGTGGCACAGTTCCTGTGAATCCCTGTGGACCAGGCAGTGTAAGGGGATAATTTGGGAGCAGGAACTTGGTGGATTTCGCAGTGCCGAAGTTGGACCCAGAATACTTACACCACGGAAATCGGATTGTCGAAATGGATCAGAAAATGGATGTGTGAAACATGTTGGACATTGGCATTCATGGCGCCAGGGCGACTGAAGGCTTTGTCATGCTTTGCTTAGCCATGTTTGGCCTTAGTTTGGTTTCCTGGGTCCCTTGTTACTAATTTTCTGTGTTTCAATCCATCTATTGGTCGCTTAGTATGGTGTTCACTTTCCTGGGTAGGTTATCACTCACTAGACAATGCGGTATGGTGGTATTTCTGGTCAAATGGGCATTCAATATTCATTCCTGGTATGGCTTGCTAGTATACACAAAGACCAGGAAAGTAGATAAATTGATCATGATCAAACCATGCACCTCCATGCTGGTCTGCAAAATTATCCCAGAGAAAACCGCAGATTGGCTGGTGATGTTTTTCCAGAACAACCAAATATTTAGGTCAATTTTGGGAACCTCTTGGAATGTTTACCGAGGTCTGACCTACTGGTGGTGGCCAGATACCATGTTCACCTTGGACAACCCTGTGTTGGTCCAGTTCCCTGCCTTCAACGCAGCGGAGCATGCTGTGGAAAACTATCGAACCATGAGACTTGGCTAAGACCGATGGTCGTCTGGCAATATCAACGGAAACTTCAGAGCGGAGGGATCTAACGCGCGAAGATGTGGATGCTCAATGAACATGGATTTACTAGCAAGACTAGGGAGTTTGAATTCATAGGGAACAATCACCAATTCCCAAGACTTGAATATATTTGAAATATTTTGAAATATAGATATTAAAAAGCGACTCAAGACCTGCAAAGCCACAGATTTTGGAGCACCGACCATCCAATATGAAAACTATGGCCACCACTTGAAAAAAAACAATGGTTTCATAGCCTCGTTCGCATGTTTCGCCATAGATATCTTCTGACGATGATGGTACCAGGGTTGTTGACTCTGTTCTTGATTTAATATTTATAGCACGAGTGTTATTCAAATTGGGAACCTCAATATACCTCAATCATGTTCTGATCATGTTCTCATCTATTTTTCCACTTTTTGCTAGCAATTCCTCAACTTGGAAGTCCCGAAGTCCAAGACCCGTTCCAATTGCTGCAGGAAAGACAACACCCGTCTAACCAACTGGGCCGCAGGAGACTGGGACGAAACCGTTGTAGCAAAAAATCCCTTGGTAGTAACTGGCTGGTGACCACAGTGAGGACCCATCCCATTGATACAATGTGAAAGATGGAATACGCCCAGAAGCATCCACAGACCAGGATTGCTGATTGTTTTATAAGTTAATTACTGTGTGTCAATGTATTGACAACTGGAATGTTCATCTCAGAGAAGCCAACTGAGGCCAACCTGGAGTTTACAAATGGACTTTTGGGTGGACATATATTGTGCCAACATGTTCCAACATGTTCGAACCATGGGAATCATTAGAGTAGAAGCAGATATTTGGGGTTCCACAGAATTTGCCAAAACTTTTGAACGTGTTTTTTGGGGCCCAAGCGAACAACGGCATTTCAAAGTGGTGGTGCAGTTTTTGAAAAGACACCCATGTAACACAACATGTGCTGACTGGTGCTCAAAATCTGCAGGTCTTCATTGTTTTTCTCCAAGTGTAATTGATTTTATTTGGCTTTTCGAACGTGCTGGAAAATGAGGATATCCATGAGTGGACGCAAACGTGGTTGGGGTTGCCGCTGTCTTCATTCGATGAACAGTTCTGGTGAAAGTTCTCAGGTCTGTCCGTGGATCATTTTCCAGTTGATCATGTTGATCCATTAACATGACAGCATGCCTATAGCAGGCCATTTTTGCTGGTGGGATTAAACTTGACATAATTTGGTTTGTGGCTTTTGGACTTTTGGACCAATTTATGTATGTTGATGAATAAACTATGCCTCACATTACATCTGCTCCAGGAGGGATTGAGGTGGCAGCCGACAAGGCAGTTGCTCGGCGTCGGATGCAGGAGTTCGATGGGTTTCGGATGTGGATGATGATAAGAACAATGATAAATAATCGAAGTTAAATTAAACAATATTTTAACAATGATAAGTATTTTCTAATTATTAACAATGATTTAAACAATTTATATACTGTAAATAATTAGAAATACTACTTGCATACTCTTAATGCGACCACTCCTGAGCTGGACAAGAAGGTTGGACCCAAAAGCCGCTTGAATTGCAGACCCCTCACACCGTTTGAGACGTGCAACGTTGATTTGTTTCTGTAACCTGCAGGCAATACCCTCTACTGCGGCTGTCGAAAATCAGTCTATGAACCCTCAGTTTCTTTTGGTCATACCCAAATTAAACAGCGTGGGCTAGATGAGCTTAGCTCGCCGCTTTCCGCTCAGTTTCATTCAGATTCATATCCATACATCGTTGGTGATATCACTTATATATATATATACATATATCCAGATTGTATGAAACCAGGTCTTTGTGGTGAATCATACTATATATCACATACATTCACATACTATATCGTACGAACTATACATGTTATTTCAAGAACAATATGTTTTGCCCCCGCCCAAACACCAAACGTCAACCTTGGCCGCTTATCTGAGGCTCATTTGGCTGAGAAAATAAACGCCATCTACAGTGCCGAAATCACCGTGATGCTCAAGAGGCCGGTTTCCTTTTAGTCATTGGTAGAGTGAAAATTGAATGTAGCAATCCACAACCTTCCTCATTTTCGAGTTAGCTCAAAACATGTAGCTGGCTCAATTTCAGAAGGGGTCATGTGTTTGACTTTAATGTTGTGCAGCTGTCTAAGCAGATTAGGCCCAAAACGTGGCTCCTAAATTTCTGGGCTGCAACAGGGGTACCATCTCTACTAAACGAATCATTTGGGACTGAACCTGGCAATTGAACACATTGGGAAAAAATTGCAGGCTCGCTCAAGTGGAACAAGCTACCTCAGCAACACCGCGCTAGCTCAAACACATCGCTCTAGCTCGATGACATCGAGCTGGCTCAATTTTTTTGAAGGAAAAAAGCGAAAAAAAACAAAAAAAATGAGCCAGCTACGTCACGTTGAGCTGGCGAACGAATGTGAAAGCTCAAAAACGAATACATAATATGTATTGGCCGGGATGATGACGGCACACCGAGCTGGCTCAAGGGCATGTAGCTGGCTCAATTTTTTCGCGTTTTTTTTTTCCCTTCAAACAAATTGAGCCAGCTACGAGGCGCTGAGCCAGCAACGAGGCATTGAGCCATGGTACGCGGCACTGAGCCAGCAACGAGGGAATGGTGAATCTGTACTGTACGGGACCGATGGATTTTCCGATGCGGCCGTTGCAGTTCTAACAAACCAAATTATTGATTAATTAATTCTGGCACCATGTGAGATAAAATAGAAGACTATGAAGACTGGCAGTCTATACATATGATGTATACATGTACAGCCCCAACCGTATAATTATGGTCAATCTGAGGCAACACCAGTTTTATTGAGGGAGACGCGTACCCTTGAGCTGGAGGGAGATTGGGAAAAGTAACTTTCGAAAAAAACCGTAAGAGTCCTCAGTGTAAACTACCAACCATCATGCTACATCAGTCAGCCACAGATGGCCTTTCTGGGTTTTGATTGAAGCTGCAATTTACTTTGATCTGTTGGATACTTGATATCGTGAATTGTAAATCAGACAACTGAAACAACTTAAGTGCGACATTTTATGAGAATTGGCTCGTCACGGTTCTCGAACCCTTTGGAAACGGAATGGTATTCTTGTTCATTCCGTTTGTTTTTTCTTTTTCTGATTCAATGTCTGGTTGTTTTTTTTGCTTTGGCCTGTTTTCACCCTACATGATTGCCATTCTGCGTCTTCCCTTTTCTGCTTCTTCGTTTTTTCCGCTTCTCTGCTTCTGCGCTTCTCTGCTTCCCCGTTTTCCTTTTTTTGCTTTTCTGATATTTTTTTTGCTTCTATCCTTTTCCGCTCTCCGCTTTTCTTTACCAGACAGTGAAGCCCTAAAGCTACTCTAAAAAACATTGTATAAACTGATCAGACCTATGCAATATATAATATATATTACAATATTCAAAAATAGAAGATATTAATTAAAACAGATAGAAGATGCAAAATTGGGGGTGTAAAAAAACACAAACCAGATAGATATTCCGCCGGATGTTTTACAGGTAAGAAAAACATCCGGTGAGACAATTCCACCGTGGCAGTGAACTCCCTGCCATTGGTTCAAATTTTCCGGTTTGCTTTGTGGGAAGACGCTCAGCCATTCGAGGTTGCGTGGGCGTGTGGCGAGTGCTCCCACCACAAAGCTTTTTCTGACCTTTGTTTCACACATTGGTCAAAACTGGAATATCCGCTGCCTTGCATTGTGCGCGCTCCGTGTTTGATCTTTGCTTTGCTGCTGCTGCTGCTGACGCTGATGCTGCTGCCGCTGCTGCTGCTGCTGCTGCTGCTGTCGCTGCTGCGGCTGCGTCTTTGGCTGCAGATAACACCCCGACCGGACAAATAGAAGATCCAGACAAATAGAAGATGGGGGTCAAAA
>Ga0126342_10013814_pt1 | contig 14279 bp, 13 predicted proteins | sample Cyp1metagenome_FD_92528 | JGI IMG/M metagenome (GOLD analysis project Ga0126342, IMG submission 92528) | Coral microbial communities from Lord Howe Island, Old Settlement Bay, Australia - Cyphastrea 1 metagenome | ecosystem: Host-associated > Invertebrates > Cnidaria > Coral ...
AGATTATCATAGATTACTGTATCATAGACTATCCTACATTATCATAGATTATCATATATTATCATATATTATCATATATTATCATAGATTATCATAGATTATCATAGGTCATCATAGATTATCATAGATTATCCTAGATTATCATAGATTATCATAGATTATCATAGGTTATCATAGATTATCATAGATTATCATAGATTATCATGGATGATCATAGATTATCATAGATTATCAAAGATTATCATAGAGTATCATAGATTGTCATAGATTATCATAGAATATCATAGATTATCCTAGATTATCATAGTGTATCATAGATTATCATAGATTATCAAAGATTATCATAGATTCTCCTAGATAACCCCCAACAATTGGGGAGTACCCACGGTTTACAGAACCCCATGGTTTACAAAAGTCCACCGGCCCCAGGCACGATGTGGGCTGTCTCACAGGCATCCCCGACGACTGGGAAAATTAATACGGAGCCGCCATCCATGGTGCATACATAGGACATGTAAAAAAAAACATAAATACCATGTATATTCATGTGTAAGAATATTTATATATATATATATAGCACATGCTCATCTGTGTGTATGTATTTTATATTTATATATACATGCAGACACATAGGCATACATGCACTTGGGTTTCTTTTTGGGTACATAGGGATAGTCCATATATATAATATATTATATATATATACTGTATATATATATATACTGTATATATATATGTATATTATATATATACTTTACATACTGTATATGATGCGGGATCCTGCAGAAGCCAGGCCAGTCCCTTACGGCGTTCCGTGATTGGGGGCGAACTCTGGTTGTCGCATGATGCCTTGGCACCCAGAGATTGGCTCGAAACCCTCCCGGAATGGGATGGGAAAAGTCACAAACCGAGGAAAACTCGATATGGCTACGGATAGCTTGTGAAATACCATATTTTTGCAGGGAAGAACACCCATTTACAAGCTATTTCAGGCTTCACCAGGTACCAGAGTTTGGACCCATAGCCATATATTTGATGGACAAAAACATATATATAACTTCTTGTACATGTTCCCTTGATCAAGCCGGTTGTGACTACCAAGATAGTCCGTGTCTACTTAGCAACTGCAGAGGTACTGGATAACAAATCGGAGGCATCCCGGTGGTTCTGTTTTTGTTCCTGTGTTTTCCTTATGTTTCCTGTTTTTTGCTGGTTTGTACTGGTTTGGGGTCTGGTCTTGGGCGCCGAAAGTCTCTAGTGAGTCTTGTGTGTCAGCGATATCAATCGAGCCTGGGTTTAAACATGAGTTGGGGGGTTCAATGACAAAGTGGGCCTCTAGTTATAAGTTCGTTTAACCATGTTTAACCCCCATCTGACTATGGCTTGATGATGTTAGATGTATCCCCCATAAACCCTAGTTGTTGTAGTTTTGAACCAACTTAGCCATCTTGGGCCCCCATTGCAGGTGACTTCTCACCACCAAAAAAACAAAAAACGAGGTCGGTTACTCCTCTGGAGGCTTCATCAGCGATGTGAAGGCGCCCATTTCGGTGGGGGCATATGGGGGCATTATGGATTTGTTAGCAGAGTGACCCACAAAATTCCATGGCTTATCAATCTTTATCAGAGATTTATAGACAAATATAGAAGAATCATGAAGAATCTATCCACTTCACAAAATGTCACAGCCCGAGATTCCCCAATTTGGGACAAATCCCACGCATCATGGTATTGATGATAACCCTTTTATGCTATTCTTTGCGAATTACTATACCTTAGGCCCTTCCATTTCTGGTGCCCAAATCCAAGGTTCATGATCATGTTCCCATGTAAAATAACCAGAAATATCCAGAAATGGGTATACAGGTATACCTCCATTTCGGGACAGATTCATGATAAATCCCACATATTCCATTTTCATGATTGCTGGTTGTACCTCCACCATTTTTGTTGCTGGTTATCAAAATATCAACATTTGTGGTTGAATCCCCACATACATATCTTTGTTGTTTATATTCAAGTATCTCCCATTATAATTTGGTGTTTTTTTTTTTATCTGAAATTGAGTTGGTGAATGCCTATATATGTGTATTCGTTGAATCTGCATCTTTGATGCTAAAATCACAACATGTTTAATCACAACATGTTTGTTCGTCAAATCCCCATTTTTGATGGTAGTTGTTCTTGGTTAAATCACAATTGACAAATTTATTTGGTTATATATCCCCATCGTAAACCCCTTATATAACTTATATATAACCCATTCTATCCTTGGCTAAACCACCGTAAAAATCACATGTTTGGGTTCTTCAACGGCCCTGTTCAACGCCCAGATCGGCAAGAGCTTGGTCATGGGCACGCAGCAGCAGTGGTTCGCGCGGCAGATGACCATGCCCCCCGGAGGACGCGGAATGGGAGGGGGATCATCTCACGGATCTGAATTGGGTAGTGTCCCTCATAGTAACCGTAGTTATAAGCCATTTATAAAGCGCTTTGTTCAAAAATAGTGTCCCCCCCCCATTTTGATGGTCTTCACCAAGGTATATAACTTGAGCTTTGACCCATCTACCCTTTTATGATTGATTTGACTAGGAAATGTTGTGATTTACCATGGGGGTTTTGATCAAGAAAGTTGGCGAGAATGCCATTGGTTTCGTGTTATTGCAATATGGATTTGGGTCAATGAGAGTGGAGATCCCTCAACTCAGACAACATGAAGCATTGCAAATGACCGCAACATTGCGTTCTACATCACTTTAGGAATCCCCATGCAGCTCAAACATGTTATATATTGTTATATAATGTTATATATATATACATACTGTAGTCCCTTCTGTACATACATACACATGCGTCTATACATTTATACAGACATGTATACTATATACAACAACACACGTACTTAGATGGAATATGTAGGGCTAAGAGGTGTAAGATGATACCATAATATGAGCTGCTTGATTTCTCAACCTCCCAGGGGCCATGTGAGGACTGGAATGTTGGCAAGGATGGAACTACATCTTCATGGGCGCTTCTTGACATTCGTTATGGGCCCCTCCAATCTGATTCCAGGGATTATGTTTGTAGTGCAGAACTTCCTGGGATAGACTGAAAGCGTGTGTGTGTGTGATGTATCGGTTTGGTTCAATCTATCTTTGATGGCTTTGTTTGGTTGATGCCTGTCTATGTTTTTTTCCTAGACAGTCTATGTATTATCTATGTATGGGAATCTTAAGCATGCAGGTACAACTTGGCCAAAAAGCGCTGGAGGGTTTGGTGATGTGGCTTTAAAGAATATGGCAACGTCCATACAGGGATTCAAAAAAAGCACACACACTAAAGACATGGAAATGGTTGATGTGCTGGTTGTTTTTAACTATATATTTTGACATGGAAAACAAACAACTATGAAAGGAAACACATCAGAAATGGGTCTCAGACCATGCTGAATATGGAAACCTGAAAAAATGAAGGGCACCTACTAAACACAGTTTCAGCGCGGTAAAAAATCACGCTGACAGCCCTGAATCAGTGCACCTTACGCTTCCGCATTTTGGTGTTAATCCCTATTATTTATTGATGTCACTGTCTATTCCTTGAAGGCCCAGTTGTTCACTGATGCAATATAGCTGCGTATCCCCATATTCATGCGGATTTGTGTTTTTCTTTATATATAGGTGATTAAACATGGTCTTGCCAGTAGAAAATGTGCGTGACCATGTGTGCTGTTTAAGATCTGCAGGTCGAAGGCATAGATGTGGAGATGGGCTACAAGTGTAACAAGGCCAGGAGGTTTGGGACAGAAATCTGTGGAGATGTGACACTTCCTGGAGTCATGGATGACAAGGTATATTTCAATATTTCCAAGAAAGATCTGTTGAAAATTGTCAACATATCAAAAGAACTGTGAAAGTTTGAGAGGCGGATCATCAGGCATGGATTGAGGTTAAGTTCCATGATGACTCTGGAACACTGTTGCAGCAGTCTTCGGCGAAGCTCACCAGGTAAGACGGGTTGGAACCCAAACAGTCATGAATTGCGAGCATCGTGAATTGCTAAGAGAAGGTGTACGGGATCGTAAAACGTACAACCGAGACACCGCACGCGTTTATATATGTAGAAATATATGTAGAACTAACTACTATATCATGATATCATGGTATGTTGATATGTCACTGATGTAGTTCCGCATACAGTCAAAGTTTTTTTTAAATCATCCATCTTGATCTTGCCTGGGACAATGATGCTAATTGATTCTCATGCACATGTCAGAGATACCGCATGAGTTGCACAGTGGACAGGTTCTATCATGTCATTAGGTATTCATAATTAATAGTATTATATTTGCGTACAATGGTTATCAATCGCATACCAGTTGTATCCAGTTGTTATACAAGTTTCCAACATTGGCCGTGGTGATGTACAGCAAATATCAGCAAATGCATCCGCGTCTCACACGCATACACGGCCCAAATGTATGAGTGGGAGTGCTTTATAGTGTATAGGCAGGTAAGGTAAGACAAGTTCTGAAACAATATAATTCCATTAATTCCAAGTGCATGTGTGCTTATGTATGTATATGCATATATGATATGTATGTATGTATATACATATAATTATATATATATACATATATCACATGACATATCCATATATCACATATATCACATATATCACATATATATATAATACACATATATTTCTCTATCTCTATCTATCTATATAACATATATGGAATATGGGTCATTTATAGTGATCTCAGCTGACCAAAGATGCTCAGGGAACACTCAACAAGGTCTCCATCATGGACCGGACAGCGCGCCGGGAGTCGAAGTTTTACCACGGACGATCAACGGATTGGTTGTTGGGAAAATCTACAGGAAACCATCGTTTTTTTCCCATGAAATATGGGATTTCCTGTAGATGTTTCCACCAATCCATTGAAACAAACGATTTGGTGTAAACCATCCAAAATTGGCATTTCACAAGCAAGGATGATTCTTTTACCAGCGAAATTGGAGAGCTAACAAACATGAATATGTTGCCAAATATATAAACTACTCGTACTACAGCTTGTGCATCAAAAAGTGGAAAAAATGGCGCCAAATCGAACATCAGCTGGAGTGATAGGATCGGTATCTCAAAATCCAATTGTTTATCATATATTTGTTCCATTAGAATTACATAAATTGGGGATAAGAACATGTTCATACACGCCTTTTTGTGTGGTTTCCAGACAGCAGCTCCAGTCCAGAGTTGAGACCTCAACCCTGATCCAAAGCAATATCCAAAAGAGGGAAAATCTGCAATATGTGGGGCGTCAAAATCACCAGGTTTGATTTCTCTCTTAAATCACCTTAAATCTACTGTGGAATCCTCCAGTTTGATTGGTTAAATCAGGTCTAATCCCCATTGTTGGTGAAATCCCATCAATTCACAGCCATGAAATCACCATCAAATCACAGCCATCCATCCATTTTTTTGGCTTGTCCGACGTTGTCCGAGGATCCGCGGAGAAGCCCTACATTGTGTGGGAGGCGGGGGTCTGCGGCGTGAAGGCACTGGCAAAGGTGAAATCGGACTGAAGTAGTGACAAATAGTATTTTTATGTTTGGGGGAGAGGTAACATAATCAATATATGATTATATAATATGATTTATTATATAAAATATACTCTATATATAATTTGTCATATTCTATAAAAGATAAGATAATATAATATAATATATATATATATATTGTGTATATAATATAATATATATATATACGGTAGAATTACGGAATGAATTCAAGAGCCTTTGGTGATGAAAATTATGGCGCTGCCAGGGCTCCGAATGGATGATCCACGTACCGAAGGTGGTGCATCAGCCGGAGCCGGGCTATATCCAGGACGAAAAGCTGGTTTTGGACGTCCTATCTATCACTTGGCTGGAAAACCTTATGAAAACACCCTTAAAAAAAAACACTAACAAATACTATGAAAACATTATGAAACATGTTTTTGTTGTTAACTTGAGGCCTGTAGTTGATGTAATTTTAGCTGTAGTTGTTCGAATGTGGCTGATTCTTGATGTCTTCACTGTACGCCAAATACCATCCATTGATTCTTGATTCATCACTTGAGGAGTGTCATGATTACAAGGTTCGGAGGGCTACCCTAATATACTGGGGATGATCACCATCCAAGGACTGGGCACCTAGTTCTTAACCAACCAGTATGTCAGTTCCAGGATCGCGAAGGCCAGATTGGCTGGAAGTTGAGCTTCAGAGAGGCATGGTGCGGGCTTGAGACTGGTTTCGATGGTTTTTGTTTGTAGATTCAAAGTGAGTTAAGTGGAATTTAACCATGAGAAATGGTGCTTGTATGAGATTTAACCAACCTACAAAAACAAGGTGTAGTGGGATTTAAGTGGTTTTTAACAATCAAACATATGAGCTACAGCCAAAATTTACCGTAATGGAAACTAGTATTCGAATGTATTCGAGACATCTTTATTTTTAGAAATTGAGGTGGGGATTGGAAAACGATAATACACTCTTTAAAAATTGATGACTTGAAGCTACTAAATATTGACCGTGGCCCATATGGCGATCAGGTGATAAATGATTGATGAGTTACTTCATGAGGATTTGAGCACTATTAGCAACTGATGGTTGGTTGAATATTAATTCAGGGTTATACTTCCCTTGATACATTGGGGATTAATTGTCGATAATTATCATATATATATAATTTAATATATCATATCATAAATATAATATCATTATATAATAATTATTCTGCATCAATACCCCTGAAAACCAATCATTGAACGAAAAAAACAAAATGGGGACTATTTCACCAGAAAAACTCAATGCAGGATCCACAATGTCAGAGAATCGGGGTATACCCAAGACACCGCTACTATTGGGAGGGTGAGTATTGTTCTGGAGCCATAAATGTCGTGAACCTAACCTCGCACAACCCCGGCTCCAAGGGCTCCAAGGTATTCCAAGGTGCTTGGCTTCGGAGTTAGCCTCTGGTAATTCAAGGTAGCTATGGAAAATGGAAAATCACCTTTTTTGGTCGGAAAATCCGCATAAATCATCTATTTCATTGGGCCATTTTCCGTAGCTAATATGTTGAAAAACCAGATGCTTAGGATCCCGTGAAATCCAATCAAATCCCATGATATTCCCGATCCCTATCAGAAAACCCAATATTCAACACCAAATGGTCCCAATTTCATGTGGTTTCCCCTAGTAAACTCTGGTTTCTCACCTACTAAACTATGGCACTACGGTTTCTGGAAATTTCTAGGGGCTGAACTATCTTTCTACTTCGGTTTAATATTTATGAACGATCCAACGATCCGGATCTGGCCAGGTCTTTGTGGCTGATCCCCAGATGAGTACCGATACGATCCTCCAGGGCATGCGCTACAAGGCCGTTGGGAAGTGCGGGGCGAAATCCATGGTGAAATCATGGAAGGATAGCACGGGATAGTGTAAGTTACAACGTTGAAGAAATAAGTTAAGAATAGTTCAAAGAATAGTTGAGGAATGGTGATTTTGTTTGGGATATTATCTGATATTTTATTGGGATAGTTTCTCAGAGGACATTTGGATGTGCAACTGTGCAACCAACACTCTATAAGTGGTGATTTCACCAAAACTAGTGGGTATATGTAGGTATATATTGGGGATATTAAGCAAAGATTATTTGAACTAGTTGGCTTTGCCAGAAAATGGGGTATACACACATCCCTCAAAATGTTCATGTTCATAGTTCGGCATGATGAACCAGTGGATGGAATGGAGCACCCATTCTGCGGTGGGGGTGTCCAGCGGGGTATAGCCCAAGCAAGTTGACGGAAATCATGCGAAGCGGGACTGGGGTATAGCGTATTTTGAGGCCCAAAGAATAGGGCACAAAGACGGCACAGAAATCCAGAAAATACCACCAACGGGAAGTCCGAAACATTTGAAAATTCTATGGTGATTTTCCAGCAGGAATATTGGAGCATGATGTCTGAGGTTTCATGATTTGATGTCTCGGGATCACCTACGGGCGGGATTCTTGTAGGAGCTAGGTATCTGACTGGTACCATTTAAGGACCAACGAGCCACATGTTTGTCGTGACCAGTCAACAATACCGAATGTTATCGGCGATCTGCATAAACCGAATACCTGGGTTTGCTCAAGGTATCTCAAGGCGATGTTTGATTTCACGATTGTATTTTCACGGTTTCGGAAATTTCTCGTGTTGTATTTCTTGGGGCGAAGCCCTGCTCAAATCCAAGAGTAGACCCTTACATGTTTTAATCCATGCGATATCCGGCCCCGGCTATGACCCCAGAAGAGCAGCTTCAGCAGACATGAGCACGTCCATTTGATCCAGTAGATAATGTTTCTTCAGTACCTCAACTGGTGTCATGGAGATTGCAAATTCTTGTGTGGACTATAGGATGATGGATATGTGTGTATGTGTATATATATATAATGCTGATATGTGATATATATATATATTCTATCCATATATATGTATATATATTATATCCATATATATATGTTTTATATATATATGAGATATATATATATATATATGTGATATATATATGTGATATATATATGTGATATATATATATATATATATATGTGATATGTATATATATATGTATATATATGTATATATATATATATATGTGATACATGATGATATATATGTATGTATGTATGTATGTATGTATGTATGTATGTATATATACATATATATTATATTCATATGTATATAGATGTGTATATATATTATATGTGATTATATACATATATGATATATGTATAATATTGATTCCAAGACTTCAAGACTAACAAGTCCCAGGTAGAATGGCAGAAGGTGAACTGGGCACTGCTTAGACATGTCTGTTCCCGGCAGGCTGCTTTGCTTTTGACTCCGGGGGTCAGCGTCTCAGGTGCTTGGGATACCCCAATGACTTCACCCCAATGAGATCATGTCCCACTTGGTGTGTTGTGTCCTCCAAAATGGACGCTTGTCCACGGCCAAACGATGCGGTGTTGCAGGTCGTTATTGTAGTTGTACTGTGGGTGCTTGTGAAACAAGACGACAAAGTTGTTATTTTGGTTTGTCTGAAATGTTGTACCCCAAACCGGCCAAACCGGGTGGTTTATCTATCATCATTTTTCCGTGTAAATGGCCATTTTGGGGGGTCAGACACATCCACTTTTCAGTCAGACAAATCCATTTTTTGCATGCAGATATCCAGGCAAACCTTTTTGGTCGGACTGTGTGAGGAGAGCGACTGCTATCAACGCTCTTCCATAGGGATCCATATCATTAAAATATGATAACACAAAATATTGAAGATGATGCTTTTTCCTATGGAATTCTAGTCCTCTGTGGTCAGTCTAGTCTAGTCTATACAAAAAAATATCGAAAAATAGTAATGTTTTCTTTTTCCAATCGGCAACCCAAACTGACTTTTCGTTCACTTTTACCCAACTACCTGAAAGATTTACATGGATGTTACAGTAGTTGAATTTACCATTATTACTTCGAAGGTCTTAATAAAACAGCACACACTATACTAGGTTTACCCGTTTACCCATATAATCGCATGGTTGATACCTCAATTTGTTGCTTATATTTTGTGTCTTCATTTGAACCATTGGACTTTGGGATTCTCAGCTGGGACTGACAGACATCAAAAATACACCCTGGGGAGTCTCCACCTGCCGAGATCTATACCCTGACTCGATCTTTAGAGGTCCGGAGCCGGTGAAAGTTGGGAAGCGCTGTAGACCTAAATGGGATAATGATGATAAATGGATACGAGTTCCGTGATTTATTTTGGTTGGGTTGATGTTGCTTCGTATGCAGGATAATCTTGGAGTATGGTGGGCTCACAGCATTTACATCCCTGCGACTGGGAAACTTTTTGAGATGGGCTGCAACATCAACAGGATTTGCAACCTCGCTAGAAACTACTTTCACAGCGCAGAAACCCTGCGAGACCCTGAGGTTTTGCTGGCACTTTTGTGAGCGCAGATTTACTGACGCCAGTGAAATGTTGGCCTGGTGAACTTGGTGAAGCAACCATTGTTATTTGATGTTATTTGTCCCTGGTACATAGATTGCATAGCATGTATCCAGAAAAAATCCCCACTAAATGTTCATATGTTTTTCTTGTTTAACTCCATTAAATCTCCATGAAATCCCTTCCGCCAGGTCACAAAGGATCGCTTCGTGGTGCTGGGCATTGGTGCCTTTTGCCCAGGGTACTACCCAATATTTCCCAGGGCTTCGTGGGGAAAAACCAACGAAATCTCCGTTATAACCCCAACTGTTTGATGGATTTCACACGGTTTCACCATCTATAATGTGATATATATATATATATATTTTTGTTCAATGGATATATAATGGATTATAATGGTACATAGTTAGTATACAACCAATGATGCCTTTCGGTGTCAGACATGCTTGGCAATGGGAAATCCCGGAAGGACATGTAGGTTTAGAGGAGCATCATCGAACTAAATGGGAGATTTTTGGGAGAGTATATTTTGAAGATTTAATGGGAATATACTGAACTGTATGGGGGGGTATTTATTGGAGATATGAGACAACTCAATACTATATGTGGATATGTTTGGGGTATTGTTGATGGTGATTTTGCTTGTAGATAGCAGTTTTGTAGGGATTCGTTTCTTACTTTATTCGGAGAAGGTTTTGCCCTTCACTGGTGATTTTATGATTTCTAGTGCGTACATTATAAATTATAATTGGATAGAATTGGATGTTATAGAAAGTGGATACCCTACATGATTTACAATGGTTCATACTTACACATGTGGATGTGATTACGTCAATATATTTCTTTTCATAAATACATGATTTCACTGATTAAAGCAATTTACTGTACATGATATGGTGGGGGTTACCGAATGTCAGCTGTCAAGAATTAAAACAACCAGGTAACCTACAAGCGTTGTTTTAACAACCATATCTTATGTTGATTCAGTTTCGAACTCTCCAGAAAAGTGTTTTTCCATCCTTTGAATCAAAGGAAATGGATCAACCCGCATGATCTCTCTTTGTCGGGGACACAATGTGATGCACAATGTGATTTTACATGTCGTATATATATATACATATGGAGTCATATGGAGGTTTCCTGAAATAGGGGGATTTTACATGTCGTATACATATGGAGGTTTCCTAAGTCATGGGGGTACTCCCAAATCATGCATTTGTAGATGGAATTCTCCATTATACACCATCCATTTGGGGCTACCCCCATTTATGGAAACCCCCATATTGGCATGGGCGGCATGGGGCGGGATGCTTCAATCCAACAAATGACAAAAAAAAACTCTCCCAGGTCTAAAATATGTTTTCTCCTATCCGCGTATTCATAACAGTATCCGCTACACAGAGATGTTTTTTAAATGAACTATTAACAAATAATTATTATTGTGTATATATATACATGCATATATATATATATGTACGGTATATATATATACATACCATCCACTCTTGCTGTTTGATGCTGTCTCCCTGTGATCGTTATGGCCCCCAAAGGGCCTGGCACCAAAGTGGTGCCTTGGTGCCGCGCCTCGAACGTGAGGTTTTCCGACCTTAGTTTCTCCGGTGGGACAGTCGTGTTTGAAGGTGCCTGGCCAGGAAGTTTCCTCGCCCGAACTTCCCAAACTCCAAGAAAAATGACCATGTTCGAACAGTGAGGACATCTTTGAAACCACTAGGACCAGGACCATGAAGGGTCGGAATTTGAATTTTGAGAGTGATTTGTAGCTCCAAGCTCATTTGGTGTCCTTTGTGAGTCAACCGTGGAATGTCGAATCCTCCTTAATTCAGCCCTTGATTTGGGAAACTGACAATATTTTGTTTGTTTTTTGGCAAAAAAAATGTGGTTGGACCCCTACTGATAAATATAATCGTAATTTTTTGAAACCCCTGCAAGCAACATCAGGGATAATCTGGGTTTCAAATGACTTACATATACTATCAAGCAAACCTGGCTATGTGATCCAGAGAGTGCAAAGAGATATGGCCGGATACTTTGGATTTGCTAAAGATAAGTTTATTTGGGGAGTCAGCTGGGAATAGAAATGAGATATTGGTTACGGTCTCTACCATACCCAATGGGTATTACCCACTATTAATGTTGTGACATATACTGCAAGTCTTTCCTGTCGGCCTTGTTCTCCGCCGCAGGTGCGTTCAGGCTTGACTGATGTGAGCCGGGTTCCCCAGCGAAGGCTGCAGCCAATTTTATTTTGCGACCCAACATGGAAAACCAATGGACCTTGTAGGACCAGAAACAATCTCAGCTTGTGCATAACGTGGAGCCATATCAGGCATATCCATTTGATGCATCAATTTACACATAAACGCACAGCACACGTCAGCTTGTAACATCGTGCGGAGTTTATGGCTGAAGATTTACTGCTGTGGATCGACCAAAATTGGGGTTTGATGTCCAGAATTGTCACTCTATGCAGAGTCGCTTGAGAATAGATGGGTTTCTATGCCACAATTTGCCGTTTTGACTAGAGAAAATTAGAGAAACTGTTGTTTTAAAATAACACATTGGGCTTGGTGCACCCGTGTTTGAGACGCACCAAGCTAAAGGCAGATGGCACATGACTGGGAGAATGTCAAAGTCACCCTGCAACCCAAGTGATGTCGCCAAGGTGAAGTAGAAAATCGCAGAAGGAGGGCTGTTCAAACTCCTTGCATCCAGGTATCACGAGATCAATTGCCAAAGGTTTCATCCCTTTCAGGCCACATGCTTGCTTTTGGCCAACCGCTGTAGTCACTACTGTAGTCCATCTCTTTGAAAGTCTGCTGAGGAATTGCCAGCATCATATTTGATGCTAATACCCCCGTTTCGCATGGCTATGCGTGCGTGCCTCAGGGTGCTACATGTCGATGCAGGATGCCATGCCATGAATCATCATGATACCATGGCATCCATGGAACTAGATGCCTTGGTGATATATATATATAAGTATAATTATACACATACACTACAATATAATTAATATGTTCCCACTCCTTATCGATCATTTTTTTTCAAATGAGTATCAAAGGTTGGCCAACTCGAGATGATGATAATATGATGATAGTGTAGAGGTGAGTCCCTTTCCCAGGTCAGACCGCAGGAGGATACCCTATGAGAAACTTATGGCCCTTGAAAGTTGAAAGTTTCCTGTTCTGGTCGCAACATGGAATTCAAACATCGCCAGGTCTTTCAAAGAAACTTATGACTTCTTCATCCCCTAATTATCCGGGTCATTTCACCTCTGAAAGGCAACTTACTGCCAAAGAAAACGGAACTTCCCAACTCAGTTCCATCATCAGAAACATATCAACAACTTACCTTTCCAGCAAATACAAGCAAGAACAGTCAAAGAATCATCAGAGAATCATCACTGTTCCAAAGTTGAAAGCAATCACCAAGTCCAAACCAATAATCAGATCACATGAATCACCCTCTCACGATGCTCTTTTGTCCGTTTTTCCGGAAAGAAAACGACATCGATCTCCACGGGTTCTCCCGTTCGCCAGGGAACCTCTCCTGCAGTGGGGCGATGCCACAAACCTCTTCGTCCGCCGGCAGCTCGAGGTCAGTGGCGTAGTGAGGGACTCAGAGCAGGTCATGGGCTTCGAACTTACAACTAGCCAGTACATATAGATGATACAGTAATATGTCTATAGATAGATAGATAGCTAGATAGATAGCTAGCTAGATAGATAGATAGATAGCTAGATAGATAGCTAGATAGATAGATAGATAGCTAGATAGATAGATAGCTAGATAGATAGATAACTAGATAGGTAGATAGATAGCTAGATAGATAGATAGCTAGATAGATAGATAGCTAGATAGCTAGCTAGATAGATAGATAGATAGCTAGATAGATAGATAGCTAGATAGATAGATAGATAGCTAGATAGATAGATAGATAGCTAGATAGATAGATAACTAGATAGGTAGATAGATAGCTAGATAGATAGATAGCTAGATAGATAGATAGCTAGATAGGTAGATAGATAGCTAGATAGATAGATAGATAGCTTGATAGATAGATGGCTAGATAGATAGATGGCTAGATAGATAGATATATAGCTAGATAGATAGATGGCTAGATAGATAGATGGCTAGATAGATAGATTTATAGCTAGATAGATAGATAGCTAGATATATAGCTAGATAGATAGATAGATAGCTAGATAGATAGATAGATAGCT
>Ga0126342_10013815_pt1 | contig 14279 bp, 15 predicted proteins | sample Cyp1metagenome_FD_92528 | JGI IMG/M metagenome (GOLD analysis project Ga0126342, IMG submission 92528) | Coral microbial communities from Lord Howe Island, Old Settlement Bay, Australia - Cyphastrea 1 metagenome | ecosystem: Host-associated > Invertebrates > Cnidaria > Coral ...
AAAATATTAGACACATATCGGAAAATATGGGGAAATGATAGGGGAAATATATAGGGAAAATCAGGGAACATATCAGAAACATATCGGAAAATATGGGGAAATGATGGGGAAATATATAGGGAACATGACTTAACTACTCAAAAAGAAAGTAGGATACACATTGTAAATAAAGAGAAAGTTAAGGAATTACCAACAAGAACCATGTCTTTAATCTGAAGTCAAACACGGAGAAGATAGTGATCCATTACTCTCCATCCGGCTTTCGTTTGGATTTCATTCAATATTCGGAGGGAATATTGATCTGTGTTTGACATTCAAAACCAATGTGATTCAGTGTACCAATCGTTTTTTGGTGGTGGATTCAACTATTTTTGGATGCAACGCATATCATATATTGATATATACCCTCTGGTTGTTTAACATAGCCATGGAAAATGGTATAGATGGTTTATTAAAAATGGTGATTTTCCATGGCTATGTTAAATAACCAGATGGTACATATATTATCATATATTGATCTTACCCTTTCCCAAGCACTGCAAACCGTCCGAAGAAAATTGTCCGGCAAGGCCTCGGTTTTTTCCAGTAACTCCAACATGGCATGCAGCATCCCAGCGTGCCTTGCAGAGCTCTGCACCCCCATGGCACCCCCAATGCCACTATAAACAGGTGAGCACCAAAGGCAAGGCGTGTAAACGTTGATGGAAAAGTCTGACAGTGTGTCATCACACATGGGAAGGCCGGCTGGGAAATCCATGAAAAGCATAATTGTTACATAGGAAAAGCATCGCACGAAATGAAAATGGTCGAGTGCCATGGTTGATTACCAGAGGGTAATATAAAAATGTATGCCCCTCTTTTCAGCAAACTTCGTGTGGTGACACTGCTGACCCTTGCAGGTTTTTTTCACCCCTGGCAAGCTTCGAGGTCTCAGCATGCTTGTAGATTTAGACCATCAAATCCTGAACGTTTGAACAAACAATTGAACAAAAAAAAAGATGCTGAACCGCTGAACCCCTCAAACGTTGCCGTAAAGTCCGACTAAACATACTTAAACATACTTAAACATACTTAACCATACTTAAACATACTTGAACATACTTAAACATACTTAAACATACTTGAACATACTTAAACATACTCAAACATACTGAAACATACTTAAACATACTTAAACATACTTAAACATACTTGAACATACTTAAACATACTTAAACATACTTAAACATACTTAAACATACTTAAACATACTTAAACATACTTAAACATACTTAAACATACTTGAACATACTTAAGCATACTTAAACATACTTAAACATACTTAAACATACTTAAACATACTTAAACATATATTTAAACATATATTTAAACATACTTAAACATACTTAAACATACTTAAACATGTATTTAAACATACTTAAACATACTTAAACATACTTAAACATATATTTAAACATATATTTAAACATACTTAAACATACTTAAACATACTTAAACATACTTAAACATACTTAAACATACTTAAACATACTTAAACATACTTAAACATGTATTTAAACATACTTAAACATACTTAAACATGTATTTAAACATACTCAAACATACTCAAACATACTTAAACATACTTAAACATACTTAAACATATATTTAAACATACTTAAACATACTCAAACATACTGAAACATGCTTAAACATACTTAAACATACTTAAACATACTTAAACATACTTAAACATACTTAAACATATTTAAACATACTTAAACATACTCAAACATACTGAAACATACTTAAACATACTTAAACATACTTAAACATATATTTAAACATACTTAAACATACTCAAACATACTGAAACATACTTAAACATACTTAAACATACTTAAACATACTTAAACATATATTTAAACATACTTAAACATACTTAAACATACTTAAACATATACTTAAACATGTATTTAAACATACTTAAACATACTTAAACATACTTAAACATATACTTAAACATGTATTTAAACATACTTAAACATACTTAAACATACTTAAACATACTTAAACATGTATTTAAACATACTTAAACATACTTAAACATTTACTTAAACATGTATTTAAACATACTTAAACATACTTAAACCCTCAAAAATCATCCACCTTTTATAAAACACCTTCGGAGCCACCTTCCCCCACCACCTCAAAACCTGTGGATCCTGGGAGTTTCCGACCCCAGTTGCGCGGTGGTCTGGTGGTTGTTCACCGTGGTGATCTGGAAGAGGTCCAGAGCCTTGGGGCTACAATGGATGGTGGGAACATCCTATGAAAACCGGATGATTTGGGGATAGAAACCCATAGAAACCCATAGAAACCCCATAGAAACCCATAGAAACCCATAGAAACCCCATAGAAACCCCATAGAAACCCATAGAAACCCATAGAAACCCATAGAAACCCCATAGAAACCCATAGAAACCCATAGAAAACCCATAGAAAGCCATAGAAACCCATAGAAAATAGGGAAAACCCCAATAGCTGGATGGTTTATGAAATGGAAGATCCTATGGAAAATGGATGATTGTCCTCAGGGATCTTGATGAATCTGAGGGTAACCCAGCCAAAATGGAGCTGATCATTCCAAACATGAGGAAGGTCTATATTATATACAGAATTGGATGATTTGGGGGTTACCCCCCTAGAAACCCATAATATGACTGGTAGATACTGGTAGTATAAGTGGGGATGAGCCCAAAGCTATGAAATTACCATGGGAATATCATGGGAATATCATCCACAAATGGCTGTTACTAATGGGAAAGTCATCAATTAAATTGGGGATTGAATGGGAATATGACTGGGTGAATAAACATCCATCAGCCAGATATTTTGTTGGGTACCTAGTAGGGTACCAGGGCTTTGACTCATAGCCATATTTCAAACTGAAGGTAATTAAACTTAGACAAACATGATTGAATGTACCTCCTTCCTCGCTGATTTTCGTGATGCTTGAAATATTTCGTTTCACTACTGCTGTCGAGTCAAAAATCCTCAAAAAAACCTTGAAAAAACTCAGTGTGTCCACACTTCGAAGGGCGAAGTGTGCCATTTCTATCCATTCACACCAAACCAAGATGGTTTACCCTCTGGTAAACTAACATAACTATAGAAAATCCCAGTTTTAATGGGAAAATCAACTATAAATGGCCATGTTCAATAGCTATGTTAGTTTACCAGAGGGTAGATAGAAAATGGTCCATTTTTAAGTGCCAGTTCTATCCATTTCCTGAAAATGTCGAAGCTAAGCGCTGGGTCTCCCTACGGCCAGAAGCACCTGGTGATGTTCTTCCAGCCTGTCACGAGAATGGCGTCACTTAAAAAAAGCCCTGACTGATGGCAGGGTCTGTGTAAAAAAATCAGGGGAGTAGATATATCAATCATTAAATTATATATATATATCATATATATATATAGACTTAGTTACTTAGTGAGTCATGAATGGCTACATGTAAGACTGATAATGCTTGATGACTGGCCGAGTTAACCCGAAGAGCGAGAGTTACTTAGTGAAAATTAGTTACTTATTGATAGTGTAAATACATCAAGAAAAGGAATAGATAGTTTGTAAGAAAGCCGTTTTTTTCAAACAAAAACAGAAGCAAACATGGACACAAAAAAAGAAAATCGATCATTTGCAGTGAAAGTTTGCAGCCCCTCTGGTCCCTGGTGGTATCACAATGCTTGTAGCATTCATTCTTCTGGTGTTTTCCCCAAAATATGCTTGTCAATTAGATTCATGATCTCAAAATTCAGATGCCCACTATGTTTTTCTTGCCAGATGTTTCATAGTCTTCCATCAATTCACCCCATATGGAAACATAGAGAAAAACCATAGTTTAGGTTTCCATAGTTTTCCATAGATATGTCCGTAGATCTCCATCATCGATTTCCATAGATTCCCATAGATGGTTCATACATGTTCCATACCCTCTGGTAAACGTTTACATAACAATGGAAAATCACCATGTTTAATGGGAAAACTCACTATTTCTATGGCCATTTTCAAGTTAGCTTTTTCTATGCTTAGCGGAGGGTACCATCTTTTCCATAGATATTTCCATCTTTTTTCCATGGGTTTTTCATCCACGACCCCAGCCGCGCGGAGTCGACTTGCGCTCCGCACCTTTCGGGTTCAGGTCGCTGAGCCAGGAGACCTCTCAGCGCCTGGGGTCGGAGAGCCAGGAATCCTGGGAATCCTGGGATTTAGACGAAAAAATCATCCGTTATTGGATCCATTTATACCAATTGAATGGATTGGATCCAGTGGAACCCAGATTTTAATTGGAATTTATCGATTTCCGATTGGAATGGAATGATCCAGATGATCAAAATCAATCTGGAATCATTCCGAATTGTCCAAAGTAAATTGGATTTATTGGAATTCGGATTTCCATTGGAATGATCCATTGGAATGATGATGGGAATTTAAGTAGTGGAAAGTTCCAAAAGTCATGGGGGATCAAGAAAAAGGACCTCGATTGAAACGCAAGATCTTTACAAGATTTTCTTGTAAGGACCTGTACAAGATTATGGAAAGGTACTCGCAGTCATCATCCAAGTCATGAAATCATGACCATGACTTCGTCTTGAAAGCCCCAAATATTCGTCAAAAAACAATTCATGGCGTTCTGCAACAATTCCTTGGATTTGGGTATTGAGTATTACCCTCTGGTTATGTCAAACAGCTTGCTATTGAAAATGGCCCAGTCGACAGTTCGTTGATTCACTCATTAAAAAAATGGTGATCTTCCATAGTTTTGTGTAAACGTTTACCAGAGGGTATGAGTACTGGATTCCATTGGATAAGTCAATGGAAGATGGTTGTCCCCTTTCGGGATGATATTCCATGGAAAATTTGTCCTATCATCCAATTCTGTCATTGGAGATTAGACTAGAGGTTTAGAAGCAGTACTTCAGGTAAATGATGGGGAACGTGGTGATATGTATATAATTATATAGCCTTTTGTTATGTTCTTGGTGTAGAGCGTGGTTTGTTGTAAGCAATATTAGATCTGTATAACGTACTTGTTCTAGTTGCTGTCCTGTCTGCTCATTCCCAAAAATGTGTACATTCCAACCAACAATTATGTAATTAGTATTATTATGTTGCATTGAATTGAGCCTAAAATCCCCCTCGTGGTCATTTTCGTTATATTACAATTGTCACTTGTTCTTGTTGGGCCATCCATATGTCAAGTGGGACTGATTCCGCTTTCAGTTTTAGAGCATGGCCGGCGGTTTCACGAAGCTTTCGTCCTTGTCTTTGTCAAGTGCTGGAGCTGCACCAAGTTGGCAGTCAGCAGTGAGGTTTTTTTCGAAGCGAACCACTCGCTGCCTTGATGACGTCAAGGAAGCAGAAATAATAAAAAAAAACTGAAACGTGGAATCCACGTTTCTTGACAAAAACTCATACCGGTAACCTCTACAAGAGCTTCATTCCAAGGCCCCTTGATTTCAAAAAAAATGAGGCGAATCGAAAAGGCCCCAGATTCAACGGCCACTTTTTAAATTGAGTAGGGATCATGATGACTAACAGATTCAGGGCTACTCTATCCAAATTTCAGACAAGACCCAAAAAAATTGGTTATTCCAATGCCAAATTCACTAAAAAATATCCCATGAAGTATCCCATGGATACATCCCACTTTTACAAAGCTTGCTTCATCCCACATAGAACTGACATAGATATGGAAAACCCCTGTTGTTTCTTCGGAAAATGATCGACGAATCATGGCTGAAAAAAGGGTACCCTCTGGTAAACGTTTAAAGTTAATCAGTTAGCTGTTGAAAGATCCACCATTTTTGAGTGTGGATTTATCCAGGATTTCTATGACCATTTTCAATAGCAAACTGTTTGACATAACCAGAGGGGCTGTTGGAGGCTCCTCCCCCCATGCAACATCCGCAACCGACCCGAAAAGGCGACCCGCAAAATCCAAGCTGCGCAGGCGACAATGCCATGCGGCAGCGAGAGTCCAAGCCTTGCCATGGAGATCCAGGTGATCAACTGGGTCGATGTCAACATGTCCATGACAGGTTGATGAATTTGATGATTGAAGGGCTTCATTTTGTAATTACTATTACCCTCTGGTAAATTAACATAGACCCTGGCAGTCATCGGGGTTGGAAGACTAGTGAAACCATTAAAAATTGGTGATTTTCAGGGTCCAACTGTTAATTTACCAGAGGGTAATATTTATTGGATATTCTCGTGTATGATATTTATCTATATCTATATTCTAGGGCTCGCCATTTTTTCCTTGGGGATGATGCTTGATTGCCACCAGCCGGGCAGGGTGCCCTAGAAATCATGAACACAACTTGGACTGTGAAATATGCGTTCAAACCAACAAACACGTAAAGCTTTTGTGCCACCTAGATTCTAGACTGCCTGATTATATACTAACGAGATCTAATGAGGACGTAAATCAAAAAAAATGAAATAAGGCCATTGGGGGCTGATTCCCCTTGCTCAGCATCATGTCTAGTAAATAATGAATCCCCAATAAATCGCACATCAAACTCTCCGATCCAACATATTGACCTTCATTAAAAAAAAAAACACCTGTTGTGGGCCACCTGTTGTGGGAAGAACCAATCTCAACCCCCCGCGGCCCTCATATCAAATATATTCAAATAGAATCCATAAGAGACCCCAATATGAATAGATCCACCACAAAACCACGGATTTTGGGATATTTTTTGAAGGCTGTTCAGCATTTTTTTGTAGTCATGATTCCCAATCATCATACCTTCAATGCCACATTTTTGGCGAAGTCTGACATCTTCCCCCCATCTATAGCCATGGTCCCTGGGGGCGTCCCTACATCTGCGACAGCTGCGAGGCTTCCGAGCGGCCTCGCAACGGTCGCAAGAAAAAGCCATTTTACCCTGCGGTAGTTTTCACATAGCTATGGAAAATGACCCATTTATAGATCATCTACAGTACCTATCTAATTATGACATGATTACGGGACACGGGCGTTTCACCCGGAAGCCTCAGATGTTCGCTGAGAACATGGGGGGTGAACTGCCTAAAATAGGCTTAGAACCTCAAGAATGTGGGTAAGTACAATTAATATATTAGGATAGATTATGATGAATACAATCCTTATCCCCCAGTCACCATGAACAGCCTGATTTTCGGAACCCCATGGACAGACCACCACCAAACCACCACAACTCCCAGGTATTTCCAGCTGTGGCGTTAGGGGAAGCACCTGGTATCAAACCTATGCTTAGATTTACGATGATTTAGGTATGACATGGAGTTAGTTAACTTACTCAACTAGTTGGTAAATTGATGTAAATTGCATAAATAACATCTAAAAAAACTGGGGTAATCCCAGTTGAGTAATCCCAATAATCCATTTACAAAATGCTTGGTTCATCCACATACTAACCATGATCAACGCACGAGGAGGAGCCAATTAGCCACTCCCATGGCCGATCTAAGTGCTTGATCCAATTGGTGGATTGGGAAAAAAATGGCATGAAGTTTGAGGGCTTTAGTCAGGAAGCAGATTGATAAACCCTGCAGATTTAGTGGCGGATGATCTTTGTACATCCTGAGTCTCCGTCATTTTTGTCCGGATAAGGGGCGGTGATGCTTCCAAACATAGCCAATAAGATCATCTTGTCGGCTTTCCTCAAATGCAGAGACACCAAACATACAGATCATACAGTGGATGGGCCAGCGAAATCCTGCACCAGTTGATAGGCTGATAGGTGGTATATCCCATTATCCGTAGGCTTTCAACCATCCCAAATTGATGGTGCAGGGGCCCTTCGCCCTGCGGGATGCCAAGGGGCTCTGCCCGAAGCGGGAGTCCAGAAAGCCGCCGGTGACGCGCAACACCGCAACACCTGCACATTCATCCAAAAAAGAACTGTCTGAGTTATGGTCACCTCAAAAAAAACAGCTCCGTTCGTGTGATTTCTTGAAATTATAGAGATATAACTGGGATGTACTAGGAAGATATGTTTAAAAAAAGCACGTTTTTTTTGGTGATTTAATGGGATGCTCTAACTTTTTTTCGTTATCTGCTGGGAGGCAGTCTCCATTGGCTCAGCATCCCAAATGGACGCGTTCGAATCGTATCCGATTGGTAAGTGTTGTTTTTTATCATACGATAGTAGACCAAAGTTGGCAATAGTATATACTATATCATATATATAATATTATATGATATATAGACACATACATGTGTGTATGTTATATCCCACTTGTACGCAAGTTGGTAATTCTTGAAACCAAGAACTAGATTCACTATATCCGAGCATCCAGGGCGAGGAGATCACAGTTGGGTCATGGCGGCCATGTCTAATATCAATGGCTTGGGGACTGAAAATCTACAGTTGAAACACCTTTTTTTAGTAGGGGAAAACGATGATTTCTTGCAGATGTCCATTTTCCCTTGAGCCAATCCAGTGGTTTTTTTTTACCATACGCCAAGCCCAAGCCAAGTTCCAAGCCCCCCCCTTGGCACTTGCTTCGGGACCAATGGCTTGCAAACTTTGGAGCCTGAAACGCCGCTGTGGGTCCGCGCAGAAGAGGAGAAGAGCGGAGCGGCTGCAAAGGGGGCTGAAGAAAAGTAAATGGAACCCGTTTAAGGGCAGGGCTTGTATGATTGTGTAGAGGATACAGCCCATAGTGTATACTATACATATACGGATACGTTATATGACGTTATATGTATGCTAAATATAAATATAAAATTATATAAATATACACAGCTGACAGATACAATGGGTTGAACAAACCACTGATTAAAAACTCGCGTAGGCGTAGGTATTTCATGACCTTGGTCTATGTTCAAGCCCTGCTACCCTGGAGAAATAAAAAAAAACTGGCTGGTGCCGAAAAGCACAGTCCTTGAAGCCACTTTCAGTCTTTGATATCTGTGGTCTACAATGTGAGGCCCCCCAGTTATAAGTTGGTTTAGATTCGCCCCAGTAACTATAGTTATTTGCGTACCATAAACCATAGTGAAATTGGAGTTATGTGCACCAACTGAACGCTATCGAACGGGGGCCTCACGACTTGTAGGTATATTGAGCCATCCGGGCCTTCCAATCCCTGATTTCAGGAGCCCATGGCAAACGACCACACTGATATCATCCACTTGGGAGGACTGGGGCCCGGCTGGGCGAAATCTATCCACTTCTACAGCCGCACTCCCAAGTCCGGCAAGTCCGGAAAGGTGAAAATTAGCCTCTGGTAATTTAACATAGCTATTGAAAATGGCCATTTATAGTGGATTTTCCCAAAAAAAAATGTGATTTTCCATAGTTATGTTAGTTTACCAGAGGGTAGCCAACTCGTCACTAGAACATGGCTAGCTGCAAAATCCCTTTGCTTCGATGTTATCCCCAGCTATAAACCTCAAGTGAGTTCGTTCGGTGATTTTCTAGCCAGCCACAGTTGATTGTCCGGCCACATATTCCCCTGAAAAATCGAAACTCAGCAATTAAAATCATAACTCCCATTAAATCATAATTTTCACTCTTAAATCATCATTCTCATTATTAAAAAGTACTCAATCCTAGGTATTGTCCCAAGGATTTCATCGGTTCTCATCGGCTGATCCAAATCCGGCCAGGGTGCAGTTCACAGAGCTCAGATAGCAAGCCAGGCCTCAAACAGGGGGATTTCACCGAGGGATTTCCAGCTGGAAAAAAGCAACGATATGATGGGCTAAACCACCAAAATGCTGGGAAAAGAAAGTGGGAATATCATGGGAATATTGAATATGATGGGAAGATGATGGGAAGATGATGGGAAGAATCACCAAAATTCTCCGGCAAATTTTGGGGTATGTCAGCAACATGTCATCGTCGCTGATGTTTTTTAATGGGATGTCCCATAAATAACTCACCGACATCGTCCATCGTCCGTGTAGTCTTCCCCCGACGAAAATGGCAGGGTCTCTGTTAATTGGAGGGATGGTATATTATAGGATTACGAACTTGGCCCTTGGCGGGTATATAGGTAGAACCTAGTGTGGTACATCGGATATTTCTATGATCGGAACTGATGAACATATGTAACATATGTATATGAACCGATCACTCGGTAAACCCGGTGAATTTCCCAATGTTTCGCCAACAAAAAACAGATGAACAGTTGAATAGATGAACATATCCCTGACAATATGGGGTTTCACCTCCAGATTCCATCCGAAATTGATCAATTATATATTATAATCTAGAATAGAAATTACAACAATGGGCTCTAACCACCAAAAATGAGAAGGTTCACTCAGATATTCATATTCCAATGTCATGCTTGTTTGCCAATGTCCTACTTATGCTACAGATGAATATTCCCTTGAAAATATGGGCGAAACACCAACCAAAATGAAGATGCTGAAGAGCGATTGAAAGGGAGTTCACCTCGAATCAGGGCCACCCAACCTGCATTTTCCTAGTACATGTTGGTCATTTACAGTATTTCCATTGGTTCTCTAAATATGGATGCTTGAAATTGCTTGACTCCCCGGTTCCCTAAACTAGGACTCCCAGGACCAATCTGTGGCTTCTCTGGTCTTGAACTTTCACCCATATCCGCCATATCTGCTGGCTACAATCTTTGCTGACAGCCCCAAGGTTGACAAATCAGAATTTCCATGTTGGTCCAAGGTGATATCCCGAATCTTGAAGTTTCTTGCCATTTGTTTCCCAATCTCCATTCTAGAATAGTAATCCATGAGTAATCCAAGTATATCCCACTATACCCCATAGATATCCCAAATATATCCCAAGAAACAACCAACAACCAACCCCGGCTTGCCTTTTCTGCATGTATTGCTGCAGAACGAAGGGCCCTCGGCGCAGCGCTCAGAATGTCAGTGGAGCTTTACAAAATGGGGACAAAAAAAGATGTTGCTGTGAATTTCCATTCCATATGGTATGATTACAATATATTACAATTATGGTTGCTTATAATGATAGTTATTATAATGATAGTTATAATTATGGTATTATAACATTCCATCACATAAAATATAAATAAATATACAAATCATATTTCATTCCATATGCTTCTGGGTCAAAAGCCTGGTACCCAAACGGTACCGTGAAAAATGGTTGGTGAATGTCTTGACCCATCCCCAAAGATCCATGATGATCATAGTTTTCAGAATATCCATCATTTCATATGTCCCACATGGATATTCTGAAAAGGTAACAATGAATTTGGATTGTTTTCATGATGGATATTTTAAAGACTTTGGATTGTAACAAACAATGACTATCTAATGCTAGCAAAGGTAAACCATCCAAAATTACCATGAGTATAAACCTTAAAATATGGGTGCTTTATTCTTGTTGTACTACCATTGTACCATTGTCCCATTCATATATCCCATGAATGTTGTACATCGACCATGATATCATCAAGGTGACGGGTCTGGTGCGAGCGATAGCTATGGGATTTTCCCGGTAAAAATGGTGGATTTCATGGGATTTTGAAATGGGATTTCGGAATGGGATGGTGATATACAACATAAATGGTATATATAAAATTATATAAATGGTAAAAATGAATATATATATATATAAAACATCAATATAAGATATGGTGCTGATTTTGAATGGGATTTTGAATGGGATGCAACGGGATTTCTAGAGGGATTGATTTAGCTAGCTGTTTTTTCTTTCGCACATCACTTGGTTGCAGCGTTGGGTTTTTTGGGGGAATATCACATGGATATCATCGAACTGGCTCACGCACCGACTCAGGTGATCGAACTGGATTTGCCTAGGGGGTCCACAAAAATTAGCCTCTGGTAAACGTACAAACCTGGTTGGTGGTATACCTACCCCTCTGAAAAATATTAGTCAGTTGTCAGTTGGGATGATTATTCCCAATATATGGAAAAATAAAAAATGTTCCAAACCACCAACCAGAAACACTTTGCGAACTGGAAAATCACCATGTCTAATAGGTAAATCAACTATGTCTATGGCCATATTCAATGGCTATGTAACAAATTACCAGAGGGTAAACATCTGGTGGATTTCCCATTGGGAAAACAAACATTCATTGGCCGTTCCAACATTGGGATACCAAAAAATCCAGTGCCAGTCTGGACATGTTTGGACTCCAAAACGGAAACAAAACCGAAGATGTGAAGCAATTAATCTGGTTTGTAGGTTCTAGTTTCAACCCATCCCAACAATATGTTTTGTCAGAAAATCATCCCAAACACAATTGGAAAAAAAACTAAACATGACCTATCTTCAATATATAGTTGATCCAGTTATCTTAGTATCCCCAATGTTTTTGGTGTTTCTGTTTCTATCCCGATCTTTGAAACACTCCGATCTCACCAGTTGTGGTCCAAAGAGCGAATGTGTTTCACCGCGTTGCAGATGGCAAAGAGCGTAATGGCAACCACCTGGCTGGCCATCGGAGCAGCGGACCAGTTCGTTTTTATTACCATCTGGTTATGACTAACATAGCCATGGAAAATGGCCCATTTATTCATAGTTTACCTATTAATAGCATGGTGATTTTCCATGGCAAACTGTTAGTCATAACCAGATGGTAAATCATCCCATATGGTTGGTGATCATATGAATCCCATCCCCCTAATATTAAACAAGCCTAAACGGAACCATGGTAAAAAGTAGGGAATGTCCACGAAAAAATGGGTGTTTCATATGAAGGGGGACGGGATTATCCATGATTATCCACTAGTTAACTATACTTAACTCGTTTTATTACTAGGTACAGAATAACTAGTGGATATTCATGTTAGTTGAGTAATTATATTTAACTATACTTATGTGATTAAGTGTTAATATGGGATATTCATGTTGCGTAACTCGTTTTGGAGGTTCCAATGTTACAGCTGGCTGAATTATTTCATATTTCACTAATCTGAAAATAGCTGAAATCTTCGGCTGGGAATGATTCCCCAGAATGCAACCATCCAAGCCCAGTTGACGCACATAATTTGGTCGAAACTGGGTTGATTAGGGGATAATCATAGAGAACTAATGGGCTGAAACTAAACCAACGTTCACAGTACTGGGGAACCTCACCTCGCAAGTGGACAAACAATAACTGACTAATAACCGCAAGATGCCAGGTTCACATGAGTCCCACTGAAAAAAAAAAGAAAACAAACTTGGATGAGTTGGAGATGAGCTCAATAAATGTGACTGACTGGAAATTCCCACGGCTTTGAAGATCTTTGGCTTTTCTTTGCAAGGAAGGTAGAAATGCAATTGGCTTCAGGCATCCCAGTGTTTTCTCAATAAAAAAGAGCCCGGTCCAGTCAGAAGTGGGGCCCCTTAGTCCTTGAAAAGCGAGGATTGCATCAAAACCCCTATTTTTGTTGGTTCATTTTTTTTTTTCATGGTCAAATCCCTATTTTTGATGGTTAAATCGTTTTTTTCATGGTCAAATTCCCCGTTTTTGGGGGATCCCCATTTCTTGAATCCGCGCATATGATTGAAGTCATTTTTGTTGACATACCCTGGTCACTGAGAAAACTCGTGCCGGGGGAACCCTATATACCCCATCTTGGGTTCAACTCTCTCTTTTTTGCTCAGAAGATCGACGTTTTGTTACTCCAAATCCATGTCTTCCTGCCAAAAGCCTTCATATGATTGAAAATATCCAATTTCGTCGCTCGATAATCAGGTTGGAATAGAAAATCACATTGAATCACATGTTCAATCTTGTTCTGCCCTAAATGTTGTGCCCTAAAAATCATATATGTTGAGGTCAAAATCCATCTGTTTACCCTCTGGTAACTTAACATAGCTGATATAGCTATTGAAAATGGTGATTTATAGATATTTATAGTGGATTTACCCATTGATAGCATGGTGATTTTCCAGTTCGTTATGTTAAATTACCAGAGGATAAAACCCATTAGATCCCATTAAACCACCATATTCCCATAAATTCCCATTAGATCCCATTAAAATGTTGGTAAACGTTGACCAGGCCGGGTATGTGTTGATAGCAATGGGAAGCTCACAGATTTCTGCGATGATCTGCCTCTCTTCTGCCCTCCAGAGATCTGGCGCGACACCTCGCCGTCCCAAAATCCAGGATGGAAAGTCTGGGGGAACTAATAAGAAATCTGGTTAATACTTGAGAGGGGGGGGACGAAAGGTAGGGGGGGAAAAGGCAGGAGGGAGAGGCAAGAGAAGGTGCGACTGTTTGTAACGCAAGCACGCCGACGACGACGACGACGACGACTACTACTACTACT
>Ga0126342_10013816_pt1 | contig 14278 bp, 10 predicted proteins | sample Cyp1metagenome_FD_92528 | JGI IMG/M metagenome (GOLD analysis project Ga0126342, IMG submission 92528) | Coral microbial communities from Lord Howe Island, Old Settlement Bay, Australia - Cyphastrea 1 metagenome | ecosystem: Host-associated > Invertebrates > Cnidaria > Coral ...
ACGCTGGGAAGCCAGCCGACTCAACATGTCATAGACCTACTGTACATACCGTAGCTTCGAGCTGCTCAAGACTTAATCTCGAGAGTTGTTTCACCCTGTAGCCTGTGTGGTTGGAGAGGAAAATAGTTGGGATTGCTAGGACGTTGCTTCCTAACTTGTTTTCGAGTTTAAATTACCAGAGGGTACAACATTCCCCAAAAACTCCAAAAGTTGTAACTGTTTGAAACCATGTATGTGTTTTGTTTTCACCATCCGCAAAATCAGAAAAAAATCAATGACTTGCCATTGGTTGAGACGAATGACTCAAACCAACCAGATTTGCTCATGTTCATGGGCCACATCCGACAAAATTTGCCATTGGTTGAAACAAAATCATCATTGGGTCCCAATACGTACATGTATGTTGTACCATTTTTTCCAAATATTATAACTTATGACATATAATTATATAATTAATTATGTACATATAATTCTATAAATGCAATTTTCATGAATTTTCCTGTTTGTAAGTTATATCAAGTTATATCTGCATGATGTTCCATCATTCAATGACTGCGAACGATGGTGCTATGCGGAAGTCCTCAGTCAGGTGGTCGCTTTCTTGTTGTCCAAGCGAGCTGCCTGGGCCTCGGAGTACTCGGAGTCCTCGGAATGTTAACGACAACAAGAGCTGTCATTATTACTAGGGGAGTTACATATATTTATATATCTAGTAGTATATGTAAATTCTAGCAGTATATGTAAATTCTAGTAATATATGTAAATTATATATTCTATTATTTTAATTACTAGTATAATGTTACTATTTATATCTATTACAAATTTTATTAGTATATAATTACTGTGAAAGTATATATATATATGTAATATATTCTCATTATGTACGATCATTATCTCTTTAGTATGATCATCTCTTCTTATATGCGTCCACTATGATACACTATGTATGAAATTGTAAAACAAACGCTTTACCGGACAATGTCTCCAAGAACTAACTGTTTGGCAAAACACACAACATTAGTCCTGTACGAATATATCGTGATATGGCGTGTTGATTCCCAATCTTTATGCCAAACCTCGGCACATAGCATCATCCAGCTTAGTTTTGGTGTGAAAACAAGGTTGCATGGGTGCCACCCTCTACACCTAGATCTGCAGACTTGTACATCATCAGCATTGTTATACCTGGTAGAAAAAAACATGGTTCCCTTTACCCTTCAGTATATTAGCATCAATGTCACAAATCCACGATTTGCACATAACTTTCTTGGGAAACCATGGATTCTCCATATCTATGTGAGTTTACCCAAGGGTATATCCCCATTTGTCAGGCATTCCCATCTTTTTTCCGGCACAATGAACCAGGATTCACAAGCAAAAGATCGTCACTGATTTTGCACATTCAGCGCTGTCTCCTGCGGCAAACTGGGCCTATTACCCTCTGGCAATTTAACAGTTTGCTATGGAACATGACCCGTTTATAGATGATTTTCCTCTTACAGTACATAACAATATTGAAAAAGGGTGATGTTCCATAGCCATGCTACGTAACCAGAGGGTAAGCCAAGCAAAGTGTCGAGCTTGTGTGTAATGGATCTATTCATTGGGCTTAAACAAGACGGGCATTTAACCAACAAACATGGGGATATATAAAGACACCCATAGTGAGGATACAACGGGATAAATGTTATAATTATGTATATTTTTTTATAATTACTTTGTATTACATATTATTACATATGTTATTACATATAGAATAGCTCTATATATATAATTATACAGATATGTGTACAGTATGGGTTAAATACATATGCCAAAGACCGATTCCTGGGTGTCAAATTCATCATCCACTTATTAGTTTCATTATCTAAGCATCTAATTTACTAATAGTTTAATAGACCACTAGTGAACTATTAGTGAACACCAATAAATCTATGAATTCACTAATTTACTAGTAGACCATTATCATTCATCATTTCGTGAACTAGGACACTATACTATAGATAGATCAACCATGTGCTTTTCCGAAGTCTTGATACCATTCATAACCTCATCGTATTCATTGGTTAGCCATGAAGTATGAGTTGTCCCATTATTTTATCACCCAACAGTTAAGAATAATTAGTTTAGATATCATAACTATATATATATCTATCAAACTAATTTATTAGTTTACCATTATCCAGTATGATACGAAGTAAAATAATAGGATATCCAACTATTTAGATATCATAAACCAGAAGCAAATCCAACTAATTATTCATCCAATAGATAATAACACATTTGGATAAGTATATCTGACTATATAATTATTAGTTTCAGAAACCATTATCCAGTTCAATAGTTATTCATAAATTTAGATATTATAAGTATATCTGACTATATGATTCTTAGTTTCAGAAACCATTATCCAATCCAATTCATAAATTTAGATATCATAAGTATATCCAATTAGATATCAATGGTTCAAGACTTGTTTAAGAAGTAGAAGCATTCATCACTCGTCCAAGGCTGGGGACATACAGCCCTGGACGAAGCAACACGTGGAGGTCATACAAAGGTGCCAGAGCCGGGCCAGGGCGGCCGCGGGATGCCCATGATGTTTTTCATTGGATACATGATGTGTTTGTTGATGTTTTTTTGGTAAGATGTATTGGGGAACCACCCTAAACTGGTCGATGTTTGCAGCTTAAATCAGATATTGACAGGTGATTTGTGGTATACACAACCCGCCAGATCAACCAGAAACCAAGAAACTCGCCATCAGAACACCAAGCCGCGAAAAAATCCACACTTTGTTTGCTTTGAAGTTGTAATAACGTCTCCATCCATAAGATAACAGGCGAGAGAAACAGCCTATTAGGAGAACAAGGAGAACGTGTGTGGAATCTTCCATGACTCACGATATGTTATGCTCAAGTCAGTAATAAACAATACATATTATATATATATATATCGGATTACATGAATGATATACATGCAACGAGTTCTACCATTTGTCTTTAAATCAACTCAAACAACTACCGTTTGTAGCTTTTGGTGTAACATCTTTTGAGTCATCAGCTTGTCGACCCGCACCGAAGGTTGTGCACCTCATTCAAAAAGAGATCCCCACGAAGATCAGAAGTGCTGGATTTTCCAGAGAGACGTGGGAGACTCAGCAAAAGCAGTTGACCCCTGCTGGTTGATGTAGTTTGATTGGTTTTTCAGGGGATTATATAATTAAAATGCAGCCTTTATATATTGGGGATTATCATAATCCCGTTCTGAAAACAAAGAGACGTAAGAAAATGTTAGTGGGTTTGGAACACTGCTCAAGTAGGTAGTAGCTCAAATGTTCGTTTTTTTTGAACATGATTGTTAAACTAAAACAAATAAAACCATTTTGTGAGCACATTGGTGGCGCCGTTTTTGAGCCATACCAAGTTTTTATGGCAGACATGTGTTTGTTTGATATTTGCGGCCTTTGGTGCGTTGTTCACTGGCAGCAACAGCAGTGTTTGATGGGGGGGTTCCGGGTGATATAGTACTCCTGTTGATTCAATTTCCACTGATAGGTTTGCCCGCCTTTGGCCTCAGTATTTAGATGGGCAATCGTTGGGGATTCTTGTGGGGTCCGTTGGGACCCCATTTAGGCAATGGGTTGTTTTTTGTTTAATGATGACATCCCTTTTCGATGCGAACTTGACATTGTCAAATCACATACCATCCAGTTTTTTTTAGCTCATGATGTTCCAAACCGGATGCATTTCTCCATTGACTTCCCCCATGGAAGTTTTTCACAGGTCGGATATGGAGCAAGCGGCCATGCTTTGCTCGGGAGTCAGGGCAGCTCAGACTCGGAGGTGCTCAGAAGATCTCAAAAGACATGGATTTGTTTGGCTTTTGGAAGACATATCTAGGTACCCTAGGACCCTAGGGTAAACTAACGTAAAAATGGAAAACCCGGTGGTTTTTCTGGGAAAATTGTCTACAAGTGGATACAAATGGTGGATCTTCTACATCACTGTTAGTATATCCTGGGGTAAATTATTACGACCTCACTGTGACCTCACTGGAATTATGATTAATACTGGTTAATACTGGTTAATACTGGTTAATACTGGTTAATACTGGTTAATACTGGTTAGTAAAGGAAATCATCCTCTTCATCTGGGCGGGGGTCAGGCCGCACGGAGACGACGGGAGGCCTTTTTTATTCAGGTGAAATATGATGATTTATCCAGATATTTCTGGGGTTTTCTTAAAATAATATTATGGTAGGGCCATATATTACCCCAAATATATGATTATGATTTTCCCAGTCATTATGAAATATGATGATATTTCTGGGGGTTTCTTAAAATAGGGGATCCCAAGTCACCATGGTTGTTTCAATACTAAGTCATGGTCGTTTCATGACTTGGATGGGGATACCCCCCATGACCTTGGACACCTCTTTTTATGCCATAGTTCAGCCAATGTGACCAGATCTATTTTTTAATCATTTAGTATTTTAAAACATCTAAAAACCAACATTTTGATCGATATGGAACCTCATTTTTTCATAACCCCCCTGTGTTCGGTCCCTCTGAGGCGGCGACTGGCAACCTTTCCCAGATCCAGCACTTTGGATCGTGAATTCTTATTGACGTATAGATTGGATATAGTGACCCACACAAAAAATTGAAGTGACTGATATCCTAGTGGCAGATTATAATCTTTTGGAACTTGTTTTTTCACTTTTGGGGCTTCAAATTTCATGAGTCATCCGTTTTTGGGATGGGATGCTGATGAATTGGGAACCTAACATCATAGAAACTTGGCATTCCATGAAACATGGCATGGATGCAACGGGTTTTTGTGTCAGGTGACCCTCAGGTGACTCAGGTGACCCATGTATCAGGTATCACCAGGTTTCTGTTGAAAAGCAGTGAATTCTTCTAGAATCTGGCTGTTAATACTGGTTACCCTCTGGTGAACATACAAAAAGCTATTGAAAATGGCCATTTATAGTGGATTTTCCCATTGAAAATGGTGATTTTCCATTGCTATGTTAGTTCACCAGAGGGTAATACTGGTTAATACTAGAATACTGGGTAGAATTGTTTTGCGGACCTGACTGGATGCTTCTTGATCTCATCCAGGCATCAACTGACAGATTAGGATGTCAGATCCTAGGCTGTCACCATTGATATCCCAATTGAACAATGGTGTATCCCGACAATAATGGTTATATATGGTTATATGATTATAAGATATGTCCCTTTCTACAATTGATGTATGGTTATATGTTTTTATATACTATTGATATATGGTTATATGATGTTATATCCTGTTATAGAATACCTTCCATAATCAATAGTTGTTCAAATGCTTGCCTAAACTGGGCCTAAACCTGCTGCCAAGATCCTCAAGGGGGATGGTATGGGGGTGGTTCATACTTCTCTGGTGTCACGTCCGAAAAAAGAAAATCCCCACCCATTGCTGATGATCGACCCACACCGTGCTAGGTGTAGTATTGTACTGGCAACATTATATTCTAGATATGATATAAGATATATAGAATTGTAGATCTATAATTTATGTATTTAACATATGTATTTATATATATATATATATATTATACATTAACTAAAAAACATGTATATATATAGATAGATTGCACGTTGGTTGTTTTATGTTCATCCTTACCTCGATGGTCAAGCCAATAGTTGATTCATACTTTGAGCAAATTGTTGGTTGCTATGGCGAGGTCGTCCTCATTTCCTTTGGTCAACCTTCCCATTTTTCAAACGGTCAATCTCCCCTTTCAAGACCCAGTTGAGAGGACCAGCCAGAGTATTGATGCTTACTTTGCCATTTTGGTCGTGGTTGATCCCTCTATGTTGGAAAAATCCACAGAAGTGCATGTCCATTTTTTCACCGGCCGAAACCACCAATCGGATGTTTGAAAAAAACACTGCAAAATTCTGGAAAACTTAAATATCACAGGTATTTAGATGTATTTAGCCAACCTGCCAAAGATGCAGCCCGCAAGACAAACTGACTAAGAAGCCCATATGAACGTGGCTGGTGGTGGTTAATAAAACCCTAAGGCCCTGTCTTATGATTGGTGATTCGAGGGATCACCGATCCCGGGAATGGTCCCTAAATCCTAGGGTGTTTACTGGTATGATTACAATTCATTATATATATATATATATATTTATACGTATATTATATATAATATGATTCGCTGTTAGTAGAGCAATAGGATCTACCATCCCTAATTTTACCATTCTTATGGTCGGAATAAACAACATCACTCCATTTTTTTGAGGTTCTTTTTGTTGATGCTTTCCTAAGATTCCAGCATTCTTAAAACGTTTCCACCACAGCCGACGGCTCGGCCTCCTAGGACTTTGCTGGATGCCCGAGCCAGCCCTTCCTCGGCAGATTATGATGGTCGAACTGCGCTCCACGTAGCCTGCAGTCACAAAAATGCAGAGGTGGGGCGGTGGGAAATCAACCAGGGCCCGTGGGTCGGTGCCCCCAAGATAAATTGGTGAACATCACCTAGTTCTATGCTTTATGATATATCGAAGTAGTTTTCATGGGCTTCACAAACCAGCTTACAACTGGGGTACTTGTACCAGAATTTTTATAGCAAACTATTGAGCTATCACTTTTTCGAACTGTTTTTTGGGAGGGTAACCTCCAAAATTATCGGAGACATTTGGACCGATAGTCCCAGGAGGGGAAAAATGGCCCAGTTGTAGATTATTTACCTATTAGATCCTATTAGGGCAGTGGTTTTCATAGCTATGTTGAATTACAAAAAAAACATATGGGTATGGGTCAAAATTAGGTACCCCAATAATTGGATGGTGAATACTCAACTAGACATTCACATCTGTGGTCCCAAAATGGTCTTCCATTTTGACCCACATCCATATCCTCTACAGTTCAATAGTTTTGCTGATGTTTTTGTGACTCTGGACCATCCTGGACCCCAGCTTTCTGCGCCCAGAGTTTTGCGCCAGATTTGGGGTTGACATTGATGATGTCCATTTTCCAGACTGGTAGATAGACCATACCAAAATTTATAGCTATATAGGTTTAAAAGCCATGTTATAAGTTGAATGTTTGTTCCAGACTAGTTATAATTATATAATATGGGACCCCCAAAGTTGAATGATCCGTGAATATGTGGGTCCCAACACTTTGACGCCGGACGCCTACGACGGGTCGTTCCAGAGGGACGCCAGCGTCCCTTTGTTGACTTCGTCCGCGCAGGTGGTGAAGTTGCTGTTGGCTGCTAAGGCCGGGACATGCCATGCTGGGAGTTTTTCTCAAAGCTGAGTGACTTCGGAAATATATATATATATACTATGTACACATAATTATTGAATATATGAGGGTTTCCTGAAATGGGGGTACCTCCAAATCATCGATATATTTTAAAGACATTTCCAATATAGACGATCCATTTGGCCATTTATGGAAACCTCCATATATACACACAGTGACCATGTAGAGCCATAGTTTCCATAGTTTTTGTATGCTTTTGTGTCCATTTGCTGGCCTCGAATGCCAGGCCTCCTACAATGCTCATGACGCTTTTGGGCGAACTCCTGTTGATGAGGCCATGCCAGGGATGATATTACCTAGAACCCAGGAACCACGATGAATGGTGGCCTCCACCAACCATTCTTGTGGCATCTAGCATGATGATAATGGTTAATGATTTCTGCTTGCGGCAAATAACACCCTCAGGCCGTAGACAGCCGGACATCAACTTCCCCGCTTCCGCCAACATTCCCTGATTGTTTCGAATGGTTCGTGCAACTGACTCACGGGTGTCATAATTCGAGGCCAATCTCTGCCGTTTCTGGTAACCCAACGACTTCATTCTGCAGAAAAGCACCATTTTGGCTGCTGAAACCCTCATGTTTGCCGTTCAAAGCCCTCATGTTTGCTGCTTAGACACTATGTTGTTCCGGTTTAGACACCACGTTTGCTTGCTGTCAATAAAATCACTGTTTCTCTGTTTCACATCCAATGTTTGTTCGTTGAATCACCAATTTTGCAGGTGGTATCCACTGACGGTCCCCACTTTTCTGGGACACTCAGTGACTCCATCCACGAAAGAAATTGCTAGGCCCTCCACCACCATGATCCCTCAGAAGCTGAGCAAAAGCCGCGGGGGGGTGGTGCGTGGTGTAGGATGATGAATGGAAGATGTGCATCTGCAATATATACATATATATATACATTCATACGTGTATATACATATATATATATATATGTAAATATATATATACACGTACATAGTATCAATTAATACGTATCATAATGAATTGTAGTGATTATATAATATTATAATATATATATATATATGATACAGTAGTGAGTGACATCCCAAAACATATAGAAAAAACACTTTACGATTATCTTAGTAGGAATTTACATTTTCTATATTTGATGGGGTTGTTAGGTTGTTGTATAAATCTTATGACATAAGGCAGGGATATTCTGGGGGTAGTCTTGGGACTTGTTGCGAGGATTTTACTGTTTACTGTAGACACTCTTATTGGGGAGCTCGAATGATTCTCCTACGGCTGTTTGGTGGTTAGCTCCGGTATCCCGAGAAAGAGGAAAGTACATAAACTGAGTGAGCTGCCAGATTCCAACATTCAGTTCAGACAAGGTGACCTAATGGCGGAGACTCCCTGCGTTAGAAGGTACTGTCTTCAAGCGAAAGGACTAGTAGAGAACTGAGGCAGTCGAACCTTGAATTCTGGACTCAGAGTTTGTAGTTTCAGAGATTGATTAAGTATAGGATTGTTCTCTTTAACAATGGTGTTCAGCCCACCAGCAACTTCTTTATCTTTATGGGTTTATTCTGCAATCTTCGTGTTTCGCTAGCATCGAACCCCCAAGAAGAGAAGCATTGGCCCAGGGCCCAAAGTTAGGAATTTTAAGGATGGGTTGACCAACGTACCCATTGTAATTATGATACAGGCGAAGGTCAGTCCTGAAAGGATAGCCTTTTCTGCGATGAATAAGACTTGATACAACAGGCTGAAGGTGAAACAAGACGATTTGAGATCCTACGGGACTGCACAACATGTTCGAAGCGTTCTCAAACTTATATAAGTTTTTTGATCTGTGATGAAAGCCAAACCTACTGCATGCTATTTTATTCTGCAAGGAAACTCGGGGAGTTCAGTGTTTGATTTTTCAGCTACAGATGCAGCCATGTTTTTTGCTGGTTTGATTCATAGCTGTGTTGTTCATCAACAAAACTCAAACAAACAGGACTAGAACATACTAGAAGATTAGAAGCTCAAACAATAGCCTCATTTCAGTTTCTTTGAGCCAACAGTCATCAGACTGAATCAGTAGATATCAGTAGTGTTATATATCCTCCAAGTTCATTGCTGTTTCAGCTCCACGCCGAGGTTTTGAAGGAACTCTTTCAAGCGGGAGCCAATGTCTTGGATAATGATGGCACCGCAAGTCATGACGTGCAGGTGGCCGAGGGCCGAGGATTTTTTCGTCGTTTTCATGTTTTGGAAGATGGCCATTTCTTTTTGGTGATTTGTTGTTTGGAGTTTTGAACGAATCAATGTATTCTGATTTGACATTCTTGGTGGTCAAACCACAGGATCAATGAACGTCACAATCAGGGTAAATGGTACAATTGCCGATTTCTGTACAGTAATTACAATTTTTCTTCCCGGACAATCCCAAGCAGGATTTATTTCGGCGTGGACCCCCAAAAAAGTAAGACATTCTGGGAATCGGGTGTGTGCTGAATTTTCGAGCCATCTCCGGCGGGATGCTTTTTCTTCGCCTTATGACTGTTGACAAACATTAAGAAAGCACCAGACGGGCTCTAGAAGGTGCGGAAAGCAATGTCTGCAAGGACTCAACAATTCAGGCCTCATAGGGGAAACACACACCCTTGCGAAACCTCTAATACATGGACCACAGGATGACTTGAGTTCATGAGTGCTGTCCCCAATTGTTCTACAGTAACTCCATCCCATTCCTAAAATCAAAAAACATGTATAGAATACGTAGCTATGGAAAATGGCTTGTGTGTAGATTATTTACCTACGTATATATAATATATTATAATATTATATAATCAAAAATGGTTGTTTGCCATACAATGAGCAGAGGGTATTTGGAAAACTCCCTATCCACACATGACATGTTCATGGAAGTCTCAGAGGAATCCCCTGCTACACCCCCGCTGTAGCAAAGTTGGTGAATGAGTAGTTCGGGGGATTATACATGATTATACTGGTAAACCCTAAACTCTATAACCCATAGGATCCATGTATGCTATATATGGTAACATTTACCATCAATCATCAATATACCACCAATGTTAGCATATATACCATACATGGATCCTATGGGTAATATAGCCAATTTACAGTCCATGAACTGGAGAATCCGTTCTTAACCACAGCTGCAGGTCTTGAAAACCATGGCAGCCACCGAGCACTGGCTTATCCCCTCAGGGGAGGCCATAGAGGGAGGGCCCAGGCTTTGGTTATGGATGTTCGTTCACCCAAATATCATCAGATATACGGTTTCATGGGGGTTTCCATAAATGGTACCCCAATAGCTGGATGGTTTGGAAAATCCATCTATAAATGGATGAATCCATCTATAAAAATCCATCTATAAATGGAAAATCCATCTACAAATGGATGATTTGGGGGTACCCCTATTTTAGGAAACCACCAAATAGGAAAAACCACTGGGGGAATCCGAGGTGATGGAAGAAAACCCTTCCCCCATTGAACTGAACTGGAAGAAAAGGTGAGCTGCAAGTGGAGGTCACTCTAACTTGAAGATGAATATATGATGAATATATGATGAATATATGATGAATATATGATGAATATATGATGAATATGTGGCATATGGTGGTTTCCATGTGCCACCGCCAACTGGATGTCCGTTGGCAGGCGGTCCCTGAATGAATTATGTAAAAGCCAAAAATGCAAGTGGCTAAGAAGCGCATCCATATCAGAAGTGTAGAAGGGTTTTGCTCCCTGAATATTTGCAAAAACAAAATTCTTCTGTTCGAAGTTTCTGAAAAATCATTTGAAGCCACAAAAGAATCATATGTGCAAAGTCGCTTTATCAAAAACTCCAAGTTGGTTTCATGACGCCCCGACTTCTGCTGTGGTTTCCTATTGACCCCCCGTTTTTCCAGGTAAAGTTCGACAAATGTTTGTCGACAACGATCAAGAGTGCAGTCTACGTTGCTACATGGCGAGGGCTCAAGGCAAGGCCGTTTCCATACATTTCCTGAAGCTGAAGGAGTTTTATTTCTCTGAAACAGCATTGAGTTATATGTATATATAATATTATACATATATATAATTTGATTTATATATGTGTATATATATATGCATATACATATTATATATGCACATATGAAAGCGGTGTTTTTCTTTTGCTCCGTTAAGCAAATCCCCGTACTGTATGTGCTTGTTTAAAATCCATGTGTCACGGCTGTGGTTATTTAAGTTAGCATTGACCCCGAAATTAGCGGCGTACAACATGCTGATATACCTGGTTACGGCTGAAATATTAGAGATATTTGACCAAAATGGGGGATGGAATACTATAATTATATTATTATATATAGATATATGTATACCATTGTATACCGTATACCGCACGGCTGACCAAATTTGTATATTCGTTGCCGCTCCATTTGAGCCTTCATATTCGATCAGGAAAAAAAGTATCGGTTGCATCATAAGGGGGTGGACATCCAGCGGCTACCTGCTATCAGAATATTTCAATTGTTAAATTTATTATTAATGGTTTAACCTGAAGATCTTAAGTGATATATTGGTAATCTATTTAGACTATTGGTATTGTATATTAATATCTAGCCAGAATCTCCCAGTGGTCAATAGGCACAGGTCTTTGGTGGTTTTAACCTTCAAGACTGGGATGTAACAATCAATCCCAACCAGTAGCTTAATGGCTGGCCATTCCTCATGTTTACCATACGGACATTTCTTTGTAAACGTCATATCCACAATGTTGCTGGCTGTTGACTTTCAAACTTGTTATCTAGGGATGTTTAGGGAAAACTTGCTTAAAGGAACACTTATTTAAGGGAAAATTCACAAACACAGGAAATCCGAAAAAATATTTGGGTGTAGAAGAACCGGGTTTCCTGTAAATGTTCCCTTAAACCAATCCATTGCTCGTCAGTGCCATGATGTCCGACGATGTTCCCATGATCAACTGGGCCTAATTTTGAGCCGACCAGGTGGTGGCCAAAACGGTGAAAGATGTGAAGTCAAGGGCCCTGATGGGGCGCCGGGAAGGGCCGGGCAAGGCTGTGTGTTAAAATCTGGCATCAAGTATAGCTGTAGTATAGCTGGTAAATGCTAGAGTGCTAGAATAGGCTCTGTTTAATATACTCTCTGGTAAACTAACATAACTATGGAAAATCACCATTTTTAATGGGAAAATCCACTATAAATGGCCATTTTCAATAGCTACGTTAAATTACCAGAGGGTAGTCTTATCGAGTTTTTCCTGGTGTCCATCGGCTGGAATTTCCAGCAGCCTTCAAAATGAAACACATTTCCAGATGTGCCATTTTTTGAAACATCGGGAGTTGACTGACAATCATGGGCTATAGCCAAGTTATTTCTTTCCAAGTCTTTCCTGGGAAAAAATATAACGACCTCACTGTCACTGACCGAGCTCACTGTAAAATAACTCCTTTTTGGGAGTCCCCTAAAATGACGAGTCTCTCTACTTCGGGAATGTGGTTTCTTGGAGATCACCGGATGTCTTGTTGATTTGGATTCACCATAGACCTGAGTTTTTGGGCCCCGTGTCATCCATTGGTTTCCCCTGTCCATTTGCAACACCAAGGAACTCCAGACTAAGTCTGCAGAATATGCAGAACAAGGTCGACGATTCTACGGTCTCTCGGCTTTCCGAGCCTTTCATCCAGAGCTTTGTGACTGAATGGACCAGTTCACACAGTTGTTTGGAAGACGATGATTAGATATGAAAAAAGGCATTCCAAAAAAATTGGCATCAATTCCCCGAATCCCGGACCCACATTCGAATACGCCGAACTAGAACCAAGCGGATCTATACAAGCTTTGTTGGTCTAAGGCCTTTCCAAGTTGGTTGGAGCTGCTCACTACCACTGATTGTCAATATATTTCTGTAATGTGTGTTGTTCATGATCCTACTTCCCCTCTATGCCTTGTCCTCAGGACATAGATATCACGTTTGCAAGAGTATATCACGTAATACATGTGTATTCATATCATTTCATATCTATATATATATATATATCATAATTAATTAATATTACAGTATATATATATATAGATATTTATGTAAGAATGCAACATACCATTTCGCGTTTTTCAAGACGCCCACTATTGGGTTGTGAAAGGCTACGTCTCGATTCGTGCTGGTTGCTGTGTGTCGTAGGTGCTCGAACAGCAGTTGTCCCAGTTGGTACCTTTGGGATATTTGTTAGTATTACTGGGATAACCTAACTGGGACAAACATAATATTAATTTCCAATAATCCCAGTAATCCCATTGGTTATCAATTATCAATAACCATTATTACTGGGATAACCGTGATAACCGTTATGGGATTACTGGGATAAAAAAAATAATGACCTTTGGTACTATGGGATTACTGGGATAGTTCGGGATAGCCCCAATTTTTTGTTAGGTCCGGGACACGCGGGTTTTTCTGGGACGAATGTATGGTGATTGGCTCAATAAACTCTGGATGGGTTGCTGGATGGGTTGCTGGGGGTTGCTGGGATGATGAAATTGATAGTTATTGATTAGTCAGCCAGTGGGACTCATTCCCGAAAATTCCGTGCGTTTAGCTAAGCACCAGTAAGTCATTCCCCCCAGACTTCCCGGAGGAGTCTCTTGGCTGCACCCCATTTCTGTACCGTTGAATCAGTGGCACGCCGAGGCCGCAGTCGCACGGCACGAGCTCATGCACGAGATGAGGCGACACGGGCGAGACGTGGCGAAGTGACCAGTTGACCGCAATGTTGATTGGCTATTGTTGGACCGCAAACTACCCAATAAATATAGATATGAATATAATTGAATATATATATATATATATACATATTATACTTATGAACACACACACACTAGACAAGAATGGATCATTATATGATCCGGCAGGAACTGAATCCTGAAACATGCAAACCAGCCTAGATTATTAGATGAATAAAAGAGCCACATGAGGTACTTCTCGCAAA